>Ga0209597_1000064_pt1 | contig 63804 bp, 54 predicted proteins | sample M_140625_MF_Meta_FD_187316 | JGI IMG/M metagenome (GOLD analysis project Ga0209597, IMG submission 187316) | Freshwater microbial communities from Lake Montjoie, Canada to study carbon cycling - M_140625_MF_MetaG (SPAdes) (version 2) | ecosystem: Environmental > Aquatic > Freshwater > Lake... | reverse complement strand
CGGTGGACTGGGCGCCGTTCTTGAACCAGAAATGGACGGATGCAGGTAGCACTGCGTTGCCCTTGGCTGAATGGAAACGCATTGCCGAAAAAATCACCACATTGCCAAGCAGTGTCACACCGCATCAGCTGGTGAAAAACGTTTACGACAACCGTGCAGCCATGGGCCGTGGCGACATGCCCATCGATTGGGGCATGGGCGAGCACATGGCTTTTGCTTCCTTGGTGGCCAGCGGTTATCCCGTGCGCTTGTCGGGTGAAGATTGCGGCCGCGGCACCTTCACACACCGTCACGCTGTCATTCACGATCAAAACCGTGAGAAGTGGGACATTGGTACTTACGTGCCTTTGCAAAACGTTGCTGAAAATCAAGCACCTTTTGTGGTCATCGACTCCATCTTGTCTGAAGAGGCTGTGCTTGGGTTTGAGTATGGCTACGCTTCCAACGATCCCAACACCTTGGTCATTTGGGAAGCTCAGTTTGGCGACTTTGCCAATGGCGCCCAAGTGGTGATTGACCAGTTCATTGCCTCTGGCGAAGTGAAGTGGGGCCGTGTGAACGGCCTGACCCTCATGTTGCCGCACGGCTATGAAGGACAAGGCCCAGAGCACAGCTCAGCTCGCTTGGAGCGTTTCATGCAGTTAGCGGCTGACACCAACATGCAAATTGTCCAGCCCACCACAGCCAGTCAAATCTTCCACGTGTTGCGCCGTCAAATGGTTCGCAATTTGCGCAAGCCCTTGATCATCTTCACGCCTAAGTCTTTGCTGCGCAACAAAGACGCTACATCACCTTTGTCAGAGTTCACCAAAGGTGGCTTCCAAACGGTCATCCCAGAAAACAAAGCTCTCAAGGCAGACAAAGTCAAACGTGTTTTGATTTGTTCCGGCAAGGTTTACTACGACTTGGTTAAAAAGCGCGAAGAGTTGGATGCTGACGACACGGCCATTTTGCGTGCCGAGCAGTTGTATCCCTTCCCGCACAAAGCTTTTGCAACTGAATTGAAAAAGTACCCGAACGCCACCGAGTTGATTTGGACGCAAGACGAGCCACAAAACCAAGGCGCTTGGTTCTTTGTGCAACATTACATCCACGAAAACATGACCGAAGGTCAGCGTTTGGGATATTCCGGCCGAGCAGCTTCCGCGTCGCCTGCTGTGGGTTATTCACACCTTCACCAAGAGCAACAAAAAGCTTTGGTGGATGGCGCATTCGGCAAGATCAAAGGTTTTGTGTTGTCTAAATAACAGACGCCACAAAAAATATTGAACCAATTAAGAAAGAAACGAAATGGCTATCGCAGAAGTGAAAGTTCCTCAGCTGTCTGAGTCGGTGGCTGAAGCCACCATGTTGAAGTGGAAAAAGAAAGTTGGCGACAGTGTTGCAGCCGACGAAATCTTGATCGAAATTGAAACTGACAAAGTGGTGCTGGAAGTGCCCGCACCGTCAGCTGGTGTTTTGTCAGAAATCTTGGTCGGTGACGGCGCTTCGGTGCTTGCCGAGCAACTGATTGCGCGCATTGACACCGATGGCAAAGTGGCTGCATCAACACCTGCAGCAGCGGCACCAGCCCCTGCGGCTAGCACCGCAGCAGCCCCCGCTGCACAAAGCAACAGCATGGTGGGTGTGGCCATGCCTTCTGCTGCCAAGATCATGGCAGACAACAACTTGTCGGCTGGCTCTGTAGCGGGTTCAGGCAAAGACGGACGCGTCACCAAAGGCGATGTGTTGTCAGCGGTGGCCGGTGGCGCCAAGCCTGCACCGCAAGTTTCTATTCCAACGGGTGTCCCCACAAGTTCTTTGCCACAAGTGGCTGCACCTGCAGTGAATTTGGGTGAGCGTCCTGAACAACGCGTGCCCATGACTCGACTGCGTGCGCGGGTGGCCGAGCGTTTGTTGCAATCGCAAGCGACCAATGCCATTCTGACCACTTTCAACGAAATCAACATGGCCCCAGTCATGGACATGCGCAAGCGCTTCCAAGACAAGTTCGAAAAAGAGCACGGCATCAAGTTGGGCTTCATGAGCTTCTTCGTGAAAGCAGCCGTGCACGCTTTGAAGAAGTACCCCGTGTTGAATGCATCCGTTGATGGCAGCGACATTGTTTATCACGGCTACTTTGACATCGGTATTGCTGTTGGCTCACCCCGTGGTTTGGTGGTGCCTATTTTGCGCAATGCCGACCAAATGAGCTTTGCCGATATCGAGAAAAAGATTGCTGAATTTGGCGCCAAAGCCAAAGACGGCAAGTTGGGCATTGAAGACATGACCGGCGGTACGTTCTCCATCTCTAATGGCGGTACTTTCGGCTCCATGATGTCGACCCCCATCATCAACCCACCTCAGTCTGCCATCTTGGGTGTGCACGCTACCAAAGACCGCGCCATGGTTGAGAACGGTCAAGTGGTGGTTCGCCCCATGAACTATTTCGCCATGTCTTACGACCACCGCATCATTGATGGCCGAGAAGCTGTCTTGGGCTTGGTGGCCATGAAAGAAGCGTTAGAAGATCCATCACGCTTGTTGTTTGACATCTAAGCCTTAGGAAAAAAGCATGAGCAAACAATTTGATGTGGTCGTCATTGGTGGCGGCCCAGGTGGTTACATTGCCGCCATTCGCGCAGCGCAACTAGGATTCCAAGTAGCGTGTGTCGACGAATGGAAAAACGCAACAGGCGGCCCAGCCCTTGGCGGCACTTGCACCAACGTCGGGTGCATTCCTTCCAAAGCTTTGTTGCAGTCTTCTGAACACTTCGATCAAGCCAATCATCACTTTGCCGACCACGGCATCGAGATGAAAGGTGTCAGCATGGATGTGGCCAAGATGATTGCTCGTAAAGACAATGTGGTGAAGCAAAACAACGATGGCGTTTTGTACTTGTTCAAAAAGAACAAAGTGTCTTTCTTTCATGGCCGCGCTGCATTTAGCAAAGCCGTTGAAGGTGGCTACGAAGTCACCGTCACAGGTGCTGCCAATGAAACATTGCTTGGCAAGAACATCATTGTGGCCACAGGCTCCAATGCACGTTCATTGCCCGGCACACCTTTTGACGAAGTCAATGTGTTGTCCAACGACGGCGCTTTGAATGTGGGTGCTGTGCCTAAAAAGCTGGTGCTGATTGGCTCCGGTGTCATCGGATTGGAAATGGGATCTGTCTGGCGCCGTTTGGGCTCCGATGTCACCATCCTCGAAGGCTTGCCCACTTTCTTGGGCCTTGTAGACGAGCAAATTGCCAAGGAAGCCAAAAAAGCTTTCGACAAACAAGGTTTGAAAATTGAACTCGGTGTCAAAGTCGGCGAGATTCAAAATGGCAAAAAAGGCGTCAAAGTGGCCTACACCAATGCCAAGGGCGAAGCCCTAAGCATTGATGCTGACAAACTCATTGTGTCCATTGGCCGAGTGCCAAATACCATTGGCTTGAACGCAGAAGCTGTGGGTTTGCAGTTGGACGAACGCGGCGCCATTGTGGTCGACGCTGAATGCAAAACCAATCTGCCTGGCGTTTGGGCTGTGGGCGACGTGGTGCGTGGCCCCATGTTGGCGCACAAAGCCGAAGAAGAGGGCGTTGCCGTGGCCGAGCGCATTGCCGGCCAGCACGGCCATGTGAATTTCAACACCGTGCCTTGGGTGATCTACACCAGCCCCGAGATTGCTTGGGTGGGCCGTACTGAGCAGCAGCTTAAGGCTGATGGCGTGGCTTACAAAGCGGGCACCTTCCCGTTCTTGGCCAATGGGCGTGCCCGTGCCTTAGGTGATACCACCGGCATGGTGAAGTTCTTGGCCGATGCCACCACTGACGAAATTTTGGGTGTTCACATCGTGGGCCCCATGGCCAGCGAGCTCATTGCTGAAGCCGTTGTGGCCATGGAATTCCGCGCCAGCGCAGAAGACATTGCCCGTATCTGCCATGCACACCCGTCGCTCAGCGAAGCCACCAAAGAAGCTGCCTTGGCGGTGGACAAACGGACCTTGAACTTCTAAGTTTTTTGAAGTCTCGTTAAACTATGAAGCCCGGGCCCGTCCCGGGTTTTCTCATTTCAAAGAACCTTTGTTCTCAGTATTTTTCAAGAGCATACGATCCATGTCCGTTAGATTAGCCTACGACCAAGAACTTCTAAGCAGAGGCTATGAGGCTGACCCTGCGCAGCTCAGAGCAGTAGAGGCCCTAGAGCGCTGCGCACAAGAATGGGCGGCTTACCAAGAGAGCATCAAAAGCCCCTTTCGTTTTTTGAAAAAGAAACCGGTGTTGCCGCGCGGTGTTTACATGTTTGGTGGTGTAGGTCGTGGCAAAAGTTTCTTGATGGACTGTTTTTACAACGCTGTGCCGGTCAAGGACAAAACACGTTTGCACTTCCATGAGTTCATGCGCGAAGTGCACCGTGAGATGGCTTTAATGCAAGGCACGGTTAATCCACTGCAAGAGTTGGGCAAACGGATGGCCAAGCGCTATCAACTCATTTGCTTTGACGAGTTTCATGTGGCCGACATTACCGATGCCATGATTTTGCACCGCCTGTTGGTGTCATTGTTTGAAAATGGCGTGAGTTTTGTCACCACTTCCAACTTCAAGCCCGACAACTTGTACCCAGATGGTTTGCACCGTGACCGCTTGCTACCCGCCATTGCGCTGCTCAATCAGCGCATGGAGGTGTTGAATGTCGACAACGGCACAGACTATCGCCGCCGCACCTTAGAAATGGTCAAGCTCTACCATTGCCCCTCGGGTGACGAGGCCGACAACGCCATGACCGATGCTTTCAACAAGCTTGTCAGCAGCCAAGATGAAGATCCTGTTTTGCACATTGAAGCCAGAGAAATTGTTTCAAGAAGGCGGGCAGGGGGCGTGGTGTGGTTTGACTTTAGAACGCTGTGTGGTGGGCCGCGCTCACAAAATGATTATTTGGAAATTGCGACTCAGTTTCATACGGTGCTACTTAGCAATGTACCCATGATGCCACTTAGTATGGCATCAGAAGCAAGGCGTTTTACTTGGCTCATCGACGTTCTGTACGACAGGCGTGTTAAATTGATTCTATCGGCCGAGGTTCAGCCCGAGGCGCTTTACACGAAAGGTCCCCTTGCGCATGAGTTTCCCAGAACCATCTCCCGTCTGCACGAAATGCAGTCGTCAGAATTCTTGGCTCTAGAGCATCGCACCGTGGACACTCAAATCACCTAATTCAAGCATGTTTTCTTGCAACAAAGCTGTTCTTTTTCTTATTCTGGGTTGGACCTGCGCGATTGCAATGGCGCAATCTGCCAACTCAATGCAATTGCCTGAAACAGAAGCTATTACACAACAGCGCATTGCGTTGGCAGAGGAAAAAAAAGTCATCTTGGATCACTTTCACGAAGCGTCTAAGGCGTGTTGGAAGCAATTTGCGGTCAACGATTGTTTGTTCAAAGCCAAGCAACAAAAATACCAGACCTTGTCGCCTTTGGATCAACGTGAAATTGCTTTGAATGCACGCCAGCGTGTTCTTAAAGAGTTAGAGCGTCAGCAACGTATTTCGGACAAAACCCAAGAGACGCCTAAAGATAAGGCAATGCCTTGAGCGCATTTCTTCAAGCAGTCGCAGCCACTTTCACAGAAGATGGCGTCATTGCGCAAGCAACACCCCAATTTAAATCACGTGCCGGTCAAACAGACATGGCCATGGCTGTTGCCGAAACCATTTCAAGCGGTGGCGAATTGGTGGTAGAAGCCGGAACAGGTGTGGGTAAAACCTATGCCTATCTTGTGCCTGTGTTGTTAAGCGGTCAGCGCGCTTTGGTGTCGACTGCTACCAAGGCGCTTCAAGATCAATTGTTCTCAAGGGACATTCCCAAACTCATCGATGCTTTGAAATTGCCTGTCCGTGTGGCTTTGCTCAAGGGGCGCGGTAGTTATTTATGCACTTTGCGTTTATCACAGGCCAGGCAGAGTCATGATGCTTCGTTGCGTATTCACATGCATGCCTTGAGTAAAATTGAAACATGGTCGCAATCCACTCGCACCGGCGACCTCTCTGAGTTGTCTGGCTTGGACGACAGATCGCCCGTCATTCCCTTGGTCACATCAACGCGTGACAATTGCCTCGGTTCTCCGTGTCCCAACTTTAAATCGTGCCATGTCAATTTGGCACGCAAAGAGGCCATGTCTGCCGATGTTGTTGTCATCAACCACCATTTGTTTTTTGCAGACCTCAATGTTCGCGAAACGGGCATGGCTGAACTGCTGCCTTCGGTGCAAACTGTTGTGTTTGACGAAGCGCATCAGTTGAATGAAATTGGCATTCATTTTTTAGGTCGGCATCTGAGTACCAGCCAACTCTTAGAACTCACGCGAGACATCTTGGGTGCAGGCGTGCAAATGGCCAGAGGCTTGGTTGATTGGACTTTGATCTGCAGTGTTTTGGAAAAATCAACCCGTGATTTGCGACTGACTGCCCAACATGCCAAATCGGGTTCACGCCTGCGTTGGATTGACCCCGTTCCAGATGGCATTGAAACTTCCGAATGGTTGTTGGCCATGGCGCAATTGCAAGTAGCACTTCAAGGTGCTCAAGCAGCGCTAGATACTGTGACTGAAATGGCGCCTGACTTTGTGCGCTTGTACGAGCGGGTATCTTTGCAATTGCGTTTGATTCAAGACTTTCAAGAACCCTGCGCGCAAGGGTCGGTGCGTTGGGCTGAGGTGGGTGCACAAATGCGTTTGGTAGAGTCGCCCCTCGATATTTCCAATGCCGTGCACACACACATGTTGCAAGATTTGAAACCTCAAGAGCCAAAGACGGGCTCACAAAAAACTTGGATTTTCACATCTGCAACGCTTGGTGAAGATGATCAAATGCGCTGGTTCACTGAGCCTTGTGGTTTGAGCGAGGCGCGCAAGCTCAGGGTTGCCAGTCCCTTCGACTATGCCAACATGGCCGCCATCTATGTGCCGCCGGGGATGCCCAAACCCAACGACATGGCTCATACGCGCACAGTGTCGACTTGGGTTGAAAAACACGCTCGCAAATTAGGCGGTAGAACCTTGGTCTTGACCACCACATTGAATGCCATGCGCAACATTGGTGAGGCCTTGACTGCTGCTTTGGGCCAAAGCGGTGAGTTAGAAGTTTTGGTTCAAGGACAAGGCCCCAAGCGCAGACTCATGGAGCGTTTTCGAGAGGGCTCTAGCGAAGGCGGTCTAGGATGCGTGTTGGTAGCTTCTGCTTCTTTTTGGGAGGGCTTTGATGTTCCCGGAGATGCGCTTCAACTGGTCGTCATCGACAAGTTGCCTTTTCCTCCGCCAAACGATCCTTTGGTAGAAGCTCGCTCGCAACGATTGGAGTTGTCGGGCAAGAGTTCTTTCTCAGACTACAGCGTGCCAGAAGCAGCAGTGGCCCTGAAGCAGGGCGCCGGACGCCTGATACGCAGTGAAACCGATCAAGGTGTGTTGGTTGTTTGCGATCCACGCCTCACTGGCATGGCCTACGGACGGCGTTTGTTGGCTTGCTTGCCGCCGATGCGCAGACTTCAGACTGAAGTTGAATTCGAAGAGGCCTTTGGCAGGCTTACCAAAACTTCCACCACGCAGTAGGTTTGCTGTTGGGTGTTGTCAGAGTTTTGGGAAAGTTCGACTCTAAAACGCGAAGCGCATCTGCCCTTAATTCCTCCATGCCCAATGCACCATAGGACTTGGCCAGAATTTCCAGAGCTTCTTTGGCGGCCGGCACCCCTGGGTAGTCAGTGATGGCCAATTGAGCGCGATTGACAGCAGCCACATAGGCGCCTTTGCTGTAATAAAAACGCGCCACGTGAACTTCGTAAGTTGCCAAAGTGTTGACAATGTAAGTCATGCGTTGGCGCGCATCTGGCGAGTATTTGGAGTCTGGAAACCGAGTGATCAACTCGTTGAATGATTCAAAAGAGTCTTTGGCAGCTTTTTGATCGCGCTCCGCCAAGTCTTGCCGCGTAATGAATGAGAACAAGCCTAAGTTGTCGTTGAAATTGACCAGGCCTTTTAAGTAAAGCGCGTAATCCACAGCGGGGCTGGCGGGATGAAGTTTAAGGAAGCGGTCAAGGGTGGCAATGGCTTGAATTTTTTCTGAGGCTCGATATTGCGCATAGGCTTTTTCGATTTGGGCCTGTTGCGCCAAGGGCGTACCAGCCGCCCGACCCTCTAGCTTTTCGAACAGCATGGCCGCCCGGTCCCAAGCACCTGCACCTAATTCATCGCGTGCTTCTGAGTAAATTTTTTCGGGCGCCCAAGCTGCTGTAGGATCAGCCGACGTGCTAGAGCAACCTGACAAAACAGTGACGGTCAAACCGACAAGCGTTAGCGCAAGCACCGATAATCTGATGTTCAACATCTGGCAACCTTGGAAATAAACCAAATTGATTATATCGAGCCCCCCAGAGTTAGACGACGTTGATGAGTTTCAAGATGAAACTTCTTTGGATTTAGCTGTTACGGCCAAGGTCTCAGAGGTCCGTGAACTGCTTGTACCCGCGGAGTTACATGGCCAACGCTTGGATCGGATGCTGGTGGCCGGCGTACCCGAGTTTTCAAGAAGTTATTTACAGCAGTTGTTGGAAGACGGCGCCGTGACCCGCGCAGGCTTGGCGCAGCTGAAGTCTGCTTTCAAGGTCAAAGCCGGTGAGCGATGGCAAATTGAGTTGCGTGCCACGCCTCAATCGCAAGCCTTCAAGCCAGAAGCTATGGCTCTGGATGTGGTCTACGAAGACGCCGATCTGAGGGTGATCGATAAACCTGCTGGCTTGGTTGTCCACCCCGCACCAGGAAATTGGTCGGGTACCTTGATGAATGGTCTTTTGGGTTTAGATCCAGCCCTCATGGAATTGCCCAGAGCCGGCATCGTTCATCGCTTAGACAAAGAAACCAGTGGCTTGATGGTGGTTGCCAGAACGCGCCTCGCCATGGATGCTTTGGTGCAAAAAATGGCAGCCCGAGAAATCAAGCGACAGTACGTCGCCATGAGTGATCAAGCTTGGACGGGTAATACGCAAAAGACAGTTGAATTGCCCATCGGCCGAGACCCTGCCAATCGCTTGCGGATGGCAGTGGTTGATTTAGCCAAAAATTCTGGAAAAACGGCCAAAACTCACTTTCGTGTCATGTCACAAAGTGAGCAAGGCAGCCTTGTGCGTTGCATTTTAGAGACGGGGCGAACGCATCAAATTCGAGTTCACATGGCCGCCCTCAAATTACCTTTGGTGGGGGATTCAACTTATGGGGGCTTTTTGCACCCCCTCATGCCAAGGCAGGCCTTGCATGCCGACCTGTTGTCATTTGACCACCCCGTATCGGGCCAGCCCTTAGCATTTCAATCGCCACTGCCAGCAGATATTCAGAGTTTGCTTCAAGCTTGGTCCCTCAGTTACAATGAAAAATCCTGAATCTCAGGCTTGTCCGATCGAAAGATTGGCCTAAATTCCCTTAATGGGGTGCGCAGGTGGGTCCCATCCCCCGCCAACTTGATGTTTTAAGTCGGTGCGTGCACCTTGATTCGCGCTTCAAGCGCATTTATCCCGGAAGATTGACACCATGAACACGGCGCAAGCCAAGCGTGTCCTTGAAACAGCGTTACTTTGTTCAACTCAGCCCGTCACTGTGCGTGACATGCGTGTGTTGTTCGATGACGCTTTAGGCGCTGACACACTTAAGGCACTCCTAGAAGAGTTGCAATTAGATTGGGCCGAGCGCGGCCTGGAGCTGGTCTCTGTTGCCACAGGTTGGCGGTTTCAAAGCCGCCCTGAACTGCGGATCTATTTGGACAAGTTGAACCCAGAAAAGCCCCCCAAGTACACCCGGGCTGTCATGGAAACTTTGGCCATCATTGCGTATCGGCAACCCGTCACACGCGGCGATATGGAAGACATTCGAGGTGTCACCATCAACACGCAAATCATCAAACAGTTGGAAGACAGGGGCTGGGTTGAGGTCATTGGACATCGCGAGTCTGTCGGCCGTCCTGGTTTGTATGCCACCACCCGCCACTTCCTCGATGATTTGGGTTTGTCTTCCCTTGACCAACTGCCTTTACTGAGCAGTGTAGAGGGTCAAGTCGACGTTCTAGCCAGCTTGAATCCCCCTGAAGCGGATGCATCGCAGACCTCACTTTCTCTAGAGGATGCCATCGAAGCAACTGAAACGACAGCGGCCGAAGACCTGACAAACATTGAGCAAGAAATGCCAGACGCGGCGAAAGGCCAGCACCATGATTGAGACACCCGAGACGCCGTCTCAAGATCCCTTGCGGCCGATTGCCATCGAGGACGTCGTTTCTGGAGAGTTTGACCAAGAAGCTGAAGGCACCATTTCGCCACTTCTGACCAAGCGCGTTTTGCCACCCCAAGTTGAATCTCCCAAGCTTCACAAAGTCTTAGCGCAAGCGGGCTTAGGCTCCCGTTTGGAAATGGAGCAGCTCATTTTGGAAGGGCGTATATCGGTCAATAACGAGCCAGCCCACATTGGTCAACGAATTCAGTATGGAGATCAAGTCAAGGTCAACGGGAAGCCTCTTCGAATTCGAATCGACCCGCCGCCACCACGCGTCATTGCCTATCACAAGCCTGCAGGTGAAATTGTCAGCCATGATGATCCTAAAAACAGGCCCACTGTTTTTCGCAAATTACCCCGTTTACAACATGGCAAATGGCAGTCTGTTGGCCGCTTAGATCTCAACACTGAGGGCTTGTTGCTGTTTACCAGTTCAGGCGAATTGGCCAATCGATTGATGCACCCTCGATTTGGGTTAGAGCGTGAATACGCGGTTCGCGTTTTGGGCGCGCTGAGCAATGAAGAAAAGCAGAAGTTGTTGGACGGCGTCATGCTTGAAGATGGCATGGCCCAATTTGGTTCGATAGAAAATGGCGGTGGCGAGGGCGCAAACTGTTGGTACCGCGTGACCATTTCAGAGGGCCGCAATCGCGAAGTGCGCCGCATGATGGAAGCTGTGGGCCATGCGGTTAGCCGCCTCATTCGCATTCGCTACGGCGCCATGGTGTTGCCGCATGGTTTGCGCCGCAGTACTTACATGGAATTGGACGAAGCCGACATACGAGCCCTCACGCATGCGGCGAACAAAGCCGAAGTTGCTGAAAACCGTGATGAGCCCGGAAGTGTTGGCGTACAGAGAACGCAAGATCCTAGAAATCAAAATCCCCGCAATCCCAGAAACAGGGCCTTTGGCGCCAAAAAAGCAGGACCTGGCCCTTCTCGACAGCGCACCGACAAAGCTGCCAGCAGTCAGCCCGACCCCATGAAAACCTCTGTGGGCTACATTGGGGCCGACAGTTTCAGTCGACAGCGCAAAGAGCAAGGTCCTGGCGGTAAATCGGGCGGTCCCCGCCGAAATGGCGGCAGAAGTCGCTAAATTGGCTCAATTGGCTTAGGCCTTTCAAGGGCTTGCAATTCCTTTTGCACCATGGGGAAACCCTTAACTCGGGTTAAAATAGTGGGCTTTTATAAAAAATACTTAGGAATTTCTCCATGGCTATCGAACGCACTCTTTCCATCATCAAACCTGACGCTGTTGCAAAAAACGTCATCGGTCAAATCTACGCTCGTTTTGAAGCGGCTGGCCTCAAAGTGGTTGCCGCCAAGTTGGCGCACCTTTCACGCGGCGAAGCAGAGGCTTTTTACGCTGTTCACAAAGAGCGTCCCTTCTTTAAAGACCTGGTTGATTTCATGATTTCTGGCCCCGTCATGATCCAAGCCCTTGAAGGCGAAGGCGCTATTTTAAAAAACCGCGATTTGATGGGCGCAACCGATCCAAAGAAAGCAGCGCCCGGCACCATTCGCGCCGACTTTGCAGAAAGCATTGACGCCAATGCGGTTCACGGTTCTGACGCTGCAGAAACAGCAGCTGCTGAAATCAGCTTCTTTTTCGCTGGCATGAACGTTTATTCACGTTAATCCCTGCTAATTAATTCGCTTTTGCAATTAGCTCGCGGACAAGAACTTTCTTTCATCCGCCATGACGGCCAACCTTCTTGATTTCGACCTTGAAGGTTTGGCCGTTTTTTGTGAGGGTTTGGGCGAAAAACGTTTTCGCGCCACCCAGCTTTTTCGCTGGATTCATCAGCGCGGCATGTCCAACTTTGACGACATGTCAGACCTTGCCAAATCATTGCGCGAGAAATTAAAAGTTCATGCCCACGTTGCGGCTTTGCCAATCCTGTCCCAACAATTCTCAAAAGACGGCACGATCAAATGGTTGTTCGATGTTGGCGCAGGCGATGCGGTTGAAGCCGTCTTTATTCCTGAAGACGATCGCGGTACTTTGTGCGTTTCATCCCAAGCCGGTTGCGCTGTGGGATGTCGCTTTTGCTCTACGGGGCACCAAGGCTTCAGTCGCAACTTAACGACTGCCGAAATTTTGTCTCAGCTCTGGTTTGCCGAGCATTTTTTACGCCGTCATTTGAATCAGACTGACCGCGTGATCTCCAATGTGGTCATGATGGGCATGGGCGAGCCGCTGCAAAATTACAGCGCTTTGGTTCCTTCTTTAAAAGCCATGCTAGACGATCACGGCTATGGTCTGTCTCGTCGACGGGTGACAGTTTCTACGTCGGGTGTGGTGCCCATGATGAACCGTTTATCAGCCGATTGCCCAGTCGCATTGGCGGTTTCTTTGCATGCCCCCAACGATGCATTGCGCGACAACTTAGTGCCTTTGAACCGAAAGTACCCTTTGGATGAATTGCTGTCTGAATGCACGCGCTATTTGGAAAAAGCACCCCGCGATTTCATCACCTTCGAATATTGCATGCTTCAAGGGGTGAACGACCAAGTGACGCATGCCAAAGAGTTGGTCCAACTCATTCGACGCCATGCCAGCCAAGGGCTTCGTTGCAAATTCAATCTCATACCTTTCAACCCATTCAAAGAGTCTGGCTTGTTGAGGTCCGATGATGCAACAGTTCAACAATTCGCAGCGGTCCTTTTAGACGCTGGGTTTGTGACCACTGTCCGTAAAACCCGGGGTGATGACATTGATGCTGCGTGCGGACAACTGGCGGGTGACGTTAAAGATCGGACGGGCGTTGCCGATCGAATTGCACAACAACGTGCAGTGCCCATTCAGTGGCACGATGCCGCCTCTATCAACCAAACGCCTCAAGTCTGATGCCAATACCCGCTGCTCTTGCCCCTCATTTGGGGGCAAGGCTTCTGATGGGCTTACTTTTTGTTTCAATCAGCTTTCATTCGCCGCTGGCCGGCGCATGGTTTCCCAACGCCTCCGAGTCGTCTCAGGCCTTAACGCGTGCTCAGGCCAGAACCGCCTTGGCGTCTGCCTATTTTCAAGCAGGCATGTTTGTCTTTGCATTGGAGGAGGTCGATCAGGCATTGATTTTGACGCCCCAGCATGCACCTGCATTGGTGCTCAAAGCCCTTCTTTTCCAACAACAAAACAAGACGGATTTGTCTCAAAAATACTTTCAACAAGCCATGGCTGCAGCACCGCAAGATCCTCAAGTTGCCCTTCAATGGGGAATATTTGATTGCCAAAATGACCATTTTGAAGCGGCATTTGAAAAATTCAAGCGGGCTTTGGGCCTTTCCATGGGCCCTTTGCAGGTCAAGACGAACTGGATTTGGGGCCAATGTCTCAGGCGAAATAAGCAATTTGAGGCCGCCAACGAAAGGTTGTCAGAGGCCTTCGCACAGCAGCCAGGCTTGATTTCTGAGCCACTTGAACTGGTAGAGCTCAAAATTCAGTTGGGAAAGTACATAGAAGCTGAGAAAATTCTTGAATATTTGAATGATTCTCCCTCTGTGAGTGCACAATCGGTGTGGTTTGCTTTGCAGCTTGCAGAGCGTCAGAATCAAGCAGTTAAAAAGAACCATTGGGGCAAGATGTTAGGACTTCATTTTTCAAATTCAGCGCAGTGGCGCGCTTACCAGGAAGGCGCATCTCATGACTGAAACCCTTGATCAGGCTTCGATGCCCCGTTCACCCGGCGGCATCATGCGGTCTGCACGAGAAAAAGCTGGCTTGCATTTGGCGGTGTTGTCTGTGAACCTCAAAGTCAGTATCAAACAATTGGAAGCCCTTGAGGCAGATCAATTTCAGCACTTGCCTGAGCCGGTTTTTGCACGTGCATTGGCTGCCAAAGTTTGTCGTTTTTTGAAAATTGATTCCGAACCTGTTTTGGCACTGATGCCTCAAATGACCAATGGTTTAAAACCCTTGCAGCTCATTGAATCTGACAACAGGTCTTCCAGCAGACTGCATCGAATGGATCAACCTAGCGGCACTGATTCAAAGGGACGCAAGCTTTGGATCTTGTTTGCGGTCATTTGCATTTTGGCTTGGGCTTACTCCGCCGATTTACAACTCATTGTTTTCAATCAAAATACAAAACCTGAGGTTTTAGAAGTGGTCCCCACCATGCCTCCGGTTCAAGAACAAGCAGCCCCTGATGCAGCGCAAGCCGACCTCCCAAAGGCCATGGTGTTTGACAGTTCTACGCCTGAAGCCAATCGCCGCAACTCCCCCAACGACTCAAATCCTCCAACTTTAGAGGTCAAAAAATGATGCAAGCTACAGTCATTCCTAAGACCATGGCCGAGGCCATTCCTGCGGCAGTTCCCCTTCAAAGGCACAGCCTTCAAGCTCAAGTGGTGTGGGGGCAACGCATTGTCACGGTGGGGGGGCAAGCGCCCGTTCGTGTTCAGTCTATGACCAACACCGACACCGTTGATGTCATTGGAACTGCCATTCAGGTCAAAGAATTGGCCATAGCGGGTTCGGAATTGGTGCGGATCACTGTCAACACGCCAGAGGCTGCAGAGGCCGTTCCCCATATCCGAGATCAGCTCGACAAAATGGGCATTGATGTGCCCCTGATTGGTGACTTTCATTACAACGGACACCGATTGTTAAGCGACCATCCTGCTTGTGCTGAAGCACTCTCCAAATACCGAATCAATCCTGGCAATGTTGGAAAAGGCGACAAGCACGATCTGCAATTTGGACAAATGATTGAAGCTGCCATGCGGTGGAACAAACCTGTTCGCATTGGTGTCAACTGGGGAAGCTTAGATCAAGAGTTGTTGGCTGAATTGATGGATCAAAACAGTCAAAGAAAAGTGCCTTGGGAATCTAGACAAGTGATGTACGAGGCGCTCATTACGTCCGCCATCACTTCTGCCGACAAGGCGCACGAGATGGGCATGGCTCGTGCACAAATCATGTTGTCGTGCAAGGTCTCTGGCGTCCAAGACCTGATTGCCGTCTACCGCGAACTGGGCCGACGCACTGATTATCCTTTGCATTTGGGGCTCACCGAAGCAGGCATGGGGACCAAGGGAACCGTTGCCTCTAGCACTGCTCTGGCCATCTTGCTTCAAGAAGGTATCGGAGACACCATTCGAGTCTCACTCACGCCACAGCCCGGCGAGGCGCGCACCCAAGAAGTGGTCATTGCTTCAGAAATTTTGCAATCTTTGGGTTTGCGAATCTTTGTACCCAGTGTCACGGCATGCCCAGGTTGTGGCCGTACCACCAGCAGCACCTTCCAAGAACTGGCCAAACAAATTGACGATTTCTTGCGCGCTCAAATGCCTGTTTGGCGCAGCCGTTATCCAGGTGTCGAGCACTTGAAGTTGGCCGTCATGGGTTGCATCGTCAATGGACCTGGCGAAAGCAAACATGCCGACATCGGCATCAGTTTGCCTGGCACTGGCGAAGCCCCTGCTGCACCGGTGTTCATTGATGGTGAGAAAAAACTCACCTTGCGTGGCGACAACATTGCCAAAGAGTTTCAAACTCTGGTCGAGCAATACATCGACAACCGCTTTGGCGGCAGCTCCAGCGCTGTCATTTGAATTTTTATGTCCGACATTCAATCCAAAGAATTTCCTTCCAAAGTGAGCGCGTTTAAAAAACTGACTGCCGTCAAAGGCATGAACGATGTATTGCCCGGAGAGTCCGCCAAATGGGAATGGCTCGAAGGCATTGTGAGAAATTTGATGGCGCGTTATGCTTATCGAAACATTCGAACACCCATCGTCGAACCCACCGCACTCTTTGTTCGCGGCCTTGGCGAAGTGACTGACATTGTTGAGAAGGAAATGTATTCCTTCGAAGATCGCTTAAATGGTGAAGCCCTAACGCTGCGTCCTGAAAGCACGGCAGGTGTTGTGCGCGCAGTGGTTGAGCACAACATGCTTTACGAGGGCGGCAAGCGTTTGTATTACATGGGCCCGATGTTCAGACACGAGCGCCCTCAACGTGGACGCTACCGACAGTTTCATCAAATTGGCGCTGAGGTCTTGGGTTTTCAGGGCCCCGAAATTGACGCAGAAGTTATTTTGTTGGCCCATGATTTATGGCAAGCCATTGGCCTCAAAAACGTGCGCCTAGAGCTCAATAGTTTGGGTCAACCACCAGAGCGCTTGGCACATCGCGCGGCCTTGATCACGCACTTTGAAAAACACCAAGCTGTATTAGATGAGGACGCTAAGCGCCGTCTGTACACCAATCCGCTGCGAATTTTGGATACCAAAAATCCCGCCATGAAAGAAGTGGTTGAGTCAGCCCCTCAACTGATGAATTTTTTAGGTGAAGCTTCGCTTGCCCATTTCAATACTTTGCGTCAAATTCTCGATGCCAATGGTGTTCAGTATTCGTTAAACCCTCGCTTGGTTCGCGGAATGGACTACTACAACCTCACTGTGTTCGAGTTCATCACCGATCAGTTGGGTTCTCAAGGCACCGTGTGTGGCGGCGGTCGTTATGACTACCTGATTGAGCAAGTGGGTGGCAAGCCCGCGCCTGCTGTGGGTTGGGCCCTAGGACTTGAGCGTGTTTTGGCCTTGCTAGAAGAGCAGGGTGTGCCATTGCCCGAAGCCACGCCCCACGCCTATGCCATCGTGCCAGATACCAACAGTTTGCCCTTGGTTTTGAAACACCTCAGGCAGCTTCGCGCCTTGGGTGTCAATGTTCAAATGCACGCAGGCTCAGGCGAGGGCGTTGGCAGCATGAAAACTCAATTCAAAAAAGCCGACAGCAGTGGCGCGGCTTATGCCCTCATTTTTGGTACAGATGAGCTCGCTCAAAACACCGTTTCAGTCAAGTCTTTGCGCGATGGGGGCGGGGCTCAAAGGACAGAATCTCTTGAAAAGTTGGATGTCTGGGCTCACAGCCTACAATCCACCACTTAAATTAAAGTTGAATATGGCATCACATCTCGATCTAGAAGAACAAGAGCAACTTGATGAACTCAAGCACTTTTGGAAAAAATACGGCAATGCCATCACCTGGCTGTTGATTGTCGTGATGGGCTCTTACGCTGGTTGGAATGGCTATCAATATTGGCAAGGCCAGCAGTCTGGCAAGGCATCGGCACTCTTTGATGAGCTTGAAAAGTCAGTGGTTTCTGGTGACATGGTCAAGCTTGAGCGTGCTTGGACCGATATGAAGGAACGCTTCCCAAGCACCACCTTCGCAGCCCAATCCGCCTTGCTGGCTGCCAAATCTTTTCAAATGACAGACAAACCGGATGCAGCAAAAGCAGCCCTGCAGTGGGCCAGCGAAAGTGCATCCGATCAAGGCAGTGCGCAATTGGCCCGTTTGCGCTTGGCCAACTTACAAGCACAACAAAAAGCCTTTGATGAGGCTTTGAAAACGCTGTCCAAACCTTTCGATCCTGCATTTGCCGGATTGGCCTCTGACGTTCAAGGCGATATTTTTGCGGCTCAAAACAAATCGCAAGAAGCCATCAAGGCCTACAGCGATGCATGGCGTCAGTTGGAAGAAAATGCTGAATACCGTCGTTTGGTTGTAGCCAAGTTAAACGCCCTGGGCCAAGACCCTGAAGCTGCAAAAGGTGCTTCGAAATGAAATTTCAGTCCTTCTCTGTTGGGATGAGGGCGAAAAGCATGACCAGGCTCTCCTTGGCAACGGTTGGTGTTTTGCTAATGGGTTTGGTCGCTTGTTCAAGCACCCCCGATAAACCCAGCCCCACAGCCTTGACTGACTTCAAATCCCAATTGAGCATCAGCAAAGTCTGGTCACTTCAAATTGGCCCTATCAGCCCAAATTCCAATGCACCTTTAAGCCACAACGTCACAGAGGGTCGTTTGGCCTTGGTCACGGGCAGTGGTCTTGTTGTTTTGTTAGATGCCGAAACGGGTGCCGAATCATGGCGTCTTGCCCTGAACACACCTGTTGCCGCAGGCATTGGGGGCGACGGTGAGCGCTTTGCCGTTATTTCTCAAGCCAACGAATTAATTGCGATTTCAAATGCCAAAATTATTTGGCGGGTTAAGTTGCCAGCATCTGCTTTTACTTCGCCTTTGGTTGCCGGCGGACGTGTCTTTGTTCTGACGGCTGATCGAACTGTGATGGCCTTCGATGGGGCTTCTGGTCAAAGCTTGTGGAGTCAACAACGCGCTGGCGACCCCTTGGTTTTGAGGCAAGCCGGTATCCTGACTTCTTTCCAAGACAGGCTGATGGTCGGTCTTTCTGGTCGCTTGGTAGCCATGAATCCTGCCAACGGCGTTGCGATGTCCGAACTTAGCATTGGCGCATCGCGTGGCACCAACGAAGTCGAGCGTTTGGTTGACTTGGTTGCGGGTGTATCGCGTGTTAACAATGTCATTTGCGCCAGAGCATTTCAAACATCTGTCACCTGCGTCGATGCCCTCAAGGGCAGCAACTTATGGACGCGTGCTGCGCAAGGACATGTCGGCTTAGGTGGTTCCGACTCACTGCTCTTCGGCGCTGAGTCCGACGGTAAACTGGTGGCCTGGCAACGCAGCACAGGTCAGGTTGCTTGGCAATCAGAAGTGTTTCGTTTTAGAGGGCTCACTGCGCCACATTGGGCTGCCGGACAATTGCTTGTAGGCGACAGTTTGGGCATGGCCCATTGGATCGATGTCAGCAATGGCCAAACCATTGGCCGTCTTCAAGTCGATGCATCTGGCATTGCAATGACACCTGTGCGTGTTGGTAAAAATTGGGTGATCGTGACTCAGAGTGGCTTGGTGCAAGCCCTCAGAGCCGACTAACACCCAGCTGAAAGATAGATTTGAAACCCGTTCTGGCCTTGGTCGGACGCCCCAATGTGGGGAAGTCCACTTTATTCAATCGACTCACCAAAAGTCGCGATGCCATCGTCGCTGACTTTGCGGGTCTCACGCGCGATCGCCACTATGGGCAAGGACGGCAAGGCCGTTATGAATACATTGTCATCGATACGGGTGGCTTTGAGCCTGATGCCCATGACGGCATCTACAAAGAAATGGCCAAACAAACTCAGCAAGCAGTCGCTGAGGCCGATGTGGTTGTCTTTGTGGTTGATGCCCGTGCAGGCGTTTCTGCGCAAGATCATGACATTGCCAAGTACTTGCGGCGCATTGGCAAGCCTTGCTTGTTGGTTGCCAACAAGGCCGAGGGCATGCGTGAGGGCGTTCAAATCAGCGAGTTTTACGAATTGGGACTAGGCGATGTCATTCCCGTTTCGGCAGCGCATGGTCAAGGCACCCGAAGCTTGGTCGAGCTGGCCCTAGACCCGCTGCTGTTGCCTCAAGAAGATGCTGAAGCTGAACCAGACCCTGGTGTGGTCCGGTTGGCGGTGGCAGGGCGCCCCAATGTGGGCAAATCAACCCTCATCAATACTTGGCTGGGTGAAGAGCGCTTGGTTGCCTTTGACATGCCGGGTACGACCCGCGACGCCATCACGGTTCCCTTTGAGCGGGACGGACAAAAGTTCGAACTCATCGACACGGCGGGTTTGCGCCGCAAGGGCAAAGTTTTTGAAGCCATTGAAAAATTCTCGGTGGTTAAAACCTTGCAAGCCATTGAATCGGCCAATGTCGTTTTGTTGTTGTTGGATGCCACTCAGGGCGTCACAGAGCAAGACGCCCACATTGCTGGCTTTATTTTGGACAGTGGCCGTGCTGTGGTGTTGGCCGTCAACAAGTGGGATGCCGTTGATTCGTACCAACGCGAATTGGTGAACCGATCGATAGAAAGTCGACTACCATTTTTGAAGTTTGCCAACTTGCACACCATTTCAGCTAAAAAACGCCAAGGACTGGGACCTGTTTGGAAATCCATCACGCAGGCCCACAAATCGGCCATGGTCAAAATGACCACCCCCGTTTTAACGCGCTTGTTGCTTGAGTCGGTTCAGTTTCAAAGTCCGCAACGCGGCGGCATGTTCCGTCCTAAATTGCGTTATGCCCACCAAGGCGGTATGAACCCTCCGGTCATTGTGATTCATGGCAATTCTTTAGAACACGTCACAGAAACCTACAAACGTTATTTAGAAGGTCGATTTCGCAAAGCCTTTGATTTGTCGGGTACGCCGTTGCGCATTGAAATGAAAACGTCTCAAAACCCCTTTGCTGACAAAGAGGCGGGGTAATTTGTAAGGTTTTTAAAAGGGGCTTGCACAAAATGCCTCTTTTGATGTGTTAAGGTGAAACCCTTAAATTAATTCAAAACACGGAGAATATCGTGAACAACAAAGGGCAACTTTTGCAAGATCCCTTCCTCAACGCATTGCGTCGTGAGCATGTGCCAGTGTCCATTTACTTGGTCAACGGCATCAAACTCCAAGGCCAAATTGAGTCATTCGACCAGTACGTGGTTTTGCTTCGTAACACGGTCACTCAAATGGTTTACAAACACGCCATTTCCACCATTGTCCCCGGCCGAGCAGTCAACCTTTCAGGTTCAGACGAAGCCGTCGACGAGCCCACTGCTTAATCCGCTGTTTTGAACAGCGATTCGGTTGACACAACGCCCGCCTTGTTGGTGGGTGTTGACTTTGGCTTGCCACATTTTGACGCAGAGTTAGATGAGCTCAGTCAATTGGCCTTAACGGCGGGCCTCAAACCTGTGGCCAAAATGACTTGCAAACGCAAGGCTCCCGACGCGGCCCTTTTTGTGGGTTCTGGCAAAGCCGATGAAATTAAATTCATGGCAGAACAAATGGGCGCCAAAGAGGTTCTGTTTGATCAGTCTTTAAGCCCCGCTCAGCAGCGTAACCTTGAACGCCATTTGGGTCTGCCCGTCAACGATCGCACTTTGCTCATTCTTGAAATTTTCGGACAACGAGCGCGCAGTCATGATGGCAAATTGCAGGTTGAGTTGGCGCGCCTCCAATACCTGAGTACCCGTTTGGTTCGCCGATGGTCACACCTTGAACGTCAGCGAGGCGGCATTGGTACCCGAGGCGGCCCTGGAGAAACTCAAATTGAACTTGACCGTCGCATGATCAATGACGCCATCAAGCGCACCAAGGATCGCTTGTCTAAAGTTAAAAAGCAACGTTCTACCCAAAGAAGACAGCGCGATCGCCGCAACTCTTTCAATGTTTCCTTGGTGGGTTACACCAATGCCGGCAAATCTACTTTGTTCAACACCTTGGTCAAAGCGCGTGCCTATGCTGCCGATCAGTTGTTTGCCACCTTAGACACCACTACGCGTCAACTGTATTTGGGGGAGGCTGGACGCAGCGCTTCGGTTTCCGATACCGTTGGATTTATTCGAGATTTACCGCATGGCTTGATTGATGCCTTTCAGGCCACCTTGCAAGAGGCTGCTGACGCAGACTTGTTGCTGCATGTGGTGGACGCTTCCAACCCAAACTTTCCAGAGCAAATGAACGAGGTCAAAAGGGTGCTTCGGGAAATTGGGGCAGAAGATGTGCCGCAATGGCTAATTTTTAACAAAATAGACACGATCCCGCCCGAGCGTCAACCGCTTGAAATGTTCGACCTTTACGAAGTCGATGGCGTTCCTTTGAAGCGCCTATTTGTCAGTGCCCAATCTGGACAAGGCGTGCCAATGTTGCGTCAAATGCTGGCAGAAGAAGTGCTTCGAACAGTTTCAAACCCCGAAAGTGAATCTGACCCGCGCTTTGACCTTGATAATTTCGGGGAAAATGAAGATGATTTTTCATAATTGTCGCTCTGATTGTGCACAATGAGAGCAGTCATATAAAAACGTAGAAAAGCGAATGAATTCCAAATACCGTGCATTTAGCTGGTCAGTCTTGCCGCAGCGCCTTCGTGGCATGTTCAATTTGAACGATCAACGCTGGGGCCGAGGCGACGACAAACCTGCTTCTGAAGGTCAAGACGGCACCAATCCGCCTGGCAATCCACCAGGCGCCAATGGTTCCCAACAGCAGCCTCCAAATCCGCAACCTTCAAATCCAGGCAACTCGTCCAACCGACCGGGTCAATCTTCTGGTCCTCCAGATTTGGATGAGTTGTGGCGTGACCTCAGTCGCAAGCTCTCGCAGTTCTTGGGTGGTAAAAATGGCGGCCCACCCAACAAAGGCCAGCCCAATGGCTCTCCCTTCAATGGATTGCCTCCCGTGTTTCGCAATTTAGGCATTGGTGCCATATTGGGTGCTTTGCTCCTGATCTGGTTGGGTACAGGCTTCTTCATAGTCCAAGAGGGACAGCAAGCCGTGATTACTCAATTTGGCAAATACAAGTCCACGGTTGGTGCTGGTTTCAATTGGCGCTTACCTTACCCCATTCAAAAAAATGAGTTGGTGTTTGTCACGCAAATTCGCTCTGTTGACATTGGCCGCGACAACGTCATCAAAGCCACCGGTCTTCGCGAGTCAGCCATGCTCACGGAAGATGAAAACATTGTCGAAATCAAATTCGCCGTTCAATACCGCTTAAACGATGCACGTGCCTATTTGTTTGAAAGCAAAAACCCCACAGAAGCCGTTGTGCAAGCTGCTGAAACAGCCGTGCGCGAGGTGGTGGGCAAAATGAAAATGGATTCTGCTTTGGCAGAAGAACGGGATCAGATTGCCCCCAGAGTTCGAGCCCTGATGCAAAACATTTTGGACCGTTACAAGGTGGGCATTGAAGTGGTTGGCATCAACTTGCAACAAGGCGGTGTTCGCCCGCCAGAACAAGTTCAGGCTGCGTTTGATGATGTGCTCAAGGCAGGCCAAGAACGCGAGCGTGCCAAAAATGAAGCGCAAGCTTATGCCAACGATGTTGTGCCTCGTGCAGTGGGTGCGGCATCCCGCTTGAAGGAAGAGTCTCAGGCCTACCGCGAGCGAATTGTGGCGCAAGCAGAAGGTGATGCGCAGCGTTTCAAAGCCATCTTGCCCGAGTATCAAAACGCCCCTCAAGTAACGCGTGACCGCATGTATTTAGATGCCATGCAGCAAATTTACTCCAACGTCACCAAGGTGGTGATCGACAGTAAGCAAGGTTCTAACCTGATGTATCTGCCACTCGATAAATTGATGCAAATGACCGCGACACCCTCGACAGTCACTGCCCCTGTCGATGCAACTGCTAACAACGCAGCCTCAAGCTCTGCACCCAGCAGCGCCCCCCCTGATCCCAGATCGCGCGACAGTCTTCGATCTCGTGACCGTGAAAATCGTTAAGGAAGCAGCAAAATGAATCGTATTGGAATATGGGTTTCATCCCTGCTGCTGCTGCTGGCTTTGGCCAGCTCCATGTTGTTCGTAGTTGATCAACGTCAATTTGGCGTGGTTTATGCCTTGGGTCAAATTAAAGAAGTCATCACCGAGCCTGGTTTGAACATCAAACTGCCGCCCCCTTTGCAAAACGTCACGTACATTGACAAGCGTTTGTTAACCCTCGACAGCCCCGACACCGAGCCCATGCTGACCGCTGAGAAGCAACGAGTGGTGATCGACTGGTACGTTCGTTGGCGCATTACAGATCCCATGGCCTATATTCGAAATGTTGGCTTGGATGAAAAGGCAGGTGCCAATCAACTTAACCGAGTGGTTAGAAATGCTTTTCAAGAGGAAATCAACAAGCGCACTGTGAAAGACCTCTTGTCTTTAAGTCGCGACATTTTGATGAATGACGTGAAGCGTGAAGTCCTTGAAAAAGTACGCGGCGATAAGCCTTGGGGCATAGACGTTGTCGATGTTCGCATCACAAGAGCTGACTATGTCGATGCTATTACCGAATCGGTTTATCGCCGTATGGAGGCAGAGCGCAAGCGCGTTGCCAACGAACTTCGTTCTACAGGCGGTGCAGAGGGAGAGAAAATCCGTGCTGATGCCGATCGCCAGCGCGAGGTCACCATTGCCAATGCTTACCGCGATGCCCAAAAAATCAAAGGCCAGGGCGATTCACAGGCTGCCAAAATCTACAACGAGTCCTTTGGCCGTGACCCCCAATTTGCGCAGTTTTACAGAAGCCTTGATGCCTACAAAGCCAGTTTTGCTAAAAAGAGCGATGTCATGGTTTTAGACCCTAGCAGCTCGGACTTCTTCAGAACCATGAGAGGCAATTCTTCAGGCAGCCAGGCAGCCCCCGCAGCAAAGAAGTAAGTGGGTTTCTGGTCTTCAATCATGGTGGCCATCTCGCTGGTGTTGATTTTTGAGGGGCTACTGCCCCTCATCTCTCCCCTTAAGTGGCGAGAAATGTTCAGCCAGCTCTTGCAGCTAGAAGATGGTCAAATTAGGTTTTTCGGTCTTTCGATCGTTTTGTTGGGACTCTTTCTTTTAGGGGCCTTCATTTAGAGCCTGTTTGAACCGGTAAAATCCCTGTTTTAACAGCCTCCCAGATTGCCATGTCCGCTTGGGTCCTCCCGGATCACATCGCTGATGTCTTGCCCTCAGAAGCCAGACACATCGAAGAACTCCGAAGATTGCTTCTAGACACCGCCCGAAGCTATGGCTTCGAGTTGGTATCACCCCCTTTGCTTGAGCACATTGAGTCTTTGCTCACGGGCACTGGCAAAGCGCTTGATCTTCAAACTTTCAAATTGGTCGATCAAATCTCTGGTCGAATGATGGGCCTAAGAGCTGACACAACCCCTCAAGTCGCTCGAATTGATGCCCACTTACTCAACCGAAAAGGTGTCACTAGGCTTTGCTACTGTGGCCCTGTCCTCCATACCCAACCCGACCGCCCCCACGCTACCCGCGAGCCCTTGCAGTTGGGCGCCGAAATATTTGGCCATGCTGGTTTAGAAGCCGACCTCGAGGTTTTGCAGTTGGCCCTAGATTGTTTGCGCGCTTCTCAAATGGGTGAGGTCTTGGTTGACCTGGCAGATGCCAGAATTGTGAGCAGTTTGCTTGAAGACATTCCCCTCACAGATGCCATGCGTGGCGATGTTTTTGCGGCACTGGCCAGTAAAAATGCTTCTGCTTTGGCTGAGTTAACCCAAAATTTTCCTAAAGGCATTCAAGCCGGACTGATGAATCTCATTGACCTGTATGGCGACAGTTCAGTTCTAACGCAAGCACTCCAAAAATTACCGCCCAAACCTCAAATCAAGTTGGCCATTGAGCAGTTGAAATGGCTGAGCGATCAATTGCCTGATGTCACTTTCAAGTTTGATTTGGCCGATGCTCGCGGCTATGCTTACTACAGTGGTTTGCGTTTTGCTATCTATGCAAAAGGCGCCAGTGATGCCGTGGTGCGTGGTGGTCGTTATGACGGTGTAGGCGCCGCCTTTGGCCACGAAATGGGCCGTGATCGTCCCGCAGTGGGTTTCAGCTTAGATCTGAAACAATGGGTCGGGGTAGTGCCACAACTCAGTCTTAAAGCTGCCATTCGGGCGCCATGGGGCACCCGCCCAGACCTGCGTTCGGCCATTGCGCAGTTGCGCATGCACGGTGAAACTGTGGTGTGCAGTTTGCCGGGGCACGAAAGTGAAATAGATGAATTCCAATGTGATCGCGAACTCTTAGAGCTTGCGGGGCAGTGGATTGTAAAAGCCATTGAAAACAAAACAAAATGAACATGATCAAAGGACGTAACGTTGTCGTTGTTGGAACCCAGTGGGGTGACGAGGGCAAAGGCAAACTGGTCGATTGGCTGACAGAAAGCGCGCAAGGTGTTGTGCGCTTTCAAGGCGGCCACAATGCAGGCCACACATTGGTCATCAATGGCGTCAAAACGGCACTTCACCTCATTCCAAGTGGCATCATGCGCGCTGGTGTGAAGTGTTATATCGGCAATGGCGTGGTCTTGTCTGCAGGCAAACTGTTTGAAGAAATTGCGGGGCTAGAAAAGGCGGGGGTTGAGGTTCGTTCACGCCTGCGTATCAGTGAAGCTTGCCCTTTGATCTTGCCATTTCATGCTGCCTTAGACGTTGCGCGTGAAGCAGCTCGCGAGCAAGGTGGCACAGAAAAAATTGGCACCACAGGCCGCGGCATTGGCCCAGCCTATGAAGACAAGATTGCACGCCGTGCATTGCGTGTGCAAGATCTTAAATACCCTGAGCGTTTTGCACAAAAGCTCAAAGAACTCTTAGATTTGCACAACCATGTTTTGACAACTTATTTGGGCTCAGAGAAGTTCATCTTTGGTGATGCACTCAAGCCTTATGTCAAAAATGGTGAAGTGCAGTTTGACGTCGTTTTCAAAGAGGCCATGGAACATGCAGAGCTCTTGAAGCCCATGATGGCCGATGTGTCTCGCGAACTGAACGACGCGCACCGCTTAGGCGCCAATTTGTTGTTCGAAGGCGCTCAGGGCACACTGCTTGATGTTGATCACGGCACCTACCCTTATGTCACATCCAGCAACTGCGTGGCTGGCAACGCCGCTGCAGGCTCAGGTGTGGGCCCCGGTTTGTTGCATTATGTTTTAGGCATTACCAAGGCTTATTGCACTCGGGTTGGCGGCGGCCCATTTCCAACCGAGTTGGAATGGGAAAAAGAAGGCACACCGGGCTGGCACATGAGCACTGTGGGCGCTGAAAAGGGCGTCACAACGGGTCGCAGCAGACGCTGCGGTTGGTTCGATGCGGCATTGCTCAAGCGCAGTGCTCAAGTCAATGGTTTGTCTGGCCTGTGCATTACCAAACTCGATGTCCTAGACGGATTGAAAGAGTTAAAGCTTTGCACAAGTTATGAATTGGACGGCAAGATTGTGGACATTCTGCCCATGGGTGCCGACGACATTGCGCGTTGCAAGCCTATTTATGAATCCATTGAGGGCTGGACAGACAGCACAGTGGGCGTCACACAATTTGACAAACTGCCTGTCAATGCTCGCTTGTATTTACAGCGCATTGAGCACATCACGGGCGTTCCCATTCATTTGGTGTCGACCAGCCCAGACCGTGATCACACCATCTTGATGCACCATCCTTTTTTAACACCCCTTTAATTGACACCAACACCTCGCTTTACCTTGAAGTGAAATGAAACTACCTCTGGAGAATATGCATGCTGACTGAAGACGGCAAACACCTGTACGTAAGCTACGACGAATACCACAACCTGATTGAAAAGCTGGCCATCAAGGTCCATCAATCTGGGTGGGAGTTCGACACCATTTTGTGTTTGGCAAGGGGCGGCATGCGCCCTGGCGATATTCTGTCTCGCATTTTCAACAAACCCTTGGCCATCATGTCCACCAGCTCTTACCGGGCTGATGCGGGCACTGTGCAGGGCCATTTGGACATCGCTCGGTTCATTACCACCCCCAAAGGCGAAATTGCGGGTCGTGTTTTGTTGGTCGACGACTTGGCCGATTCAGGGCACACCTTGCATGCCGTGGTCGACATGTTGAAAACCAATTACAAACCCATCACAGAACTGCGCAGTGCGGTTGTTTGGACCAAGGGTCTTTCTGGTTTCCAACCCGATTACTCTGTTGAATACCTGCCCACCAATCCTTGGATTCATCAGCCGTTTGAAGGCTACGACAGCATGAATCCTGAAAAATTATTGGATAAGTGGAAAGTCTAAAGGTAATATGGTGGGATGACTGAAAAGAACTCATCCCACATTTCCACTCAGCTGATTCACCACGGCTACACGCCACCGCCTGATTTTCAGGCCCCTCAGCCGGGTATCTTCAAAGCCTCTACGGTTTTCTTCCCCAATGTGGCTGCCATGCGGCAACGCGATTGGAAAGACAAATCGTCATACACCTACGGAACGCACGGCACGCCTTCAAGCTTCACGCTTGAAGAACGGCTTTGCGCACTAGAAGGCGGCAAACATTGTGTCTTAACGCCCAGTGGCTTGTCGGCCTTGGCAGTAGCCTCTTTTGCTGTTTTGAAAGCGGGCGATCATATTTTGTTGCCCGACAACTCTTACGGCCCCAACAAGGTGCTGGCTGAAGGCGAGTTGACATCGTTTGGCATCTCGCATGCTTACTACGATGCCATGAACCCTCAAGATCTGGCAGCCAAAATCCAACCCAACACCCGACTTGTTTGGTTGGAAGCCCCGGGCTCAGTCAGCATGGAGTTCCCAGACCTCATCGGTTTGATCAAGGTTTGTCAATCTCACCGTGTTTTAACCGCCTTGGACAATACATGGGGAGCGGGAATTGCCTTCAAGCCCTTTGACCTGTTGGGCGATGGCAGTTTGTCCGTTGATCTGACCGCGCATGCCCTAACCAAATATCCCAGTGGGGGTGGCGATGTGCTTATGGGCAGTGTCATGACTTGCAACGATGAATTGGCATTGAAGCTCAAAATGACCATGAGCCGATTGGGAATTTGTGTGGGCCCCAACGACATTGAAAGCATTCTTCGCTCGCTGCCCACCATTTCTTTGCGTTATGTGTCCCAAGACCATTCAGCCCGTGAGTTGGCGCAATGGTGGAAAAGCCAAAAAGCCTGTGTGCAGGTGCTGCATCCCGCTGTAGATGGATCCCCTGGACACTTGCATTGGCAAGCCTTGTGCGCCTCTGGCGGTGGTGCTGGGCATGCAGCAGGCTTGTTCAGCGTGATGCTGCACCCCTCATTGACGCAAGACCAAGTCGATGCATTTTGCGACAGTTTGAGTCTCTTCAAGATAGGCTACAGCTGGGGCGGCCCCATCAGTTTGGTGGTGCCTTACAACATTGCCAGCATGCGTTCCAGCTGGCCTTCGCACTTGCAACAAGGCTACTTGGTGCGTTTTTCAACAGGGTTTGAAGACCCGCAAGATTTGATCCTCGATTTGGCCAAAGCTGTGAAGCAATGCTTGAATTTTTAAGCGTCTTGTAGGATTGAATGGCAAGCTGATACAGTGGAGCCATTCAATAGAAAGAAATACCTTGGCAACTCCCAATTACGGCTACGAAAAACGTCAAAAAGAATTGGCGAAGAAACGCAAAAAAGAAGACAAACTGAAAGCCAAGTCTGAGAAAAGAACTGACTCGCCTGATTCACTCTCAGAAGATTTGCCTGAAGACGAGATCGATCCGCTGCCTGCTTCCGATGTGCCGCCCCAACCCTAAATTGCCTAGCACCTTCATCAAGGCAGAGCTACCTCATATCGGCCAACATTTTTTTAAGCTGAGGCCATACGTTTTTCATCATGGTGCTTTGCGCCCCTTCATTGGGATGAATTCGGTCTGACTGAAACCACTTCAAGGGATCGGCATCGTCTGCAATGCCTTTTAAAAATTGGTTGTTCAGTTCTGCACCCGTCTCTTTAGACACCCTTTGATAGGCTTGTGCTATTTGTTGAGCGTAGTTGGCGCCATAGTTTGGCGGCATTTGCATGCCAATGACCATCACTTTGGCACCAGCTTTTTTGCCTTGATTGGCCATGGCGCTCAAATTTTGTTGCGTCATTTGCATGCTCAGGCCTCGAAGCGCATCGTTGCCCCCAAGCTCCACGATCAGAACATGCGGCTGGTGAACCTTAAGCAGCTGGGGCAGCCTGCTAAGGCCTCCTGAACTTGTGTCACCGCTGATACTGGCATTCACCATTCTCACCTTCATGGTCTCTTTGACAGCTTGGTCACTCATCAATTGAACCCAGCCTGTTCCTCGGGTTAGGCCGTACTCAGCACTCAATGAGTCGCCCACTATCAAGACAATTTTTTCTGGGCTTGGGCTTGGGCTGCGGCTTGTCTTGGCATTGACTTTCGGCGTGCTTTCGCTGGCCAAAAGGGGCAAGCAAAAACCCGCGCAGAACAAGCTCACCACAAGCCAGTTAAAGTATCTACGTTGTAAGGAAATTTGGTACATGTCAGAAACAATGATTTCAGTCAGTCATGTCAGTAAGGTGGTCAGTGATGTCGGCGGCCCATTGGCTATTTTGCGTGATATTGATTTCTCCGTGATGGCTGGGGAATCTGTTGCCATTTTGGGGGCCTCTGGTTCTGGCAAAAGCACCTTGTTGTCCATCATGGCAGGTTTAGACACCCCAACCGAAGGTCAGGTGTCCTTGGCAGGACAGCCTATTTTTGACATGACAGAAGACCAACGTGCCGCATGGCGCGGACAAATGCTAGGTTTTGTATTTCAAAATTTTCAATTGATGGGTCACTTAACAGCATTGGAAAATGTCATGTTGCCGCTTGAGTTGGCGGGCGCCAAAAACGCCAGCCAATTGGCCAAAGAGATCTTGTCGCAAGTAGGGCTTGCAGAGCGCTTGAAACATTTCCCCAAAGTTCTCAGTGGTGGTGAACAACAACGCGTTGCCCTTGCGCGTGCTTTTGTGGTCCAACCCCAACTCCTTTTGGCCGATGAGCCGACAGGAAGTTTGGATGCTCAAACTGGCGAAAGCATTATGAATTTGATGCTTTCTATGAATCAGGCCAGAGGAACCACCCTGATTTTGGTCACGCATGACCAAAAACTGGCTTCTCGCTGCGATCGAACGCTCACACTGCAGGCTGGACAGCTCATATCCCAACGATAATTGTGGCATGTCATCTCCCAAAATTCTTTTCGGTTTTCATGCAGTCGGTGTCCGTTTAAAAACAGCCCCTCAATCGATCGTTGAGATCTATTTTGAAACCACACGGCGCGATGCCCGCATGCGCCAATTCATTGAGCGCGCACAAGAAGCAGGTGTCAGGCTCATAGAGGCTGACGGCATGCGCTTGGCCAAGTTGGCTGGCAGTCATGGCCATCAAGGTGTTGCAGCTCGCGTTGAAACCTTGCCTCAGGCCCATTCCCTTGATGATCTGCTAGACCAGGTTCAGGGCCCTCCATTGCTCTTGGTCTTAGACGGTGTGACGGATCCACACAACCTGGGCGCATGTTTGCGAGTGGCCGATGGCGCGGGTGCGCATGCTGTCATTGCACCCAAAGATCACGCCGCAGGCATCAATGCCACTGTGGCCAAGGTTGCCAGTGGTGCCGCGGAAACTGTGCCGTATTTCATGGTGACCAACTTGGCTCGAACTTTGGGTGAACTCAAAGAGCGTTCTATTTGGATCATTGGCACCAGTGGCGATGCCCCTCGCCCTATTTACCAAGCAGATCTAAAAGGCCCTGCTGCTTTGGTTTTGGGTGCCGAAGGTCCTGGCATGAGGCAGCTCACACGCAAAACATGTGATGAGTTGGTCAGTATTCCCATGCAAGGTGCCGTTGAGAGTTTGAATGTGTCGGTGGCAAGTGGCGTTTGTTTATTTGAAGCGGTTCGGCAGCGTTTGGGCGCATAAGCTCAAAGCAGGCCCGCTGCACCCAGAATGCCGCCAGCTGCAATGAGCCACATCAAGTGAATGGAAGTTCGCAACATCACCCCTGTTGCAACAGCGGTGACCAACCAAATTTTCCAGTCTTGTACAAAGTCGCGATGGGCCGCTGACAACAACCAGCCCGTTGAAACCAAGAGTCCAATCACAATGGGGGCCATGCCAGACTTGAAGGCCTGAACCGATGTCAGATCACGGTTGACGTGGGCCCATTTGGTGGCCTTGTAGGTCAGGATAGAGGAGGGCAGCATAATGCCCAACATGGTGAGCACGACCCCTAAAAGACCAAGCCACCATGCAGGGGCACCAGCGCTCAAGCCTCCGCCTGCATTGATGCCCACTTGCCATCCCATGAGAGCTACAAAGAGCACATTGGGGCCAGGTGCAGACTGAGCCAGTGCAATGCAAGAAGAAAAGGAGGAATCTGTCAGCCAATTTTTTTCAGTGACCAAAAATCGGTGCATTTCTGGTGCAGTTGTGATGGCACCCCCAATCCCCATCAGGGATAAGACGGCAAAATGCATGAACAGGTCAAACCAGTCTTGAGGACTCAAAGGCAGACCCATGCTCAGGATGCCTCCTGATCAGTACTTGTTTGGGTATCAAGCCTTGATGGCAATTGTTTCAATGCGCGGTAGGCAATCAAACAGGCCAAGCTGCCTAAGCCGAGTAAAACCCAAGGCAATGGCCATCTGAAAATACCGACACAAGCAAATGAAAGCACAGCAAAGGGAATGGCTGTCCAAAGCCCCATGGGATTTTTGGGCAAAGTCGTGCCAAGTTTGAGCCCTGTGGAAATGACCAAACCCGCCGCCACAGCCCCCATGCCTTTGAGCGCGCCTTGGGCGGCAGGATTGTCTGCCACGCCGCCGAACAAGATGGCCAGACCAAGGACCAAAACGAGGGGCCCGCAAATCAAGCCGCAAACAGCGGCCAAAGCGCCCGCAATGCCGAAGTATTTGCCGCCAATCATCAAGCAAAGGTTGACCACATTGGGGCCTGGCATCACTTGGGCGACAGACCATTCTTCAACAAATTGAGCCTTGGTCATCCACTTTCTGCGTTCCACCAATTCGTGTTGAACAACTGCTAAAACGCCGCCAAACCCTTGGAGTGCCAAAAAGGTGAAAACCATGAACAGCTCTGTTTTGGATTGCGGATGACGAGATTCTTGGGCTTCAGATGACATGCGCGAATTATCGCTGAAGCTTTAGCGGGTCAATTGATTCAAAAAAGGATGTCACGAAACTAGAAATGGTCATTTGGAGAGACCCTCTGGGAGACATGTTCCCTAAGAGGCTCTAAACTACGGCATTCTCCAATTTCGCCCCATGAACGCACTGGTTGACGTCTCTTTTTTCCCGCGCAACGCCAAGCCCCTGAACAGCTATCGCAAGTTCTGGGCGGCGCGCTTTGGCACGGCTCCCTTTTTACCCATGAGCCGGGCTGAAATGTCGCAACTAGGTTGGGACAGTTGCGACATTGTCTTGGTCACTGGCGATGCCTATGTTGACCATCCCAGTTTTGGCATGGCGGTCATTGGTCGAATGCTAGAGGCACAAGGTTTCCGAGTGGGCATCATTGCCCAGCCCGATTGGCAAAGTGCCGAGCCGTTTCGCGCTTTGGGCAAGCCCAATTTATTTTGGGGTGTCACCGCAGGCAACATGGATTCCATGATCAACCGTTACACGGCCGATCGAAAAATCAGATCCGACGATGCCTACACAGCAGGCGACATTGGTGGCAAACGACCCGACCGGGCGGCCATTGTTTACAGCCAACGCTGTCGTGAAGCTTTTCCAGAAGTTCCCATTGTGTTGGGTGGCATTGAAGGTTCTTTGCGCCGCATTGCGCACTATGACTATTGGTCTGACAAGGTGCGCAGATCCATTGTGGTCGATAGCAAATGCGATTTGCTGCTCTACGGCAATGCAGAACGTGCCGTGGTTGAAATTGCACACAGGTTGGCTGCAAGAGAACCGGTCCACGACATCATGGATGTTCGCGGTACTGCTTTTGTTCGTCGCCAAACGCCTGAAGGCTGGTTTGAAATTGATTCATCTTCTGTGGACACGCCTGGGCACGTAGAAGCACACGTCAATCCCTACCTCATGATCTCGGAGCAAGCACGTGAAAACGGTGCAACGTGCGCTCGCGAAGACGAAGCGCAGACGGTAGCCGATCAGCAAAATGCGACTGTTAAACCGCTCAATTTTGTGCCCAATCCGCAGATGCCTGCCATGACAGGCAAAGGCTTGCACAAAGTGCCGCCTCGTGACAAAAGCGTCATTCGCCTGCCCAGTTATGAACAAGTGAAATCTGATGCTGTGCTCTATGCGCATGCCAACCGTGTGTTGCACTTAGAAACCAATCCGGGCAATGCGCGAAGTTTGGTTCAAGCCCATGGCGAGGGTGTCACAGCACGCGATGTTTGGATCACACCACCGCCCATTCCCCTCACCACAGCCGAAATGGATGCCGTGTTTGACTTGCCTTATGCGCGCAGTCCACACCCCATTTATGCCGACGAAAATGGCTCGCATGACGCGGCCACCAAAATACCGGCGTGGGAGATGATTCGTTTTTCTGTGAACATCATGCGGGGCTGTTTTGGTGGCTGTACGTTTTGCTCCATCACAGAACATGAAGGACGCATCATTCAAAGCCGCAGCGAAGCTTCCGTGCTGCGTGAAATTGAAGACATTCGCGACAAGGTCAAGGGCTTCACGGGCGTCATTTCAGATTTGGGCGGCCCCACAGCCAACATGTACCGCTTGGGTTGCAAGTCTCCCGAAATTGAATCTGCTTGCCGCAAACCAAGTTGCGTATTTCCTGGCATTTGCAGCAACCTCACCACGGACCACGGCCCTCTCATTCAGATGTACCGCAAAGCGCGGAGTTTGAAGGGCATCAAAAAGATCCTAATCGGCTCTGGCTTGCGCTACGACTTGGCGGTTCAAAGTCCAGAATATGTGAAAGAGTTGGTCACTCACCATGTGGGTGGCTACTTGAAAATTGCCCCAGAACACACAGAGTCAGGCCCGCTCACCAAGATGATGAAGCCTGGTATTGGGTCTTACGACAAATTCAAGAGCATGTTTGACAAGTTCAGTGCAGAAGCAGGCAAGAAACAGTTCTTGGTGCCTTACTTCATTGCAGCGCACCCAGGCACCAGCGATGAAGACATGATGAACTTGGCCATCTGGCTGAAGAAAAACGGTTTTCGCGCCGATCAAGTTCAAACCTTCTATCCGAGCCCCATGGCCACCGCCACAGCCATGTACCACACCACCAAAAATCCTTTGCGCAAAATTACGCGCGACAGTGAAAAGGTTGATGTGGTCAAAGGTGAAAAGCGCCGCAGGTTGCACAAAGCATTTTTGCGCTATCACGATGCCAAGCATTGGCCCCTTTTGCGTGATGCACTCAAAGCCATGGGCAGGGCAGACCTCATTGGCAATGGCAAGCACCACTTAATTCCTACTTGGCAGCCTTTGTCAGATGATTACCAAAGCGCGCGGCGCAAAAACAGCACGCCAAGCGAATCGGCCTCGCCCAAAAAAGGCACGATGCTCACGCAGCACACGGGTTTGCCACCGCGCAAAAAAAGTTAAGCCATCAAACACTTGGCTTCAGCGTTGAGTTTGCAGCTAAGCCTGTAAAACCTGAAGCAATTCAGTTTCTATTTCAATCTGTTCACGGTTGTGTTGAAGCGCAGAGCCTTCAATCAGAAAGGTGTCTTCTACACGCTCACCCAGCGTGCTGATTCTGGCCAACTTCAGGCTGATGCTGTGTTTGGCAAGGACGGTGGCCACACTGTAAAGCAGGCCAATTTTGTCACTGGCTGAAATGGCCAGAAGCCAACTTTGAGCTTTTTCATCTGGGTGCAAAGTAATGCGAGGCGCAATGGGAAAGTTTTTAACGCGCCTTGATACTCGCCCTTTGGTTGGCGGGGGGAGGGTGCCTTTTTGATTGATGGTGAGGCTTAGGCCAGATTCAACCATGGTCATGAGTTCTCTGTAGTGCTCAGGTAGCAGCGAGGTCACTACTTGGAAAGTATCTAGCGCATAACCATTTTTAGCCGTGTGAATTTTGGCATCCAAAATACTGAAACCGGCTTGATCGAAGTATCCGCAAATGCGGGCGAACAAATCTGTTTGATCTTCTGTGTAGACCAATACTTGCAGGCCTTCGCCCAAGGGTGAAATTCTGGCTCGGACAATGCATTTTCCGTTCAGCGCCGAAACAGGAGTCGCTTCAGTTACGACGACATACCTTGAAAGTTGCCTTGCGTGCCATGCAATTTCACTGGCGTCGTGCCGCATGAAATAGCCCACATCCAAGGTGTCCCACAAGGCTTTTTGGCCATCGTGCGGTTCTGAGTGTCTGGCCAACTCCACCAGCGCTTCGCGTTTGCGCGATTCAATTTCGGCGTTGGCATCAGGGGCTCTGCCGCCCAGCATGCGCAATGTGTACTTGTAAAGGTCTTCTAGAAGTTTTCCCTTCCAGGCATTCCATACTTTGGGACTTGTGCCCCGAATATCTGCGACCGTTAAAAGGTACAAAGCCGTCAGTCGACGTTCGTTGCCAACACGCTTGGCAAATGCAGCAATGACGTCGGGGTCACTGAGATCTTCTTTTTGGGCCACATGACTCATGGTCAGGTGCTCGCCCACCAAAAATGCGATGAGCTTGGAGTCCTCTAAGGCTATGCTGTGTTGACGGCAAAAGCTTTTGGCTTCGAGTACGCCAAGTTTGGAATGATCTCCGCCACGGCCCTTGGCAATGTCATGAAAAAGAGCCGCGGTGTAAAGAATAAAAGGTTTATCCCAACCTGCGGCCAGTTGAGAACAAAAAGGGTATTCGTGCGCGTGGTCGGCAATGAAGAAGCGGCGCACGTTTCTAAGGACCATGAGGATGTGTTGGTCGACCGTGTAAACGTGAAACAGGTCGTGCTGCATTTGACCCACAATGTTTCTGAATACCCACAGGTAGCGCCCCAGAACTGAGGTCTGATTCATTAAGCGCAGGGCATGAGTAATGCCTTCGCCTTCCTGAAGTATTTTTAGGAAGGTGGCCCGATTCACAGGGTCGCGCCTGAAGTTGGCATCCATCACGCCACGTACGTTGTAAAGCGCGCGCAGTGTTTTAGCCGACAGCCCTTTGACGCCACGCGTCTGCTGGAAAAGCAAAAATGTTTCTAAGATGGCATGGGGGTGTTTTTGATAGAGATCGTCTTCCGCTACTTCTAACAGGCCGTTGATCTCTAAAAAATGTTCGTTGAGTTTGCGCACTTCAATTCGAAGATCGCCGCGCTGAGCTTGCAAATGCGCTTCTATGTTCAAAAGCAGTATTTGGTTCAATTGAGTGACAGCTTTGGCCGCCCAGTAATACTGGCGCATCAAGACTTCACTGGCTCTTTGCTTGTGTTTGCCATCGGGTGTGCTTTGTGCCTTGTAGCCAAAAGCATCTGCCAAGGCGTGTTGCAAATCAAACACCAATCGATCTTCTCGCCGTTTGGCCAACAAATGAAGCCTTGCACGAATGAGGCTAAGCACGGCTTCATTGCGTTTAATCTGCTTCACTTCTAAGGCCGTAGCCAAGCCTTTGGCGGCCAAATCGTCCCATGTGTGCCCCAAGCCTGCAGCTCTTGAAATCCATAAAATAATTTGAAGGTCTCTGAGACCGCCGGGTGACTCTTTGCAATTGGGTTCAAGAGAGTAGGGCGTGTTTTCAAACTTGTTATGCCGCTGGTTGAGCTCTAGCGTTTTGGCCACAAAGAATGCGTGCGGGTCCATGGCCTCATGGTAGCTTTGCTGAAACTGCTGATACAACTCATGGCTGCCAGCAAGCAGTCGACTTTCAAGCAGCGATGTTTTAACCGTGATGTCTTTTTCGGACTCGTCGATGCAATCTTTCAGAGTGCGAACACTGGAGCCGATTTCTAGGCCACTGTCCCAACAGCTGCCAATAAAGACTTCTAGCTTGGCTTTCAGGGCTGGAGACTCTTCTGCAATGACATTGTCGGGCAGCAAAACCAAGACGTCGACGTCTGAAGATGGGAATAACTCGCCTCGGCCATAACCCCCAACGGCAATCAAAGCCTCGCCTTGCTCAAAACCAGCATTGCGCCAAAGTTGAACAAGCAGTTTGTCTGCGAGTTTGGCCAGACGCCCCAATGTTGGTTTAAGACCTCGACCATTGGCCGTGCTTTTGGCGATGTGCGACCACAGGGTCTGCTTTTCTTGCCTGTACTTATCCCTCAATGCAGACAAGTCGGTCATGGTCAAGCCTTGACAAAATCAGGAACAGGCGGGCTTCCAGCTGAAAGTGTGAGCACTTCATAGCCGGTCTCGGTGACCAAAATGGTATGTTCCCATTGAGCGGACAAGCTTCTGTCTTTGGTGACGATGGTCCAACCATCGCCCATTTCTTTGATGTCTCGCTTGCCCGCATTGATCATGGGCTCGATGGTGAAAGTCATACCGACTTTGAGTTCATCCAAGGTGCCAGGTTTTCCATAATGCAAAACTTGCGGTTCTTGGTGAAAGACGCGGCCAATGCCATGACCGCAAAACTCTCGAACAATGGAAAAGCCTAAGTTTTCGGCGAACTTTTGAATGGCCCATCCAATGTCGCCTAGGTGGGCGCCTGGCTTGACCTGTTGAATGCCATGCCACATGGCTTCATAGGTGACAGCGCAAAGACGTTTGGCGGCAATGGAGGCATCGCCCACAATGAACATGCGGCTTGTGTCACCGTGCCAACCGTCTTTGATGACGGTGATGTCAATGTTGACGATATCGCCTTTTTTGAGCACCTTGTCGTTGGGAATGCCGTGGCAAACTTGATGGTTGATGGAGGTGCAAATGGACTTAGGATAGGGCGAGTAACCAGGCGGTTGGTAATTGAGGGGGGCTGGAATGGTGCCTTGAACTTGAACCATGTAGTCATGGGCCAGTTTGTCCAGTTCGTTGGTTGTGACGCCTGGTTTTACAAAGGGCGTCAAATAGTCGAGTACTTCAGATGCTAGGCGTCCAGCAACGCGCATGCCGGTGGCGCCATCAGTGTCTTTAAGGGTGATTGTCATGGGCAAGATTATCCCACCCTCCGTCCAATTTTGCAGAAATGAGCACCGTCAGCGGTTAAAATATTGCTTCGTTCAATGCCCCAGTCAGCGGTATTTGAGACACTGTTCCCTCTTGCCCTCAAGGCCACCCCGTGACCCTGCAAACTGTTATTTTAGAAGGCGGCAACGCCCTCAGCGATTTTCGCATCCAGCAATTGCTACCTCGGTTGCAAGCTCATTGCCCTGAAATTAGGGCGCTGACGGGCCAGTATTTGCATTTGGTCGCCAGTGCTTCACCCTTTGACGATCAGAAAAAGTCGGTTTTGTCTCAGCTTCTCACGTATGGTGAGCCATTCACCGCAGCGTCATCGATCTCTTCTACAGCCCTTCAAATTTTTGTATCGCCAAGGCTTGGCACGGTCTCGCCTTGGGCTTCGAAAGCCACTGACATCGCCCACAACTGCGGGTTGATGGTTCGCCGAATTGAACGCTTGCTTGTGTATTCATTGCATTTTAAAAGTGCGTCAGCGGCCAAAGCCACCTCGGCTGAAACGCTCTTGAAGTTGTCAGACTTGCTGCACGACAGAATGACCGAATCCATTCTTGCAAAACGAGAAGATGCCTTGGCCCTTTTTACGGAGTTGCAGGCTCAATCACTTTTGCACGTTGATGTGCTGGTGGGTGGCCGCGAAGCCTTGGTCAAAGCCAACCAAGAATTTGGCCTGGCATTGGCAGAAGACGAAATTGATTATCTTTTGAGTTCATTCAAACAATTGGGCCGAAACCCCAGTGACGTTGAACTGATGATGTTTGCGCAAGCCAATAGCGAGCATTGCAGACACAAAATTTTCAATGCGCAATTCACCATTGATGGACAAGACCAAGCGCACAGTTTGTTTGGCATGATTCGACATACCCATCAACAAAATCCGCAGCACACGGTTGTGGCTTATTCCGACAACGCGTCTGTCATGGCAGGTCATGAAGTCGAGCGTTTTGTGGCGAAACAGGGCGGCGTCTATCAAAAAGAAAAAGCGCTTCACCATGTGCTGATGAAGGTCGAAACTCACAACCACCCAACCGCTATTTCCCCCTTCCCGGGCGCCTCCACCGGCGCTGGCGGTGAAATTCGGGATGAAGGCGCAACGGGACGTGGCTCCAAACCCAAGGCGGGATTAACAGGCTTCACAGTCTCTAAATTGTGGGACAGCCCCAATGGAAAACCAACACACATTGCAAGCGCCCTGCAAATCATGACAGAAGGCCCTTTGGGTGGTGCAGCGTTCAACAATGAATTTGGCCGGCCCAATTTGTTGGGCTATTTTCGCGAATACGAGCAAGTCGTCGACGGCGTGGTTCGGGGCTACCACAAGCCCATCATGATTGCGGGTGGCTTGGGGGTCATTGACGATGTTCAAACGCAAAAAATTCTATTCCCTGCTGGCACGCTTTTGATCCAACTGGGGGGTCCTGGCATGCTCATCGGCATGGGCGGCAGTGCGGCCAGTTCAATGGCCTCTGGCGCCAATGCTGCCAACTTAGACTTTGACTCCGTGCAACGCGGCAATCCTGAAATTGAAAGACGGGCTCAGGAAGTCATTAACCATTGTTGGGTCATGGGCCATGACAATCCTATTTTGGCGATTCACGATGTAGGTGCGGGCGGTTTGTCCAATGCGTTTCCAGAATTAACAAACGATGCAGGTCGAGGGGCACGTTTTGATTTGCGTGCTGTGCCCTTAGAGGCATCTGGCCTCTCACCCAAAGAGATCTGGTCAAATGAAAGTCAAGAGCGTTATGTCTTGGCCATTGCGCCTGCATCGCTTGATTTATTCAAATCGTTTTGCCAAAGAGAGCGTTGCCCGTTTGCGGTAGTAGGTGTTGCCACCGAAGAGCGCCAATTGGTTTTGACAGATGAGCTTGCAGCTGTCGAGGGCCTGAAACATCCTGTGAACATGCCCATGAATGTGTTGTTGGGCAAGCCGCCCAAAATGCATCGCGATGTCACTTCTGTGCAGCGCAACACCACGCCTATGAATCTCACTGGTGTGAGTTTGCAAGAGTCCATCTTGAATGTGCTCAGTCATCCGACAGTTGCATCAAAAAGATTTCTCATCACCATTGGCGATCGCACTGTGGGCGGTTTAACTCACCGAGATCAAATGGTGGGGCCATGGCAAGTGCCGGTGGCCGATTGTGCGGTGACATTGGCAGACTATCAAGGCTTCAATGGGGAAGCCATGAGCATGGGCGAACGCACGCCTTTGGCCAGCGTCGATGCAGCAGCATCGGGCCGCATGGCAGTGGCCGAGGCCATTACCAATTTGTTGGCGGCCCCCATTGAGCTTGATCGCGTCAAACTCAGCGCCAACTGGATGGCTGCGTGTGGCGAGCCTGGCGAAGATGCGGCACTTTATGAAACGGTGAAGGCCGTAGGTCTTGAATTGTGTCCAGCCTTGGGTATTTCCATTCCAGTCGGCAAAGACAGTTTGTCGATGAAAACACAATGGTCACACGCGGGTGTGGCGCACAAGGTTACTTCGCCTGTGAGTTTGATCGTAAGCGCCTTTGCCAGCTTGCAAGATGTGCGCGGTACCTTGACGCCGCAGTTGAACGCCAGCCTGACAGACACCTCCTTGATTTTGATTGACCTAGGCCAAGGACAAAGCCGCATGGGCGGCAGTATTTTGAGTCAAGTTCTGAATCAATCGGGCGACCGAGTTCCCGATCTGGATGCGCCTGAAAACTTGGTGAATCTGGTCAAGGTCATTAACTTGCTACGCTCCCAAGGCAAAATTTTGGCTTATCACGATCGCAGTGATGGCGGCTTGCTAAGCACCGTGGCAGAAATGTGTTTTGCAGGTCAAGTAGGCGTCGCCCTCAATCTGGACATGTTGGTCACAGAAGGCGATGGTATTTCTGACAGCCGCGCTGAGTATGGTGATGCCAAAAATTGGGCGCAACAGGTTAGTGCGCGAAGAGAAGAATTGACCCTCAAAGCCTTGTTCAATGAAGAGTTGGGTGTCCTCATTCAAATTGCAACCCAAGACCGTACAGAGGTGATGCAGGCCTTGCGGGAGCACAGTCTCTCCAAGCACAGTCATGTTGTCGGCAAAACGCGGCCAGCCCATTCAGCCATTGACAAAGGTGTGGGTGCTTTGAGTATTTGGCGCGATACCAAAGAGATATTCACTGCCAAGGTAGAAGACTTGCACCAAGTTTGGGACAGTGTCAGCTGGAAAATTTGCCAGCAACGCGATAACGCTGTTTGCGCTGATATGGAGCATGCAGGTGTTGGCAAATTGAACAACCCTGGCTTGCATGTTTCGCTCAGCTTTAAGCCGGAAGACAATGTGGCAGCACCTTGGCTCAATTTGGCCAAACCTAGCGTTGCCATTTTGCGGGAGCAAGGTGTTAACTCTCATGTCGAGATGGCCTATGCTTTTAATCAAGCAGGATTCGAAGCGCATGACGTTCACATGACTGACTTGCAAACAGGCCGTGTGAGTTTGAAAGACTTCCAAGGACTGGTGGCTTGCGGTGGTTTCAGTTATGGCGACACATTAGGTGCTGGCATTGGTTGGGCCCGCAGCATCACTTTCAATCCCTTGTTGTCCGATGAATTTAAGGCTTACTTTTCACGCTCAGACACTTTTGGTTTAGGTGTTTGCAATGGTTGCCAAATGTTTGCCGAGCTGGCCGACATCATTCCGGGTGCACAACATTGGCCAAGATTCACCACCAATCAAAGTGAGCGCTTCGAAGCCAGACTTTCAATGGTTGAAGTTTTGCCATCGCCCAGTCTTTTCTTCCAAGACATGGCAGGAAGCCGCATGCCCATTGCGGTAGCGCATGGTGAAGGTTTTGCCAACTTCAAGTTTCGTGGCAATGCGCAACAAGCCATTGCGGCCATGCGCTTTGTTGACAACACGGGTGCAGTGTCAGAAAACTATCCTGCCAATCCCAATGGCAGTCCTGCGGGACTGACAGCTGTGACCACGCCTGATGGACGCTTTACAGCCATGATGCCGCACCCAGAGCGGGTGTTTCGCAATGTTCAGATGAGCTATACACCCGAGGATGTTTCGGCGTTCAGCCCGTGGCTCAGAATGTGGCAAAACGCAAGGCGTTGGGTTCAGTAAAAAAGCACTTGGACTGTGAAGTCCTAAGTGCTTTATTCAATGCCCTTGACTATCAGGGCAGTTCGAAGTCGAAGATCTTTATTTGACCTTTGCTTTTGCGCGCAAATCTTCTTGGAATTTACCCAGTTTAGATTGGGTCAGTTGTTGGGTAATTTGAGGTTTTACCTCATCCAATGGCGGCAACTGTGCTTCACGCACGTCATCGACACGAATGATGTGAAAGCCGAATTGGCTCTTGACCGGGGTCTCAGTGAGTTGGCCTTTTTCAAGTTTGATCATGGCATTGGAAAACTCAGGGACGTAACTGGCTGCACTGGCCCAATCCAAATCGCCACCATTGGCGCCAGAGCCTGGATCTTTAGAAGCTTTCTTCGCCAAGTCTTCAAATTTGCCACCCTTTTTCAGGTCTGCAATGAGGGCCTTGGCTTCGTCTTCTTTTTCAACCAAGATGTGACGTGCACGGTATTCCTTGCCACCATTGGCCGCAACAAATTTGTCATACTCGCCTTTGACTTCGGCGTCGGTCACAGGGTTTTTCTTCTGGAAGTTGGCAAACAACTCGCGGATCAAAAGGCTCTGACGGGCCAACTCCAATTGCGCTTTGTAGTCTTCGCTGGCGTCTAAGCCACGTTTGCGAGCTTCTTGCATGAAGATTTCACGGGCAATGAGTTCTTCTTTGATCTGTGCCAAGATTTCTGGGGTGACGGGTCTGCCAGAGCGCTCAACTTGCTGCTTCAGAACCTCAACACGAGAGCTGGGCACAGGCTTGCCGTTGACCACTGCCAAATTCTGCGCCATTGCAGAGAAGCTCAATGCAGCGACCAAGCTCAAGGCCAATTTTGTAAGTTTCATCAGATTCCTCAGATTGCAATTAAATTTAGTTGGATCGAAATTCTATGGCCAGGGCATGGAGACCGTTGTCCAAGAATTCTTGGAGCGAATCATACACAAGGCGATGACGCTGCACGCGGTTGAGCTTTTCAAAATGAGAAGAAGCAATCAAAACCCTGAAATGGCTGTTGAGGCCCGACTCACTGGCGCCGGAATGACCTGCGTGCTGCGCACTTTCATCAATGACCTCTAAAAAGCTGGGCTCAAAGCTGTTTGTCAAGGCGGCCACCATGAGGGGTTGCCATGAGGTATCGGTGGGGAGATTTGTTTTCAGATTCATGCTTGAGCTTTACTTGGTGGCTTCGTCATCAGCGGTAGACTCTGAGGGAAGCACGTGTTTAGCGATGTAAATGCCGGTTCCAACAATGAAGGTCAGAGGGAATATATAGCCCCAAATTTTGAAATTCACCCATTCATCCGTACTGTATTCATAAGCCACGTAGGCGTTGGTCGTCGCCATGAAAATACAGTATCCAATCCAAGACACACTCAAAGTTTGCCAATTGGCGTCGGGTAAATTGACCTGACTGCCAAGCATTGTTTTTAAGATATTCTTTTTGAGGATGAATTGAGAGAAAAACAAAGCCAAGGCCATGCAACTGTAAAGCAGCGTGGGCTTGTATTTGATGAACCGTTCGTCTTGCAAGAGGAGGGTCAAGCCGCCAAACACCACAATGAGGGCCAGCGTCACCTTTTGCATGGTTGCCAATTTGCCTTCAAGGCGATACATCAGCAGGCTTTGCACCAAGGTAGCTGCCATCAAAACAGCAGTTGCTTCGTAAATGGTTCCCAATTTGTAGGCTGCGAAGAAAAGCAGGATCGGAAAAAGGTCGAGCACTATTTTCATCTTAGCTTTTCTTAAAATTCAAAGAAGCTGAATTCATGCAATAACGCAATCCAGTGGGCTCAGGGCCATCTTCAAAAACATGGCCCAAATGAGCGCCGCATTGGGCACAGACACTTTCGACTCGAACCATGCCGTGGCTGCGGTCTACATTTTGAGCAACTGCGTTGGGTTCTGCTGCTTGATAGAAAGAAGGCCAACCGCAGCCAGCGTCAAACTTGGTCGATGAATCAAAAAGCTTGGCATCACAACACATGCAGTTGTACTGGCCAGGCTCCCAATGTGTTTCGTATTTACCCGTGTAAGGACGCTCGGTGGCAGCTCGGCGAGTGACTTCAAAGGCAAGAGGCTCGGCATTCTTGGCAATGAGCCAAGCGCGCCATTCGGCATCTGTTTGCGGTAATTTGGTTTGCGACATGGTGAAAGTCTACTTGTTGAAATGGGGTGATTGACGTTGCTGCTGGAATTTTGTCCTAGGACGAGCAACTGATCTCGATATTGGCAGCCCAATCGGGCGGTAAATTGGCGTAGTGCTCAAACTGCGAATGTTCTTCGAAGGGAGACTGTAGCAATTTGAAGAGAGTATCGACCTCTGAATGGTCGCCCTTTTTTGACTTTTGAATAGCAGCTTCTGCCAAATGGTTTCGAAGCACAAATTTAGGGTTGACTTGGAGCATCTGCCTTACGGCCATGTCGGCTGGACTTTTTTGCAAACGAGACAAATAGCGATCGCGCCATTCGGCCCAAGCCGACTGATCGATGAACACATCGGCCACAGATTGCCATTCTGAACTTGCGGCTTGTGTACTGGGTGCGGCGTGGCTGAGTCTGCGCCAAAAAATAGTGAAATCAACTTGCTCGTTGGCAAGCAATTGAAGCAAATCGTTGAGGAGTGTTTTGTCGTCACTGGCAAGAGCAGGATCTTGTTGTTTTGCGATGCCCAATTTATTCAAAAAGCCAATTTCCCAACTTTCGGCAAAGGCGGTTTTATAAGGTTCCAAAGCCTTCATGGCCAAATCTTGTTCCTCGATGAGTGGCATCAAAGCTTGGGCCAAACAAAATAAATTCCAGTAAGCCACTTGTGGTTGACGATCATAGGCATAGCGCCCCATAGAGTCTGAATGGTTGCAAATGTGCTGAGGGTTAAAGCCATCTAAAAACTGGAAAGGGCCGTAATCAAGAGTCAGCCCCAAGATGCTCATGTTATCGGTGTTCATGACCCCATGACAAAAACCAACAGCTTGCCACTGCGCCATCAAATGAGCCGTTCTGACGCTCACCTTTTCCAAGAGCGTTGCATAGGGGTTGGCAGATGAGAAGTCTTGTGCATCAAAGTGATGCGCGATGACGAAGTCTGCCAATTGCTTCAGATGTTCAATTCCAATGGGTGAGGCATGGTTTGCAAAATGTTCAAAGTGACCAAATCGAATAAAGCTGGGCGCTGTTCTGGTCACAATGGCCGCTGTTTCCAGTTCTTCACGCAGAACGGGAAGAGGCGAGCCCGTTAAACAAAGTGCTCGCGTGGTGGGAATTCCCAATCCTGCCATGGCCTCGCTGCACAGGTACTCTCGAATGCTAGAACGCAAAACGGCGCGCCCATCGCCCATTCTGGAGAAGGGCGTCTTGCCTGCGCCTTTAAGTTGTATTTCAACGGTGCCCTTAGGGCTGGCAAATTCCCCTAAGCTCAATGCTCGCCCATCGCCCAATTGACCTGCCCATTGACCAAATTGGTGGCCACTGTAGACACTGGCTCGGGCTTGCATACCCTCCCATAGACCATTGCCACTGAAAACGGCCAGCCCTTCAGTGCCATTCAGCCACTCATCCGGCAGACCCAAGTCTTGCCCTAATTTGAAATTTTGGGCAACCCAGCTAGGCTCCGGAACAGGGGTCGGCATGACTTCGGTAGTGAAGCTGGGCCCTAGGGAATTCATTCGATTGATCCAAGTCATGGGGCTATTGTCTTCGCCTTTGGATGCACCTGTTGCCGCACTGGTTTTGAGGGGCCGGTTGGCAGACGTGCTAAAAAGCGGTCTATTGCAATTTTTTGGGGTGTTTATGTTTGGACTCATGCAACAGCAATCTTTGCTGATTTCTTCTTTGATTGAATTTGCCAATCGGCACCATGGCGACGGCGAAGTTGTGTCTAGGCGAGTGGAAGGTGACGTTCACCGTTACACCTGGGCCGATGTTGCAAATCGTTCCAGACAGATGGCCAATGCTTTAGACAGCTTAAAGTTGGCACAAGGCGCGCGCGTTGCCACCCTGGCATGGAACGGCTATAGGCACCTTGAACTTTATTTTGGTGTCAGCGGATCTGGGCGGGTGCTGCACACTTTGAATCCTAGATTGCACCCAGATCAAGTGGTTTGGATTGCCAACCATGCAGAAGACGAAATTCTATGTTTTGACATGACTTTTCTGCCTTTGGTGCAAGCGGTTCATGCCAAATGCACCACGGTGAAGCACTGGGTGGCACTGTGCGATGCAGACAAATTGCCCACCGACTCTGGCATCCCCAACTTAACAAGTTATGAGACCTTGCTTGCGGGTCAATCAACGCATTACACATGGCCGGAATTAGATGAAAACACGGCTTCAAGCATGTGTTACACCAGCGGCACGACAGGCAATCCCAAAGCCGCGCTTTACAGCCACCGTTCCACGCTGCTGCATGCCTATGCTGCGGCCTTGCCTGATGTGATGTGCATTTCTGCACGTGATGCCATCTTGCCGGTCGTGCCCATGTTCCATGTGAATGCTTGGGGCATCCCCTACAGTGCGGCCATGACCGGCGCGAAATTGGTGTTTCCGGGGCCTGCATTGGATGGCAAATCAATCTATGAATTGATCGAGGCTGAGAAGGTGACTTTTGCAGCGGGTGTGCCCACCGTTTGGCAAATGCTGTTGAGCCACATGAAACCCCATGGTTTGAATTTCAGCTCCCTCAAACGAACGGTCATTGGGGGTTCGGCTTGTCCGCCCGCCATGATTGATGCGTTCCGCGAGTCCTATGGCGTTGATGTTTTGCATGCCTGGGGCATGACAGAAATGAGCCCTCTGGGAACGCTGTGCACCTTGAAGAACAAACACCTTGATTTGCCCGAAGAGGCACAAATGAAATTGCGGCTGAAGCAGGGACGTGCCATCTTCGGTGTGGACATGAAAATTGTGAACGAGGCGGGCGAGTCCTTGCCACACGATGGCAAAACCTATGGCGATTTGTTGGTCAAGGGCCCTTGGATCATTCGTGAGTACTACAAACAAGAAGGGTCTTCTCCGCTGCTAGACGGCTGGTTTCCAACAGGGGACGTGGCCACCATTGACGAAGACGGGTTCATGCAAATCACGGATCGCAGCAAGGATGTGATCAAGTCTGGCGGGGAATGGATCAGCTCGATTGACATTGAGAACATTGCCATGGCCCACCCAGATATTGTGATGGCCGCTTGCATTGGCATGCCACATCCAAAATGGGATGAGCGGCCGGTGGTGTGCGTTGTGAAAAAGCCTGGCGCCGAGCTTCTAGGTTCAGATTTGTTAAAGTTTTATGAAGGCAAAACGGCCAAATGGCAGATTCCCGATGACGTCATTTTCGTGGACGCAATACCCTTAGGAGCCACAGGGAAAATGTTGAAAACCAAACTGCGCACCCAATTGGCAGACTACAAGTTGCCAAACCTTTGAGTGAAATCAACTGAGTCAGCCATTTCTGGGTTTTTTGGAAGTTTAAGTCGCTTGTGCGATAGCGCCTAGGGCAAACCCCGACCAGAAAAACTTACAAAACAGGTACTCTGAGACTGTCAAAATTTTTCATCACTGTTGGAGCTAATTATGAAATTTGGAGTTCGTTCGATTGTCGCTGCCTCAATGGCATTGTGTGCATTTGGTGCTTTTGCTCAAAAAGGCGAAACAGTCAAAATTGCATGGATTGACCCCTTGTCTGGCCTCATGGCACCTGTGGGCAATAACCAGCTCAAAAGCTTCCAGTTTTTTGCAGAGAAATACAGTGCCTTGAACAAGGCTGGCGTCAAATTTGAAGTCGTGGGGTTTGACAACAAGTTGAGCCCTGCAGAAAGTTTGAACGTCTTGAAAGCGGCCACTGACCAAGGCATTCGTTACATCACACAGGGCAATGGTTCTGGCGTTGCAGGTGCTTTGATTGAAGCTGTTAGCAAATACAACGAACGCAATCCTGGCAAAGAAATTATTTTCTTGAATCACTCAGCCGTTGACCCTGACTTTACCAACAGCAAGTGCAACTACTGGCACTTCCGTTTTGACGCAGACACCTCCATGAAAATGGAAGCCCTGACGACCTTCATGAAAGATCGTCCAGAAACCAAAAAAGTTTTCTTGTTGAATCAAAACTACTCGCACGGTCACCAAGTGGCCAAGTTCTTCAAAGAGGGCATCAGCCGCAAGCGCCCTGATGTTCAAATCGTGGGCGAAGATTTGCACCCCTTGGCCCAAGTTCGCGATTTCGCACCCTACGTCGCCAAAATCAAAGCCTCTGGCGCTGATTCGGTTGTAACTGGTAACTGGGGTTCTGATTTGGCCCTTTTGGTCAAGGCGGCCAACGAAGGCGGTTTTAACGGCAACTTCTACACTTACTACACAGGCGTTACAGGCACTCCCACAGCTTTGGGCAAAAATGGTGAAGGCCGTGTGTTCCAAATTGCCTACGGCCACTACAAAATGGGCGGTCAGATGGACAAATGGCAAGACGAGTTCAAAGCCAAGTTCAACGACGACTTTTACACGGGTTCAGTTCACAGCATTTTCGCTACCTTGGGTGATGCCATGGCCAAAGCCAAGTCCACTGACCCTGTCAAAGTGGCAGCAGCTTTGGAAGGTTTAAAAACCACCAGTATTTTCAATGGCGAAATTGAAATGCGCAAAACTGACCACCAACTGCAACAGCCCCTGTACCTCACGGTTTGGAGCAAAGTTGATAAAAAATACAACTACAGCGTTGAAAATACAGGCATGACTATGATTCCTGTGAAAGAGTTCCCATCCTACGTTTCAAGCACGCCCACCAGCTGCCAGATGAAGCGTCCAGGCTAATTGAAGTGAGTTTTGAGTAGGGCCCGCTCCTAAGGGGGTTGGGCCCTTCTTTTTTGATGTGGCTTGCCATGGTTGGCAGAAGGTAGTTTGTTATGGAGTTCTTCATCATCTCCATGCTCAATGGATTGAGCTATGGGTTGTTGCTGTTTATGCTTAGTTCAGGGCTCACGCTGATTTTCAGCATGATGGGTGTTTTGAATTTTGCACATGCATCTTTTTACATGATTGGGGCCTATTTTGGATACACCCTCACCAGTCTGATTGGGTTCTGGCCGGCTCTGTTCGTCGCGCCCGTTTTAGTGGGTGGCTGCGGCGTTATTTTTGAACGCCTAAGCTTGCGAAAAGTTCATAAATTTGGGCACGTCCCCGAACTCTTGGTGACGTTTGGCTTGTCCTACATTGTTTATGAGTTGGTTCAACTCATTTGGGGTCGAACTGCCGTTGAATTCAATCCGCCAGAGCTGCTAAAGGGCTCGGCATTTACGCTTATTAATAACGCGACAACTGGGCTTCAGTTGATATGGGGTGCAGCACCCGCTGCAATGTGCAGTGCTGCCGATGCCACCATTCGGATTGTTTGCTCTCCTTTTCCCGCCACCCGTGCTTTCATGATGTTTGTGGCCTTGCTTATGTTGCTATCTTTGTGGTTGCTGCTGACCAAGACACGCATTGGTTTGGTGATTCAAGCCGCACTGACGCATCCTGAAACCGTAGAAGCACTTGGGCACAATGTGCCACGTGTTTTCATGTTGGTGTTCGGTGCTGGCACTGGTTTGGCTGGTTTGGCGGGCGTCATTGGTGGCAGCACCTTTGTCACCGAACCCGCCATGGCAGCCACAGTAGGCTCGGTCATTTTTGTGGTGGTGGTCGTGGGAGGCATGGGATCTTTATCGGGTGCATTTCTAGCTTCGGTGCTGATTGGCGTCATTCAAACCTTTGCCATTGCCTTTGACTACTCTTTTGTCAGCGTGTCCAAAGATCTCGGCTTTCAACTTTCTAGCGATTTGCAAAACAACTCTTTCTTGAAATTAACCGTTTCTCAAGTGGCGCCTATCTTGCCTTACCTGTTCTTGGTGTTGATTTTGATATTCCGTCCGAAGGGGCTTCTGGGCACTCGAGAAGGATGACATCATGAAAAGTTATCAATTCAAACCCTACAACGTTGGCCGTTGGCTCATTTGGAGCCTCTTCGCCATTGTCTTAATTTTCGCGCCGCTTATTTTTACCAGCAATTTGTCGGGCACCATGTTGGCTCAAATGGGCATTGCCATCATTGCCTGCCTGTCCTACAACATTTTGTTAGGTCAAGGTGGCATGTTGAGTTTTGGACATGCGGTCTACACGGGACTTGGCTCTTTTGTAGCGATTCACGCACTTAACTCAATTACTGCGGGTACTTCTCAAATCCCAGTCAGTCTTTTGCCTTTGGTTGGCGGTTTCGCTGGCATTGGTTTTGCCATCTTGCTGGGTTATGTCACCACTAAAAAATCGGGTACGCCCTTTGCCATGATTACGTTGGGTGTGGCCGAACTGGTGTTTGCCATGTCGCTCATGTTTTCCGAATTTTTTGGTGGCGAAGCAGGCATCTCAGGCAATCGTGTGGCGGGCCCAACAGTTTGGGGAATCTCCTACGGGCCGCAAATTCAAATTTACTATTTGATTGCAATCTACACCTTCTTCTGTGTTGCGCTCATGTATGCGTTCACCCAAACGCCTTTGGGCAGAATTTTGAATGCGGTACGCGACAATCCAGAGCGAGTTGAATTCATTGGTTACAACACACAACGTGTTCGATACTTTGCATTCATCATTGCAGGTTTTTTTGCAGGCATCTCAGGTGGTTTAGGTGCGCTCAATTTCGAAATTGTCACTTCAGAGGTGGTCGGAGCAGGGCGCTCAGGCGGCTATCTGTTGTTCACATTCGTGGGCGGTGCAACCTTCTTTTTTGGCCCCATCATTGGCGGCATTCTGATGGTGCTGGCCTTCGTGCTGTTGTCTGAGCTCACCAAAGCTTGGTTGCTTTACTTAGGCTTGTTGTTCTTGTTCATGGTCATGTATGCACCAGGTGGCATTGCCAGTCTCATCATGATGAATTTGCGGGTTGCTGCCTTTGGCAAACTAAAACAAATATGGGTCAGTTATTTGGGCATGTTTGTCACAGCTTTTGTAGCACTCATCGGTGCTGGTGCCATGATTGAAATGGTCTACCACTTGCAATTGAACTCAGCCTTGGGTAATAACTTGAAGTTCATGGGCATTGTGCTGAATGCCAAAGGTGTGGACAGCTGGTTTGGATCAGCGTTTGTCATGCTCACTGGACTCGGTCTGTTTGAGGCAATTCGGCGGCACTTCCTGATTGAATGGGGCGATATTCAAATTGAAATTGAAAAAGAAATTAAACGTCGGGAGGCCGCGTGATGTCTTATGCACTTGAACTCAAAGACCTGCGCAAAAATTTTGGCAAAACCGAAATTATTCGAGGCGTCAATTTAGCTGTCAATGCAGGAGAGCGCATCGCCATCATTGGCCCCAACGGCGCTGGCAAGTCAACACTTTTTAATTTGATCAGTGGTCGTTTTGGTCCCTCCAGTGGCGAAATTTTTTTGAATGGTCAGCGCATTGAAAACAAAGCGCCCTACGAAATAAATCGCATGGGTTTGTCGCGCAGTTTTCAAATTACCAATATTTTCCCAAAGCTCAGTGTCTTTGAAAATCTGAGGTGTGCAGTGCTTTGGAGCCTGGGTTACAAATATACGTTTCTCAAGTTTCTATCGGGCCTCAAAGATGCCAATGACTTGGCAGAAAAATACATGACCATGATTCGACTTGATAAAAAACGCGATCTGTTGGCCATGAATCTCACCTACGCTGAGCAAAGGGCGCTTGAAATTGGCATCACCATTGCCGGTGGTTCCAACGTTATTTTGCTAGATGAGCCAACGGCTGGTATGAGCAGAAGTGAAACTTCGCGTTTCATCAACCTCATCAAAGAAGTGACCATGGGAAAAACCCTTCTGACCGTCGAGCACGACATGGGGGTGGTCTTTGGCTTGGCAGACAAAATTGCAGTGGTGGTTTATGGCGAAGTGATAGCCTTCGACACGCCTGAAGCGGTCAGATCCAACGCCAAAGTTCAAGAGGCCTACCTGGGAACTCAATCTGCCGAAGAACATGCGGGAGGCCACTGAGATGCTGAACATCGACAATCTGCACGCTTATTACGGCAAGAGCCACGTCTTGCATGGTGTGAGCTTCAATGTACAACCAGGTGAAATTGTGGCTTTGTTAGGGCGCAATGGCTCTGGCCGTTCAACCACCGCCAAAGCCATCATGGGCTTGGTCGATTGCCAGGGTGACATCAATTGGAAGGGCCAACAAATTCTTGGCAAAAAAGCTTTTCAAATTGCCCATCTCGGATTGGGTTATGTGCCTGAAAACAGAGATATTTTCCCTAAGCTCACAGTTCACCAAAACTTGTTGTTAGGCCAAAAAGGACAGGGCAAGGGCGCTCGTTGGAGCTTTGAAGACATGTACCAAATGTTCCCTAGGCTGCTTGATCGTCAACACACAGAAGCCGGTGTGTTGTCGGGTGGTGAGCAACAAATGCTCACACTTTGCCGCACGCTCATGGGTGACCCCGACCTCATCATCATTGATGAGCCTACCGAAGGCCTAGCGCCTAAGATTGTTGAGCTGGTGGGGCAGTATCTTCAAAAACTCAAGGAAACGGGTATTTCTGTTTTATTGATCGAACAAAAACTGACCATCGCCATGAAAATTTCTGACCGAGCTTTGGTCATGGGCCATGGCAGCATTGTTTTTGAAGGTACACCTGCCGAACTCAATGAAAATACCTACATCCGCAAGGAGTGGCTCGAAGTTTAAGTTTGTAGACTTCGCTTTGTGACTTATTTGTTCTAGGTCCCATGAGCGACATCCCCACTATCCATGCCAAGTGAAACACCCTAAAATTGGCAAAAAAGAACGCCCGTTCTATTTTTGTGACTGACACCACCTAAGAGGAAAACAGCATGACCGCTGAATACAAAATCATTGGCGATGTGGCCGTGATCACAATGACCAACCCACCTGTTAACGGCTTGGGTCTCTCAACCCGAGTAGGCATTACCGACGGTCTGACCAAGGCCAATGCAGATGCCGCAGTTAAATCCATCATCATCACGGGTGCTGGCAAAGCCTTTTCGGGTGGCGCTGACATCAAAGAGTTTGGTTCTTCCAAGGCCGTTCAAGAGCCTAACTTACTCAGTGTCATTCGAGCTTGCGAAAATTCAGCCAAACCCGTGTTGGCGGCTGTGCACACCGTTGCCATGGGCGGCGGCGTAGAGTTGGCTTTGGGTTGTCACTATCGGATGGCTGCGCCAGGCTGTAAGGTGGCTTTGCCTGAAGTGAAGTTGGGTCTTATTCCAGGCGCCGGCGCCACGCAGCGTTTGCCTCGTGTGATTGGCGTAGAGCCAGCACTTAACATGATTGTCAGTGGCGAGGCCATCAATAGCGAAATGTTGGCCATGTTGCCTGGTCAGAAATTGTTTGATCGCATGGCCACTTCGGCCGAAACCTTGGCTGCAGAAGCATTGGCCTATGCCAAGGAATTGGCAGCCCAACATGCAGACGGCTCACCTTTCCCGTTGGTTCGCAATTTGCCTTGCAAACACCCACAAGGCGATGCGTATTTCCAATTTGCACGCAACATGGTCAAAGGCATGGCCAAAAACTTTCCTGCGCCGCCCAAGTGTGTCGATGCAGTTGAGGCTGCAACTAAGAAGAAGTTTGAAGACGGCATGGTCTTGGAGCGTGAAATTTTCACCAACCTCATGATGACGCCTGAATCACGTGCGCTGCGTCACATCTTTATGGCCGACAGAGCGGCTTCCAAAATTGCCGACGTGCCAGAAGATACACCTAAGCGCAACATTGCTTCAGTTGCAGTCATTGGTGCTGGCACCATGGGCGGCGGTATTTCCATGAACTTCTTGAATGCAGGCATTCCCGTCAAGATGCTCGAAATGAAACAAGAAGCCCTAGACCGCGGCATTGCCACCATTCGCAAGAATTACGAATCGCAAGTTAAAAAAGGCAAACTCAAGCAAGACAAGTATGACCAGCGCATGGCTTTGCTCAGCACCACTTTGAGCTATGACGACATTGGCAGCGCCGACTTGGTCATTGAAGCGGTGTTCGAAGAGATGGGCGTCAAAGAAGCTGTCTTCAAGAAACTCGACGAAGTCATGAAGCCAGGTGCTATTTTGGCTTCCAACACATCCACTTTAGACGTCAATAAAATTGCTTCCTTTACCAAGCGCCCTGAAGACGTGGTGGGCATGCACTTTTTCAGCCCTGCCAATGTCATGAAGTTGTTGGAAGTCATTCGCGGTGCAAAAACCAGCAAAGATGTGTTGGCCACTGTCATGGCATTGGGCAAGAAGATCAAGAAAACTTCTGTGGTTTCTGGCGTGTGCGATGGCTTCATTGGTAACCGCATGATTGAGCAGTACAGCCGACAAGCAGGCTTCCTGATTGAAGAAGGTTGCACGCCGGCTCAAGTCGACAAAGCTGTTGAAAAATTTGGTTTCGCCATGGGTCCATTCCGCATGGGTGATTTAGCGGGCAACGACATTGGTTGGGCCATTCGCAAACGCCGTAATGTAGAGCGCCCTGGCATGAAGTACAGCAAAACCGCCGACCTCTTGTGCGAAATGGGCCGCTACGGTCAAAAGACGGGTGCAGGCTGGTACGACTACCAAGCCGGTAAGCGAGACGCCATTCCAAGCGCCCTGGTGGTTGAAATGATTGAAAAACATCGCGCTGCAGAAGGTATTACCACACGCAAGATTTCTGACGAAGAAATTGTGCAGCGTTTGGTGTTCGCTTTGGTGAACGAAGCAGCGCACATTTTGGAAGAGGGTATTGCTGGCAAGGCCAGCGACATCGACATGGTTTACCTCACGGGTTATGGCTTCCCCATTTTCCGCGGTGGTCCCATGTTGTATGCAGACCAAGTGGGCCTCTTCAATGTGGCCGAAGCCATGAAGCGCTTTGCCAAAAACCCACACGACGATGCCGCTTTCTGGCAACCCGCTCCGCTGCTAGCCCGCTTGGTGGCTGACGGCAAAACATTCAACTGATCAGAGGTAATCAAAATGTCCAACGCCGTCATTGTTTCGACCGCTCGCACGCCTCTTGCCAAAAGCTGGAAAGGCGCATTCAACATGACCCATGGTGCCACTTTGGGTGGCCATGCGGTACAGCACGCTGTTCAACGCGCAGGCATTGATGCCGCAGAAGTTGAAGACGTCATCATGGGTTGCGCCACACCTGAAGGTGCTACGGGCGCCAATATCGCCCGTCAAATTGCACTGAAAGCAGGGATGCCAATTTCTGTTTCCGGCATGACCGTCAATCGTTTTTGCTCATCCGGTTTGCAGACCATCGCTTTGGCTGCGCAGCGCATCATTGCGGGTGAAGGCCAAGTGTATGTGGCAGGTGGTGTCGAAAGCATTTCTTGCGTTCAACAAGAAGCCAATCAGCACATGTTGCAAGATTTGGCGCTGGCCAAAATGAAGCCCGAAATTTACTGGAACATGTTGCAAACCGCCGAGCAAGTTGCCAAGCGTTACAAAATTTCCCGTGATCGCATGGACGAATACGGTGCTGGCAGCCAGCAAAAAGCATGCGCTGCCCAAACTGCTGGTTTGTTCAATGACGAAATTGCACCCATCACTGTGTCGGCTGGTGTCATCGATAAAGTCATGGGCCTCATGACCAAGCAAGTCAGCGTTAGCGTCGACGAAGGTTTGCGTGAAGGCACCACCATCGAAGCTATTTCTGGCTTGCGTTCTGCACTGCCAGGTGGTTTGATCTCTGCGGGCAATGCCAGTCAGTTCTCTGACGGCGCAGGTGCTTGCGTCTTGATGGACGAAAAGTTGGCAGAGCAGCGTGGCTTAAAACCCCTTGGCCGTTTCTTAGGCTTTGCGGTTGCAGGTTGCGAACCCGATGAAATGGGCATTGGCCCCGTGTATGCAGTGCCAAAAGCATTGGCTCGATTGGGACTGAAGGTTTCCGACATTGACTTGTGGGAGCTGAACGAAGCCTTCGCAGTTCAAGTCTTGTATTGCCGTGACACCTTGGGCATTCCACCCGATCGTCTTAACGTCAACGGCGGCGCTATTGCGGTGGGTCACCCCTATGGCGTCAGCGGCCAGCGTTTAACCGGGCATGCATTGATTGAAGGTAAGCGCCGCGGCGCCAAGCGTGTCGCTGTCACCATGTGCATTGGCGGCGGCATGGGTGCTTGCGGCATTTTCGAAGTTCTCTGAATTTAAACTTCATTGACAACGGGCGTCCCGCTAATCATGCAGGTCGCCCGTTTTAATTGGGACATCCACTGACATGAGCCTTCGGTCAACTTTAGATTTTTTGCTGTACGAATGGTTGGACGTATCAAGCCTGCAGCAACGCGAACGATTCTCCGATCACAGTCGAGAAACTTTTGATGCCGTTCTTGACACCTGCGAGCGCATCGCCAAAGAAAAATACGCGCCCTTCAATCGTTTGGTAGACACCGAAGAACCTCGCTTCGATGGTGAGAAAGTCATTCTTCCTCAAGCCACGCACGATGCTCAAAAAGCCTATGCAGAATCTGGCATGCTCAGTGCATCTCAAGATTACGACATTGGCGGCATGCAGTTGCCTTATACGGTAGAGGCTGCAGCCAATTCATTTTTTGGCATGGCCTCGGTCAGTATGGGCTCTGGCCTGTTAACGGTTGGCAATGCCAATTTGCTCATGGCGCATGGGTCTGAACTGCAGCGCCAAGTGTTTGCATTGAATGAGTTTTCTGGCAGGTGGTCTGGCACCATGTGCTTGTCTGAACCTCAAGCGGGTTCGTCACTCAGTGATGTCATGACCCGAGCTACACCAGACGGTAATGCCTTCGCTTTTGACCCCTTGGGTGCACGCTATCGGCTCAAGGGAAACAAAATGTGGATCTCTGCCGGAGACCACGAGCTGACTGAAAACATCATTCATTTGGTTTTGGCCAAGATCCCTGATGCCGATGGCAAATTAATTCCTGGCGTTCGCGGTATTTCTCTTTTTATTGTGCCGAAGAAATTGGTCAACGAAAAAGCAGAACTGACAGGCGTTCGAAACGATGTTGCATTGGCTGGCTTGAATCACAAGTGTGGATGGCGCGGCACGACCAACACCTTGCTCAATTTTGGTGAAGGTAAGTTCAAAGTTCAAACTGACAACACAGCCAGTGACGGCAGTGGCGCTGTGGGTTATTTGGTGGGCGAGCCAGGACGTGGATTGAGTTACATGTTCCACATGATGAACGAAGCACGCATTGGCGTTGGCATGGCCGCCACCATGTTGGGCATGGCCGGCTACGAAGCCAGTTTGGAATATGCCAAAAATCGACCCCAAGGCCGTCCTGTCGCGGGGGGATCACAAAAAGTTGTCAAAGATGCCGCACAGGCCCAGGTTCGGATCATTGAGCATGCTGACATCAAGCGCATGTTGTTGGCTCAAAAGTCCTACAGCGAAGGTGCCTTAGCGCTTGAGTTGTATTGCGCTAAATTGGTAGACGAACAACACACAGCAGACGCCATTGCAGCCGACGAAGCAAGGCTGTTGTTGGAAGTGTTGACACCCATCGCCAAGAGTTGGCCCAGCGAATGGTGTCTTGAAGCCAATAGCCTGGCCATTCAAATTCATGGTGGCTATGGCTACACCCGTGACTTTCCTGTTGAGCAGTATTGGCGCGATAATCGATTGAACATGATTCATGAAGGCACACACGGCATTCAGGGCATGGACTTGCTGGGACGCAAAGTTTTAATGGAAGAGGGCAGAGGCGTGCATCTGCTTGGCGCCCGCATGCGAGAGACAGCCGACAAGGCCATGGCATTTGCAGATTTGGCAGCAGATGCGAAGGCACTGAATACAGCTTTGCAAAAAGTCATTGCTGCCACTCAAATGGCTTGGTCTTCAGGACAACCTCAGGAAGCACTGGCCAATGCTGTGCCGTACTTACAAGCGTTTGGACATCTTGTGTTGGCTTGGATTTGGCTAGATGTCAGTGCTTCTTGCAGAGGCGATCAGACGCCTGCTCAAACGGGACGTCAGGCTGCTGCCAAGTTTTTCTACCATTACGAATTGCCCAAAATTGATGCATGGTTGCAAGTCGTCAGCAACCGAGACATGACCTGTGCCAATTTGGCAGAGGATGCTTTCTAATTTTCGAATTGACTTTTTACCAAGGACAAAACATGACACGCACCGTCAAACAACTATTCGACTTAACAGGTCAAACTGCACTGGTCACAGGTGGATCACGGGGTCTTGGGCTCCAGATGGCGCATGCCCTTGGTGAAGCCGGCGCAAGATTGATGTTGAGTTCGCGCAAGGCCTCTGACTTAGAAGAGGCCGTGGCCGAACTCAAAGCTGCAGGCATTGAGGCTGATTACATTGCCGCAGATTGTGGACAAGAAGAAGACATTCGCCGCTTGGCCCGTGAAACAGTTCAAAAATTAGGCCGCGTTGACATTTTGCTGAACAACGCCGGCGCATCATGGGGTGCCGCAGCCGAAGTTCACCCGGTATCAGCTTGGGACAAAGTCATGAATTTGAATGTCCGTGGTTATTTCATACTGGCCCAAGAGCTTGCCAACCTGTCCATGATTCCCAACCGTCATGGCCGAATTTTGAACGTCGCGTCCATTGCCGGCTTGGCAGGCAACCCGCCCGAAATGCAAACCATTGCCTACAACACGTCCAAAGGTGCCGTGGTGAACTTTACCAAGGCCTTGGCCGGCGAGTGGGGTCAATACGGCATCACGGTCAACGCCATTTGCCCAGGCTTTTTTCCCAGCAAAATGACTTACGGCTTGCTCGAAAAATTGGGTGCAGAGAACATGGCCAGCCATGCGCCTCTTTTGCGCTTGGGTGACGATGAAGACCTGAAGGGCCTCACGCTTTTGTATGCCAGCGCTGCCGGCAAACACATTACTGGCCAGTGGTTGGCCGTTGACGGTGGCGTGAGCGCCATCATTGGCGGCTAAGGTACTGAATGAGCATTCCATTTGGCGTCCACATCCCATTTGTGGCCAACCTCGGCTTCACACTTGAGAAGTTTGAAAACGGTCAATCTGAGTTGCATTTCAAACCTCGTGCCGAGCATCTCAACTCCTTTGACATCACGCATGGCGGCGCGGTCATGACACTGCTTGATGTTGTGATGGCTACCGCCGCACGCAGTGTTGAGCCTGACATGGGCGTGGTCACCATTGAGATGAAGACGAGTTTCATGCGGCCTGCCAAAATCAGCGAAGGTGAAAACTTGGTGGCCAAAGGATTGCTGCTGCTCAGAACCAAAACCATGATCTTCACCGAAGGTAAGGTCTATGACGCTGCCGGACAACTCTGTGCTCATGCCACAGGCACTTTCAAATATGTGAAGCGAACGCCTTCAATGTCTTCCCCCATTTCAACCGATTAGAAAGAAACCAACATGCCTACCAATCACGCCATCGTTTTAGACAACCGCCCTGAAGCCGAAGTCTCAACTTCCAACTTCAAAATGATCACAGCAGAAACACCTGCCTTGCAAGAAGGCCAAGTGTTGGTTAAAAACCATTACCTCAGCCTTGACCCTTACATGCGTGGCCGTATGAATGCAGGCAAAAATTATGCACAACCTCAGTCTCTGGGTGAACCCATGATTGGCGGCACAGTAGGCGAAGTTGCTGAAAGTAAAAATGCAAAGTTCAAGGTGGGTCAAACAGTCCAGTGCATGGGCGGTTGGCAAGCATACAGCCTAATCAATGCAGATGTGCCTGGCGCACTCAAGCATGTCAACGCTGAAAAAATTTCGATGAGCCATTACCTTGGCGCAGTGGGCATGCCTGGTGTCACGGCTTGGTATGGCCTGAACAAAATCATTCAAGCTAAGCCAGGTGCAACTGTGACTGTCAGTGCTGCCAGCGGTGCGGTGGGCAGTGCGTATGGTGCATTGGCCAAAGCGCGAGGTTTTCGAGTGGTGGGCACTGCCGGTGGCAAAGCCAAATGCGATTATGTTGTCAACGAATTAGGCTTTGATGCCTGCGTTGATTACAAAGCGCACACGGATTACATCTCCTTGTCCAAGGCATTGCGCGATGCATGTCCCAATGGCATCGATGGTCATTTTGAAAATGTCGGCGGCATGGTGTTAGATGCCGTCATGTTGCGTGCCAATGATTTTTCGCGCATTGCTGTGTGCGGCATGATTGCTGGCTACAACGGTGAGCCACTGGCCATGACCAACCCCACCTTGATTTTGAAGAGCCGCATGACCATCGAGGGCTTCATTGTGAGTGAGCACATGGAAGTTTGGCCTGAAGCATTGGCCGAATTGGCTGAGCTCATTGCAAGCGGTAAGTTCAATCCGCGGCAAACCATTGCTCAAGGATTAGCAGCTGCTCCTGAAGCTTTCATGGGCTTGCTCAAAGGCCATAACTTTGGCAAGCAAGTGGTCAAGCTGATTTAACTTTGCGAGCCTTTTAAATAGGAATTGCCATGAGCCAACTGATCCTTCACCATTACCCGACATCACCTTTTGCAGAAAAAATTCGTTTGATTTTTGGCTACAAGAAGTTGGCTTGGCAAAGTGTGATCATTCCAAGAATCATGCCTAAACCAGATCTCACGGCACTGACTGGCGGCTATCGCCGTACACCCGTGATGCAAATTGGCGCAGACATTTATTGCGATACGGCCTTGATCGCTGATGTGCTTGAAAAGATAGCACCCGCACCCAGTTTGTATCCATCGCCGGTCAATGGCGCATCTAGAATTGTGGCGCAATGGGCAGACAGCCAAGTTTTCGCTGCTGCCATGGCCTACAACTTTCAGCCAGCTGGCATTGCGGATGTGTTTGCGGGTGTGCCTGAAGAAGGTATTCAAGCCTTTGTGGCAGACCGCGCTGCCATGCGAGGGGGTGCTCCGCGCATGGCCATTGGAGAAGGTACAAGCACATACAAGAGTCAGTTACGCCGACTGTCTGACATGCTCACTGAGCATGCTTATTTGATGGGCAATGTGCCCAGCATTGCAGATTTTTCTGCTTACCACCCTTTGTGGTTTACCTTGGAGCGTGCGCCAAGTTTGTCTGGTATTTTGGATGCCACGCCTTTGCTGAAAGATTGGATGACCCGCATGAAAGCCATCGGTCATGGCGTTCATGAAAAGATGACATCTGAGCAAGCCTTAGAAGTGGCAAATCAAGCGACACCCCTTGATGTCACTCAAATACCTTTTGTGAATGAGCATGGTATTGATCTTGGATCCGATGTCACCATTACAGCGGACAGTTTTGGACTGGAACCCACACAAGGCGTTTTGGTAGCAGCCACCAAAACCAGACTCATTTTGCAACGCAAAGACAAACGCACTGGCACCGTCCATGTTCATTTCCCTCGCAATGGATTTATTTTGAAGAAGGTCAAATCATGATTCGCAATTTTGAAAATAAAACGGCTGTTTTAACTGGCGGCGGTTCTGGTTTTGGTTTGGAATGTGCACGCATTGCGGCCAGACTCAAAATGAATGTGGTCTTGGTTGATGTGCAACAAGACGCGCTCGACAAAGCCGAAACCGAAATCAAAGCCTTGGGTGTCAAAGTGTTTGCCAAACGCGTTGACGTTTCCAATGCTGAGCAAATGGAAGCTTTGGCCAAAGACGTTGTTGCGCATTTTGGTGTGCCGCACTTTGTGTTCAACAATGCAGGTGTAGGCTCTGGCGGTTTGGTTTGGGAAAACACTGTGGCCGATTGGCAGTGGGTTTTGGGTGTCAATGTTTGGGGTGTGGTGCATGGCGTTCGCTTGTTCACGCCCATGATGTTGGAAGCAGCCAAAAAAGACCCGCATTACGAAGGTCATATCGTCAATACAGCCAGCATGGCCGGCTTGCTGACTGCGCCCAACATGGGCGTCTACAACGTCAGCAAACATGCCGTGGTGGCTTTGACTGAAACCCTGTACCAAGATTTGAAATTGGTCTCTGATCAGGTCAGTGCCAGCGTTTTGTGCCCTTACTTTGTGCCCACTGGCATCAGCCAAAGCCATCGCAACCGTCCTGCCGATTTACCCCATCAAAAGGCCACCAAGAGCCAATTGATTGGCCAAGCCATGAGCAACAAAGCGGTTAGCAGTGGCAAGGTTTCTGCAGCTCAGATGGCAGAAATGGTGTTTGAGGCCGTTGCCAACGATCAGTTCTACATTTACAGCCATCCACAGGCTTTGGGTAACGTCCAAACTCGAATGGAAGCCATTGTTCAGCAGCAAAATCCACCCAATCCATTTGCGGCCCGCCCCGATATTGGTGAAAAACTCAAGGCCGAACTGCGCGGTTAAAAAACCACCACCTGAGTGTGGCAAACTCGTTGGCTTCAATTAGAAATCAATAGAAATAGCCTTCGAGATGCAGAAAATATTGGGCCAGCTGGCCACTGAGATCAAAATTCGGCCTGAGCAGGTTCAGGCGGCTGTGAGTTTGCTCGATGGCGGTGCCTCTGTGCCTTTCATTGCCCGCTACCGCAAAGAAGCCACTGGCGGCTTAGACGATATTCAGTTGCGCGAACTTGAATACCGCTTGGGCTATTTGCGCGAAATGCAAGAGCTCAGGGCGACCATTCTTAAAAGCATTGCCGAGCAAGGCAAGCTCACACCCGATTTGCAATTGGCCATCGATCTAGCAGCTACCAAACAAGACTTGGAAGATCTGTATTTGCCCTACAAGCCCAAGCGCAGAACCAAGGGCATGATTGCCAAAGAGGCTGGCATTGAGCCGCTGGCTGACGCTTTGTGGGCCAATCCTTCACTCAATCCGCAAGACGAAGCGCAAGCTTTTTTGAAACCTGCGGATGCCATCGAAGGCGCAGACTTTTCGACAGCGGGTGCAGTGCTAGATGGCGTTCGAGATATTTTGTCGGAGCGCTGGGCAGAAGACGCATCCCTCATTCAAGCCTTGCGAGAGTGGCTTTGGAAGGAGGGCTTGTTCACCAGCCATCTGGCCTTAGGCAAAGATGAAAACCAAGCTGAAGTGGCCAAGTTCAGAGATTATTTTGCCTACAGCGAGCCCATTGGCCGTGTGCCGTCACACCGCGCATTGGCAGTGTTCAGGGGCCGCGCTTTAGAGCTCTTAGATGCCAAACTTAGCTTGCCTGAACCAGAAGCACTCAGCGCGTCTGCTGCGCCCCTAAGCGCAAGCGCCGCAGCCCAAGCTGCCAGTGCTTTGGCCGAAGGACGCATTGCTTTGCACCTCAAATGGTCGCACGGTGCTAGACCCTCTGACGATCTCATTCGCAAAACCGTTTTGTGGACTTGGCGGGTCAAGCTAAGTTTGTCTTTAGAGCGTGATCTC
>Ga0209597_1000063_pt1 | contig 63869 bp, 73 predicted proteins | sample M_140625_MF_Meta_FD_187316 | JGI IMG/M metagenome (GOLD analysis project Ga0209597, IMG submission 187316) | Freshwater microbial communities from Lake Montjoie, Canada to study carbon cycling - M_140625_MF_MetaG (SPAdes) (version 2) | ecosystem: Environmental > Aquatic > Freshwater > Lake... | reverse complement strand
TCCAACGGAATCCCTCGATAATGCAACGGAATTACTGCCTCTGGAGTTGTAACGAACACATCGTATGTTCTATTCAAGAAATCAAACTCATGCTGTGAATACGGAATAGTCCAGTCAAGCAAATTTGCGTATATCCCGTGTTTATACAATTCCTTGCATAGACCATGATGAATAGACCCAAATGCCCACCTGTTTTGAGTGTAAAATAATACTTTCTTCATATTAAAATAGAATCTAATGGGGTTAATGTAGGCAAACTATTATGTGCATTATCGTCTTGAAAGAACATAGGTTTCTTGCAAGCGTAAATATTAAAATCCCTCATTGTTGCTGCTGTAATTATATCTGGTGCGGTTTGCTTGTTGATTAAGTATTCCAAGTAATTAAACATACATTGCTTGTATTTTGTTGTAATAAACACAACAGCATGAAGTGAAAGCATATTTTCCACTTTATAGAAATCATTGTATTCTCCTGTCTTTGTTGGTTGGGTTAAATAAATCCCATCTCGCAATGACATTGATTCCCAATTATTAACAAGACCAAACATAGAAGTTCCTAACCAAACAGCATCCGCATCGTCTGGAACATCAATTTTATTTTTATAGTGCTGCGTAATATTGGCATCGTCTTCAAAAATTGCTACAGGTTCATCGTATTCCAAAGATTCCTTAATTGTATTTTTAGTGCTTTGCGTATTTCCATTGAATCCATTTGATATAACAGCTTCAACTTTTCTGTGGTTATATCCAAGACTATCAAACAAAGAACTTATTCTTGATGCTCTGTTTTTATTTATTCCACCAATCCAAAGTGATTTAATCCCACGCAAATCAATTGTCATATTATGCTTGGGTAAGTGGTGACAAATAGTTGGTAGTATTTGTCACAGATTGGATGGGTAAATCATTGTCATTGCATCGATTCCGTTGCCTTCAGCGTACCAACCCGCTCCGTTGTGAACGTCAAGCACGTCTTGGAAATACTTCTCGTACCTCGGTGCAACCTTCTCAAGCGTAAAGTTCTCGCCAAACTTGCGGCAGTCCGCTGGTTTGATGCGGTCGATATTTTCGACTGCATCCACATAGTCACCCATCGTGCGGCATCGATACCCAGTGACCCCGTGCAGGTTGTTCTCAGCGAAGGATCCCCAATCGCTGGTGATGGTTGGTGTTCCGCTCAATAGGTTCTCGATCTGGACTCCACCGAATGGTTCGACGTATTGTGATGGAAGGAAGGATGCCTTGGCTTTAGACATCAGTGCCTTTCGCTTTAAAACGTCAGCATAGCCCACATATTCGACATGAGGTGGGAATGTATACCCAGCTTCCTTCTGGCCCGCTACAACCAGTTTCACTCCTGCTCTGCGCGTTGCATCGATTGCGATATCAACACCCTTGCCAGAGTAGACCCTGCCAAGGTACAGGAAGTAATCCTCCTTCTTGTCGGTGAAGGTGAAGTCATCGATGTCAAAGTAGTTCGGAATAACAACGCTATAGTTATCCTGCTGGCACTGACCAACTGCACCCATGCCGCAGTGAGCGTGATAGATGGCATATGACTCCCATACTTTCCACCTAGCCCAGTGACCGCCAGCGTAACCTATCCCCGGTTCAACGCAGATTAAGTCTGGATGGGAATCGCAGATGGGTCTGACTCCGCTACCCCAGAACGGCAGGATGAAATCATGCTGCTGCTTGCGCTTGCCTACCTCCCTAATGGCATTTGCGTAGAACGTCTTGTATGCGTGATCCTCGGTGTTGAACTTGAAGAACGTCTTGCGCCAGTCATGGGATCCATATGACTTAGCGAAATCCTCATTTGTCAGGACGCTGACGTGTTCAGTGCATTGCAGGTCGCTATCCTCATGCCCGTAGTGGATGACTTCATGGCCTCTATCGGTCATCATTTTGCCGAATTTGACTACCTTCTGCGTGTACGCGCAAGCGTTAAACTCTTTAGATGTAACTGTGTGTGGAAGTCCCAGTGCGTGGAATCTCATTTTTTCTGTTTTCATTATGTACTACAGGTGTTATTGGAAGTTATTGGTTGTTTTCCTTGTTCTTCAGCTTGTTGATCAAGGACTTCTGCTTGTTTACGTCATGTTGCAATTCGTGGATAATTTGCCGCAATTCTCTAATCTCCTGCTTTTGTTGCTGGATTATACGCATCTCTGGTGTTATCTCATGCGCTTTCATAGGTTCTCTAGGATCTCGGTTAGTTTCGCTTTCATGTTGTTGACTTGTTTAAGGCTCAGGTAGTCTTGTGCGCTTACCTCAAAGGTTGAGTATCGGTGATTGCACTTTCCGTTGTTGCAGTATCTACGTCTTGAGAATCGATTGCCAAGATCTCTACATTCCATAACGTGTGTCGTAGAACTGCATTTTGGGCATAATTTGACCATTTATTGATAAACCCTAGATATGGTGATTTTAAAATATGTTGCCACTATATGGTGATTATTATCGACAAGATTGCGGTTTTTGTGGTTAAAATACATTAGCAAATCGTTCGCTATCCCACATGATCTGTCCGTGTCGCTTCGATCTGCAATGGCTTCTCCTCTGGTTCCCTTCCCTCGATTAGCTCAATGGGTTCAGCGTTGCGGTCACCAATCGTGAATGTGACGTTGAGTGGTTTGGCTCCAGTGTTCTCTATTTCGATTTTATCGCCGTATTGACGTGCGTTCCATTTACCTAGTAATCGCAGTCTAGTATCGATGCGTACTCGCTTCTCTGCTGCGTCAAGCATTGGATCATCTGCAATGCGAATGCAATCATCTGCTAGTGCGTGAGTGCCGATTTTTCTTGCGTGTGCGGATTTGTTGCGAAAGTTTTCGTTGGAAGATTCCCAACGCCATACTGTGGAATAGTTTGGCATACCTTCGAGATTACAGATGGATGAGAGTGTTTGACCTATTGAAAGTCGTTCACAGATTTCCTCTGCGAGTTCCTCGTTATACTCTGGAGGTCTACCCATTTTCTTGGATGGTTTAAAGCTCATATGGTGATTGTGACTGCTTAGGTTTACGCTTTGGTAATCCTAACTTCTGTTCGTTGTTCGGCTTGGGTTTTGACTTTGACTTGGCTGAACGTGATTTCGACGCTTTCGGGGTTATCGTCTGGGATGAGTTTGGAGTAGCGGATTTGGTCAATGAGAGGTTTGCATCCTCCAGCAAGGTTATCAACGTCGAGTGTTTTGGTTGAGAATCTTGTAATTGCGAGAGTGTACTTCGGATTGCACTTAGCAGTGCAGTCCTTGCTAGTTTCTTTTGCTTTGCGTACTTTGTCCAGTGAGCGTTTAGGAGCGTGTTTAACGAGGGTGTCAAGTAACCTGCGAGATGGAGGTTTATAGTTGTCTGCATAGTAGTAGTGTCCGTCTGGTGCGAGGGTGTAGCCTTTCTCTTTGAGTTGTTCAGTTGTCCAGTTCATAGCGGGTATAGTTATACATGATTTTGTGGATTTATACCTTATCTAGCTCATTTAGCTAACACTGATATTGTGCCATTGGGCCATTTTGCTAGGTATGTTTTCATTTGGATATTTAAAATTGCTTTAGTTTATCTTGATCTAATGCGTAGCCTTCTCCGTGACCAAGGTTGACTATGTTCTCTGCTTTAATGAGGTCTTGCTTCCATGCCCACCCAACGTAGTCGAGTGATGGAGCGTCCACAACGCACAGGACGTATACATCAACGTCAGGGTTTGCCTTGAGCGTGGACAGCAAGCGAGCGTGTGGATGCTTTGATGCTTTGATGTCGTATCTATTTCCGCTTGGCATTACGCCGTCAGCGGATCCGCTCCTTGGTGATAGACCAAGGTCAGGAAATACATTCATTAGCTTTGCGAAACCATACTCTGCCATCATTCCGATCACGTCTGCATCTGCTCCGTCTTGGTTGCCAATCTTGGCATCCTTGACTCCATTGCTTCGTGCAATGAGTGAACGCATCCTGCCAATGAGTTGACATATCTGGATCTCGTCAGGGTTGAGTGTTAGTTGCATTGTCTATCGTGATTGCTGTATGAATTTTAGTGCGATTGCCATTATCTCAGGGTAGTCACGTAGTGACTCTAGGTACTGGGCAAACATATCATCTATAGCCTGTGCCGCGAATGGGTCAGGGATGATTTCACATTTGACCTGTGCGTCCTCCAAATCCTTGTTGGCTTCCCTTAGTGCAAAGATGGCAGCGGAGCAGAATACGGACAATTGTGCGGCAATGGAGCGGTAGTCCTTGTCGCATTCCTTCAGACGTTCAACCTCGGAGGTGTATGGTGTTTCGCTCATTTTGTTTCCTCCCATCCAGCGGCTTTGCGCCAGCGGTTTATTGTCTCAGAATCAACGTGCGGCAAAAAGGCATCTCCAGATCGCCACATCTCTTTAAACGCCTCCCTCGCCTCGTCGCGCTCGCGTTCTACTTTTTCCAACTCATTTCGATGGATTTCGTGGAGTATGTTACCATCGCGCCACATTTCCAATTCAGTCCGCGCCTCGTCGCGCTCTTTAATAGCTCGCAATGTTCCTAAAGCAATTTCCCTTCTTTCTTGTGGTATTGCCATCACTTCGATGAGTGCTAAACACTTAAGCTCCTCTGTCTCTGGCGTGTCACTCATTTCGCGCCCTCCAATGCTTTTGCTGCAATGCGGAGTTTTTGCTGAACTGATGTGTGTCCAACATATTCAATCGCTGTATCTGCGATGTCGCGCAGCTTGACGTTTTGCTCCCGCGCCTCGTCGCGCTCTAATAAAGCGCGTGCAAGTTTTTGACGCAGATCGACGGCAGCATTTATTTCCTCCGTGCCGTATTCCGCTATTTCTCGCAAATGCTCCCGCGCCTCGTCACGTTCTAACGCTAGTTGCTTTGCATCCTCTCGCAACTTGTAAACCTCAGTTGGTGTCCAGTCAGCACCTTCGCAACCGCACTCGTTTGCGCTAGTGGCATAGCAAGTGCAACCCTGACCCTCGTAGTAATCTTCTGTTATAATTTCGTTCATATAAAATGGGGTGTGAGGTTTTATGTAGTTGCCTCACAGGGTCAAATGATAACCAGCCCACATGGTGGCCGCTACAATCCCTTAAAATTAGTCAGCGTTTTTTCGGATGCGCTGCCCCCGTTGTCCCCTGCTATCTACGGGACTGACCTAAATAGATTAGCGAGGAAAGTGTTAGTTAAAACGGAATGTCATCTCCATCCGAATCCTTGGCCCGTGCTGGAGCGGATTTGGCCTTTGCAGGGGTTTTGGTTGCGCCTTGATCCTTCGGCTTTACTGACAAGCTAAAGAACTTCTTACCATCTTTCTTGGACTCCTTAATCCACCCGTTGAGCCAGTAATCGGTTCCCTCAATGTTGATGGATCCGTTGTAGTCTGGGTGGTTGTCTAGTTCTTTTCGGTCATTCTTGAAGAGTGATCCGCGATTCGTGTTATCGTATTGTTCTGCCATATTATTATAGTTAGTTTATATTATGCATCGTTTTTGTGGTGTGATGCCACCAAGTCTGCATTTGTTTGCAGAAAGTGTTATTTTGTGTGTTCTTCGTCCAAGTCAATTCCGTAGAATTTCTTTGCAATGAAGTTTGCCGATTTGCATAGGAATCCACCAAAGATGTAGATCAGCATGACAAGAGTAACGCTACCCATGAATAGTTGAATGCTTGTCATACTAATCGCTCCAGCAATCGTAGCTTCCTTCGTAGACATATCCATCTTCGTTTTTCGTTTCGTTGACCGCGAATGACTGTCCGATCATTTCGTGTCTGCCACAAATGGATTTGACCATTTCATTAGAAAGACAGCACCTTGACGTGATGCGGAATGTTCCCCAGTCCCGTGTGCCACTGGAATTGCGCTGCTTGTCTGCCTCGACTGCAATTGTGTTGAGTGTTTTCATTTGATATTGTGTATTTATTTAACTGACGGCACTACATCTAGGGTCAAAATTGAAACTCGTCAACAGAATTTTCGTCAATGTGTGCAAAATAATTATTGTAGATTTGTTTTGCCTTTTCGTATTTTTCCTGAGCGTCCGCAAACCTAGATTTGGTGCGGGTCTGGAAGATTGCTGTTGCAGTGTCGAGCAGAAAGCAAGCCTCGTCGAAGTGGTGATCAATGTTCATCGATTTGTTCAAATCTGGAAATATCTCCGCGCATTTTTACAGGAACGAATACGTCACGTTGACCACGCCGATTCTTGTCGATGCGTACACGCGAGGTTGATTGGGTTTCTGTTTTGCGTTTGAATGATGACGCTTCTTTTTTCTTCTCATCAGGGTGCGAGATGATGATCAGAAAGTCAGTGTGATGACCGATTGCGCGGGACTCGCGCACTGCACCTTCGTCGTTGAGTTGACTAGCAGTCATCACCACGGATTTTGTTTTGAGTGCAGTTAACTTGAGTCTGCGCGATAGTTCACTCACTGCCTGTTCTCGGTTATCTGCGGTTGGCATGGTGACAATTTGTAGGTAGTCAACGATGATCAGATCTGCCTTGCCAAGTGATGCAAGACGGGATGCCTCTGCGACGATTTCTCCAACCTCGGAAAGATCATCTCGGATCGTGAGGTTCATTCCCATGAGTTGGGTGATTGCGCTTGAGATATCCTTTGCAGATGCAACCCCTCTCCATTCTGTGACCCCTTCCATCTCGCGTAGTGGAAGGATTGTTTTCCCAAGCAGATTGGAAGCTATACGTTGCAGAATAGCCTTAGCTGGCATCTCTAAAGAAAATATAGTTACTGATTTACCATTGAGCAATGCCTGTAGTGCTGCCTGATAAAGCAAGATAGATTTGCCTCCAGAGGTCTGCGCTCCTACCACTAACATCTCACCCCTCCTTGCACCTCCACCTAGTAGCTTGTCTAGCTTGGGTATTCCAGTTGGGAAGTTCTCTAGTGGAGTCTTGTCCTCCAGATCATCCATAAAGTCGTTTAGATGGGCTTTAACGTCCTTGCATTGCGATTCTGGTACGATTGCATTGGCGAAGGACTCAGCAAGGCTAGAGAGGTCTGCTTTCATAGCGCAAACGTCATCATGGTTATCCTCCCAAGTCTTGATGGCATCACGATACCCTTTTGCTTTGATCAATTGTGCGCGGTAGTCCGCTGCGGTTTCCACGCACATAGCACCGGGGGATATGAAGATTGTCTGGAGTATTTCCATGACTCCATCCTTACCACCACAGGCATTCAGCTTGCCAGTTGTCTCAAGGTCACTCAATGCACCTAGTGCGTTTGTGGATCCAGTCCGCTGGTATACTCGTTCCAGTGCGGTGTAGATTAACTTGTGTTGACTTAAAGCAAATAGATCTTCTGACCATGCGAGGTGCGGTAGTACCTCTGGATCGATTGCGATTAGTGACAGTGCCGCTTTTTCAGCAGTGATTGCGATTGGTGTATTTTTCATATTAGCAAGCCCGTTGGTAAGTCTCTTGTGCCTTGTAGACCCATTCAGCTTTGAATCCCTGCCATCCACGGGAGACGCATTCGGTTATCGCATCCTCCAGCGTCCAACCTGCGTTGTCCGCTTCGTTCTGGATGGCATTGAGTGCTGTTTGGGTTAGTGGTGCTTTCTTTGCCTTCCTGATTTTAAGAAAATCATTCCAGACCTGTTCAGGAACTGAATCTGGTCTATTTATATTATTAGTAGTAGAAGAAGAAGATGAAGAAGAAGACTGTAGTGTTGCCTTTTGGTTGATACCATTTGGCAAGCAATCTTCAACCACCCTTGCAAGTGTGGTTGAACCACCCTTGAGTATTTTACGCATTTCGGCAGACTTCTTTCCACCTTCAGCACTTTTCCGCGCCCATTCATTCTGTTTGATGATTTCCTGCTCCAACCTCTCATGCACCATGCATGAAGTGTCGTTGAGGTGTGGTTTGAACATGGTTGCAACGGTGGTTGCAAGGGTGGTTGAAGCACCCTTGCCAATCAATCGTGCTATTTGATCTGGATTCGATGGAATACTTCCGTGCTGCCAACAATAGCAAAGCAAACGGATATAAGCACCCTCTTCTTCAAGGCTCATCAACGCTACACGTTGAGATCCCAAGTAATCAGCGGGGTAAAACTGAAATGCTGGACGTTTAATTTTCATAGTTTAAAAAAAGACCCACCTCAAGTGATACTCCCGCAAGGAATCTTGTGGGCATGAGGTAGGTCAAATTAGTTGGTTTTTAACGATGGTATCAAACATCGCGCTTCGTCTGAAGCTAACTCAAAATATCTAGATTTTGGATTTCGTCAAATTGTTTTTTACAGACCAGTCCCAGATGGACAACAATTCCTGCGCTTTAGGGTCAACATGGTCTTGTTTCAACCCATGCGCCTTTAGTTCAATCCATGTACCATCTGGCAACTCACCAGTGCATTTAACCTCATATCCAACTCCAGCAACTGCGCTATACTTTCGGTGATCGTAGACGTAAACCTCAACCTGTTTCTTTTTCCCCTCGTTGCAACGGCATTCCTCATGCCCTGCGAAGGTTTTATAAAACGCAATGTCGGACTGAGCAAGGAAGTCTTTAAACTGAATCCATCCATTGCCTGTTAACGTATCAAAGTTGAGTTCTTTCATAGTTTTACCTTCTTGGGTTTGTCCTCAACTAGCTTCACAATTTCCTCTGCAACATCAGGCAGGATTTGAGTTAGATCGTATCCCGCTGACTCGCAGTACTTCTGCAATTTTGTAGCAGAGATGCTACCTCCGAATAGCTTAATACTGTCGGAAAGTGACATTTTGGTGCAACTTCCGATATGTTCTATAACCTCCGCAGGGTACGTTTCGCGTCCCTTTTGGCGTTGCAGTTTCCATCCATAAACCTTCTCCCCTGCCTGTAGCTTTTCCTTGAGCAGATCCTTCGCCCAATCGACTAGGTATGCGTTGAAAATACTGCTCTGTTTTACAAACATTGAGAGTCGATCCACATCACCTGCCAGATGCTCCTGCATTTGCGCGAGGTTGGCCTGTAGGTCGCTTTGAACAACCGCTAGGGTGGTGGCAACTGGAACTGCAATCTGACCGCACGTTGATGCCTTTTTGCACCACTTGCAGTAATCGCAAGCTGTCGGTGCTTTGTCTGGATCATTGTACGCCGCGATCACCCCCTCGACAACTGCCTTAGCCTCCTCAATTGTCCAGCTATGCGTGACTACCCGTTCTTGGTCGCAGAATAGCAAGTGGCAAGTCCATTCGCGGATGGCGTATTCGCCAGTCTCGAAATCGTAGCTTGCTGCCATATTTCCGTAGGCATAGGCACATTGCTGTTCGTAGTACGAGCGTATAATTCCTGACTTTAGATCTAGGCTAGTGTGGATAGCAGGGATGCGGCAATCCTCGGTTCCAGTGTGATCGATCCCCGGCGTTTTGACCTTCAAGCTATCCTCGTCTGTGACCACCTCAGAATCGCCAGCGATTGTCTTGGTCATCTCGACTGCCCACATGACCGCATCAGCGTCCTTGGAATTCAGGTCAAGAAAAGGCTTGTTGTTCCCCATGAACATTTCACGGAATGCGAGATCCATGTGAGTCCCGCGAGACGCAGCAGGGGAGCTACCCCCCGCTGACTCGAAACAGGCACACTCAGCCAGCTTGGGAAGTAGTGAATGACGGATCATTTCGATGCCTCCCATTTGGCTACTGCTGCGAGAAACTTCTCTGGTGATACGATAAGGTTCTCACGATACTTGCCAGCGGGAAGGTCGTTCCACAATTGCCCTACCTTTATCTCCCCTTTCGAGATCAAGTATCCCGTAGCCAATTCAGCTTTGGTTGCGATTACTGCCTCTACTTTTGTGAACCAGTTTGGATCCTCTTTGGGTGTTACGGGTGCTAGTACTTTTGCTGGCAATGTCCTAGCTTGCGGAACGCTTGTGGAGCGTCCCATTGCCAACTCGCCATCGTCATCGTCTGGGCAGACCATGACCAACGATTGCAAAGCATATCGACGAGCATAGGATATGAGGCTACCAATGCCCTGTGGGTCTTCCTTAACTGGTTTCATGTATGTCCTGCACTTGATCCACTGACCACTTGAATGGATAAGCATGGATTCAACGTAGTATCCACTTGCGTCTTGGCTAGGCAACTGAACCACGGAGAGTCCGTTTGCGGTTAGTGCTGGTCGTACTGTTTCCCAGACCTGCGCCAATGAAGCGTAGTTGGACTTGAAGAATGGGTTCTTTGCGTCCTTGTGGACTGTTCCGTTCTCTGATTGCGCTTTTGCAAGTGCGATTGCTAGGTCTGCTATGTTTTCTGATTGTGTGTTCATTTGTTTTACTGGTTTTGGTTTGTTTACTGGTTGATGAAATCTTCAAATTTACTGCACGTTGTCTCGTCACGTTTGCGCTTGTCGCAATACTTGCGGAATCGATGGAGGATGTTTTGTTGCCCCAATCGGTAGCAAGCCAAACAGGACGCGAATGACAAGATGAAGTAGGAAACTGCGAATGTGGTGGTCATTGGTTTTTGGTTAGGATGAAGGTTACTCCAAGGATAGCAATTGCTGGAGCGATTGCCGTGAACGCATCCAGCATATGCTGGAGCGTCACAAGCAGTGGAGTTGATGTGAATGTTTCGATGAAGCTCATATTAGAAAAGAGCAAGTGCGTTCCGTGCTTCCTCATCAGACAGGATGAGATCACTGCCGCAATCAAGGTAGGCGTGTTTGCCCGTGGATTGCTGCCAGCAGTAGAGAAGTCTGCGTCCGCTGCGTGATGTGAAGGGTTGCTCGGTTCCACCGCAAGCGGGGATCCAGTTTCCTTGTGCGGCTTTTTCTGCGAGGTGGTTGATGAGGTCTGTGATGTTCATAAGAGTGTAGAATAATCAAAGCGGGTTGGGATTGTCAACAATGTTTTTTTGGAAAGATTCCAGCGGATTTTAAAGCGTCTTTGCACTGGTCTATCAGCAAAGAATCTTTATGGCCGTATGCGTCAACAACCGCTTGTAGTGCCTGTACCAATTTTGTGTGCGAAGCGTTTTTGTAATGCTCAGAAGATTTGAATAGTTTCATTTGATTGGTTGGGTTTGGAGCGGGGGTGGAACCCGCTCCGTTTGGGTTTTAGTTATTTAAAAGATATTGCTCTGTTAAGTTCCAAAGGTCTTTATTCAATTTTAAATCTGTTGTTGGTGACGTTACTCTGCGAATTCCACTTCCAGTGCGTCCCTTGATAAGATTTTCTTGAACCCGATTGAATGTTTCCCACAAGTTAGTTCCAGAATCAGCATATCTGCGAGCGCGATTTAGATAGTATAATTTATTTTGAAAATCATAACGATCAGCCTTTGTTGATTCCTTATTTGGTTCGTCGTAGCGGAGTTTTAGCGAGTCTACTAGATATTGGTTTGTTTCCGCATCTGTGAGTTGCTTTTGTTTGAATGCATGAACTCGATCAGTTAGGAATGGAACATTGTTACGAAGAAGAGTTGCTGCTTCCAAGAAACGATTAACATCAACACTGCGGTGGTATATTTTGATCGTATCAAAAATATCTCCAGTAACCAATCCGTTAAGGCAAGCAAACACACGCAAGCCAATAGATAGTTGTGCTGAACTTGTGCCATCATGTGAGTTGATCAAAACAAACTCTGGAGATGCCTCATTGTTAATCGAAGCGATATCACGATGTCCAAAACGAATGAGATGTTTTTGAAATCCCTTGTTTTCGTCTTTCCGTGCTTTTGCCAATTGGATTTGACGTGGAACATATCCAGATTCTGCGAAAGAATCTACAATGTCTTTTGTGCTAATGAATCCATAGCGTTGACTGCGTGTGGATGAAGCGTGTGTTGCGATTACTGGGTTATTGATTGTGTTCATTTTATTTGATTTGGTTTTTGGTTTCGTTGCTGGCGTTGCGCTTTCAACTACAAACAAGATACCAAGCTGCTTGGGTTATGCAATAATTATTTTCATTTATTTTTCACTAGGATAAAAATAGTTACTTAATTCTGTTGACACCCGCAGATGCCGATAGAATCAAGCTGTGCAGACTTCCATCTTTCTGGGTCTTCCACCCTTCGCACCATTAGCCCGTGCTGCCTCAACTTTTTTATCGGAAGAAACGCAACCTCCTTTGCGTCCAATCTCGGATAAAAACTGCCGCACTACATCAGGAATCGTTGTCTTCATCGTCATCTCTCTTTTTGGATTTTCGTTGGATGGAAGACCAGTCGATATCATCGTAGTTGTCTTGGTATTTTCGTTCCCAAGTTTTGGTTCTGGGCTTATCTCCCTTTCCATTTCGATGCCACTCATTGTTGTCAATCTTTCCGTGGCTCATCTTGCTCCTTCGTTTTGAAAACTCCGTCACGAACGAAAATATGCTCCATCAATTTTGCTGCGAGGACGAACTTGAAACTCGTCTCTTGGAGCGTCCGCATCACGTCATGGTAAACGTCATGCTGAGTAATTTTGGTTAGGTCGATTTGTGAGAGGACTGCATCAATCGCTTGCTGCGTCTCTTCCTCACCTGCTTGTTTTGGTGTGTTTGTATCTGACATATATTTATTGGTTGAATGATTGTTTCTCTCGCTCGATGAGCATGGCATCTGCGTCCACGAAGGACAACTCTGCCACTATCTCTGGCAACTCTCCACTAAATTCTTCGCTTGCCCTGTATCCCCGCAGTGCTGCCCCTGCGAAGTAGTCCCTCATGCCCATACCAGAGTTTGGCTTGACTGCTCCAGTCTTTGCGTCTCCACCGAAATGAGGCACGGGGAATGCAGGGTGGTTGTTGCGTTTAGTAGCCATGCAATTTGGCGAGAAATTCGCGTTGAATTTTCCTGCGTTCTGGAGTGCGCGTCCAAAAGAACGCACAGGCTTGATCTACGACAATGGAAAGTCTGCGAACCCACGGATCATCGTGTTCTTCAATTCCGCACTGGTTTCGTCCGATCCCTTTTACGGGTTTTGTATTTTTCATATTTATTAATTTGTAAAGGCTATTTCTTTTTAGCCTTAGCTTTCTTTTGCACGGAATAGGCAATAGCGAGTGCTTGCTTCTGCGGCTTGCCGTGTTTCATTTCAGTTTTGAGATTGCGTTCAAAGCAATTCTGTGAGGCACATTTTCGTAGTGGCATGTGTTATTTTCGTTTCTTTTCTATTTTTCTCAACATTGAATTTTGCATTTTTACTGCCTGATCGTATTCGGTCGTGTATACATCAGTGCGAGGTTCGTATTCACCTTCAAATTTAGGGTCAAGAACCATCATTACAACATCAGGTTCTCCATCGTTATATTTTTTAAATGTTTGCTTATCCCACCCGTCTGGAGCGAACTCATCATTCCAAGGAATCCTTGCTGCTTCAATGAACCCATGTTCACCATAAAATTCTGGAAGAATTGTATCGAATGCATCTAGCTTTTTTCCTCCAGCAGCAATTGCTGCTTCCATTATGCTTCTGCCACTTCCCTTTTCCATTGAGAAAACAGAAACAATGTCACCATCTGGTTTAACTGCAAATCCTGACCTGCCAGAATCTGATAGGAACAGATTCATTCCTTGGTAGTCTTCTGTTGGATAAACGTAGACAGACGCTCCATGTAGTGATGATTCTTTGCTCTGTTGAATGGTGTCTGCAAATTTTTGAGCAGATGCTTTGTCAGTTGAATCTAGTTCCAAGAATTTAACAGGAGGCAGTTCATTGTTTCTGAACATGGTTGCCAGTTTTCTACCCGGTTTCCATTCAGAAATGTACTTTACTCCAAGATTCTTTTTGGACTTAGGTTTTTAAACCCCTGCGTTGCTGCCATCGCTTCCGCTTCTTCTCGCGTAAGTCCAGAGTGCCGCTTCATTGCCCGTGCGATTGCGTCGAGCGGTTGTGACTGCAACGTACTGCTTGAACTTTTGCTTTTCTTTTCCAACAAACCCTCCAGCACTTTTCTGCTGTTCGGATTCAAGTTGATTCCCTTCGATAGTTTCTGGTCGTGTAGTTGTTGTGCGGTCATTTTTTATGTTTTCTAATACTTGTTGTATCTTCTTTTCAGTAACACCTTTTTTTCTAGCAACCCCAATTGCGGCGTTAGCGTAGTCTGGTGCATCATCGTCTTCGTATCCATCCGCATCAGACGAGTCAAGACTATCTTGGTCTGATTTTATTTTAGCGGTTTCATAAAGTCGTTTTTCAGCATACCACAGAACTGCCTGAAGATCTGCCATAGTTAGGTTTTTGTATTTCGGATATGACTTCAATTCATCAAGCATCAAACCAAAGATTTCACGGATGAAGTTTCGTTCTGTTGGGCCTGATGGTGCTTCTTTCTGACCATCCATATACTTTGCATATCCATTACCTGCCTTACGGAACTCTTCACCAGTAGTGGTGGTATTCATCAACTGCCTCATCTCTGGTTTCATGGATGCCTTTTGAATAGCTACAGATAGATATTCAAGTCCCATTTGCGAGATGTCATTTTTGATCATCGCATCCATTCTAGCCTTATCTTCTGGGGTGAGATTATTGATCGTTTCCTGCAATCTGTTTTTAGCAAGTTCAGTTAACTCTGGATTAAACTCAACGAGTGTACCAGTCCATCTACCCCAAGTGCGAACCAACCAACGATCCATTGTTAATGCGTCAAACATTCCATACAGATTGCTAAAGAATCCGTTTCCAATCTTTGGCCCAAGTATAGCAGATCCACGGACGTTTGTGTCTGCGAATTCACCACCGGGAGACAGGTCTTTGCTCAACCTTGAAATTTCACCAACAGTGAAATCTGTCTGCATAAATTTGCGTGTATTCTCAACACCCCAATCCTTGGTTAGCTTGTTGAATAAATCCAATCCTTCATTGATTGCTTTTTGGGCCTGTCCAGCCTCAATGTTTGTTGGCATCTTTCCTGTTTTGCGGAATTCACGATATACACGTTCAGCCAACTCAAAGTTCTTATCTACCTTCAATCCATTTGAGGTCACTGCCATTGCCCATGTAAAAGCAAAACGGGCATTTTGATCAGTTGCAATTTCAGGGAACAATAATGACATAACACCAAGTGCTTGTTTTGTCTTTTCGTCATACCACCCAATAGCGTTTGGGTTTTGTTCCAAAGCAAGTAACCCATCTTTAAGACCAACTCTAGCTAGATACTCAATTGCCTCAGCGGTTCTTTCCGATATTTGAACTCCAGCTTTTTTTGCTGCGTCAAGAACTCGGTTTTGAATATCTAATTTGAAATCACGTCCCTTTTTCCACGATTGTGAATTTGCAATCGTTAATGCATTATAAATGTTTGATTGTTCATCTACGGATTCAGGCACATCAACACCAGTAGAAATCAATTTATTATCCGATGACTCTTCTTCTGTGTCTGTTTTTGCAACGGGTATATCTGATTTAACTTCACCCTCCGATGGCATGAACTGCAAGCCAGTTATGTCAGAAGATTGTATGCTTTTTTCTGAGCTATCAGGTTTCAACTCCATATCTGGCAGCATAGCCTTGCCCCGCACAGGAGGCTCAATTTCGCCCAGCGAGAGTGCCTTCGCTCCAACCACCTTGGTTGGTGCGGATATGCCTTCTAGGGGGCGTATACGCGCAGAGATAGGTTCATATTTAGTGGGTTGCTCCGCTGGCATGAACTGCAACTGACCACCTCTCACTTTACCTGCCATTTCGGGAGTGATGTTTACACGCCAGATTGGGGTTTTCTTGATTGCATTAGCATCTTTATTAAGTTGTTCAGATTTTAAAAGTGCCTCCTCCCGTGAATCAAAATATAATGCACGATCATTTCCATCCCGATATATTCTACCTGTATCTCTTCTTCTAATAGAATAATTCCCAGCTTCACTGCTTACTTCATATATGTTTAAACTTTCGGATTCTTTGGTTTCAATTTCAGACTTCTCAACCTTTCCACCCATCTTCGCTACATACTTGCCAACCTCTTTTGGCAGAATTTGATCGTAGAATCCCTTCATTCCTTCACCACCAACAGTGAGGTCATCACCAGTGGCAGTTCCAGAGTTTTCAGCAAGGATTTTCGATGCCACTTCTTTTCCTATCACCTCGCTCAATTGCTTGCCATTGGCATCAGCAGTATCGGAATCATAGACAGTTCCATCTTCGTTGATTTTACCTGCTAATACTGTGTTTCCATTTTTAATGGCAGCAAACGCTTTTTGGTAACCCTTGGGAGTGTTCCATGTGATCTCATCGACTGCCTGACGCATTGCTTGCTCGTAGCGTTTCACCTGCTCGATGCCAGTAGTCCAGCCAATCCATTTCTTGTCTGCATCCACGGCATCTCGCAATGCGCGTTTGAAGAGTTGGATCGACCAGTCTTTTCGGAATGGTGCGTCTGGGATTCCACCTGCCGATCCAATTGCATCTAATTTATTATTTCTTTCCTCTAGCGTAATTTCTCCTGCGTCTGCCAATTTGAAAATTTCTTCGCGTTTACGCAAAATTTCTTCTGGAGACGGACGATCACTTGCATACCCCTTCTCCCTACCTGCCTGATGCCTGTCAGACTGCCATTCCTCAACAAACAACCCATCGTTGCCCTGCGCGTCTGTGCGCTCGTTGAGACGCATATGCGCTACATAGTTGGGTGTGTCTGGGAAGTGGGAGGAAATATAGTTTTGACTAGATGGAATGCTTTCTATAAGTCTTGACTTTGTAGTTTCTTCTTCTGGTGTAAGACGCTGACCCCATGATCCAGTAAGATATTTGTTTTGCATATCTAACTTAAATTGATCAAGTTCTTGTTCTTGTTTTGATTTTGCAACTTTTGGCATCGTCATCACCACCTCGCGGTAGTTTGTGCCACCGGGAAGTTGCAGCCCTGCAAATCTTGGAGGATTAGCTAAACCTTGTCCTTGTAAATCCAGCTTCTCTGCTCGCGTATTTAAAAACTCGTTTTCTCGAAAATACTTTTCAGCGGTCTTTTTGTCCCCACGTCTTTGAGCTTGTTGAGCCAACTTCATCACTCTCTCTGCTTCATTGTATAGAGTGTCAGTTGTGCTTTGATCCCTGATATTCATTAATTTGATCAACTCATCGTACTTATCCTCTCCGAATGATGGGTCATCAATTGGATGATCTTTGAGGTTTCTATATTCAGCCTCAAGTTGATTTAACCTATTCTGATCAAATGCTTCCTTTCCACCAAGAGTAACCTCTTTAAATTTAACAGCACCTTCATTGCGAAGGTAATCCATAACCTTGTCTTTCGGAACCTTGCCTTGGTTCTCCGCTGCAAGACGATCAATCTCACCTAGCACTCCAGACCATTTTAGTTCCTCGGCCTTTGCGTTCTGTGGGTTGCTTACGATTGCCTTGAGTTGATCTGGTGACGCAAATTTACCCTGCACCTTTTCGTCGATGGTCTTTTGTAGACCTGAGTACATTCCACGTTCGGAGGTTGGGTAGCGTTCCGTTTCTGCTGGCATGAACTGAGGTTTAACATCAACAAAATCCAATGACTCTTGCGGCATGAATTCATTGTCAAACATAGAAACAATTCGGATATTTCCATCTTTCTCATCAAGCGATTCCGCTGGCTTTAAGTCATCACCTTCACGCAACCTAGATTCAACTTGGTCAAGATTGCCTGTATTGATTGCATTTCTGATCTCTTCAGCGGTTACAGATGGAAGTTCGTTTGCGAAATCCTCTGGAGTTTGGAAGTCTGCCAATGGATTTTCCGCTGGCATATAGTTCTTTGTATTCAACTCATAGTTGAATGGCATCTTCTTCAAACTCGATTCGTTGTACTGATTGATTCGATCAATTCTACGGCTACGAACAATAACATCGATTGGATCTTTTCCTTTTTGAACTGGAAGTTTAGTCCTGCGTGGGTTTGCTGCTTTTGTGTCAGCATTCCATACGTTGAATAAATCGTTTACAGCATTCTTCTTTTCAAGAGCAATAGCAGCATCTGGATCCAATCCAGTTTCACCACGTTCACCCTTAGAATGGTTATCAAGAACTTTGATCACATCATCCCAGAAACTAGCAGTATCACCATTCCACAACTTTAGATTCTCTGGCTTTTTAGCGAGCCAAGCATTCATCTTGTCATGCATTCTGCTGACAGACATTGTTGTGATTAAGAAGTTGCCTTGTTTAGAAAACTGGAATCCAATTGGAATTTCATCTCGGATTTGCGGAGCTAATGCCCTAGATTTTCCACCACGCATTGCGGCTTGATACTCCATGTACATCCTAGTGCCATCTTTCCTGCGAAGGATTTCATTAACAAATAGAATCTGACGTTTAAGATTTGGGGAAACAATGGTGTTTGGAAGTGCAAGAACAGCGTTAACCTGCGATTCGCTCATCACTCCACGATAGTTTCCGTTTCCAGTATCCTCCAATTGCAATGCACTTTTGGACAATGCAGAGTCGATAGCGTTACGAATAACCTTTCCGCGATTCCGTGACCTAGCTTCAATTTCACGATTGGATAGGATCTTTGGACTTCCATCAACATTGCGAGCGATTCGTGTTCCAACCTCAACCTGCGTTCCATCAGGCATAGTGCCAAATGTAATATTAGGCCCAAGATTCATTGGATTTCCACTTTCGTCTACCAATTGTCCACCTTGAATTCGGTATGTTCCAACAAATGGATCCACTCCAGCATTGGGTGGAATAGGAATTTCCTGTTTACTGCCATCTGGAGCGGTCATTGTTGCGACCTGTTCCTTCTCGAAAATATCAGAATTCTTAAATTTTTCCTGCAATGTACGATCAGAAAGAATCTTTGTGATTGGGATTTCTACCTCTTCTTTTCTGGCATCTTCCTCATAGACCATGCTCTGGTTTAGATTCTTTAGTTGCCGTTGGTATTGCCGAATCATTGCAAGCGATTCTGGGGTCAATTCTGCTCCAAGAACAGTGGATATGTCACCACTATCATCAACGATGATTCCACCCTTGCGTAATGTTTCTTTGATTTTCTTTAAAGCACCATTCTGAGTGTTGACTTCAATCCAATCAACAACCTGTCTTCCAATCGAATCGAGTCCAGCACGGGTTCCACCACTGACATTTCCAGATCTACCTGCAATTTCCGATAAGATTTCCTCTTTGATATATGCCCGTAGCTTATCTTGATTTGGAAATTGAGCTTTGAATGACTCTCCATTGTCCGATGGTGACATTGCAGCGGCATATGTGTCTGCATACGCATCAAGTTTATCGTCAGAGTAAATTCCCTGCGTGACTTTATTTACAGTTCCATCCTCGTTTACAATCTTCTGGTCAAACAACTCCCTTCGCAATGGAGCAAGCATATCACGCACTTCTGTAAACTTTCCAAGAGCGTGTTGCATCTCATGTCCAACCACATTTCGTATATTGAATCCCTCGTCGGATAACTGTTTTACAAGATCACCATTAATTACAATGGTTGCTCCTTGCAAGTTCTGCTTGCGCATGAATGCTGGAACTTCATTTCCATCCAGATCACTTCCTTCAGAAATCGCAAGACCACGCGCAGATTGCGCTCCAGCAACCTCATTGTTGAATCCATCCACAATTCTTCTAGCATTTACTAGGTTCTCACTCTCCTGTGGGCTTAAATCTGGCTTGCCAGTTAGACCTGCAATAACATTTTCAGCATCAGTCAAAGTAGCACCATATGAATTACGGAAGAATCCTTCCATTTCGGATGGATCAAGAATCTTAACTTGGATGTTATTTAGGCCCGCTGCCTTGCCAGTTGTTTTAGCGAGATCCATTTCATCAGCAAATGCCAAATGCACCTGACGCAACACTTCCTTTTGAGTCTCTGGAGTGGATTTACTTAATGCTTCAAGGTCTTTCTTTTGCTTGCTGATTCGCTCCTTGATTGCCTCAACTTCAGGCCCAAATGTTGTGTCCTTTTGTTTTTCAAGATTATCAATTTTAGTCTGAATTGCATTCTTGCGTTCATCGATGCTTCCTAGCTTCTCCATCTTTGGAACCAAATCTGGATCAACTGAAGACAAGAATCGTTTAATATCGGCATCCTCGTCTGCTCTCCTAGAACTAGGGTCTGGAGTGATTATAGTATCAATCTTCTGTGCAAGACCTGTTCTTGGATCAATAGCAGCACTCGCTCGATCCACCAAACGTGAGCCAGCAAATGCACCAATTCCAAAACCAGAACCAGCAACTTGACCGAGTTGTTCAGCAGACTCAATGTCTGGAATGCCTAGCATTGTGTTTAGAACAGAACCATTGACACCCTGCTGTACAATTGCGTTTGATTGACGTGTAATCCAATCCGCTGCCTTCGCTCGTCCAAGACCACCCATTGCTTCTGGACTGAATAGCTTCTTAGTAAGCGCACCAGACTCTGCTGCTCTTCCAGCGCGTTCAAATAACCCCCTGCGTCCAGCAGCACCACCAACGTCAACTTGAGACGCAATGTCCTTTACAGTCCTAGCAATCTCTTTTGTTGCTATTGCTGCTGGTTTTGCTGCCAAAATAGCACCAGTAATTGCAGGTGCTTGTATAAGACCAGCAATGGATCCACCTCTTAATAGTAGGTCTGGATCACCAGAAACATATTCCCCTAATTTTCTTGCTCCAGTTTGAACTCCAGTAATTCCAGTTTCAATTGCTCCTGCTGTTTTCTCAATACCAATTGCAAGTGGTTTTACAACTCCTTTTAAAGCCAGTTCTCCACCTTTTTGAAGTACTTTGCCTGTGTATTTTCCAATTGCTCTTGTTGGGATGTTACCACCGGGGATCGATATAGGAGATAGGAATTCTCCAAATGCAGATATATTTTGATTTAACTCATCCTTAGTAAGTCCAGATTCTAAAACCAATTCAGAATACGCTTTTTCTGCTGCCTTTGCTTCTTCTTCAGTTCCACCCTGCATTTTTGCTGCAACTCCAGCCATTTTCTGAAGGATTGGATTCTCTGAAAGCAATGCTGCTGCTCTGTCTGGAGTTTGTTCTTTCCACGCTTGTTCAACATTGCGCATATCATCGCGCAATCGATATCTTTTAAATCTATCATCAGCAGACATCCCTTGCAGTTTGTCCGTGAATGAAGTTCCAAACATGAATGCGCGGGTTGCAAGATTTGAAGTGTCTTCAATATCTGAAGCAACACCAGACACAAAAGATCTAGCGGCATTCTTTGCCCCCTTATAAGCCTCCTGTGTATCTTTTGCTGTGGCTAGACCTAATTGATATCCAGCACCTACAACAACAGGTTTTACAATGGCTTCTTTTGCCAATTCGTATCCACCAGTTGCCATCTGACCAAAACTCTGTGCAGCGGCAGGTAAAAACTCAGAAGCGGCTTTTCCCGCAGATTCAAGCAATGGAACTTTATCTTTTTCATCGAAGATCATTCTTTCTTGAGTATCTGAAAGTCGTTTTCCTTCTGCCTTTAACTTTTCAAGATTAGAAACATCAAACTCTTTTTTAATGCTTTCCTCTTCCTGCTGCTTAAACTCATTATCAGCAATATCAAGAATTGACCCTTGTTCTTGATTTTGTTCAGGCTTATTTATTTTTGCAAACTCTTCATCTGCAACATCAAGAAGACTTGGTTCATTTTCCATTTTTATTTAGCCTGTTGTAATTGCATTTTTAAAGATTTGTATTGGTTGATCAACTCTTTTGCAGCAGGATCATTTGCTTGAGACTTTGGAATTGATTTCATTCTTGCAGCAAGAACATCAATGTCTTTTGTAAGTTGCGTTCTATCTAAAGGAATATCAAATGGCTTAATTACATAATCTGGATTAACTCCAGCATCAGATGCCATTTGAGTAAATCTTGGAATTGTCTCTTTATTTGCTTTTTCAAGACCCATTCTTGTTAACTCCATAGTTAACTTTCTCATTTTTTCTCTATCCGCTGGTGGAAGTTTAGATCCTTTCGAGAAACTTTCTGTAATAAATTTTGGATCATACTTACTAAAGAATGAACGCGCAGATTGAATAAGAGCAACGTCACCTTCACGAACAGCAACACCGGGATCAATCAATCGTTGAAATGCATTGATTGCAGCAATATCAGAAAAACCATCTTGTTTTTCTAACGAAGCTAAAATTGTGTCTTTAGAATCTCTAAATGTTAATGCTTTTGAGTACAACGGATCTTGCCTCAAATTATCCTGCATGGATAAAACCATCTGGACTTGTTCTTTATTTAGCCTTGGAGTAGACCCCGGCTTAACATACTTGTCATCCACCTCTGGTTGCTCAACAAAAAACACACGCTTACCCAATCTATCATCATAATGTGGTGTTATTTTAGCTTCCTTATAACTAGGAAGTAATGTTTTGATTTTTGAAACCGCTTTTCTTGCATCAGCAGCACTTTCATATGCAAAATCTGTCAATTCTCCAATTGTATCATCAATATTTTGCTGAGATGGTTGTTGCACTTGCTGATCTTGAGGTGCTTTACTAAGCATTTCCTCAATCATTTTAAGCCTATTTTCCTCAATCCTTGCGAGTTGATCTGGAGTTGCTTTAAATGAGGTTGGTTGAGTTGTAGCGGGAGTTGCTGAACGAATCTCTGGAGTTGGTGTAACTGGAATAGCAGCACGAACCTCTGGAGTTGGAGTTGGAGTTACTTCTGGAATAGGTGCTGAAGGAACCATAACACCACCCGTTGCGGCTTGCTGATTTGCAAGTGGTGGATTGGTTACAGCAGCAATTTGCTCCTCTGTAATAACTGGTTCAGGTTTCGTTACAACTCTAGGTTGATATGAAATATCAAATAACGCTCCTACTGGTTTGTAAGGTGGCAATTCTTCGTCTTTAGGAGGTGGAACTAATGACTCCTCATCAAAATTAATCTTTCTCTCAGAGGGTACGCTGCTAGATGTATCTTCTGGAAGAGGGTCACTGTCACTTGATTTAACAATATCTGGAGAAAGAGATCCTGCTGCCCTTGTTTTAACTGGAACTTTATCTCCTCCTCGTTGAGTTGTTAGGCTATTTAGATTTGCAAGTCTTGCTGTATTATATTCTCTTTCAAATTTTAGTTCTTCTGGGGTCTTTTCTGATTTGATTTTAGCAAGATTTACATCACGCAGATATTTAAGCGCATCCTCATCTTTCTTTTTAGCTTCATCATCCTTTGCTTTATAAGCACTGATAATTGGCTCAGAAAACCCCTGTAGACCTTTTGCAGCACCAATGCTGACTAACTCCTGCTGCGCGGATGGAACCTCATATTTAGGCATTGGAGTAAAGCTCACGCTTACCCCAACGTCTAGAGGTTTCAGTGCAGAAAGAGGACTCGCTCCAAGGCTTGCTGTCTGTGGAGTAAAAGTGTAGCCACCAGTGGGGAGTGCCATAAGTTAAGCCCCGCCAAATGTTAGTCCAGATGCGGAAGGAGTTGCAAATTGATTGACACGCTGATTAGTGCCACCGACCCCTTGGTTTGTAGCACCAGCGGTTGTCAGTGCAGGGTTGACCATAGCTGGACTAGTAATGTTGCCAGAAGCGGATGGGAGGACACCTGAAGCAGCACCGAGGTTAGACATCGCACCTTGACGAGCAGCATTCACATCGTATGCAGAACCCATCGCTGAAGTTCCTGCCCCTTGTTGTGCAACCAAGTTACGTTGTTTTGCAGCGGCATCTTCTGCCGATTTAACTGCATTAATTCCACTTAAACTTTGCTGTGCCTTTTGCATTCCTTCACGCGCAAGAGCAGAATTTGCCTGTGTTTGCGCTTCAATCAGTGCTTTTCTTTGCGCTTCTTCAGCTTGCTGTCTTGCAACTTCAGCCTGATCCTGTTGCATTTGCATTTGCATTAGCATCATTTCACTATTGTTATTTTGCGGTTGCGGTTGCGGTGCGGGTTGTGATCCTCCTCCCATAATGTTACTCCTTAATTTTAATTTTTAATTGTTTGTTAATGAAATACGATTAATACTTCAAATTGTCAATTCTTATGTTCCACCAAACTTTAATCCACTAGCAGATGGCATGGAAAACTGATTTGTTTTTTGTTGACCCATTCCAGTAGCCTGATTTGCAAGAGGTGCATTTGGTGATATTACAGTTGGCGCAGCAACAGATGAAGTTGTAGTTGGAGTTACAGTAGGTGCTGGGTTAAGAATTGCATTTGTTGCTTTTTGATCAACTTGTCCAAGTGGTTGCGCAACTTGTCCTATTGGTTGTTCAATCTGTGCAACTGGTTGCATATCTTGCTGTGCAGCTTGTTGATTTTGCAATTGAGATTGTTGAGAAGTTTGCATTCCTTGCAATTGCTTTGTGATGTTAGCTTGCCTATCCTTCATCATTTGATATAATTCTGCTCTATTTGCATCCGCTTGATTAGGTTTGCGAACTATTTTTTTCCTATTTTTAGCATCCTCCCTTCCTTTCCCAAAAGTTTTCCTTTCGATTGCTGCACCCAATGGATCAAATACACTTTGACCCCATACGCTTGTTTGTCCTCCCATAATATTACTCCTTTATTTTAATTGGTTAAATTTCTTTCGGGCTTCTTTACACAAATCAGACCCAGCTTTGAATTGTCTGCAAGAGTTTGGTCGATCTGCGTATATTTTGCAACATACCTTTTCTCCAACTTTACCATCCAAAGCAATGCATCTTGAGTCAGTTGTTTTCATCAGAGGGTAGTCTTCCCTTTGCATTTCTTTCGGGATACCACTTGCGTCAGATCGATCTCGTCGCAACACAGGCCAAGACCACTTAAAACAACAGCAAGCACCGCATTTTTCGCAATCGTATTCATCTTCCATTAACCTATTTTATTAGCGGGTTTTCCAATTCCACCCAGTGCAGATGTTCCAATGGATTGAAATGCATTAGCCCATCCCTGTGATACCTTCTCTTCACCAGATGGGGGAACACTATAACCTCCCACAGAAGAAAATTCTAAGCTACCAGTGCCATCTCCAGCTTCACGTTGCATTGCTGTCCATGCTGAAGCGGAATCAGTTTGTGATTTTGCTGCACGATCATAAGGTGACGATGCAGTTTGCGCGGCTTTTCCAAGTGTATTGCTTAACAAGCTTTTTAATTGCTGTTGTTGCTGATCTTGTCTAAATGCCTTAGATTCTGCTGGAGTTGCTTGTATTGCTTTTGGAACTGTTCCAGTGGCATATTGCTGTTCTCCAATTGCATTTACACCTTGCGGCATTTGTTGTTGATTTGATCCACCCATAATTTTATTTGTTCCAATCCACTGGTTTAAACCCTAAATCTGGTATCACGATATCTTCGTATGGAGCAAGATGCGAAATGTTAGTGATCTTTGCTTTTAACTTTGGACAATCAACGTGTGGCCCTTGATGCCGATCAACGCAGTTCAAACAGACAGGATAGAAGTCAGCATTAAGTGATTTGTCAGGATTGTTCATCCACCCATTCTTGCCTTTCACATATCGAGTTGGATCTGGTTGGACATTGTTTGCCTCTAGATACTCGTAAACATCATCATCATTCCAATCTTTAAGCAGATAAAGTGAAGTTGGATTGCCATCGACGTGCCTGATATCTTGTGATATCGGAACATGACCTTTGATTAAATCCGTATCTGTAAACTTAGTTCCGATCCAGACTGCTCCCCAAGGAAAATTAAATGTTCCCGTGGGTCGCATCAAAAAGTCATCAACACCACACATGAATGGTTCGTTTGCTTTTGGACGCTCAGTTCCCAGTGACAAGACAACGGAATTTTGGCCCCATTGGAAGTAATGAAGAAGATCAAACCGAACCTCACCAGTTTCTACATCAGGCCCATCTGCCAACGTATGCTTGAAGGCTGGATATTCATACATTGCCAATTGCCAATCCTTGATCAATTTATCAGAATACGCATATCTTTCGCGGAATTTAGGTTGCCGAAATTGTACTACTGGCAAGTCAATTCCACACTTGAATTTCAAAAAGTGAAGAAGGACAGTTGAATCCTTTCCACCAGACCAAAAGATGACCGCATTGGGCCATTGTTTGTTCCAACGAACAGCTTTATCTATTGTTTTATTTATTAGGTTTTTCATTAAATTAGAATTGCAGCACCAAGTGCCGCTCCCGCAACTGCACCACCACCAGAAATCCATTGACCAGTTGCTGCATTTTTGCTTTGAGCATTTTGCGCTCTCACTTGGTTGATCATGTTATTGTAATTCTGAGTATCAGCAACATTAGCTGAATGAGCATTTTGAATATTGCCCATAGAACGATTAATTGCATCCTGTGCAGTTTGTCCTAGTCCTTGCGCACCAGATAGAACCCCACGTTGCCAGTCTTGCAATCCTTGTCTGTTTTGGGCCTTTGCTGCCTCTTGACCAGAAATCAACGCAGATGGGTCAATGCCACCCTGCATTTGGTTAGCATCAAGATATTTTTGGCGCAACGCAAAATCCTCAAGTGCAATCTGTCTTCCTTTTTCCGTGGATTGATCGTACATTGCTGCTCGACCCATGCTGGAGGATGGATCGATTCCAGACTGCATCATTTGAGCCAAACCCTTAGTTTTAGCCCAATCATTCAGTTTTTGTTGCCAGCTTTCGGGAGATGTAAGCTTTTCAATTGTCTCACCAGCACTAGCCCTCATTCTTGCGCTTGCAGGATCAACGGATTCTTCAAATTTCCTAGCACGATTAGCGTTCTCAATACCTAACTCAAATGCCTGTTTAGACAGTTGAGATCCATCAAATGTTTGCTCAATAGGCTTAACCTGAGTAGCCATCTCCAAGAATTTAGCTTGTGATTCTAAGCCACCATACATACCTTTGTTAGCATCAGAAGCTAACATCATATTAAGTTCAGGTGTAGGTTTCTGTACCTCTGGTGTGTATGTAGATCCGCCCATATTATTAAGTAGTGATAGAGTAAATCTCTCTTTTGAGAGGAGTCAACCCTAATTTTTCCATTATTTCGTTTGTAAAGTTAATTCGTTCATCCTTTAAAGGAACACCAATATAACCCGGTGAGTTTGTGATTTGAGAGTATGTGATCCAATCATTCATGCACTGAATAACGTCTCTAGGACGAGTGAATTTAGGGTGAAATGCTGGATATATAGTTGGCAAAAACACATGATCAGAATAGCCATATAATTCACCATCACGATAATGTGCATAAACATTAATGTTAGGATGCTCGATTATTTTATGATCAAATTCCTCGGCAAAATCAACCAATTCTAAGAATTCGTTTGTGCCTTTTGGAACGAGTTTGTATTGCATTTTTGGTTTCATATATATATTAATTAAATCCAACTAAAATATCTTCTTTGTTGGAGGTTTGTATTGTATTGAATCTCTCAGCTTCCGCTTTAAGTATGATTTGACGATCAAAATTAGAACCGCAAATCGCACATGGCAAGCAATTATTTTGACCAGTGCTAAACGGAATTGAAGAGTAAATAGGTACAACAGGATCATCACCAAACGGAGATATAAACTTATTTGGAAAGTTAGTAGCATCTAATTTTGATGTTGTTATCGATGGCATATTAACAAGGATTTTGCGCTTTAAACTGCTGTGCAGCAGATGTTGCGGCCTGTAAAGCAAGTACTCCTGCCTCTTCTTGAGCGTGTTCAAACGAAATATACGACAAAAACGATGCTGATGCAGTCGCTGAAATTGATTTAGATGGATTAATGTTGCAATTTAGCGTTGCTGTTTTGAACACCTTGGCACTCCACGATTTATCATTAGGAGATTGTTGCTCGTATGGGTTAGGAAGCAAATCTATCGTCAACGATTCACCATTTTGAGAAACAACGCACGATTGGGTTTCGTCACCTTGAGGTGCGCCAGTGGATTTTTCCATCCAAGGATCCATGAACAAACGGATAACCTCCACACCAAACTCACCGCACCATTCAATCAGCAATGAAAATGCCTTATCCACATCATCTGTCAGTCGAGACTCGCAAGTGGAAAGAAGTGAGTTACGTTGAGCGGATTCTGTAATCAACCTTCGATATTGAGTATTGAGCAATCCAAGATCTCGGATTTGTTCCTCATAGGGAGTATTGTCCCATTGGTAATTATCAGTGACTGCTAGCAATCTCTTTTTAAGGATAGAGTTATAGTTGCCTTTGCTGCCCCTGTAAGACACTTCAACGTCAACAGTGCCTCCAATCTGAGTGCATTCTATCTCTCCGTATTTAAATTGCTTTAAATCCATTTGATCACCCAACAGAGGTGTTTCAAATTGTGAGTAAATGCGGTTGTATAGAGTTGTGGTTGTCTTATCTGGGTTTATTTGCAAGTAAGAGTCAACCCTTTCTGGCTGGAATGATTCCCACAGGTGATTGTATGAGCCATCGTTAGTAGCTGAGTAATCAACAGAAAAGTGAAAACACCTAGATTGTCCATTAATAATTCCAGATGTCCATTCAACAGGACGTGTGCCTGTCCATACTCCGCACCAAGCTGGATTTTTGTTCTCTCCCCATTCAGACGCGGCAGCGTAATCTAACACCATTGTGTCGGAATTCAATGTCTGCATGAAAGGCACGGAATAAAGCAAGTAATTCTCAAATCCAATAGCGCAAATTTTAGTTGCATCAGAGGTGATTAATCTCTTTGTTCTTGCCATTTCTAAGTCCTTACAAAGCACCTGAGATGATAGATATGCCGTAGCAGCAGGATCGGTTGTTATCAGCCCGTTTTGCGAATACCACCACATCTGACCTGCCTGAAAAGCAATTGATTTTCCAGCAATACATCCAACGGATGGGTAAAGTGTAGATTGGAAGTTTTCAGTTGTAACCCATAGCGTTCTGTCGAAGACATTGGATTTGAGTTGAAATGTAGACCTATCAGTAAATACAATAAGTCTCGTAGACGTATCCTGTCCAACATAACTCACCATTCCAGTTACTGGTCGTGAAAAACTAAAGTCACCACGGGAAGTTCCAGTGGCACGTTCTTGGAATGACGTTGGATCACCCAAATCTGATGCCAAAACAATGTTTTTATTGGCAATCCAAAGACGATTTCCAGAGTATGCCATCCAATACCCCACTGGAATTGTTGATGTCTGAGTACCAACTTTATCAGAACCATCCCAATATGCTGGGTATGAAATGCCATCTTGGATCATAACAATCCTGTGTGATGGAGTCGAGAATTCTTGACTTCCAGTAGTCAGATTTGCAGATTTAGTTGCTAGTGTAAAAACAAACTGATCTACATCCGCTGATAGCTTTATGTTTTTTAGTCTGTAATCTTCCCAATTGCTTGGCTGAACCAGCGGAAATGGGGAGTAATAGACATTGCCATTTACGGCAAACATCATGTAATTTAGTTCGTCTGCAACGATTCCGTTTCCGTTAACATCAAAGATCTTGGCAGGAGTTAGTGTAATCACCCCATTGATATTCTGTGTTACAGGGGCATCCTTTTGCTTGTTTGATGCAAAAAGAATTCCACCTTGAAAGTTTCCAGATGGGAGAGACAACTGCATTTTATGCCCCGGTCTGGTTTGAATCAATCCTCCTCGGACTGTTACGTTAACACCCCATTTAAACTGGTTGTCTGGCAACAACCACGGATTTCTAACGGAATTAACTCCTTGTATCCACCCACTGGATATCTTCGACATCCGACCTGCTGTGATGTTCTCACTTTTCATGTCTAGAACATTACTGGATCAGATGTATCACCATACGTTTCAGAATTAATTTGCGGTGGAACAAAAGCATGACCATCTTGGTGTTCCTGCTGATTTTTAAGGTACGCTAATGAGAATCCCCAGTAACGAAGTGCCTGTTCAGCGAAATCCTTATCTTCAAGATCACAGGCATGGACAGCAGTAATGATTGCACGGGTATGTTCAATCGGAATAAAATCGTATTTTGACGTGATGACTGGAGGCTTAATGCGGTATGCAATCCGCACCCACGCGCATGGTTTACCAATACGAATCCTGCGATATTGTGGGTTGACTTCTTGCGGATGATATTGACCAATCAAGGTTAAATCATTGCTACGTCCGTAGTCCATGGCATACAAGCTCACAAATCCGTCTGTAAGGGGTTTTTGAATGTTAGCAACACTCTTAACTAGGATTGGATCCTCGATGGCATCAACGAAGAATTTGCTTTCCGTGGATAATCCACTAGTTAAAAACTCTCTTCTTCCAACAACGCTAGAGAGGTTTTGAGATTGTGCTTTTGTGGCATACAATTCAAATTCATTGTTATCAATTCGACGAATGAAATATGTCGTTCCAGCAACAAGACCATCTGGCAGGACATCACCTGAGTTGGCTCGCACAGTAACGGATTGACCAGTTGTGTATAACGAAGCATCAGCCACAATGCTTGTAGATGGAGATACATTTAAAGTGCGCTGAATATCTAGTGCCAATTGACCAGTGCCGGGGGTCGTAATCGGAACCAACACTGATGCAGAATACACATTAACACTATCTCCAATCACCCTAACTTGGTAATCAGTTCCAGCAACAAGCGGAGATGGCAACACTCCGCTAGTTGAAAATTTTACAGTCTCATTTTCCTGCAAAAACTGCACAGAAGAGGGTTGAATCAGGTTGTTATACGGCAATGGAGAGACGGAAAACCTCTTTGCATAGTACGATTGACCAGTTCCAAATGAAACTACGTTAATTAATCCAGTTGTTCCACCAGCAGTTGCATCTCCTGATGATGTATATGCTGTAGCAAGAGACGTTGAAAGCACATTTAAATATGCTGGAGTTGAACCATTATCAATCGATGGACTAGTTGTTGGTAGCAAATAGTCAGTTCCCCAATAAATCGTAGATGGTGTGGTTAAATTTGTGAAATCACCTAGCCATTTATTTGTAAAAGAAACACCAAATGCACGGGACAAAACAACGTAGAATGTTCCAGTAGCTGATGAGGTTATGTTTACATCACTAAAATCAGAGTTTTTAACTGTAAAAGTTCCAGTTGAGCCATTCAATGGAGTTTCTGCGCGATATGCTGTTCCAGATACAAGCGGTGAAGGAAGTGTTCCTGTCGCAGAAAACTGCACAAACACACCAGTTGATGGGGTAATGATTACACTTGGTCTAGAAACATATCCAGTTCCAGTGGTGATTGTATTTATTGCAATCACACTGCCAGAATAAGACTCCATTGCCGTTCCTGTTGCAATTGCTGGAGTGCTTCCAGTGCCTACTGCGGAATAGGTAAATGTTGTTGAGTTTGGTATAGATGCAAGCATTGGGCCTGTTGCTGGAGTCGATGAAATTATCGTCAATGTTTGATATTGAAAATTATTATTATCAATAACATTTATTGAAAAGGATCCATTATACATCGATTGATTAGCACCAGTTACACCTGAAATTGTAACTATTTGACCATCTACAAAACCATGATTAATAATATTACAACTAGCAGTGGTTCCTCCAACTGTTCCAGTTAGCTTTGTTGCTAATATTGTCTTATCAATTGTTGGAACAGAAATAGTTGTTTTTCTGTTATAAACTCCAGTCGTATCATTCAACACACCAGACACCTCAACTGTATCACCATTGAAATAACCATGACCACTTGGTATAACACAAGTTACAGTGCCTGACAAATATGTTAAATTAGGACTTACTATTTGATTTATTGTTGAGTTTATCGTTGCCGTTCCAGTTGCTCCACTTCCACCACCACCAATAACTTTTACTTGAGGAGCATCATCATATCCAAATCCTCCAGAAATTCGTGTGAATCCAGATACAAATGATGTTGTGATTGCTGATGTTGCTTTTGCTGTTCCAGAATCAAATGAAATAGCAGGTGCATTAATGTAACCAAACCCGCCATCAGTTATTACGATTGAGGTAACAGCACCTCCAGCTATCAGCGCATAGCCAGTCGCTGCCCTAGCTTCAATAGTGCTTCCAGTTGGTGGTTGTGGTGGAGAAGAAAATGTTACATTTGGAGGAACTGAGTATCCACTTCCACCAGCAGTAACGCTAACACCTGTTACAGATCCAACAATAACAGCTTGAAATTGCGCTCCAGATCCAGATGGAGTTGATAAAGCAAGTCCGCTTGCGGTTATCTGACTTTCTGTTCCTGTCCTTGATGCTGCCTGAATAAGTTTAACAACAGAAACTGTACCTGATCCAGCAGTCGTGAGCTTGATTGGATTTACAAAATTAGTTGGTGAGGATGAAAGCGCGTCAGCCTGTGTAGTATGGATAGATACAGATTTAGTATCTACAATGTTCACAAAATAATTTTGGTTTGCAATTAAAGGTTGTGGAAGCGTTCCACCAGATGTGAATACCTGAACCTGATCGCCTTGAGTCAGTAGGTGATTTACGCTAAATGTTAGCTTTGTCTCTGGAACAATCTCTTTGCGGATATCAACATTGATTGGGTTAGTTGATCCTGTTGTGTGAACTTCGTTAACATTTGCTTGCGCGTCCGAAATAGAATTAAAAACCTGAAGATGTGTGGAGTCTAAAAGATTACCAAAGTATGTAACTCCAGAACGCAATCCAATGGGCAATGCTTGACCAGATGGAAATGTGATTGGATTTGCCGTTGTAATCTCAATAGTAGGAGCAGATGCGAATTGAAGAGCAGTCACGACAAATGAAGTCCTAGAATCTAGGAATTTCAATGGCCCTGCTCCTACTATACTTTGGAGGGAGATTGGGTAGTTTCCAGCCTGTGCGTTGAGGGAATCGTTGTAGATTTGAATGGTCAATGCATCCAGAACACCAATGTAATAAACCTGACCATTTGAAAGTGGAACTGGAATAGTGCCAGAAATCGCAGTAATAGCCATTCCCTGACCAGAATCAAGCGTATGGGGGGCTGTAGACGTAAACTTGCTAATCGGGGTTATAGCAACCTCACGGGTGCGGATAGTGGCATCGTCTGGAGCGATTGTTCTGTAAGCGAAATCAGATTGTGAATGGATTGGGATTAGCAGACCATCAACACCAGTTCCGTCTTTTAATTGACTACGCAGATCTCGGTTGTTTGAATCCGTTCCAGTAACGCGAATGATCTTTCCTACGTCATTTTCGCTTTCGGCAATGGCAACCAACTGCGAAGGTTGAACAATCTGCATGAGAGTAGCCACATAGCCTCGATCATCCCATGCCCAGTCTACAGTGTTGAATTGACCACCTTTGTTGACATGGTATTGGAATAGACGATTTCGGAAGTAGACTGGGGAGCCATCTACATTGACCGCAAGAGGAACATCGATTCCACGGGGAAGAGCAACAGTACAACCATCCCATCCTGTGCAAACATCAACGTCTGCTGTGGATTGCATCCAATGCCCAGACTCCATAAGCGTCTGGACAGCTTGCGTGATTTTGCGGTAAACTCTTTTCTCGTCAGTAGTTCCTAAAATCTCCGCACATTCCTCAAAGATTTGATCGACAAACATGACGATAAATTAGCGCATGGATCCTTCGGATGCAATAGAATTCAGAAAATCTTCTTCACTAGCCATTGCCGCACCTTCAGCAGCGGGAACTTGTCCATCGAGCGATTCAGTTGCGGCTTTTTGACCTTCAACTTCAGCGGCAAGAGCATCAATCGCTCCAGCAAGTTGCATGGCAATGCTATGGAGTTCATCAAACTTTGATTTGCTTACTGAAATATTAACTGAACCCTCTTCTGCCATTGGAGAAGGAATTCCGCTCATATCTTCAGGGAGATCCATTCCCATTGCAGGTTCGGGCATTGCTGCCTCAGTTGTTGGTTTTGCCATATAAATTAATCCTCGTCTTCTTCTCCACCGATTTCAATCTCGATTTTGGTTTTTGGTTTGCTTTCAGATTCCATTCCAGCTTCTTCCTCTTCTAGTCCAGAGTCAATAGCTTCCTCGTCATCCATCTCTTCTTCCATTGGCATCATTTGAGATGCACCTTTAGCTTTAATGCCACAGATACACAACTCAACGCAATGACGTTTTTCAGTCTTGCCATCACGCATGGTAGTCTCATCCTTCTCCATTGTCTTCTTGAAGTAGATGGTAGCAGTTCCCTCTTTAGGAAGGTTTTTAAGCCCCTCTGCGTTCTCAAAATAGAGTGAAGGATAATGGTAATCGCTTTTAGGCTTTTCCATTTCCTCCATTGACATTGGCTTAACTTCCTCACCTAGATCCGTAAATCCAGAAGGGAGATTGTATTTTTCTTTAGTGTATGGCATATTATTCAAGTGGTTCACACAACAACGGAAAGTTCGTGTCGCATGGTGGGCATGGTGTGCAGTAACTCATAATTTTATTATTCTACTTGAACTGATCCTGACAAAAACAAAAATGTATTATTTCTAAAGTTTGAATTTGTTAATGTAACTCCATTTCCAGAACCATCAATATATCTAATTATTGCTGATGTTGTTGTGTTAAAATATGAATCAACATTTGCTCCACCAATTCCATCAACGCTTGGAATTGATACTGAAAGATTGCCAGTAGATATTCCACTTGGAGATAATGGGAATGGAAAACCATTTATTGCAACATCTCCAGTTGCACTACCCTTGCTTGAAAGCTGTATTTGCAAATCAAATATCATTCGATTTCCAATACGAGTATAATTACCAATTTGCGTAGTATATGTAACTCCAACGCTTGCTCCACCGAATGATAATACAGGAGTAAATACACCTTCTTGATACCAGTCTAACATCAATGGATTGGAACTCAATTGATTTCCGATAAGATGACCAACAATAGTATTGGTTGTATTGCTGGAAGCATTACCTGTGATTACAAGTTGATCGACTGTTCCCAAATTTTCAAAATCAACAAATACTACTCCAGTAAATGGAGTGGAATTAAATACATTTCCTGTAATTGAAATATTTTCAATTGTTGCACCAGATGTTATTGCAATAACCTTTTTAGTTCCGGGCATCCGAATTTCAATTGTTTCTCCATTAGGAACTGGAGAAGATGTTGTAATAGTATATGGGTTCCCTGCTGTAATTGTATAACTTGAAGAAGGTTGAATTACACCATCAATTAATACTTCATATGCTGATGATAATGTAGTTGATGCATCACGAAGATTAAAAACTGTTTGTATTCCATTTCCAATATATCTTGTGGCTCCAGCAACCCATCCAGCATAATCCCAATAAAAAGAATTTCCAGTAATTGTTATTTGCGTTGCATCTCTGATTTCCAAACAATTAGCATTTCCACCCAAAAATCCAGAATCTCTAAATTGATTTCCAGTTAGAACTAATGAAGTGTATTGTGATGTTGCTTCCATTAATACTGGAGTATTTGTTCTTTGGAATAAACATCCAGTTATTTCAATTGCAGGGTCATATACAGAATCAATTTTGACACCTATTCCCCAAGGCCCAAATCGAGAATCCGTAATTTTTGTGTTATTTTTACCACCTCCAGTTATTGCAATTGCTGCTCTTGTTGTATCAAAATTCTGTTGAGCAAAATCGAAATAACAATTATCAAAATAATTGTCGTAGTTTGCATATATTGTTCCCTCTCCAATTAACACATCGCCTTGTTTTCCACCTCCAAAATATGTATTTGAAAAAGTAATATAATCTCCACCACGGATTGTTAAGCAGTATGATCCTCCTCCAATTAATGAATTAGTAAATAAATGGCTAAAGAAAACTGGGTTTGAAGCATATGCGCTGCCATCAATTTGCAATAATCCAACATCTGGAGTTGTATTTGTAGAACCATAATCACTCAACCTTATTGTAGTATAATGGCAATTCAATCCTCCACGAATATCTAAACAAGTTGGGAATCCTGAGATTTCCACATCTGTCATGTGTGTATTTGAACATGATTCCAAAACAATTCCTTTTTGATATGTTGATGCAGTTAATCTTACTAATACAACATTTCTCCAAGAAAATTCAAAAATGGAACCTCCAGCAGTAGGGTTTTTAACAAGAATAGCAGAATCTACAGAATAATTTGTTAATCGAATTTCAGCACTCCCAACTCCATCACAAAAAAATCCTGTATAATTTGTTTTTACAAAAAGTGTATTTGTAATAATATATATTCCCCTTGGAAAATAAACTCCTGATCGGTTAGTTGCTCCATATCCAAATGGAATGCTATTTAGCGCAGCTTGAATACCAGTAGTATCATCATGGATTCCATCACCAGCAACAGGCAATCCATCATCGCAAAGAAAATCCTTCACATTCACCACATCAGCGAAGCGATTAGCCAATGTCCTTGATGCAGTCGATCCAGTTGCTAATACTGGCTGAAATACATTTTGATCTACTTTTGTGATAGGCATATTATTTAAGTGTGTTGCATGGTGGGCATGGTGTTCCGTTTGTGGATGCTTTAATATTTGCGCTCATGTTTGTTTTTCGTAATCTTCGGGTTTGTCATGCTTACTTGGGAAGTCGGATGGCCAGTTCATTATAAAAATGTTATTATGAAATCGTTTTCTACACCATTTCTATTTTCAATATAAATTAAATTATTTTGGATTCCAACTGTAACATTTCCAACAGAACCTGTTGTTCCATTTAATGGAGTATTTACAATAACAGTTTGTGCTGCGCCAGCATATTTTATTGAAGATGGGGTTGCGCTTGCTCTATACCATGCCATCATGTTTTGTTGACTACCTTCCCCAGCAATAAGAAGAAATCCCGGATCGGGGAGTGTTGGTGGAATAATTGTTGTAAAATAATTGTTTGCAATTGTTACTTTGTAGCGATTGTTTATTACCCCCCATATGTTATTGGATTTTTCTCTTACTTGACCAAGATATGTGTCTTGCCAAATTGATCCATCTTTTACATTTGGATAATCCGCTAACGGATGCCAAGGTGCTTTAACATTCACCATTGCGCTACTTGGCGATCCATATATAATTGGGTCTGTATATGTTGCAGGATTAGAGGTGCAATTAGTATATGTAAAATCTAAATAAATATCTTCGTATGATCCTGCTCCTGTAATCGGTTCAATTCTTACAGCCCTTGCTGCTCCAGACAAATGACATCCCCTTAAATGAATTTGTTTATGATGGAAATTTTGAGCTACATTAGATATTGTAAATAAATATTGCAATCCACTGTTTGATGATTGCATGAAACAATTATTGAAATAAATATGTTCACATGGCAAATCCCAACCCGGATATTCTCCAACACTACCTGCTTCATAAATTCTTACTGTTTGATACATCTTTTCAAATGAAACATCTGTAAAATATACATGATCTGATGCAAGTATTTCTGCTCCATATCCACATGAATAAGTATTATCGCGTGTTTTTACAGAACAATTTGAAATATGAACATTTGTTGCTACTGCAACTTGAAATCCTGCAAAATTACCTGCCCCATGACCAGTTGGAAATGATCCAAAAGTATCGTTAATATCTTCAACTGTGCAATTATTGAAATAAATATTTTTATGTTTTTGTCCAGCAACAGTTGTCGCGCCAAGAACTTTAAATCCGCAACCACCATGCCACTCTGTTGCGGCTGGATTGTTAACAACAATGGCAGATCCAGAATTCACAGAACGGCAATTTTCAAACCATACATCTCTAATTGCAAGTTGCCCACCAAGTCTATATGAGTGTTCTCCAGCACCAATAACGCTCCAACCATTAAATCTTAAATCAAAACAACTATTTGATGCTAATATTGATTCAATCAATAATCCGTTTTCTCCGGGGCTACCATCACAAGTTGATGCTGTAAAAACACAAGTTACATTATTAAATGTGCTTCTTGATGTATCTTTCAAATAAATCCCTGTTGAGAAATGTTCAACCAATGCGGAATTTACTGTCATCAATTCTACATTTTTAATAAACATACCCACGCTAAAATACTTACAATAAAAGTTATTTATTGTAATATTTGAAAGTTTTGTTCCAGTAGGAATGCTTTCAATTTCAAGAGCAAAATTGGTGCTATTATACACTCCTTGTGCTGTTGCTGTAATTGAAAGTTTATCAATAAGAACATTGCTACCTTTAATTAAAACTCCCTTATCTCCTGTTCCTGCACCAGTTCCACCTCCGGGGGTTGTAATAATTAAAGAGTCGATTGCGACTCCAGATTCAATTGTAATACCGTGACCAACAGCGGCTGACAATCTATTGAATGTTGAATTATAGGATAATACTTGCGTATTTTGTTTTATTGTTAATTGCGTATAACCATAAGTTTTTCCAGCTTCAAACAAAAGCGTTTTTCCTTGTGAGGCAGTTAGTGCAGTTTGTATTTTTGTGGTTTCATTAGAACCATCACCAATCACACCGAAATCCATCACATTGACCACATCAGAAAACCTGTTTGCGAGCGAACGAGCAGTCGAACTATTAGTAGCAAGAGCGGTAGCACTCGATGCGTTGCCTGAAAATACTCCATTTGGATTGGAGAAGTTTTTAGACCCTGTAATAGTCTGTGCTGTATCTGTCGTACAGATACTTGTTTCAATTACATTTTGATTTGCTTTTGTAATTGGCATATTATTTAGATTCTAATGTTTCTACTTTAGCGGAAAGTTGTTGAATTGCTTTAATGAGAGGGGCAATAAGTTCATCATATCCAATAGCCATTACATCATCTCCACCATTATGATTTGCATTTTGGAATCCTCCGAAATCAACTCCAGTAGATTCAATAAGTTGTTTAACTTCTTGAGCAATCAATCCATGATGGTAACGATTGCGTTTTTTGCTTCCATCGTGAGTGATATTTGCAAGTTTTGCATCTTCAATCCATTTTGTTTTAGCTTCCCTGTATTCGTTGTATTTAACCAGTTCTTCTTGATATTTTGCTTTATCTTCTTCAGAGGCATCATCAAGAAGTTCTGATGGTTTACTTACGACAGCAGGTTCTTCTTGAACATAATCTTCACGCATATCCCATTTAAAATCAACGGGACGAAGCGCATTCACAAAATCAAGTCCAAGAGTTGTATCACGAATATCTGTTTTGTCTCTAACATCAGAACGACTTGAAACAGTTCCATATACCCAAGTTGAAGTGGCTGAATTTCCGATTTGAACTTGATTTGACAATCCAAATGTTCTTGCTTGATAACCAATTCCAGTGCTATTTGTGCATGAAGTATCAACTGACAATGATTGATAACCTAATGCTGAATTGTAATTTCCAGATGTAATTTCTCCACCAGCACCAGCACCAAAAAATGAATTTTGACTTCCGCTAATATTTTGATCTCCTGCGCTTGCTCCAACAATAGTGTTTTCGCTTGCTATTGTTGATGAAGCTGAAGCACTGTATCCAATTACAGTGTTTGTACTACCAGATGTATTTGACGGAAGCGCACTTCTGCCAATTGCTATATTGTTATTTCCAGTTTGTGAATTAGAAGATGTTGCGGCCAAAGCACTATGTCCAACAGCTACATTGTCCGTTCCTGTTGTATTAAATCGGAGCGCACTTGTTCCAACGGCAGTGTTATTACCAACAGTATTTATAGTAAGAGAATTAAGTCCTACAGCAACATTTCCTCCTCCCGTTTGATTTGAAAATAAGGCATTACTTCCAACTGCAATATTGTATGAACCAGTAGTATTTCCTTGAGAAGCATTTCTTCCAAGAGCGCAATTTCCTGTTCCAGTAAGACCACCAGAAATTCCTCTAAGCGCACCAGACCCAACGGCAGTATTATCTGACGCAGATGTGTTATACTGCAATGCAGTGCTTCCTACAGCAGTATTGTCACCACCTATGTTTACAGTAAGAGCATTAACACCAATACCAATATTCCCAGAACCAGCTTGATTTACAAATAAAGCATTTGCTCCAATACCAATATTGTATCCACCAGTAGTATTTCCCCTTAATGCATTCCCTCCGATTGCACAGTTTCCAACTCCACTTACATTTGATGAAAGAGCAGACTCTCCAAGTGCTGCATTTGCAGAAACGCTACTTGCACCTCTGCCAACAGTAAGTCCATTGATAAGTGTGTCGTTTGAAATTGTCTTGACTCCAGTAATAGTCTGCGCTGTATCCGTTGTGCAGATATTCGGAGCGATTACTGCTTGTGTGGTTTTAGTTAGTGGCATATTATTATTTTTTTGTTGTTAAATTATTTTGCAATCCAACCAGTGTTTCCAGAACCTGATTCTTTTACATATAATGTAGAAAGTGATCCTCCAGTCAAATTAGTATAAACACTACCAGTTGGTGCTGTAACAACTCCATTCGGAGAACCAAATCCAGTAATCCAATTTGCAAGCCCAGCAGTCAATGATGTAATTACAATCACCGATCCATTAGGAACAGTTGAAATAGTCAATGTATATGGACTCCCAGCAGTAATTGTGTAATTTGCGCTATCTTGAGTAATTCCATCAATTGTCACCAAGTATGCTGTAGCCAATGTTGTAGATGCTCCAGCGATGTTAAAAATTGTTTGCGATCCGTTACCTGTATAAGCCCAACGCAATCCTCCTGCTGGGAATGCTGGGCCAACAGGCCCGTTTATTCCGTTTGTTCCTGCTGGGCCTGTGGCTCCTGTGGCTCCACCCGGAGTTCCTTGTTGTCCTGTAGCACCTTGGATGCCATTAAGTGAAACAATAACGATTCCAACGCCAGCAGAAGGCGCAGTGCTTAAAGTTATTGAATATGGAGAACCAGCAGCAATTGTGTAATTATTAGGGTCTTGGGTAACTCCATCGCAGGTTACAAGATATGCTGTGTTTAAAGTAGATAACGCTCCTGACAGTGGATATAGAGTGTTTGACCCATCGCTTGTGTATGCCCATCGAATACCACCAGCAGGAGAACTTGGGCCTGTGGCCCCAGTCGCTCCACCCGGTGTTCCTTGTGGGCCAGTTGATCCTTGGATACCATTAAGTGAAACAATAACGATTCCAACTCCGTTTGCTGGAGCAGTGCTTAATGTAATCGAGTATGTAGAACCAGAATTTATGATGTAATTGTTTGGGTCTTGTGTAACGCCATTGTATGTTACCAAGTATGCTGTGTTTAAAGTTGAGAAAGCTCCCGGCAACTCATAAAACACATTTGATCCATTGCTTGTAAATGCCCATCGAATGCCACCAGCAGGAGATGGAAGTCCAGTTGCGCCTGTAGCCCCACCGGGAGTGCCTTGTGGGCCTTGCGGGCCTGTAGCACCAGTGGCTCCAGCAGTTGCAGACATTTCAACAATAGTTAAATATGACCCAACTGGAAGAGGTGCGCTTAATGTCAGAACCCTTGGCAGCGTGCTTGAAATTGTATAATTAATCGGGTCTTGAACAACTCCGTCAATGTATGCCAAAAAAGCATTACGATCAGTTTGATATGCTCCAGTAAGAGTGAATTCTGTTTGTCCAGAACCAGAAAATCCCCATCGCAAAAATGAACCAAAACTATCAAGACTATTTTCAAATAACCTTAACAAGTAACAAAGCAATCCTTCACCTTCTTCACGCGGAATATTATCAACTTCAGCGGTGTTGTTAGGATCACAAGGAATATCCCAAACAACTCGTCCATTTACAACAGTCTTGTTGATTGTTCCATAAAGAGCATATACAAGATTGCTGATTAATGATGGAACGCTTTCATGGGAAATCTGGGGATAGGGGATGTCTTGCCTACAGACATTACTATTTGAATCGTTGCAACATGACATAATTTTAGAATTTTAGTTGTTGTTTTGCTTAATGCAAGTTTTTTTATTGGGTTTTTTGTCTAGAAAATAATAATGAGGAACTGGCTTCATTGTTCCATTCATATCTGGGATATAAAATGTTTTCTTTTCAATAAATCCAAGTTTAATTCCTTTTGAAATCCTAGTCCAACAGATTGTTTTTTTGACATTCCACATTTTACCCAATTGATCTCTGGAATACCAGTCATTTGGTGGTGGATCAGTGGGTTTATTGCTTGCATTAAGGAGAATCTTGAGAAAATCGTTTGGGGTCATGGCAGTCTCCACATCTGTCCTTGTTCCCGTGATGTAATGTGTAGTGAAGACTGGTTAAGTTCTTCGCAATACTCACCCCATAGGAATCCATTCGTCCAAGCAAGGGTAGCTCGGCGGGTTTTTGCGTATTCCATCGAGGATCTTTTTGTCAGAGAACCAATATTGTACCCAGTTCCACCAACAAGATTGCGTCCAGACTGCATTGCAACCTTGTGGGTATGCCCAAAGACAACCTTGCGCCTAGTTCCATTGCAGAATGCTTCTGCGGTGTCTCTAGCAGCCATTTCGTTGTATAAAACACCATGCTGGAATCCAATGTCAGCTAGGTTGTACATCTGGAACACTCCATCCCACGGAAGCAGTGGTGCGCGGAGTTTCTTGCAGCAGTTTTCAATAGCTTCCACAATTTTATATGCGGCATGAGCTACAACCGCATTGTTGCTAGATTGGAGTCTCCAAGCTCGATCTTCGTGATTGCCACACAACACCACATTTGCACCTAGCATTTTGAGGTGCATTAGACCTGTATCAATGTCTGGAATGAGTGGTTCCGCTTCACTGGATCCTTTTGCTCTAGACATTAGACTTGTTAAATCAACAAAATCCCCCAAATGAATGGTTGTATGTGGCTTGAAATCACGTTTGAATTTTAAAACAGCGTCTAATGATTCCTTGTCGCAATATTTCGCGTGTGAACAACTAACTGCTAGGACTTTCTTCCACTTATGGGTAATATTTGCCATTATTTTGCTGTTGATGGATGTATACGGATAAGATCTTTTATAAGTGATTTTTTACGGATCTTTTTCCAGACCCCATCACCACTTTCAGAGTCTCTAGTACCAGACCCATTTGTATTTCCCTCGATGGTCACGATATGACTCATAGAATCTTCAATAACAATTCCAACGTGCGAAAAATCAAATGTAACAATGTCTCCAGCAACTGCTCTATCTTTTTCATTGTAAATACTGGTGGTGTTTGGTCTTTGCTTTGCCCATGATGTTAGACCATATGCCAGTGCTGTTGTTGGCCTCCATTGGTCAGCAGTGCGGTTTTTAAGTCCTAGCCATGCCACAACACCATCATCTTTTAACCACTCACGAATTGACCAATCTACGAACGCTGCACACCAACTCCACGGAGCAGGATCAAGCTCAGTTGCGGATTGGTATTCACGGATGCGCTTACCGGAATTGTTAGAACCAATTTCTCGCACTCCGACTTCACGAAGTGCGATATCGGTTAACTTATGAAGCATTATTTCTTTTCTTTTCGGAACACGTTAATTGCTCCTGCAATAGCCATAGATGCCGCAGCAATCGCATTAGCTTGTTCTGGAGCAACGGCAATACCAAGTCCACCAAGAAGAAAAATCGCACCACGATAAGTTGACGATTCCGAAAGACGAGCCAAGATGTAATCTACAATTTTCATTTATCTTTATATAGTTTGGGTTGTGGTATGAGTGGATTAAACCAATCAATATCGGGTTGTGTTGCTGGGAGGTACTGAAATTTAAGTGAAATTTTAATGTGTCCTAACTCACCAACCTTATCTCCTGCTGGTGGAATTGGAACTGATACACATCCAGTTAAGAATGAGGATCCTAATAGGATAAATGATATTACTATTATTACAAGAGCAAATTTTTTGGGTTTCATTTTGAAATCTGCTTTACCATATAGATGCAAGTCAGAACACCAGCAATAATGGAGATAATTCCACCCGTCAGTCTAATTGACGCTTCTATTTCTGGTAACATACTTACTATAAATCCTGTGGTCGATATAATCGTACCCATTAATCCGTGGTTTGTTGCGTTGTCGTTCATTCCGTTTCCTATGTTTATCATGGCACTACAACTGAAATAGTTGAGTTAGCTGAATTGTATGTTGCGTATGATCCCGCTGGAGTTCCCGATAAAGCCACCGCAGCGTATACATTAGTTGTTGTGCCTTGGAATATTCGGAAATTTGTTGTCCCAGATGGGAATGTTCCGCTAAAAGAAGCTGAAAGTGTATTAGAAGTATAGTATACTGTTGGCGTGATTGCCCCAAATGAGGCTTTCTGAACTTGTAATGTTCCTGCGCTGATTGTCGTTGACCCAGTATAGTTGTTATTAATTCCAAATGTTCTAAGCGTTCCAGTTCCAATTTTTGTAAATGATCCCGAACCAGTTATTTGTCCAGTTATCGTAAAACCAGATGTAGTATTTCCAAAACTTGAGTTTGTCCCAGTAGCTAAAGTGATTATTCCAATATAAATTGGCGTATGCGCGGCAACCACCGACTCATTCCAAAGTGCGCCACTCCCATTTGGCCCAGCACCCCCATTGAGAGTGATATTATTGTTGATCGTCGGACTGGTATAGGTTCTAAATTGCGCTCCGTTGGCAATACTAATTTCGGCATTTCGTAGCGGCAATCCTCCCGTGCCGTCTTGCCCAACACCCCCATTTAGGATATTTATTTGACCAAGACTGGTTCCTGCCGTCCCGTTGAAATAAATTACACCAGTCGCATTGATATTTAAAGTCTGCCCTCCGCCATTTAGAGTTCCAGTTTGTAAGTTAATCTGGAGCGATCCAAGTTTTGTTAAACTTGCCGTTGAGGTAAGGGTAATGGCTCCATTTACAGCAAAGTTGTTGGCATTTAGACTGTATGCAATGTTGCCTCCGCTCAAGGTTGTGGTTCCCAAAACCCTAGCAGTATTATTCGTTCCGTTTCCTATTTGAAGCGTTCCAGCATTGACTGTAGTGCCTCCTGTGTAGGTATTTGCTGCGGTGAGGGTGAGAGTTCCAGATCCATTTTTAATTAGACCGATTGCCCCAGATATTACCAACGAAATTGTTGTATCGGCATAAACCATAAACTGACGGAACGATGCTGTTGCAGATGCGATACATCTAACAACATTTGCTCCAACATTTGCCGCATTAGAATCAGTTAATTTCATTTACATTTGGATCCCAATTATTCCTGTAAGAGTTGGGTTGTCGTTCATTCCTTTTCCTCCGTATCTGGAAAATGCAATCCAAGGTTCAATATTTGGTTATCACATTCTTCTTGAGTTCCTACGAAAAGGACGCTTTGAGTTGCGATTGATTGGTCTGTCTGCTCATACAACACAATTAACTTGTCGGCATAAACCAATTTCCAATTGCCTGTAGAATCATCGTAAGACCAACCATTTTCGTTAGGAGAAATTATCATGGAACTATGACTGAAAGTGTCGAGTTTGCGGAGTTATAGATTGCTGTTGTTCCAACTGGAACACCAGTTAGGGTTACGGATGCGTAAGAGTTAATTGTTGTTCCTGCAAAAAAACGAAAGTCTGTTATTCCCGATGGAAAAGTCCCAGTAAAGGAAACAACCAACGTAGATATTCCAAATGATGCTGTTGGGGTTATTGACCCGAATGCCCTAATAATTTGTAATGTTCCGTTGCTGATTTCAGTTGATCCCGTGTATGTGAGATTACCCGAAAGTGTCTGAATTCCACTTGATGTTTTCCTAAATGTGCCAGATCCGCTAATAACGCCAGAGAAAGTATTGTTTGTGCCATTAGCAATTACTAAATTGTAAATTCCAATATCAATGTTTCCAGCTCCAGCTATTACTGGTAGCGTTTGATTGGCTCCCAGAGCAAGCGTTCCAGCGTTTACGGTAATTGGCCCTGTTGTTCCCGAGAATGTGCCAGAGAGAGTGAGTGTGCTAGTTGCGTTTTTTATCCATTGACCAGTTCCCGTAATTGTGCCAGAGAGAATTTGGTTGGCAGTGCTGGAGTAGATGAAAGATCCTGTATTTGCGATACTCCCAGAATAATTACCCGATCCGAGTTGTCCTGCACCGCTAATAACTATTGTTGTTCTCGTTGCAATTGTTGTATTTCCTAAATAGTTATTTGTTGGATTTAATAAAGTTAGAGTAAATGTAGCCGATGCCCCTGCTGGAGTTTTTAATAATAGCCCATTCGTTCCTGTTAGTTGACCATTTAAAGTTGCCGAACCTGTAAATTGGCTTGATAAATTAATATTAGAGGAACCTGCCGTCATTGTTCCATAAAATTGTATTCCAGTTCCATCAAGACGGAATGCGGCTGCACCACCATCTGCATATTGTGCTGCATTAACAATGATATTATTGTAAATTGAACCTGAGTTAAGCATCAATTGAGCATTGGACGTGCTTCCATTGGCTCCTATGGTAAGCGTTCCTATTCCTATATTGCTTTTTGTTAGAATCCCTCCAACAACAGTGCTTGTTATTGAACCCTGATATAGGCGCGATCCACCACCAGAACCACCATAGGCAATCGTAAACCCTCCTGAAAACGTGTTATTCGCATTTGAAATAGCGTAAGCACCACCATTATTGTTAATGGTCACTGCCGTCTTTGCCGTGGAACCATCTGTAATGAGTGAGGCAACCGCAGCGTTGTAATTCAAGATCGTGATCGTATTTGTACCCGATCCTGAGACCGAGTTGGTGATCGTTCCAGAAGCATTCCCAACTCCCATTGATGCCACGTTTGCATTGAAACCATTGAGATCAAAAATTCCACCATTAACAGTTAAAGCACTTCCAGTACTAAAAGCTGTTGCACTTCCATTTTTTAAAGTGCCGGCATTGATAATTGTTGCTCCAGTATAGGTATTATTTCCACTAAGCGTAAGCGCACCAGTCCCATTTTTAATAAGTCCGATTGTCCCAGAAATTACCGCTGAAATTGTTGTATCGGCATAAACCATAAACTGACGGAACGATGCTGTTGCAGATGCAATACATCTAACAACACTTAATCCAATATTTGCCGCATTGGAATTAGTTAAAATCATCCGACAATAACATATAAAGTGTTAGGGTTTGGAGTTACAATTAAACTATATCCCGCCAAAGTTATCTGAACAATGTTGGTTAGTTGAGTCGCTCCTGTAAGTCCAGTTATATCTGATAGGACAATGTTGGCTGGGGTAACGCCAGTCGCGCCAGTAGAACCTTGCGAACCTACACCAGTTGCGCCAGTTGCGCCAGTTGCGCCAGTTGCGCCAGTTGCCCCAAAGCCAGTGGCTCCAGTCGCGCCCGTGGCTCCTCTCGCGCCTGTCGCTCCAACAAGACCACTTGTTACAATTGCAAATATTAGTTGGTGATTGTTCGCAAATCCAGTTGTTCCAGTACCCGCAGATGTAACTAATGTTGAAGGAATTGAAATGTAACTATTTAATACAATTGTTGGCGTTGCGCTAATTTCCCATGTCTGAAAATTATTTGAGTTATTTTGATCTTGAATTACAAAAGTGTCTCCTGTTTTAAACAAAGGAAAAAATACATCAATATCATTACCAAGAGCTTCAATGTGAGATAATGTTATAGAGGTCGCTGACACTTGAGATACATTATTCCAGAATAAATGTCCATTTGTTGGAGTGCCTGATGTTTGGTTTGTATCAGCTTGGTAGTTATAAAAAGTGGATGACTGACCCGCTATCCCTGTTGCGCCCGTTAAACCTGTCGCGCCAGTTGCGCCTAATCCCGTTGCGCCTGTTGCTCCAAAATCGCCAGTTGCTCCCGTCGAACCCTGTGTTCCTACTCCTGTAGCACCAGTAGCTCCATCTGTTCCAGAAACGCCAGTAGAACCTGTTGCGCCATCTAAACCAGTTAATCCAGTTGAACCAGTTGCTCCGACATCACCTTGAATTCCTGTTGCTCCTGTAAAACCAGTTGCACCATCTAATCCATTTAAACCAGTAGCACCCGTAGATCCATCTAATCCTGTCGCACCAATATCACCTTGAATTCCAGTTGCGCCAGTACTTCCGTCTGCGCCATTTAAACCTGTTGCTCCGCTTGCTCCTACATTACCTTGAATTCCAGTAGACCCTGTTGCTCCGTCAACTCCAGAAATTCCTGTTGCACCCGTAGAGCCTTGCCCCCCCACAACGCCTGTAGCTCCAGTCGATCCAGTTGAGCCATTGCTTCCAGCGATTCCTGTAGCTCCTGTTGAACCCTGTATTCCTTGAGTTCCAGTAGCTCCCGTACTACCTTGTCCACCAACAGTTCCAGTTGCGCCAGTTGTTCCAGTTAATCCAATAACGCCAGTGGCTCCTGTCGATCCCGTGGATCCGTCTGTTCCTGCTATGCCAGTTGCACCAGTAGACCCTGTGGAACCTTGGATGCCAGTTGCGCCTGTGGCTCCATCGTTTCCACTTAACCCAGTCGCGCCCGTGCTTCCTGTAGCTCCGTCATTGCCAGACAAACCAGTGGCTCCTGTGCTACCTTGTCCACCAGAGGTTCCTGTAGCACCAGTTGCACCATCAGTTCCAGCGATTCCTGTAGCACCAGTTGCACCATCAGTTCCAGCGATTCCTGTAGCACCTGTGGAGCCTTGCCCACCCGCAACGCCTGTAGCCCCAGTCGATCCAACTCCCGTGGCTCCTGTCGATCCAGTAACACTTAATCCCGTAGCACCTGTTGCGCCAACTACACCAGTTGCACCAGTACTTCCAGAGCCTGTCGCGCCTGTGCTGCCTTGAATTCCAGTAGCTCCAGTTGGGCCTCCACTTGGGCCAGTTGCCCCCGTCGAGCCGATTGCAGCGGTTGCTTGACTGCCAGTAAAATCTAGCTTGCCAGTGAAGGGATTAAATGTGAGTGCCATATTAAGCTATGCTTACCATTACTAAATTTGCGTCATTTGCAGTGGGAGGCTGCACGGAATATGTCAATGTCAATGTTGCAACAACAACCGATGCTTTGCTGTAAGCTACAGTTGCGATATTGTTCGTCGAACCATAGTAAGTCAATGCGAGTTCGTCATATTCTGGGATTTGAAATCCTTGAATAGAGTTAGCGATATTAGAAACCCCATCAAGCACCAAATGACGGAATTTTGCTGTGTCGAGAATTGAAGGGATATCGTCCATATGTGTGAATGTTAAACTGATGAGGTGGCAGAGTCAACTAATTAACTCTGCCACCGATATCAATTCAACTTACACGCAAGGTGCGGGATTCACATCATCTTGGCAACGCTTGTAGACAATCGCCACAACATTCTGTGGACGAATTGGCTGAATAGCACGTTGGATTTGGTAGATGTGCTGACCGAAGTCACCATACAAGTTACAATCGTTGTCGCGGAAGTATGTCCACTCCAGTTCACCCATAGCAAGTTGAGGAGCGAAACGGAAGGTTCCCTCTCCAACGTAGCTTTCAGGTACGAGACGCTTGAACGCATTACCAGCGATAACAAACATAACTTCGTAATTGGCAGCAACCCATGCTGGGTTACGTCGTTGAGCGAAACCATTCGTTACGGCAGTCGAGACGATTGGGTTAACAAGGGTAAGAACACCAGCAACATTCGCGGTAGCGCGGAGGGGTTGTTGATCAATACCGAATGCGAAACCGCGATACCCTTGGAAGGAGTAGCCAGAGATGGCAGTCTCACCAAGTTTGAACGAACCAGTCGTAAGACCAATCAGATCCTCTTTAACGTCCGCATCGTTGCGGAAATTCTCGATCTGGTCAGCGGAAGCGATAACTTGGAAGAATTCACCCTCGGAGGTAGCGAATGGTTCAGCAAGCATCTCTTCGCGCAGGAACGTACCGAGTTTGTAGAGGGTCTTGAAGTTCATAGGAGCATCAGGAGCCTTATTAGCAAACAAGGTGTTGATCTGCTGCATATCACCAGTCAAGTTAGCAGAAAAAGTAGCAGTGGAATCCACAACATATTTAATGCCAGACTGAAGGAGATACTGGTAACGAATATCAGCGTTGATAAGCTGGAGAATCGTCTTTTCAAGCGATACTTGAGCTTGGAGGTAAGAACCTTTGAATGCGGTACGGGCTTGCTTTACGCAAACACGTGGGCCAGCACCACGAAGGGTCTGGAGTTGGAACTGATACTCAGTCGAGCCAACAACGTCAGGGGTTGCTCCAACACCGCAGAGGGTGGTGTCGTTAACGAAGGTAGGAGAGGCGAGAGAAGCGGCAGGTACTGCCATTTCCTCCACAACACTACGCACAACGTCAGAGACGTTAGGGAGCGTTCCACCATCGATGGAGTTGATGTAAGGGGACTTGCGGGCGAGAACTCGTCCGATTTGTCCGATGATACGATTTACATCCTTAGATGCAAAATTTTGAATTGCTGCGAGTGAGATACATTCTGACATAATATTATTTTTCTAATTTAAGTTTTAAGTTTTTGTTAATTTGTTTTGTTTTTGTTTTAAGGGTTTGTTGTGATACGAAGACCAAATCCGTTTTCTTGGCGTTGAGGTGCTGGATATCCACGATTGTCAATGCGGCAACTGTCAGCATTAACAGTCCATCCACCACCACGAATCCTACGACCAACAACGCCAGTGATATCGTCAAAGCACCATTCAAAGACGTTTCCACTCATGTCATAAATAGACAATTGGTTTGCGGTTTTGGTTGCAACAGGCTGAGTGCTTGTCGGAGAATTTGTTTGTGACCAGCAAACTCCACTTGGATTATTGCTTCCAGCAAAAGCAAATGGCAATGGGGTATTCACCGATGTTCCACCGATTGCTGCCCATTCCCATTCTTTTTCAGTAGGGAGACGATATCCGTTAGCGGAAGCGTTTACTGCTGGAACTTCTTCACCTGATTTGTATGTTCCAGTTGCAACAATGGTTCCCGTAGCAGGACTTACAGGACTTCCAGCAACAGTGTAAGTAAATGTTACTGCATTTACAACAGTCACGTTTGCTGTAATATTGTAAGAGGACTGAACTGCTCCAGAAATGGTTACAGAATCACCAGTCACTCGATTGTGTGGCAATAATGTATTAACTGTAGCTGTTGTACTGTTGCGAGTAATCGATGATACTTTAAGGCTATTAGTGTAAACAGGAGTCTTGCTATTAAGAAGACTTGCTGCATTACACCATTTTACCGCATCATACCAACTTACTTTTTCCACAGGATTTGTTGATCCACTTCCAGAACCAGCACTTCCGATGTCAAAACCATTAGCCGCAGCATAAGTGCGGACAGTTTGCCAATCAGCAAATGTGATTTCTTTAGTGCCAATTTTAAAGGTACTAACTGCTTGACCTTTGAATGACGTTCCGTTTCCGAATGTACCACCTGTGACAGTCACGTTGTCTGTAATATAATCAGCGTTACTGGTTGCAATGGTAAAAATCGAAAGCGCAACTGAAAGAAACTTAGGAATAAATTTCATGTTTTGTTTTGTTTTCTAATTAATTGTTTGTTTGGGTTTGTTCTGCTTGAACTCCCGTAAGAAAATCTTTCGGGCAACATTCAAGACGATAAGACCCGCTATCGGTTCTTAACGATTTGTTTCTTGGTTTTGTTGCCCCGGCACGTTGGGCGTTGTTCGGCCTGAGTGCAGATTTTTTGACTTCTGCGGAGTCACCAGAATAACGAATCTGGCACGTCGAGTTATTGCCTTTTTATATCAAAACTAAAACATTGTCAAATTATATTTAAAATATTTTTTAGGTATTGAGATTTCGGAATATTATTCTCCATTTTTGCGTGAATTAAATTCGCTTCAATTCTATCGAGTTTTCCAGATTCGTTAAAGATATCGTCTTCGTTTTTTAACACTCCACCCACATGAAGATCATTGGAAAGTATTGTGTTTATGACGTGAGCGCACATCTCTTTAGTTGTGTGAAAAATATAAGATGGTTGCCCAGACAAAAGAAGCAATGATCCAGTCTTCTCTACCTCCTCAGCGAGTTGCGGAGTAAATGAAATATTAGCAACATCATAATCACTCATCCATCCACCACCAGCAGCATGAAGCGCACACCAACGCGAAAAACGAGCGCAAATGAAAGCAAAATTATTTTGCAACTCGTTGGGGAGAACTGGAGCGAGTCGAGTTAATTTTGTCATTAGCTTTAGGTGAAGCGGACTCCCCTGCGCGTGTGAGCGATTTAGCATCACTGGTTCCCATCCTTGAGCTTCCCAAGTCGATTTCCAGATGTTTGCACAAGCAAATTGTTCGTCCTGTGGACGCAGTTGCACACTCTCGTAATATGAATAGATTTTTGGTTTCATTAGTATGCCTTAATTCCCACGTTAAATACTGGAACACCCAAATCAATGTGTGGTTGATGACCTGCTTCCATTGCCTTTTTGCAGAATGAAATATCGTCAGGGTAAAATGGCCCATTTTTGATGTCAGGGAACTTTTTCTTGATATCCTGAAACACCCGACGATGGATTAACAAGCATCCACTACCCACCCAGTCAACTGCCTCTACAGAATCGGTGCAGACCCGTGCTTTTTTGCCAAGATCAGTTTTTGAACAGTCGATTGAAGCGTCATCCAAGTTAGCAAAGTACGCTGCACCAACAAGAGACTTCCCTGCGCCAATTAGACGATGTACAATGTGCTTCTGTAGGTGCGAATCGTGGATATTTCGAGCAGCACCAATTGTTGCCTTTGCCCACTGCGGTCTACCGATGGATGGGATGATATTATTGTCCAACAACAGCAACCATTTTGCGTCCGTGGCTAGGAATTTCTCCGCAAGGTCATTTCTTGACTTATAAAAATTATTTTCGTCGCTAGAAACGTCAAATCGGATCTTATCCCGTCCGAAATCAAGCGCAATGTTGATTAAAGCGAGCGTAGTGATGGGATTTGTAGCTTTATTAGCCGAAAAACCAACGAAAATGTCCCTTCCTGCAAACTCTGCACGATACGATGGCAACCCCTCATTGGTTCGGGATTCTACAATATTTGACTGTAGAGTATCGTTAAACTGTACTTTTTCGGCAACATCTTCGATAATCGGTTGTTTAATTTCTTCTGGAGTTGGTAATTCCATCTTTTCCAGCACCTTTGGAACTGGCTTGCGTCTGCGTTTAGGTTTTCGGTCTAGTTTGATCATAGGTTCGTTGAGATGTGAAAAATCTCGTTGTTCTTTATTTATTTCTGGTTGTGGTTGTGGACGCTGAACTTGTCCTTGTCTTGCAAATGGATCGAAAGAATCCAATGCATTCATTGTGATGCGCTCGTCAGGTGAAACTTTTGGTTCCATAGATATAATGTGGCTTTAACTATATTAAGTTATATATGCTTTTGTGTATAACTTTAGTATACTTTAACCACCTAGTGCTTCATCAAGTCCAAGATCAATGGCATCCATCGAATTCATCTTCAATCGGTCATTTAGACTGGATTTAATGCTATGCTGACCAGTGATGGTCTGTTTTGGCATTTTACCAGCCCCTTTTAGCTTGTTGTTCTCTTCTCGCAAAGACTTCAATTCTGCCATGTATTTGGACTTGCCTTCTTGCTCGATACGCAATTGCTCTGTTAGAACGTGTGAGAAAACTGCTGCTGCTGCCACATTAGCCCTTTCTTGAGCGTTGGTAGGCCACAGAGCAGAGTTAAACTTCTCAGCAAGGGATTGCACCTGCGCGTTGTGCCTTTGAACTTGCTGTAGCTTTTCTGGAGTTGCATCTTTTGGTGCTTCTGCGTACCTAGCCCAAGGAAGTTCTTTCGTCAGATCATCAATATGCCTATCGATCTGTTCCACCTCTTGGTGATACCATTTACCCTTTTCTTGTTCACGCTGCTCAAGAATCTGCTCCGCATTTTGTGCGGCATTTTCAATCTCTTGTTCTTGCTTCTCTTTCAGGTCAACAACATCAACAAGGTTGCGTTTAAGACGTTCCGAATCAGTAAGTGGCAACTTGTCAATTGCATTGTTCTTCCACCAACCCTGATCAACTGCATCAGGCCCACCTGCTTTTTCAATAGATTCAATAACGTCTTCACTCGCTCCGTTTTTACGAAGGATATTGTAGATGTTCTCTTTAGCAGACTGAATAGGTTGATTGTATTTCGACTGGAATTCAGGATCATTCTTAATGTCAAAGATTGCACGAAATTTCTTTAATTCATCATAATCATCAGGTGCTTTGAATTCCTGCTGCCGTGATTCCATTTCAACAACACGTTGCCGTAGTTGCTCTGTTTCCTCCGCTTGTTTTTTGTATGTGGATGCTGTCTCTTGCAACTTTCTCCAGTTGGAGCGATTAACCTCAGAGAGATTGCGGGGTTGCTCGATTGAGGCAATTTCTGGATCCAGTTCGACTTCTGGAGTTACAGGTGCTTCTGTAGTCTCTGTAGGTTCCGTGGATTCAGCAACCTCTTGCTCTGGTTCCTCGATTGGTTCAATTTCTTCCGTTTCGACAGGTTCCTCTGCGTACACTGGCTCAACTCCGCTTAGTGCAGCGTCAAGTAGTGCATCGATTTGATTTTCAGTTGATTCATCAATCGGATCTGCGTCCAACGATGGGTTTCCGTATCCAGTAACACTGGATTCTGCTTTTTCGTTTTCGTTTTCCATAGATTTATTAATTGGTTGTTTATTTACTTCATTGACTTCTCTCCGCGGCACTTCCATTTTTTCCTGCTTAAATTATTTGGTGAATTCGGATCATCTTTCCAATCACCTTTAATGTTTGCGCTTCTGGCGCAATATGCGTCACCTTTCGATGTGCCGGGTCGAATACGATCCTTTCCATCCTTGGCTTTTCCCGCTTGCCCGTATTCAACTGTCCTCGTTCGACCAGTTGCCTTGTTAGTGATTGTTTTGCTGAATCTTGGTTTGATTTCTGCCATATAATTTGACGTAAATACTAGGTGATTTTTCCGTCACATGGACGTGAAGTTTCCTGCGCTGGGATCAGCGTTGTCATTTGAAGAGTTTACGCAATCTTCAATTTCTCGCAATGCCATCTCAAAACCTTGCTTCAACATGGCTTGCATTGCAACTCCTTCGACGGAACATTCCGTTATGAAAGGAATTCGGCTGCGTAAATATAAACGCAATCGACTCCCTGTTTTTTTGTCGTAGTCCCGCAGACGTGATGCGTCAGATTCTTCCCATTTCATATTTATTTATTAATATATTTTATTCCATCATCGACTTAACTTTGGATTTAACCTTGCGGTAGACTTTTTTACCAGCATCAACAAGTTGATCCAAATTTACAATGCCTTGGTCGCTCATTTTTTGGTTTTCAATACGAGCATAATTAGCTTCTTTTTTTGCGTCATTTTCTGTTTTCTTTTCCATTTCTTTTTCGGACTCGGTAAGCAAGTCTTCAACTTCTTCTTCCTTATCTTTTGCAGTTGGAAGAGGTTCAGATTTTAATAATTTAGGAGAAATAGAACCAGAACTCATTGATTTCCCTGCTCGTTTCATTCCATATCCAGATGGTTCTGAAATTTCTCCCAATGCTTTGATGTCTTTTTTGGTGGTTGCGGACGATGGATCCATTTTTGCTTTTGAAGCAAGTTCGCTGATGATTTTGGCTCGGTCTGGCATAATATTATTATCCTGCTGTTACTGGTTTTGGTGGTGCAGCAACTTGGTTGACTGCGTTATTTTGTGAGGGATTTTGTGTTCCAACTGCTTCTCCCATTGCGGTGGCCTGTGCAGTCGATGGTCTACGTCCACCTCCTCCACCACCACCACCTGCTGCTGCTGGAAATAAATCACCTTCTGAAATTGGTGCTTGTCCTGCTGTGAGGTGCGTAATTGCCTCGGAAACTGCCTTTTTGTATTCGGCAATCTGCTTTTTATCTGCACCCTTCGCTTCAGCGTTCTGGACGTGACCGATAAAGTGCTGTACTGCCGATTGTAGGGGTTTAATCATCTCTGGAGGCATCGACCCTGCTGGAGCGTTAGCAATGAGCGGGAATAGCTTCTCCATGATGGTCTGGATGTGAACAATATCATTGTCCCGTGGAGAGACTGGAATGTCCTCACCTGAGATGATGCTCTGCAACTCAATAATCTGCTGACGTGTAGCCTCAATTGCCACTGCCTCAACCTGATCTTTCGGAAGGATGACTTGGTTAGCGATAGATTCACCCACTTTTCGACTCCAATCAAGTTTCATTAGCTCATCTTGGTTGATATTTGGGTTTCCAGTGTAGCGTTGGATCAGAAGATCAAGAATTGCAGCGTCCTGACCCTCGGTTTGAGGTAAAAGTTCCTCTGCTGGAGAGAATGCCATCAGCAAAATGTCGCTAGGAGGTAAATTACGCTCCAACATGGCTAAAACGCACGAAACTGCCTCTTCATCGAGGTGTCTAGGGATCTCAAATGGCACTAGGAACGATGGAATCTCAGATTGCGCCTGTTCAAATGCCTCTACAACCTCTTTTCTTGCCCACATTGCGTTAGGATTCTGAAGGCGAGCGAAATCAATCTGCGTTTTTAGCTCAGATGCGGCTTTAATATGCTCAGGATGACAGATTCCACGTTGCATACGTTCGACTGCCTTGGAATATTGTTTAACCCAACGCATCAGGATGCCTTCGCGGATCTGATTTTCAACGGCAGCAATGCGGTTTACCTCGGATGCTGTCTTATCTCCACCCGTGATGTTCATAACGGATGATGGAAGGAATGTTCCCATCTGAATCTCAGCTAATCCAGACATGAATTGATCGAGTTTGATGAAATCTTCCACGTCAGCAGGAATTGCAGACTGAACTACGTCATATCCTTCAGCCACATATGCTACGGGATGCATTACTTGAAGCGGAGGAATGCCTGTTTTAGCGGTTGGGCCTTTTTTCAGTAATAGCATCCCGCGCAAATATGAGTTATCGACAATAAGGTTACGAGCCTTATCGATAGCAATATGCGTGTTATACAAGTCACGTCCTGCACCACGGGATGACATCAATGCGCCACTGCCAATCTCAACAGAGAATAGCGCAATTGTGTCCGACATCCTGTTGTATCTATCCAATTGTGTGCAGATTTCATCTCCGCTTTTATCATCAAAAAGATAACGCGAAATCTTACCAGTGGGTTCACGGATCAACAACTCACCAAGTTCGACATATTTCGCGTCATTCTCGTAGCTTGCTCCATAGGATCCTTCACGCATCCAGTCTTCGTAGCGTCTAGCATCATCGTCAGAATCAAGCGTTCTCCCAGCGGGTGTTGCGTTATTGATTGCCTTAATCAGATTGTTGATATTCCAACCTGCAAGCACAGAAAGTCTCGGTTGTTCCAGCACTGGAAGCAATTCCGCAATCTGGTATCGACGCTTCCTTCCCCAAATCGGGGTTGAATCGGCTTCTTGTGGAGTCTCGATGCTGAAGAAAGTATAATCTTGACGAAGGAACTCAGGTTTCCAATCACGAACGTCATCCCAACATACTCCACAAAAACCAAATGTGGTATTCTCATGCGTAACCTGTGCAACTAGGTCATCGTGACCCTTCCATCCTCTGATGCATTTGGTGATCTCTTCACGGAACACTTTTGTCTTTTGCTCCTCGCTAACACCCTCCATTGGAAATTTGGAATAGGTAAGCGTTGGTGATTGCTCGATTACTTGTTTAAATGGTGGTTGTAAACGACTAACCATCGTAGACAAAAACCCAGTTGGACGATTACTGCGCCAATTCTGACCCATGCTTTCCAGTTTTTTGGCACTGTATGGAGGTTCATTATTTAGCTTCTTTTGAATCAATTGGTTTTTGCGATTGCGCTCAACATTCTGTTGCTTGAGTCTACGATATGCAGAATGCGCTTGCTGGCAGTCTTTAAAAGTCCGTTTAACCTGTAATGTGTCAGGATTTACAACGTCACCAGTGTCATTTCCATCAACGATTTCCAATTCAGAAATCCTCTGCTTGTCAGAGGTTTTCATAATCCGCGCAGCTTTCGATGCGTAGACGTTTGTGATTTCTGCTGGAATTGGTTTGGTTGTATCTGCCATATTATTTGAGATTTAGCCAACAATCGGCTGGCAAATTGTCTGACGGGGAAATGCTGTCTCTGGACATAAAAACTGCGGATTTATTATCGTGACGAAGAAGCAAACAACCACCTAGTGCCTTGGATGTTTTTGTCTCTTTAGCCTGTCTAATGCTGGCACTTAACCTTTCCGTTGCTTTCACGCAAGCACCACAACCGCTTTTCCATTGCACGTTCTGTTTGCAAGCAAGACAGATCTTTGCGCGTTGCTCTGCTAGCTCACTGGATACAAGTGCTACTTCTTTTGAAGAATTGATAACATTTTTAGCCCAAATCGTAACGTCATTTAGCAACTCTGTCTTTTGACTAGGTGTATTAACAGATGTTACAACTACCATATCAACTCCGTGACAGAAGTTGGGGTTCTTGCTACAGATGTACGAATTGACATCACCCTCCACGTCACCAACTGGCAAATGGTTTTCGGCACGAAAATTCGTGACAACCTCAATCAAGTTGTCATAGCTATGACCAGTGAGCTTTGCATCACCATCGTAGTAATGCCAACCCCCCGGCGGGATCATTCCAATTATCGGTTTTGCCATGAATTTTTGAGTTTTACGTCAGTTTTGTAAGGTTTGCAAGGAAAAACTTGTTTTATTTATCAATTTTGTTAAATTTAGCAAGTCAATTGCTGAAATCAACGAATTCATAACTTTCAATTCCAGTGTGTTTTTTCTGGAAAACAAACTTTTCTGGTTTTGGTTCGGTCATCGTGGCAACAACTCCACCTCGTTGCCTCATCAAATAGACCAGCAGGGACAGGGAATCGAGTGCGTCAGGACTATTTTGGCGAGTCCGCTTTACGAAGTCCCCTTTGCTCTCGACTCTCACCAACCCCTGTCCCTGCTGCTTGTACCTGCGAGAAGTTGCTTGACGAACCAACTCCTCGATACGGAAACTAGGTGATATTTTTAGATACTCAAACTCTAGGTATTTAGCAAGTCCGAAAATCAGTTCTGTAACAACTCCTGAATACAATTCGTTTGCGCGTTGTGTGTCATCTCCCAAGATATGGGTTTCTGAACTAGCCCATGAATAATTGACCCCCATGACTTCGCTTCCGTAAAGTGATCTCAACGCATCGTGGATTCCTGCTCCGTTTCCAGTTCGGTCAACACATAGCCAATTCGCGCCGATCCTCATCTCCTTTGCAAAGCGGATGATCTCTGCGGTCTGCTCTAGTGTTGCCAATTTCGGGAACTGCATTTGCGAATCCAGTTGTAAGCACGTCTTTGGCTTTTTGAATTCTCTAAATTGTCCATCCCGTGGAGTCCACCCATCACAGAGTCCGTATCGCCCGAAAGAGCAGACAACTTGATCTCGCCCCTCCAATGCCAAATCGAACGCTGCTAGAGGCACTACAGGGCCAATAAACCGCAAGCTACCCATTGAGTTGTCCATCATGGCAGGAGTGATGATTGCCATCGAGATACCTTCCTGCGGGAAGAATCCACGGGCCATTGTGTAGTATTCGGCAGTGCGTCCTTTACTTTCGTATGCCATGTAGCCCTCGTACGATTGGAAGCCGGGGAAAACAATCTCCTTATTTGTCACGTTCTCGCACCTTGCTGCATCGAGCCTCAAGATATGCCACCCCTCCCTACTTTCCCACTCAAAATCCTCTTCACAGTCCACACTCTGCCAACCCCGCACAGGTTCACACCTTTTTCCGAATTCACTATTCCTGTCTTTCGGGTTCGATGCTCCGAAAATCTTGATGCGTCCCTTGGAATCCTTTGTGTCAGCAGCGGACAGGATGTTCTGTAAACCTTCCCACACCCCAGCGGGAACCTCTTCAGCTTCGTCCAGCACAACGTGTGTCCTACTCATTTGCCCCCACTTAGGATCTGGCTTTTGCCTTGGACTTGGGTGAAACCCACGGAGCGTACCAGTTCCGCTATCACCTTTCGGAACGGCAACTAGATGGATGCCATTCTTGTCATCGTCATTGGCTTGAATCGACTTCACTAAGTCTTCGCTACCTTCGTACTCTGGACGCACCAATGCAGTGCGGTAGAAGTTTTTGATTGCAGCAAATACGTTTCTCTGCGCGTGTGCTTCAGTCAACGAAACAACTTTGATACAAGTATACTCTGGATCTCGCATCCAATCCAACAGGAACCACGCAGCGGCATTGAACGTCTTTCCCATTGCACCTGCCCCCTGAACTAATAACTTGTCATGCTCAAACAAGCACCTCCAAGTATCCGCTGCACTCTGTGGCCTCCAGTCGTAAACTCCAGCCCCCCATAGAATCGTTGCCGCTGCCTCAAATTGATCGTGCCTCAATAGGTGTTGAACGAAGTTTAACACAGTCTGCCTAGCCACCTTTTCGTCCAGTGTAACCTGTTTTTTATGAGAATCTGTCAAATGTGTCAGTATAAACTGAGCAGCATAAATGACCCCATTGATGTCATCCTTTTCAGCCTCTGCTCTCACCCTTGTGGCAATGTTGATTGCCTGTAAAACTGACGGAGGTTTATTCATTCACTCTCCATCCCCACATCAGATTAAACCAGCAAAATTCCTTTTCTGCGAGGCTTTTATGACACTTGAATACTTTAGTGAATCTATTCACAAACCACTCTTTGTACTTCTCAAACTCTTCGTTTGTCCAACTCTTCTTGCTATACCAGTTCTCTTGGTTTGTGAATTCCTTATCAAATCCTTCAAACCCAACACGCTTGAACATCTCGTCCAATGCTTCAGCCATAAATGTATCTACTTTATTCATAATTAATCCCAGTACAACTGCGTTCCAGTTAGTTTTCCGCTCATTATTCTTTCTAGCACAGGTTCAACGTCCCACGGATACAATCCTTTCTCATAGCAGGTTTGCACTCCAAAGTACTCGCTGAACTTATCTCTGTCTATTCCGCTATTTTTCAATGCTTTATCTAGTACATCAAACTCAATATGCTCAATTGGGTTCTCCGTGATCACAATCCCAAGTTGATCTATGCGATTGTATTTCACTCCTCATCCTCCTCGTCATCTTCATCCTCGTCATACATTGAATTCTCAATCAGTTCGTGGATCTTGACCTGAAGGATGCCAACCATGCTTGCCAATGGCAAATCAAACTCTGCAATGTAGGTATCGATCAACTTATCAATTTTATTTTGTAGTTCTGTTATCTGGTCTGAGTCTTTCATGTTCCTCCTTTAGTTGGTGAATTTTACCATCCTTACTCCAAACTCTCACGTTTCCTAACTCTTCAAACTGGAAATCCCACTCCTCTTTTGATATGCGTCCGCACATATAGTCCTCGTTTGATTTACGTTGCGCTTCTAATCTTGTCATTCCCAATGCTCCAATGGACATCTCTCAGTGTCCATAACTAGTTTTATCTCCATGTTGCAACCACAAACACCGCATTTTCCTGCGCCACTGAATGCCGTTGGATCATAGTGAACACACTGGTTGCAGATTAATAATCGCTCTTCGATCTGCTCTTTGTTCCGTATAGGCATACCTGCTCTGACGAATGCCGCTGCACTCTTCACAAAGGTAACCGCTTTCTGCGCTATGTTTGGCTCGTTCATTTCATTCCAAATATGCTCTTTAGTGCATCCACACCAGCACTAGTGCTATGATATGACCTTGGTTCGTCTTCCCCTTCTTCTTCCCCGTCATACATTGCAACATCCCATGTCGTATCGAACAACTTACGCAGTCCCTTTGCAGACATGGTTACGTTTCCCCTTCCGTTGAACGATGGGTTCTTGTTGCTATACACCTTCCATAGTTCTTCCTTTGTCATACGTTTATCAGTGCAATGTTGAATTCCGCTGCAAGCAGTGTTGTTGATTCGTCCGTGGGATACGTCTCACGATAGACTATCCTCTTGATGCCGTACGATGCAAGCGATTTCAAACAGTTGTTACACGGCAATGTTGTTGATGCCAGCAGGTAGCACTCCAGCGGCTTAACATGACGCAATGCGTTCTGCTCTGCATGGACAACGTAATTTCTACGCTTGTCCCTGTCAGTCCAGTCTTCCTCCATATGCGGCGGGAACCCGTTGTACCCACACGCTGCAACAGTGTTGTCGTGTCTCAACAACACAGCACCAACCTGCCTCCACGGGTCTTTGCTCTTCTTGGCTACAACTTCAGCTATCGACAATGCGTATTCGTCCCAGTTCATGATCTATGTATTTCTCCCATATGGTCTTCCAACCAGTAGACTGCCTGACCAGAATCCCTAACGTCATCTGGAAAGATACACTCGTCGCTAATGATTCCATGTAATTGCAATGCGTTCATTACCTTTGTTGCGTTCAGCTTCTTGTATTGAATGTAATGTTCAAGTGTGTTCACTCGTCAAACCCTTTCATTCCATCGTATACAACATACAGTATAATAGCTGCTAATACGCTATAGCCGATATAATATCCCATATATTAGTTATTGGCATGACTCACACTCTGGATCATCAATTCGACAAGTGCGCTCCACCTTGATATCTGCCAAGTCATCATCGTCCTTCAACACAACGGGTTCCTCAACCGCTTCAACCTTGTCTGCCCGTGCGATTGCTGCCTCATTCGTGTAGCGTTTCTCTGGGTATCGCTTCGATAACTTCTCTACGTTAGCCTCGATACACTCGTTAAGCGTCAATCCCAACTCGTTTAACAAACCAGTTAGGTAAAACAAAATGTCTCCTGCCTCTTCCCGCACGTTGTCGAAGTCTAATTGCTTCTGGTAGACTGCGTGTTTCTTGATTGCGTCAAGCAACTCACCCGCTTCACCACTCACTCCAACTGCCATGTGGAGAATGGATGCCTGAAGTGGCGTTAACTGAAGCAAGATGTCATGCCCCGGCTTCACTATGGATCGAACGAACTGCTCGTATGGTGTAGTTAATTTCATTTTGTATGTATGTTAAAGTATGCCAAGCCGAAACAACCTGCTTCAGCTAGGTGGACTAACCTTCCCTCACGTCCTATAGCCTCGTCAAGCATCTTTTTCGTGATCATCTGCGGATGCCCATCATGTGGTTCGATATCAACCCATTCAAATATACGAAGCGTCCTAGCTGCTCGCAGTGCGTTGGCAATAATAAGTGCAGGGTCATCCGTGTGCTGCAAGCAATTGTATATCCAGCACTCGTCAAACCCTCTGAGTGAAACGTCCTCACCTCGCATAACAAGACACTCCACCCCATGCTCATGGTAGCGAGCGTATGTCCACTGAGGATACTGAAGTGGATCCACTACCAATGCCCTGCCAAGTCCCTTCGACTTTAACAGCATGGAAGTAGGCCCACCACCTATGTCGATCACTGACTTACCTGACAGGCTGAACCCATAGCCAACCTGATGTAGCCCCATGAATCGCGCATAAACGTAATGCTTCTGGTCTTCATCGAACGTGTTGCAGCAGTCTCCCCAGTAATTTGCTTCAAATGTGTAGTCACTCATATTGTTTATGTATTAAATAATTTAACCCAACCTTCTATTCTTTTATTCCAATCAAATGTTTCAATCGCATATTCTTGTATTTTTGCACAAGTATCCCGATACAACTGGTGGTCTTGTTTATATCTCAAGATTGCTTCTCTTGTTTCATTGATAAAATCATTTACATCAATTGAGACTACAACTCCACCACTTTTAACTGCATCCTCTGCATAATATCCAACAGGAGTTCCTATCGTTAGTCTTCCTGCTGCTGCGGATTCCATCATTGGCAAACCTCCAGCTTCCTCGGTTGATGACATCACAACGCAATCAACCCTGCCATAGTACGAAGGCATACACAAGTGATTCATCTCTGGAAATGATAACAACTCCACATCGATTCCATTTACAGCATCTTCTACCAACTTGCCCCTCTTTATCTCCTCGTTCAAGAAGTTCTTGGTTTCCTTCATCCCAGCATACCCAATTACAGATAGTCGATGAGAGATGTTGCGCTCAAAAACATCCGTATGGATTCCAAGTTTCACAATGTCAGGAACCCTGCTAACCCCAAACTCCATAGATTTGTTCTTTAGGACGCTTGATATAACAGCATACCCTTTAAGCTGGGAATAAAAATCAACCCCATAATCTTTCCTAGCCAGCAATATGTCCCATTGACCATGAGCAACGCTTACTATCTTGTCCAACGGAATCCCTCGATAATGCAACGGAATTACTGCCTCTGGAGTTGTAACGAACACATCGTATGTTCTATTCAAGAAATCAAACTCATGCTGTGAATACGGAATAGTCCAGTCAAGCAAATTTG
>Ga0209597_1000062_pt1 | contig 64067 bp, 63 predicted proteins | sample M_140625_MF_Meta_FD_187316 | JGI IMG/M metagenome (GOLD analysis project Ga0209597, IMG submission 187316) | Freshwater microbial communities from Lake Montjoie, Canada to study carbon cycling - M_140625_MF_MetaG (SPAdes) (version 2) | ecosystem: Environmental > Aquatic > Freshwater > Lake... | reverse complement strand
GGAGTAACTGGATCTACTGGATCAACTGGAGCAACTGGTTCTATTGGAGCAACAGGAGCAACAGGAGTAACTGGATCTACTGGATCAACTGGAGCTACTGGATCAACTGGAGCAACTGGAGCAACTGGAGCAACAGGATCTACTGGATCAACAGGAGCTACTGGATCTACTGGATCAACTGGAGCTACTGGAGCAACAGGAAGAACTGGTGCTACTGGTGCAACTGGAGCAACAGGAAGAACTGGTGCTACTGGTGCAACTGGAGCAACAGGAAGAACTGGTGCTACTGGTGCAACTGGATCAACAGGTTCTACTGGAGCTACTGGATCTACTGGATCAACTGGAGCAATTGGACCTACCTTATTTATAAATGCCATAAACCAAGAAGTTTTTAGTAAAAGTACTAAAGTAAATAATATTCTTTATACAAAACCCACAACTATAACTACGAGTAATGTAAATGCTGAATTAGATAATTTTACAGACAATCAACAAATTTATACATTTGGACCAACTATACCAAATCGTTGGGTTGGAGTGGGCGAAGACCCATCTCCTCTATTTTATTCATCAGATGGATTAACTTGGTTTCCAGTAAATGAAACCAATAATTTATTTTTTAAACGAGCATATGGTGTAGAATGGAATGGAATTTTATGGGTTGCAGTTGGAGATAGTAATTCTGAAAATAATTCTATTTGTTATTCATATGATGGTATTATTTGGCAACCAACGCTAATTCCTGGTGCATTTTCAATAGGTAGATGTGTAGCTTGGAATGGTAAAATGTGGATTGCTGGAGGCGAACCGGGTGGGTCAAATATGTGGTATTCATATGATGGTATGAATTGGGAACCAAATTTATCATCAGATATAGATTATGTTTTTAAAATAGCATGGAATGGATATTTATGGATAGCTGTTGGTGATGGTAATATTACTACTACTACTTCTTCTATTATTTATTCTTATGATGGATTTAGTTGGTTTCAAGCTTTACCTTTAATTGGTGGAACTGTTTTTTATAGTGTTGCGTGGAATGGTTCAATGTGGGTAGCTGTTGGAAATGATCCAACTTCTCAATTTTACTATTCTTTTGACGGAATAAATTGGTCTCAATATGGTCAATTGTTATTTTCGAATACTGCATATGATGTAAAATGGAATGGTATTTTATGGGTTGCAGTAGGAGTTGCAAATGGAGTTGCAAATGGAGTTGCTTATTCTTATGACGGAATTTCATGGAATTTTGGATTAGTTTTATTAGGTTCAGGAGTAGCAAATTATACTTCGGTTTGTTGGAATGGGACTATTTGGATTGCTTTCAATTTTGCTTTAGGAAATAGATTAATATATTCCAATGATGGTATAAATTGGATACAAAAAACTTCAAAAATAACTTATGGTTATGACTTAGCCTATAACGACAAGAGGTATAATACTATTACATTTCCTAAAAACCGTGTAGTAGCATTAGGACAAAATAGTATATTTTATTCTGATGATGGAATTGTCTGGCAGTCAGCTGCCACCCTATCAGTTTTTAATGACGGAAGATTTGTATATTGGAATGGAAAAATGTGGGTAGCTGTGGGTTCTACACTTCCGTCTTCAAGTATTGCATATTCATATGATGGAACTAATTGGATTAGTGCAACAAATATATTTGATGAAGGATATGGTGTAAAATGGAATGGAAGAATGTGGGTTGCTGTTGGAAATCCTAATTCAACATTTAATACTAGAATAGCATATTCTTATGATGGTATTTGTTGGAAAAGGCCGAAATTTGTTCCTAAATTTAAACGTTTTTATACAATTGATTGGAATGGAGAAATTTGGGTAGTAGGGGGGGAACCTCTTCCTTTTAATACATTATCTTTAGCATATTCTTATGATGGGGATACTTGGATTCTTGCAACTATAAATCCATCACCTTTTATATGTTATACAGTGGTTTGGAATGGAATAATGTGGCTTGCAGGTGGGGACAATAATATACTATGTTATTCTTATGATGGAATCAATTGGTATCAAGTTAATTTGCCTCCTGGAATGAGTATAATTTATACTATTGCATGGAATGGATCAATGTGGGTAGCAGGAGGAGATTCTTCACCATATATTTCTTATTCTTATGATGGTCAAAATTGGGAAAATACTAATATTAATTTTGTTGGTACCCCTAATCAAGTCAATGGAATTACGTGGGATGGTAATAAATGGTTAGCCGTTGGTAGTGTTGGACAGATTTATTATTCTTATGATGGTTTATTATGGACTGAGACACTTGTTAGTTCAGGTCCAATATACGGAGTTGCATGGAATTCAAATTTAGGTTCTACATATATACAACAACCAACAATTTGTTTAGGATCTTCTGATCTTAAGAATTCAATTGCTTATTCTATAGATGGGATAAAATATGTAGGTCTAGGTAATGATGCATATAGTTTATTTTCAATAGGTTACGCAGCCGCATGGAATGGAACCATGTGGGTTGCTGTAGGAACATCTTCTCTTTATACAATTGCTTATTCTTATGATGGAATTAAATGGTTTCCTATAATAAATTCCTATACATATTTTACTACAGGATATTGTGTTGTATGGACTGGATTAAATTGGGTTGTTGGAGGGGCAGGTAATTCTCTTGGTTTAAATATATATTATTCTCCCGACGGTATAAATTGGATTCCATCAATATTTATGGGAATACCACCATCAGGATTTGATGTTCGTGGTCTAGCTACTGATGTAATAACAATAGTGGGTGGAACTAGTTCTACTACAGTTGCCGTTGGATTAGGTGCAAATATTTGGTATTCAAATGATGATGGAATAAATTGGACACAAGCAGGCGGTGGCCCTGGATTTGATTTATATTGCGTTGCTTGGAATGGAACAACATGGTTAACTGGGGGTATAACTAACGACTTATATTCTTCATTTGATGGCTTAACTTGGACTTTTGCAATTACTACTGGGGCATTAAATATCAACAGTATAGCTTGGAACGGAGTCGTTTGGGTTTTAGTAGGGGATAATACCGCCGGATCATCTCAAATATATTGGAATTCTTCTTTGGATGGATTATCTGTTTGGCAACTAGCATCAGTTTTTGCTGGTGCAATTTACGATTATAATACAGTAATTTGGAATGGCAAGAGATGGATTGCTGGAGGGAGTGATCCAAGTGTTCCACAAAGTTATATCTTAACATCTTATGATGGTATTACATGGTTTGTAAGTCCTCCTAATTCTACTACAAATTTATATAAAAATCTTGTAAACCAAGAAATTTTAGGTTTAAGTAGTAATTCAACAATTGGAGGTGTAATAGTTGATAGTCAAATTGTTTTAAATAAAAATAATAGCTTAAACTTAACGACAAAATTAGATGTAGTATCGGAAAAATATTTTAATAATGGATATAATAATATGACATTATCAATTTCCAATTTAAATTAAAATTAAAAAATATAAATTAAAATTTAAAAATATAAATTAAAATTAAAAAATATTAATCATTAATATATATATTAATAATTAATAGTTATTCAAATTATTTAGGATCTAAGCGTTGCCGACTGGTGCTGTTTATAAAGATACACTTGGCTTTTTAAAAATTGTATAAATAAATTATTGTCTTCTTTACATGTATAGATGGTCTCATTAATATTATACTTGAATATAATTATGGTTTATGGTTTTGAATAAAGAATAACGACACTCAATTTACAAGTAGTTTTATTTAATATAAGAAACTTTGAAAACAATACGAGAATTATTTATTGGGAGAAGATATGATCAATTATAAAAATGAAAAATGTTTTAGGCAAAAAGTATTGGTATTTTTCTAATTGTATATATAATGGCATTTACACGATTTCATGACGATGACGCAAGAATTGCAAAACAATTACAGCAACAAACAGATCAAGAACGTTGGTATTTAGACGTACCGGGTAACGGTGACAAACCATGTTTTGTTTTAGATCCTTATATAATTCCACAGAAATGGGGAGGTAATTTGTGGACAAATAGTGTTGATATTCAAAGTTCACTTTTAGGAATAGATAGGCAACTAAATAAGGATTGCTTAAAAGTAAATGGAATAGATCTATATAAACGACAAACGGTAAATGCTTCCCCTATTGATACACCAGTTTGTGATAAATTTTTAACAACAGAACAAAGTAGAGCGACTTTACCTGCATGGACTTTACGAGATTTACCACAAAACCATGCATATTATTTACCAAATAATCCACAAGCACATACAGAATTAAAATTTCAAAATAATGTTAGTACAAGAATTTTAGAAAAAGATATATTTCAAAGACAAATGTTATGTACATTGAATAATGACCAAGGATATACAGTGCCAGTTGTAGAGCAGAAGGGAGGCTATATAGGAGGACCTAAGACATGTTCCAATGATTGTAGCCGAGTTTAAATAATATATTTTTAAATCAACTTAAAGGGCTTTAAATTACAATTTAATATATATATTAAACAATATTTTGGATTATATTTTTAAATTTGATTATATTTTTAAATTAGATTATTTTTTAAAAGTATAATATATGGAATTAGCTATCCCTTTAGTAGCATTAGGAGGAATGTATGTTATTTCAAATCAAAATAAAAATAACTCCAAATCCGAAAACTTCAAACCTAATTTAAAAAAAGAAAACTTTAACAATATGGGTATTCGAACTAATTTACAGCAAACTAATCAAGATTCACCGTTATCCAATTATTTACCTAACACTCATGTACCTCCGCAAAATTATCCTATTATGAATAATAAGGAATTAGTTGATAATGTTCAAGAATATCCTAATCCAAATGTCGCCACCGATAAATATTTCAATCAAAATGTTTATGAACAAAAACAACGTGCTAATATTCCTATAAGTAATAACATACAACAATTTTATTCTTTAACCGGTGACTATCTTTCTTCACAAGAATTTATTCATAATAATATGGTTCCATTTACTGGAAGTAAACCCAAAGGACAAATTTATGATGTTAATATTGCTGAAACTATTTTAGATAATTATGTAGGAAATGGATCTCAGGTAATTAAGAAAATAGAACAAGCTCCTCTTTTTAAACCTCAAGATAATGTGCAATGGACTTATGGTATGCCTGATATGAGTGATTTTTATCAATCCAGGCAAAATCCAGTTAATCGTAATAATAATGTTAAACCATTTGAATCTGTTATGGTTGGACCTGGTTTAGACAAAGGGTATACCGCTGCTGGTAGTCATGGCTTCAATTCTGGTATGGAATCTCGTGATAAATGGCTACCTAAAACTGTTGATGAATTACGTGTTAAAACTAATCCAAAACAAGAATTTACTTTAGACAATTTAGAAGGACCTGCATCTGCACATGTAAAAAATGTCGGTATTGAGGGAAAGGTAGAGAAATACAGACCAGATACATTTTTCATTAATTCACAGGATCGTTGGCTTACTACTACAGGTGCTGAAAAAGCCACCCGACTTGTATCTGAAGAAATTTTTAGACCATCACATCGTAACGAAACCACTACATATCAACATGGAACTCCAAATGCTATTCTAAAAACTGCCAGTTATGTACCTACTAAACATGAAGATCCCAAAAGAAATCAATTAGAGGGATTTGATGTTGGTCATTCAAATGCTGCTGGAACTGGACCACAACATGATTTACAAAATAATCATATTAATTATGTTAATAATCGTGCAAATAATCCCCAACCTCAATCATTCGGTTCAGGATTTACACATGCTATTGGAGCCGCTATAGCTCCTATTATGGATATTTTGAAACCATCTAGAAAAGAAGAATATACTTCTAACATGAGAATTTATGGAAACTCAGGTTCTATAATTCCTGGTAATTATGTTTTAAATCCTGGAGATTCACCTTCAACTACTATTAAGGAAACTACTTTGTATCAACCTAATAGTTATATTGGATTCCAAAAAGAAAATGCAGCTTATCTAGTGTCACAACAACAACCAATTGCTAATCAACGAGATTCTGTCAATCATAATCAATTATTAGGTATGTCATCAAAGCATGGAAATCGTCAATATGATTCTATTTATAGACAAACTAATAATGATAGTAAAGAACGTCTTGTTGCCGCAAGAGTAAATGCCGGTAATACTAGTCAATTTAATCCACAAATGAATGTAACTTTATCAAAAATTGATTCTGATCGTGAAAATAATCGTTTATGGGCACCTTCTTCTATTATTCAAAGTGGACCATCAGTGCATACTTATGGAAAGGCAAATATGCCTCAATATTATGATGAGTGTATTGGATGCGATCGTATTGCACCAGATCTATTAACTGCATTTAAAGAAAATCCTTATACTCATAGTTTAACTAGTTCTGTTTAAAATAATTTTGTTTATATACATACTCAAATTATTTTATAAGTTTATAGGTTTTTAGATTTATAGTTTTATATTATTGTCCAAATGTCTTCAGATGGATTTTTAGAAAAAGAAATATTTTTATTTACAATTGAATAACAATCTTGCCAAGTTTTGCTTCCATGTGATCCTAACCAATCTTCGCATATAAATCTATCATTTTCTATCATATTTTCCGGTATTTTTATTGGTCTACAAGAAATTAAATAACTTCCTCTAGCCCACCAAAAATTAAACCATCCAAGTCCAGTATCTCCTGGAAATAAAGCTGCCTTTTGTATAATTGCATAATTTTCAAATATATGTAACGTTGATTCCCAATCTAAAAATGTATTTAATGTTAGACGTTGCTCAATTTGAGTTCTTCCTGTTCCAGGATTATGATTTACCATACCCTTACTATGGATATAAATAAATATTTTTTCTGGATTAATTAGGGCTAATTCTCTAATTTTTATTATAGCAGGAAACTCATATTTGTTTTCAAAAACTTCTGTTATTTCTATTGACATATTTAAAGTTGATTCTAATATTGATTTAGCATCTTGAATATCCTCTGGGTTTCCTAATAATACTGCATGAAATACACTAACATTTATTATACCACTTATTAAAATATCATAAATTTGACCTTTTATCATTCTTCTCCAATCTTTATCATTATTCAAAAATGCATAATAAAGAATAAAAATTGGTTTTTCATTATTATTATTATTATTATTATTATCATTATTATTATTATTACTATCAAAATACATTTCATTATTAATTGATTCATTTTCTAAAAAATGAGTAATTGCATTATCTTTATTATTGTATTCAATTGTATTAAATATATTTGGGTTATGTTGGATATATTTTTTCCAATTAAAATTTTCTGGTAAAAAACAATATTTTCTATTTTCAAATCTACCATGATTTAAATAATGATTTTCTAAAGCTTGTTTATCAAAACCAAATGCATTTTTTAGATCTAAATAATAATTTGAATAAAAAATATGATCAAATTTGATAGGTAATTGTTTCATAGGTTAAATTATATTATATATTTTAAGTCATTTTTTTATTTAATAAAATAAATTTAAAGATTTAATAATATAAATAAATAATTATAATATGAAATCAGTTTACCCAAAATGTGCTAAGACATTTAGAGAATGGTGTCAATCAAATAAAATATATAATAATTTTTTTATATCTTTGGACAAACCATCAGTATTTGATGTTACTCTAAGAGATGGCTTACAAGCATTATCTAAACAAGAACAAAACGAAATTACCACATTTGATAAAATTAAAATATATAATGAAATAATAACAAAATATAATCCGAAACATATAGAAATAGGATCCATAGTTTCTAAAAAATTATTTCCTATATTTAGTGATACGCTTTCATTTTTTGATTTAATTCATAAAGAGCATATTAATAATAAATATATTTTAATTCCAAATAAAGAAAAACTACAACAATTAATTAATAATAACCAAGTTAACAATTTTTCATTTATTACATCAGTTTCCGATAGTTTTCAAATAAAAAATACAAAAAAATCATTATCTGAATCTGATAACGATTTAATTGAAATGTTGTATAATTTGGAAAATAAGTTGGAAAAGAATATTGTTAAGATTTATGTTTCATGTATTAATGAATGTCCAATTGAAGGTAAAATTGACAATGATTTTATAGTGCATCGTTTATTAAAATTACATAATATGAATATAGATAATATTTGTTTATCAGATACTTGTGGTTCATTAGATCCTGATGATTTTGAATATATTATTGATACATGTAAAATATTTGGGCTACCAATGTCAAAAGTTTCATTGCATTTGCATGTAAAACCAGAAAGAGAAAATATTGTAGAACAGATAATTTGGAAGGCACTAGACAGAAAAATTATTAATTTTGATGTTTCTAATTTAAAAAGTGGAGGATGTTCAGTAACAATTGATAAAAGCCAATTAGCATCAAATTTATCATATGAATTATATTACAAATCATTGTGTAAATATATTTTAAAAAAAACCGATTAAACCACGATTAATATCAGATTAATATCAGATTAAATTATGAAACATACTAACAATCAAAATTATAAAATACGTAATATTTAAATATAAAAACACTTTTTAAATATTAGTTAAAGTAAAAAATGGCGTTAAATATTCATCAAAATATAAAAGATAAATTAAAATACTTTCATCAAATACATAAAATTCCTAATATAATTTTTAATGGTCCTAGTGGATCAGGTAAAAGTACAATTGTTAATGATTTTATTTCATTAATATATGACGGTAACAAAGACAAAATAAAGGATTTTGTCATGTATGTAAATTGTGCACACGGTAAAGGGATAAAATTTATTAGAGAAGAATTAAAATTCTTTGCAAAAACACATATAAATTCTAATGGTGGTAATACTTTCAAAAGTATTATCCTTTTAAATGGTGACAAACTAACAATGGATGCACAATCAGCTTTACGAAGATGTATTGAATTATTTAGTCACAATACGCGTTTTTTTATAATTGTAGAGGATAAATATAAATTATTAAGACCAATTTTATCAAGATTTTGTGAAATATATATATCGGAACCAGAATACAAGGGCAAAACAATTAATTTATATAAATATAATTTGGATGAAACATTTAAACTAACAGATATAAAAACTCAACGAAATGAGTGGTTAAAAAAGGAACTATCCAAATATACTTTGCAAAATATAACGGAATTAGATTTATTAGCATTTGTATCAAAATTATATGAAAAGGCATATAATGCACTAGATATAATTAAGATTTTAGAAAATGGATTCTCTTTTATGAATATAGAAAAAAGGTATGAATTATTAATTGCTTTTAATAAAGTAAAGAAAGAAATAAGAAATGAAAAATTGTTATTATTATTTGTTTTAAATTTTATTTTTTTGGACAAGACAGTAATTCTAGAAAATATTTCCTTTATGTAAATAGTAATGTAATTTTAGTTTTTGTTGAAAAATTATATTTCAAAATATCTTTTTGAAATATAAATTCTATAGTAAATCTTTTTGAATAACAACTTCTTTGGATATATTTTTAACAATTTTTTCATAATTTTTTTCAGATTCTTCTTTTGATGATCCCGACATGGAATTTAAAACAATTTGCATATATTTATCATTTTGTTTTGAATCAGGATCTGCATAATTTGGATTCTTTTTTTGCCATTCGCTGATTTTTTTAATGTTTTTATTTGCGACGTGTTTAATAGCATTTTTAATAGTAGTTTTTTGATCATCCTCTTTAGACCATTGATCTTCATTTTTAATATAAAGTATTTCTCTTTTAGAGTCACTACAATGAATTGGTCTTCGTGTTAAATCAATATCTTTTAAATTTTTAATAAAAACTTTGCTAATACCTTCGGCATAACCTAATTTACCAGTTTCTTCTAGATCACTTATTGTTAGTGTAATCTGATTAATAAAGTCATTAATATTAAGTGCATCCTTACAAGTTTCGTTTAAAAACACTTGTAAATTGAATGTTTTATTATTAGAATTAACATTATTATTATTACCGATTGTTGGTTTAGAAGCTAGTTCGATTAAATTTTTCTGTAATTCGTTATTTTGTTTTAAAAGATCGTAAAACATTTTAGGGGTAATTTTAAATTCTTCATCAATTTTGATTTCTTCTTGTTTAAATATAGAATTTGTGTCATGATGTATGAACTCGTTTTGTTGACAATATTTTTTTTTGTGTCGCCATAATCCAGTTCTGTCCTTATATTTTTTACCGCATTCACAGTCATAAAATATGTTGTTGTCTTGACATTTTTTGTTGATATTTGTTGCTAATTTGTGCTTAGCAGTCAAAATATGCCGACTATATTGGCTTTTTCTATCGGTAATGTAGTCACAAATTTTGCATTCAAAAATATGCGAACTTTTTGGAACTAAATCGGTTGCCATTTTGTGTTATATAAGCAACATAAAAAGTTCCTAAATAGTTTTTAAGAAAAAACAATAAATTTTATCGTAACAAATATTTTGACACATTTACTTATTTTTAGAGCATTATCGTCACAAGTCGTTTTAAAAACATGTTTTTCAAGACTTTTTTTGACTTTTCTATTTTGGACATTTTAAAAATGTCCATTTTCGGAAACTGAATTACTTTTATAAAAAAAAGACGACAGACTGAGAAAAATTACCAAAATAATAATTACAATATCGTGATCATAAATGCAGTCAAAATAAAAATAGATCTGTGAAACGTGTTTTCAGTCACGTCTTTAAGTTCATTTGTTATATATATAATTCGCGGTATAAAATTAATTTCATGGAATAAATTTATTTAGAAAATAATTAGTTTAAATATTTATTTTTTTACATCAAACATTTACATTATGGATGATTTTAATGTTAGTTCTTTGCATGAATCTAAAAATGAATGGGGTGCCCGTTTATTAACTATTTTAACGCCTCTTATTATTGAAGGATTTAAATCCATATTTGATGAATCTTTTAAACTTTGTAAAGAAAATGGGGAAACCGATAAATACTTAATGACGTTTCAAAATTTTATAACTAGAATTCCTAAGTGGAATTCAATTATCATTGAAGCTGAACGTAAAAGAATTATTGAGAGAAGTGGATGTTCTTATTTAGAAGAATTAGTAACATGTATACATATTATTCAATTAAAATTACTTACAGCTATGCGTGTTGGTCAAAAACAAAAAAAGATTGATATAAATATTCCAAAATTAGATGATTTTGTACATAAAGCATATATCAATGTTGCAAGAAAGGTATACAAAAATGTATATCTTTTTGAATTAAATTCACAACCATTACAAATTCAAAAATATAATCGTGAACTTGAAATTATTGTGCAAGAATGTATTCTTAATGCAGTTAGAGAAAGTATTCCAGTTGAAAGTATTTTGCGAGCATATATGGATGAAACTGTGGAAGAAGATATAGTAGAAGAAATTAATGAACAAATTTTGGATACACCAGTAAAAGAAGAATCTCAAACTATTGTTGAAGGAAATGAAGGCAATATAAGTTTAAAATTTAACGATGTAGATTCAGTTGTTAGTAATAGTGGACAACATGAATTAGTTACTGCACCAAAAAGTATTCAGAGACTTGAAGAAATTAGTACATTAAGAAATATTCAAAGGAAAATGGAAGAAGAGGAAGAACAATCAAATGATGAAAAAATTAATATTTTAAATGAGGAAGTAATACTTGATAGTTTAGATGTTCAAATAATAAATCCACCTGAAATAAATTTAGAACCAAATTTTTTATTAGATGATATTGAAGTTTTAGCATAAATTTGGGGGGTATCCCCCGCACGCCCCATTTACACTTTAATAATATGTTGAAAGTATATAACAAAATTATAATAAAGGAAAGTTTCTAAGCTTTGGAAAAAAATGCGTTACTAACAAATTAGAAATGTAAAAATATATTTTAATATGGATAATATATTTTTAGTAGCAGCAATTATTTCGGTAATTTATTTTATTGCAAAATTTTTAGAAATGAGATATGTAGATAAAGAACCTAAACCACTTAAAATTTTAGTAAGAGATTCGTTATTAGTTTATGTTAGTGTAGTAGCAGGGCATTTTATAATAAATCAATTACAACCAGTAATACATGAAAATATAGCACAAAATTCAATACCATTAGCATTTACAGATAATCCACCGTTTTAATAAAACTGGACTTTTTTGAATAAAACTGGACTTTTTTGAATAAAACTGGACTTTTAGCGACCCGTCCATACTTTTACAAATGGGTTAATAACTTTTTTCCTTTTTAGATCTTCATTATATTCATCATAGTTGTAATCAAATGCTCTATATTGTTTAATTATATCACCAAATAATGATTGTTTTTTTAATAAACTTGGATACTCTTCACAAAATAACAATCCTAATACTCTTTCTAATGCACAACGATCAGTTCTATTTTTAATAACATTAACTAAATTTGTAATATTATATTTATTTTGTAAATGCTGTAAAAAAGATAATTTTATATATGATTGTGCTCCAAAACATAAATTAAATTTTTGTTTATTAAATCCTAGAATATTCATATCGGTCGCATTTAGACGTCTAATAATATTTCCATTATTATTTAAAACAGATGCAATTCGTAATATATTATTTAAATTTTCTTTGTCATAGACATGATGCCATAATGGTAAAACTTGCATTTGAAATGTTTCAAATGGAATTCGTCTATGGACAAATAAACTATCATGTATTATAATAGCATTTTCAAACCATTTATGTTTTAAATAATAAATATAAGGTAGAATTTCTCCGCTTCCTGGATGCTCTGATTGAATAATAGTTAAATTTTTATAAGGAAAATCTGATTTAACAAATTGTTTATTGCTATTATCATCTATAATTACAATTTGTTTATAAGGATAAAATGTTCTAATCAATTTAATACTTTGATTCCAATATCTATTCGTTTTTTCAGAATTTACGTGTCTAGTAATAATAAACCCAAAGTCTGAATTAGCCATTTATTAATATAAATATATATTTTATATTAATTAAAATACTAGTAAATTACTTATTTAGCAACAACATGGTAATTCATCTATATTTATTATTTGTTCTGATTTTGGAATATTTTTATTGGATATAATAAATTTGCTAAATTCAGGACGTTCTAATTGTGATGCAGGTGTGTGTTTATGTACATAACGAGCTATCATTTTATATAATTTAAAATCGGGATATCGTTCTACACCATTATTTTTATATAAAACATTAATACCATTATCATCTAAGCACCAATCTATAATTATTTTAATAAGAGAAGATAATTCATTTTGTGGACTAGTTAAATTTTTAATCATATCAAAATCTTCAATTACATAATCAAAAATAGAACATGCTAAACGACAAAGATCAAAACTGAAATTAGGTTCTAAACGTGGTTTTTTATCATTAAAAAATGGTTCAGTATTATATTGAGTAGCAGCATCACCTCCAGTTTGAAAACTATCACTACAAAATATTTTACCATTAAATTTATAAATTGCACGGCCAAAATCAATAATTTTATATATTTTTCCAAAAGTAGGAACCTTATATGTTTTTTTTTTATATACATAATATAAAAATTTTTTGTTAGTGTGAATATACATAACATTGTTTGTATGTAAGTCATTATGTGTAAAAGAAAACATTTTTTGATAAGTAATAAGTGTCATAATTATTTGCATTAATGCAGAAAACCATTCTTCTTCTTTGAGTTCTCCATTAATAATTAAATCATCAAATGTATTTTCACAATGTTCCATACATATAACCTGAACTGGAAATTTGGGAAAAGTAAGTGTTAATGTTTCTTCTTCTAAATCAGATTCATCATCATCATCATCATTATCGTCACCATTAGCATTATCAGATTCTATCCCAGAAAAAGAACCAGATTCAGATCCAGATCCAGATCCAGATTGTTTACTAATATTTTCATCCCCTAGCTCATTTTTATTATCACAATCATTTAAATCTTCATCAATATCATCATCATTAGTATGTGATGTTCTAGATGAACATGTAGACCCAGATTTTAAAGTTTCGGACTTTTTTTGATTTTGAATATCAAACTCATTAGAATCAGTAATATCAACTAACTCTACTTTCAAATTTTTAACATCGTCTAGAGATAAAGTAGTTTCCATATTTGCTTCAAAAATATTTTCAAATAATGAATCGTCAATAGATTTTATAGAATAATTAGACTTTAAACTATTAGATATTTTTAAAGGAACTAATTGTTGTATTTCAGTGTTAGTAATGAGATGAGAATAATCTTCAACTTTAAATAAAATATTTTGTTGTTTATTAAAAAAATCAGATTGAATTAAATAATCTAAATCATCAATAATATTAATTTTATAATCATTTTTGATGGCCAAAAATGATCCATAATAATCTAATCCATGAAGAAAATAATATTCGTTTAATGTTTTGCTAGTTAAATATGAAAAAAATCCATCAATAAATGATGAATTATTAGGATCAGATATTTTTGGATGAATTTTAATAGAACTATCAAAAGATGGTAAATTAAATAAATTAGTATCATTATGATTATATTTACCCACAAGATACTTGAAGGGATCAAGTAAAGGTGCCATTTTAAAAAAAACTTTTTGAGTGTTAGTTAAATCATCATCATCATTAATATTTTTTAATTTACAATAAAATATACGTTCATCATCATCATTGTCGTAATGTTTAGGTTCCTTAATATCAGATATGTGCCATTTGTGATTTAAATTAATAGAATTAAAGTTGGTATTATTTAAAGAAAAAAATTTTTCATAAATAGGTATATAATTTTGAACATTAGATAAATTAATAACTTTGTTAGTTTGAAATTTGTTAAATAAATTAACATTTTTGCGTTTTTGGTAATTTACAGAAATCGTCATTAGGTAAATAAAATATAAATAATAATAATATTTAACTTATTATAAATTTAAATATTGAAAAAAACCCTTAATATAAAAAAACTGAAAACATGTTAATTAATAATAGTAAATTTGTTAGTATAAGTGTTCCTATAGTATTAAATTTAAAAATATTTTTTGTATAAATTATACGGAAATTTAGATGTCTATAGTATTATTCGTTTGTATAATATATAAATTAAAATCTATTCAATATAATATGAATTTAGAGCTTAAAAAGTTTGATATGAAAAGTATTAGTTTTAAACCAAATGAAGCTAAAGGTCCAGTAATAGTGTTAATTGGAAGACGTGATACAGGTAAATCGTTTTTGGTAAGAGATTTGTTATATTATCATCAGGATATACCGATTGGTACTGTAATATCAGGAACAGAAGAAGGAAACGGGTTTTATGGAAAATTAGTTCCAAAACTGTTTATACATAATGAATACAATACAGCTATTATTGAAAATATTTTGAAACGACAGCGTGGTGTTTTGAAACAAATAAAAAAGGAAATGGAACAATTTAATAGGTCAACAATTGATCCGAGAACATTTGTAATTTTAGACGATTGTTTGTATGATAATACATGGGCACGGGATAAGATGATGCGTCTATTGTTTATGAACGGGAGACATTGGAAGGTAATGTTACTCATCACAATGCAATATCCTTTAGGCATCCCTCCGACACTCAGAACTAACATTGATTACGTCTTCATTTTGAGAGAACCTTATATCGCCAATAGAAAGCGTATTTATGAAAACTATGCTGGTATGTTTCCCACACTGGAATCGTTTAGTCAAGTGATGGATCAGTGCACAGAAAATTATGAGTGTTTAGTAATTAATAATAATTCCAAATCAAATAAACTGCAGGATCAAGTGTTTTGGTATAAGGCAGATGCTCATAATGACTTCAGATTGGGATCAAAAGAATTCTGGGATTTATCAAAACAAATAAATGATGATGACGAAGAGGAACAATATGATCCAAATAATGTGAAGAAAAGAGGTCAGGGACCAAAAATTTCGGTAAAAAAGAACAAGTGGTAACCCGATTTTAAATATAATAAGCGAATCAAAATCTGCTTCTGATGTGGCAGAAGCGGTAAAAAACAAAACTATATTCAATGATTACTTTTATGAAACAACTTAATAATAATAATCTAAGATTTAATTTGTTTTATATTTTTTATTGTTTTATTTTTTTTTATTTTTTTATATTTTGAATAATTACCTCCTATTAATTGTTTCTCCATAACGGTGTCATCACGTATTTGGTTTATAATTCTAAAACCTTTTCCTATATAAAATCCTACTGCGGAAGGAATTGAATTAAGTTTGATTTTTTGTAATTGGAGATTAAATACAATTTCAGTCAATAATTGTAACAATCTAGATCCAGATCCTCCAGATCCACATAAAATATCTAATTTACAATATCCACCCTCTCTAGGTATAAATGTAGCTAGGGCAAACCCAATTACATTTCCATAAAGTGGAATACTTTGATCTACTCCTGAATCGGATTCAGGATATTCCACTAGTAATAATGTAATGGAAGAAGATTTTAAATAAAAATCAATCTCATCGTAATTAATTTTATTATTACACAGTATACCAGAATCAACTAAAGATAAAATCTCGTCATAATAATAGTCATGTTCTTTACTATTATAACTAATTAAATGATTGTAATTTGGATTAGATTTTAATAATTGTCCATATTTTGTAACTTCATTTACACCTTTTCTCATTTAAAACGCCCATTTTAAATGAAAATAACGGGATAGGAGGGATTTGAACCACTCATCTGTAGTTTAAAACAATACTGCTCTAACCAAATTTGAGCTACTATCCCAATTTATATTAGTAAATTGTTTTTAAGTTTTTTTTATTTATATATTTATAAATATGTAAATGGGCGTTTTAAATGAGAAAAGGTGTAAAAATATTATTGGGTGTATCATAATATATATTTATAAATATATTTATAAATATATTACACCTTTTCTCATTTAAAACGCCCGTAATATTTAATTTTATTATGATTTAAAATAGTAATATTATAAATCATAATAATGAAAAATATATATATTCCAAAAGATGTATTAAATGTAATATTAGAATATGATGGCAGAATAAAATATAAAAATGGTAAATATGTAAATGTAATACATAAAAATGATGAAAGATATAATATTATTATGCCAGTTATAAGTAAAAAAATTGTAATAATGAAAAATATAGATTTGCGTGGTAAAGATTTTTATTTTGAATTTGGATTTGATATAGATTCTAGAGTAGGGTTATGTTATGATTATGGGTTTAATGCACCCAATACATTTGAAATATGTTATTATGATACAAGAACCGATTGGAACCAAATTAGGACATATTTATAAAATGGGCGTTTTAAATGAGAAAAGGTGTAAAAAAGCATTAATTATCAAACTACTTAAAATAAAATGTATTTATAATATAATGAATATTTTACAATATTTAACAATAGCGTTTCTGTTTGTTCCACAAATTTATGCCTACACTAACAAACGCTTAACCAAGGTTGAATTATCAATGAAAAAAGAGAAAGATAATTCAGAAACTAAATTATCAATATTATATAAACCCAAATCCGAAAACCAAAAAGCTTATGTAAATGCTTTAAATAAAAAGGATGATTGTATAACTATTGTTACTGGGCCTGCTGGGACAGGAAAGACATTAATGGCATGTAATGCAGCAGTCCAGTATTTAAAAGAAACCAAAATAGATAAGATAATTATTACAAGACCAGTAGTATCTGTAGAAGAAGATTTAGGTTTTTTACCAGGATCAATTGCAAAAAAAATGGATCCATGGACGAGACCGATCTTTGATATTTTTGAAGAATACTATTCAAGAACACAAGTAACTAACATGGTTCAAAATGGACAAATAGAAATAGCACCATTAGGTTTTATGCGTGGACGCACATTTAAAAATGCGTTTATTATTGCAGACGAAATGCAAAATAGTAGTCCAAATCAAATGTACATGCTTTTAACAAGAATAGGCTTAAATAGTAGAATGGTAATAACTGGAGATTTAGAACAAAGCGATAAATACGATAATAATGGGTTAAAAGATTTATTAATAAAATATAAAAAAGCTGAAAAACCGAAAAATATTTTGTTAGTAGAACTGGATAAAACAGATGTTCAGAGAAGTGAATTAGTTAAAGATGTCATGAAAATATATGAAAAACAAGAAGAAGTTATAAAAACAAATTTAATCTCTTTAACAAATGTAAAACCTTTTACAACAATTAGTTCTCCATTAAAAAATGCTAGTACAAGGAAATTAATAATGGAAATAACACAAAACGGAGACAATGATGCAGCTTTAATGCCTAGGAAGGATCTGATTAAATAACTTGCCATTTAAATGTATTACAATTATCACATTTATAAAATTGTTTTCCTTTATTTGGTCCCTCTTTTTTGACGGTTTGGATTCTAACAGGACCTTCACATACCTGACAATTTATAGTATCTTTTTTATAACATGGTACACATTTAGTTCTTTCTTTATGTTCGTCCAATACCGTAAAAACATCACCACATTTTTCACATGATAATTCAATATATTTTTCATTTTGTTTTTTAATTTGAAAACACTCATAACATCTTGGTTTGCGTGGATCTAAAGATGTTATTATTGTCATGCAGTCAATACATTGTTTTACATTAGGTTTACAAATTGAACACACCTTGTCTTTTCCGTTAAGTAATTGAGTAAATTGATTTATACATTTTTGACAATTTGATACTTTATGAGTGTATTTACAAATTAAACACAAATTATCACCGTTTATTTTTCTTGTTCCCAAATTACAATTGATACACTCAATAATTTCAATACTTTTTAACAAATTTTGTAAAACTTTTTTTTGTTTTGTTTTAATTTTTGCTGGAATGCAAGAACAGATTCCTTTAATTCCTTTAGCACTTTGTACAAATATTTTGTGAGAATTACATACATAACAAATAGAGTCTGTTATATATTCATCAGTATTTGAAATAAGAGAATTATTTTCTTTTTTATTTTTTTTATTTTGGTTTCTCTTTTGCAGGCGTTCTAACCGATTTCGTTCTGTTGTTCCAGGAGGCCATTCATTTTTTCTATCATTTTTTAAATCGGTTTCAGCACGTTTCATTAATTTATAGTTTTCATCATTTTCGCCAACTACTCCATAGCGATGATTACAAGTACTTCCAACATTGAATACTATTCCAGATAATTCATTTTGAAATTCAAAACAATAATTTATGGGTTGACTACATATACAATTATAATTACCATGAGTTATAGTATAACATGTAAAATCTGAATTTTCACTAGAACCTATAATATTTCCGTCTATTACAATTTCATTAAATGCAATTTTTAAATCCAAAAAACTTTGTAGTCGAATGATATAATTACGAGGGTATGTTAGTAATAGAAGAAATATAAATTTGTCTGCTTTTGCAGGAGTCAAATCAAATTTTTCTTTCATATATTTTATTAATTTAGTCCAATAATATTCATAATCGGTTCTTGTAGGAAAACGAACAGAAAATTCTGGCTCATCCATACAAGATAATACTAAATCTTTTAAATCAGAATTAAACTGTAATTTTGTTATAGCAGTCCATCCTCTATCTCTGATATAAGTTTCCATATTTAGATGTTTGAGTTATAATATAATTATTAAGAAAAAGATTAATAATTATAAATTCAATTTTTTATTTTTTATTTAAATACTTTGACTCAAATGTTACATTATTACATTATTTGGCTCCACCTTTCTCAAAGGTGGTAGCAAAAGGTCCCGATTTCAATTGTGATTGACCATAATCAGTCTTACCAACAACAACATTTTCACTCTCAAACAATTCGGCACGAATATCTGCTGCTGATATAGTCTCAGGATCTTTATTAGAAAAGGTTTGCTCTGTAGTATTGAATCCAGCTCCAACCAAATTACCTTCAACATCAATATCTTGCGTAACTACATTACCATATTTTTCAGCATTCTTTTTGTTTTCATCAATAGCCTTTTGTTTGGTTTCCTTAACACGTTGTTCAAATGCTGATTTAGCAGCAGTCTCATTTTTCTTCTTTTCATGTGCAAGTTGATTAAGCTCTTCTTCCAAATATTCAACGCGTCCAGTTTTATATGCTTCGGGTTCCCAAGGTAGCCAAGTGCCTACAGGACCAACAAAAACATCAAAACTAGGATCAGTTTCTCGTAAAAGTCTAGCACGCAATTCGGCTTCTTCTTGTGAAGCAAAGTTACCTCTAGATTTAAACCCACGAACCGAAGTTTGAAAATTATATTTAATGTTAAATTTCTTTTCCAAATCCTCCTCCTCCTTATCTAGGAAGGTCTTATAATCATCGTCAATAGTTGTATTTATAATAGTTTCTCGTTCTTCTTTAATAAATCCTTCAAAATCTTTAACGATCTCATCAAATGTTAATTTATATTTAAAAGAAACAAAATTTAAAAATTGATGGAACTTTTCCATGGATTTATTCATTTCCCATTTCTTTAGGAACTCTTCAAAGAAAAACTTCTCTCTTTGTTTAATAGTTGTTTCAGGGGAAATAAAAGAGAAACAACCAAATGATTGTCCTGCAATTGGCTTATCAACCTCTAACAAATCAACATATTTAGGATTAGGAGAGCCATCCTTCTTATCCTTTCTTTCAAATGCATTTTTTTTGGGGGCGTTTGATTTACTAGATTTACCACTCATTATGTATTTTATAAATTGTTGGTTTTAAGTTTTAATTTGTAAAATTATTATTTTTTTCTTTTTATTTTATATAAAGATGGGAATGTTTAATATTGCCGAGCTTATTAAGCGAATCATTAAGTATTTAATTGAGGGTTTAATGGTTGCAATTGCTGCATTTGCAATTCCAAAACGTTCATTGAACCTTGAAGAGATTGCATTAATCGCATTAACTGCAGCTGCTACTTTTGCTATTCTAGATACATATATTCCATCCATGGGTGTAACTGCACGATCAGGTGCTGGATTTGGTATTGGTGCCAACTTGGTTGGGTTCCCAGGTGGACTTTAAATATAATATTCAAGAATATCTTTAAATACTTTTAACAATAATATATTTTAATCGGATTATAATATATTATGTCGTCACAGCAATCATTACCTGAAATGCCAGCATTAAATTTAGATGATATGGTAGTTGAACATCCAGTGTCTGATTCACCAGTAGGTGTGAATGAATTTCCTGATTCTCCTAATAATAATATTGAAATTGCGTCCCCTCCTTGGTATGAAAATGAGGAAAATTCACCTCTACAAGAAAATGCTACCAATTTTACAAATAATAGTCCATTAATATCTCGTAAATTGCAAAGAGACTTTGATGACGAAAATGATGACGAACCAACTAACAAAAGACAAAGAAGAGGTGGTAAAAGAAAATCTAACAAAAGAAAATTTAAAAAATCTAGAAAATCAAAAAAATCTAGAAAATCTAGAAAATCTAGAAAATCTAAAAAATCTAGAAAATCTAAAAAATCTAGAAAGATAGGAGGAGGTTCATCTATTAGTGCAGATCAAGATTTAAATCAATTAAATGATAAACCTACATTTACACCGTCGCAATAAATTCCCAATTTAATTCCATACACATTTTTTTCCATGTTTCATCTTGTTCAATAAGTTTTTCGCGGTCTTTTAAAAGAGGAATATCATGTAAAAACTGAGATTCCTCTAAAAGTTCGCAAAATTTAAATAAAACGTAATAATAATTTAAAAAGTTAACACGATAATCAGGACAAGTTTTAGCATAAGGAGCCTGTATTTCCATAAATAAATTACAAAGCGTATCTTCTAATTCAGGGCTAAAAACAGGTGGTTTGATCCCCAATTTATTTTTAATAAATGCAATGTGTTCATAATATTTATTAAATCCAAGTTTTTTCAATATTTCCTTTGTTTTATGATGGGTTAAAAGTTCCAATCCAATTCTTTCTTTTTTAATTTGTTGCTGTATTTGATCAATTACATCATCAGGAATTTGAGTTGTTTCTTTACCCTGAAATTGAGCTAAAATTTCCTTAAAATGATTAATTTTTTTATATGCATAAAAACAAACTTCTTTGGGAGGTTCTTTATAACTAGGTTTTTCATTTTCAATTAAATAAGGTATATGTACAGCACACTCATTACAAATTAATACACCCTCATCATCAAGTGGAATCATTTCACCTTTATGACAAAATTTACATATATCGGTTTCTCTAATAAAAGAATTCATATCAAGAAAAGTTTCATCAATATTTGTTAAATATTTTTGAACAATATTTTTATTTCTATTTTCATGTATGTTTTTTTCTTTTTCAGAGGCATCAGGTTTAACTTTAAAAATGTTAAAAAGTAATTGATTTTTAGAGGTGACAGGTTTATTAGATTCGTCCACATTATTAATATTTTTCTTATTTTCAAAATATTCAAAAATTAATTTAGAATTATCAAGAAAATAATTATTTTTTTTATTTTTTAGTTGTTTGATAGTTTCATTTATTTCTTTTAAACGGTCTTTTATTTCCATAATTAGCTCAATAGGTAAATTAGTTTCAAGTTCTAATTGTTTTTTTAAACTATAACGTTCCTCTTTTAACTTAGGAATTATATCAAATTCGTCTTTAGTAAATTCATTAATAAATTCCTTATGTTTACCATCTAGAGTGGTAGAATATTTTTTACAAATTTTGATTTTTTTATTAGCCTTTGGTTTAAAAGATAACATTAATAATATGTATATATAAAGGACAGAAATATTTAATTAATAATTTTTTTAAATATATAAACTATAAAATAGTTAAAAAATAAAAAAAAGTTTAGTTTAGTAAAATAATGGAAATTGAAACGAATATTCCAAATATAGATTTAAATGTAGATAAAATAAAATTTCAAAAAATGGTTTTTTTGTATAATGCTTTAGATAATGGTTGGTCAATAAAAAAACGTAAAGATTCATATATTTTTACTAAAAATCATGAAGGTAAAAAAGAAATATTTGATGAGTCATATTTAGCTATATTTATGAAGGAAAATACAAACATTAATAATATTTTATCGTAAAATGTAGATAATTTAATTAAATGAATTAATTTAATTAAATTAATTTCCAAAAAATTTTTTTCTTTTAGGAATGTATAAAATGGGAGGCGGATTAATGCAACTCGTAGCTTACGGAGCTCAGGACGTATACCTTAAAAGCCTGTAGGGTAGAAAAACATCGGGGAATATCGAAAAAATAAGATATTCATAAAGCCCTTTATGGACACTCTAAAGAGTACCATGGATGTTAATCAGGGATAACAAATAAATTTGGTTATGAAAACCCCTGGTGAGAAAATCAAACTGCTTGAAACCCCTAAAGCTTATTCTACTAAACAATTATTGTGAAATAATTGCGGCCAAGACAAAAAACTTGGGTATAGTAAAAATGAATAAGATAAAATTAATTTGTGATACAAATATTTGTAATATATTAAAGTTAATTTTAATGGGCAATGAGCATCCAAGCTTCTTTATTATTTAAAAATAATCAATATAAATATAAAATATTATGAAATTATAAACATGACAGAAAAACAATGCGACACATGTAATATTTGTAAACCATTAGAATTATATAGAATGAATTCTGAACCTGAAAATTCATATTCTAAAACGTGTAAAAAATGCTTAAACGAAAAAGATAAAATAAGGAAAATAAATCTTAGAAAAAAAAAGTTGGAAACTGTAACAGCAAAATGTGAAAAATGCCAAGAAGAAAAAGTATTAAGATATTTTGCTAAGCTTAAAAAGTTTTATAAAAAAAAGATTTGTATTTCGTGTTATCCTGTTTTTTTAAGAGAACAAAAAAATGAATGGTGTAAAAAAGAAAGTGAAACGAATATAAATTATAGATTAAAAAAATCACTAGCTGCTCGTTTAAGAAATGTTTTAAATAAAAATGATTCAACAATGAATTACATAGGTTGCAATATACAATTTTTACGTGAATGGTTTGAATACAATTTTAATGAAAATATGTCATGGGATAATTATGGTTCTTTTTGGTCAATAGACCATATTATTCCTGTTTGTAAATTTGATTTGACAAATGAAATAGAAAAATTACAATGTTGGAATTGGTCTAATTTAATGCCAGTTACCATATATTTTAATTCATCTAAAAAAGAAATAAATATAGATCAAATTAATAATATTTTAAAACAAATAGAAAATTTTAAAGAAGAAGGTTCAACGACTAAATGGTTTTCGGAAGAATATAATTTTGCTAAAACGGTTACATTAAAAGTAGATAATATACAAGTAAAATAATTTTTTTTAAGATATAGTCTAATCCTTGTTGAAAGACAAGGTAGAGGAAATGTACAGGTAATCCTCAAATTACTTTCTGGAAAGTAACATATCGTCGTTACACAAATTTTGCCATTGAATCAATTGAACAAACATTCAATGGTCAAGCCGATTTCGGTCGTCGTGTGCAATGCACTATCTCCCGTAACGGAGATCTTGCCTATCGCACTTATTTACAAGTAACACTTCCCGAGATCAATCAACTCATGGGTATTGCTTCCTTCGCTGTTGGCGTTGGATCTGGAGTCTATGCTCGTTGGTTGGACTACCCTGGTGAGCAACTTATTGCTCAAGTTGAAGTTGAAATTGGAGGTCAAAGAATTGATCGTCAATATGGTGACTGGATGCACATCTGGAACCAACTTACCATCACTGCCGAGCAAACACGTGGCTACTGGAACATGATTGGTAACACTACTCAACTTACCTTCATTACTGATCCCTCTTTCTCTGAGGTTGATGGCCCTTGCGATTCCTTGGCTCCTCGTCAAGTTTGTGCTCCCCGTAATGCTCTTCCTGAAACAACTCTTTACATTCCCCTTCAATTCTGGTTTTGCACCAACCCTGGTCTTGCATTGCCTTTGATTGCCCTTCAATATCACGAAGTCAAGATCAACCTTGATATCCGTCCTATTGATGAGTGCTTGTGGGCTGTTACTACTTTGAGTTGCAACAATGATTCTTATGCTAATAACTTAACTGGTAAATTGGTCAACGGTGGTCCAGGTGGACCTCAAGGAAAGGCTGTTGATGGTTATGCTGCCAACCAATATGCCCCTGGTCGTCCAGTCCCTGCTGCCATTGCTTACAATCAATCTTTGGTTGCTGCATCTTTGTATGTTGACTACGTTTTCTTGGATACTGATGAACGTCGCCGATTTGCCCAAAATCCTCACGAGTATTTGATTACCCAACTTCAATTCACTGGTGATGAGTCAGTCGGTTCATCTTCAAACAAGATCAAGCTTAACTTTAACCACCCCGTTAAGGAGCTTATCTGGGTTGTCCAACCAGATCAAAACGTTGACTATTGTTCATCTTTAGTTTGTGATGCCTTATTGTTCAAGGTTCTAGGTGCTCAACCTTTCAACTACACTGATGCTATTGATGCTCTCCCCAATGCTATCCATGCATTTGGAGGTCCTGCTGCTACTGCTGCTGATAGCCGATCGTACATTGATGCCCGAGGTATTTTCCAAGATGCTGGTGCTCTTGATTATGATATTCCTGCTGGTTTCACTGGATACTGGCATGGACCCCAAAATCCTTACAATGAAGTCAACTTTGGAGGACCAACTGTTCCATTCAACCCTAATGGTGCTACTGGAATTCTTGGAGGTATCGGAAACATTGGAGATGCTGGTCTTTCCATTTTGAGTCAACTTAAGGATTTGGCTGCACAAGGTCACTCTGAGGGATCAACTGTTTCTGATGCCGGAACATTCGTCCTTTGCGAAACCTCTCTTGACTTGCACTGCTGGGGCCAAAACCCCGTCGTCACCGCTAAGCTCCAACTTAACGGCCAAGATCGTTTCTCTGAGCGTGAAGGAACCTACTTCTCGTGGGTCCAACCTTACCAAGCCCACACCAGAAACCCTGATGAAGGTATTAACGTTTACTCATTCGCCCTTCGCCCTGAGGAACACCAACCAAGCGGCACGTGCAACTTCTCCCGTATTGACAATGCCACACTTCAATTGGTCTTGTCTAACGCCACGGTTGAGGGAACCAAGACTGCTAAGGTCCGTGTCTATGCCACTAACTACAACGTGCTAAGAATTATGTCGGGCATGGGTGGATTAGCTTACTCAAATTAAATATTTTGTTACCATTTATGGTTTCATATTTTTATATACAAATTAATAATTAAATTAAATAATACTTTTTAATTATTAAAGCAAAAAACAATGTTTGCTCCCGAACCTTACGGAGCTAAATAATTATTTTTAGTAAAACAACTTAAATAAAGGGAGTGATATATACTATAACCCCCATGGACATAGTTAGAGCTTTCAATGCAAATGATTTACATACAGATATTGTAATTAAAGGTGATGTTAATAATCCTTTATTTCGTGCTAGTGATATAGGAAATATTCTAGATATTTCAACTATAAGATCTGTTATTCGGGATTTTAATGAAACTGAAAAGGTAGTGCATACTATGCACACCCTAGGTGGAACACAACAAGTAACATTTCTTACAGAAAAAGGTTTATATAAAGTATTATTTAAATCTAGAAAACCTATTGCCGAAAAATTCCAAAATTGGGTATGTGAAGTTATAAAAGAAATTAGATTGAATGGTTTATATGATTTACAAAAAGAATTAGACAAACAACAATTAGAAATGCAATTATTAGAACAAAATAAAAATAAAGAAATGGAATTAAAAATAATTAAAGAAAAGGAGCTTGAAAAAGAAAAGTTATTATTAACACAATATGCTAATATAGGTTCTATTATCTACATTATTAAAGTAAGAACAAATGAGGATGGAACATATATTATTAAACTTGGTGAAAGTAGAGATGGAGTAACAGGACGATACAATGAATGTAAGACAAAACACAAAAATATTTTATTATTAAATTGTTTTCAAGTTGATAAATCTAGAAACTTTGAGCGTTTTTTATTGGGTCATAATGATATAAATAAAAATAGAGTATTTAATTTACAAGGACATGAAACAGAAAAAGAATTAATATTAATTGGAACTTCATTAACATATAAGATGTTATTAAAAATTATTGAAGATAATATTGATAACTATAAATATAAAATTAATGAACTCTTATTAGAAAATCAATTATTAAAAGAAAAAATAAATTCAAATCAAACAACATTTCAATCAAATTCAAGCAACGAACTAACAGAATTAAAACAACTAATTATTAGCTTATCATGCGAAATGACTGAACTTAAAAAAACTAACCAACTAATTTTAAGCAAACTTAATGAAAAAGAAACTAAACTAGTTACTGGTTTTAATCAACAGATCCCGAACTTAGGACCACGATTACAAAAAATTAATCCAGAGAATTTACAACTTATAAAGGTTTATGAAACTGTAACAGAATTAATGAACGAGGATAAAAATATTAAACGTCCAAGTATAATGAAAGCAATTCAAGAAAATACTATCTATTATGGCTTTCGTTGGCAATTAGTAGAGAGAAATTTGGATCCAAATATTATTCATTCTTTAGAACATACAAAAGAAACGAAGGTTCAAAATTTAGGATACATTGCTCAAATAAATAGTGAAAAGACAGAAATAATTAATGTATATTTAGACAGAAAAACAGCTGCACAATTGAACGGATATGAATCTAGCTCCGCATTAGATAATCCAGTTAAGAATTTCACATTGACTAAAGGGTATTTTTATAAATTATATAATGATTGCGAATCAAAATTGAGAGAAGAATTTGAAGAAAAAAATGGACAGCCTTTATTATATAAAAATGGCGTAGGTCAATTTGACTTGGAAAATAATTTAATACGAGAGTTTTCATGTAAATATGATTGTATTAAATCATTAAATATGAGCGACAAAACATTAGCAAAAGCACTTGACAAAAATATTTCATACAATGGTTTCTATTTCAAAGAAATTGGGTCTAAATTAAAAACCATTAATTTATAATAACATATATATAATTAGCATCATAAATGCAAATCTTACACGTATAGTATCTAAAACAATAAATCACGGCCCTAAATTTATTTTGGTTGTTTATTAGATCGTAATATGAACCGGTATAAAAAATAATTTATATTTTTAATAAATCTTTCAACTTTATATGCAGTCATATATAATATATAAAATAATATTTTTATATTATTTTTTTAAATATAAGAATAATTTATAAAATACCATTTTTTACTAAAGCGACACTCTATACCAATCTGGCTTTTCTCTTCGCTTGTTCCAAGAAGCAATTATTTGCTTTTCTGGAGACATATAATAATTTCTATATGACTCAACAGCATCATCACATTTGTATTCAATTGGCATTGCAAGGGCAAACGGAGCTAAACCCTCAACTTCAAAATTAGACGGCATATTTTCCTTTAAAATTTGTGCCATAAGATATGCTTTATGAAATTTTGTATCTGGATGTCCATAACGATATCGCCATTCATTATGAAGCTCTTCCACTAGATCAAGTGTCCACTCAAAATTTGCTTTGGATTTGCGGCACCAAATAGTGACAGGATGGTTCTTATGAGCTAATTTGTATAGATGTTCATTTACATTATCATCTGGATCTAAAATTCGTTTTGCAGTGCAAAGCATTTGAACTGCTTCCAATAATATTTTACTAACATGTTTATCCATCATAAACTGAGCAATTTCTCTTTGAATTAATGAAAGAATAAATAGATTCATTTTAAATGTATTATAAGTTAAATATGTTAAATTTGGAATTAAATATGATGTAAAAAGTATTTCAATTTTATTATAAAAAAATAAAAAACTAATTATATATTTAAAATTAATTAAATTCAATAGATACAAATATATATTTAATATTAAATACAAAATTATTATTTAATTTTTATCTACTTTGATCTTCGGCTGCTACTGTTGCTGCTGCTACTGTTGTGGCTGCTGTTACCTTTCTAGGAGGACGAGTAATACAATATCCAGTTTCTCCATTATCTTCATTGTCAAATTCTTCTTCTTGGTCGTAATCTACAGGTGTATCTCGTAGAGTCGCCCGAATGAAAGTAGCTCCGTCGGAATCCAAAAATATTCGCAGGTTTTCAATAAATTTATTTTTGACAGCACGCTGTCCATAATTGCATATGACATCAATGCGGTAGTGATCTTCGCCATTTTGGCTGATTGCAGTCATGTGGACATTCATATAGCTGGTTAGCCCGTTGTATAAGCAATATCTAATATTGGCATAATAAAGAGCTTTTGTTGGACCACGCCGTGAATCTGTATATTTGGGCATTAAAATTGTCGCTCCTGGTGTGCAAGAAATGAACTTGTGTATAAGTCCCAAAAGTCGCTCATGTGGAATTTTTTCTCTAGGGATGACAATTGGTAAGCCTATTGGCTGTGAATATAGGTCAGATCTATATATAGTTTTTATTTTAAATCCTTCCTCTTCTGTTAGTGGAATATAGCCCACATGAAGTGACTCACCTGGTAATAATGGTATCATTGCAGTTGGATCATTTTCTATTTTATATGGTGGAGTGCTTTTAGGTATTGATGATAAAGATTGAAATAGTGACATATTACTTGGTATTGGTATAGTAAAGTTAGAGTTAGGTTGTGTATTAGTTTGGGTATTAGATGCCATTGTATTTATTAATCTAATCTAATTATATTTAATTAATTGTAATTCAATTTTTTTTATTCATAAAAATCTATAATAAAATTTTAATTTTAATTAATAAAAAATAACTTTTATTAATTAAATAAAAAAATAAAAAAATAAAAAATACATGTAAAAAATGAATAATATTTAATTTATTTTTTTATTTTTTTATTTAATTATTTTTTTTAAATCATATCAAGCTTAGTCATGCTTAACAATAGTTCACGTGGATCAAAATCTAAAATAATTTGTTTTTTTAATTTGTTTGGTGCATTTGGCCCACGTGTGTTAGTTATTTCAGCTTCATACTCTGTTTTTAAATTGTCGCCAAGCTCAGGAAGATCAGTAAATATTTGCTGATAAAATTGAAGAAGCATGTCGTATTTATCATTTTGATTATGAGGGATATCAAACGATATGTTTTGTAAAAATTCACTATTTCTAATTTTGTTTAATAATATTAACAAAGACCATGACTGACAAAACACATCGCCATCACAAACTTGGGCCGGGCTACTCAAATCTACAAATTGAGACGTGTAGCCCAGGTTTTCAAAGAAAGGAATAACTACTTCATTTGAAACTTCTGCCATGTAAATGCCTGCTTGGCCCTCCTTAGTCCTATCAAAGGCAGGATCTATAGTCAAAATAGTCTTTGAGTCATTATTTAGTATGTAACTTTGAAAGTGAGTTTCCATATCCAATTTATCCTTTTGGATGTTAGTAGCGGTGAATACAACTATGCCTTTTCTTTTGCTCATTTCGTCACAAAATTTTACAATTTGTTTGGCTTTGTCATCGCGGCTTTTCCCATTTTGAACAAACGCATTAAATGTACGAATGCATTTTTTTGCTTGATTATCAACATCCGGATTATATTTTACAATGATATACCTACGAATACTTTCGTCTCCTAATAGGATCTTAATAGAGTGGAGTAACCAACTGATAGCTTCTTGACGATACTTCATTTTTATAAAAACTACCTTTGACTTTATATTGATTTGAATAAATGAAAAAAAATGTTTTCAATTTTTTTTCAAACAGGTAGAAATAAAAAATCACAAATAATTTATTCAGAATTATTTTTTGGTTTTGTATGTGTAAAGCAATTAAATATAATAGAACATGAACATATCTGTATAGTTACATTATTGGATTTAACATCAGGTTCAATTTCAACATCAACTTTATTATCACTTAATGCATTTATTTCATTAATCTCTTCTTCTTTAGAATTATTAGATGTTTTATTTTCCTCCATATACATTCAAACATATTTTTTAATAATTTTAAAAACAACTTAAAAAAATATTTATATATAATATATAACATGAATATTTTTGTTAAGACGCTAACTGGAAAGACAATTACACTAGAGATTGAACCAGGTGATACCATTGAAAATGTTAAAAATAAGATTCAATCAAAAGAGGGAATACCTCCTGATCAACAACGTCTAATTTTTGCGGGTAAGCAGCTTGAAGATGGTAGAACAATTGAAGATTATAATATTCAAAAGGAAAGCACATTGCATTTGGTTTTGAGACTTCGTGGATAAAAAAAAGTAAACTAATCAGCGTTTGAAATGAGAAAAGGTGTAAAATATATTTATAAATATGTTATTATTTATTTATAAATATGCTATCATTTATTTAGAAAATTACTTGTTATTCTTATATAAAACATAACATCCTAATAATGGACAGGAAATTGGATAACTTAAACCGGTAATAATTCCTATACTAGTATATCCAACTATGTGCACAAAAAAATCATTTGGTTTACATGTGGTAGTTGAAATTAATCCGGAAATAAACCCAATTCCAGTAGTAGAAACTATGAAAAAAGGTAAAAAATCAATATAGGTATTTTTGTAATTATAAAAAATAGACATTAAATATATTATTATTATTGCTTTAAATACTTTTAAAAAGTTTAATTAAATTATAATTCAAGATCCTCTTCCTCATCATCATCTTCTTCAAAATTAATATTCAAATTTTCTTCTGGAATTTCTTCATACTCTAATCCATTCCATCGTACATTTCTACAATTAAACAATTGATTCATATTAATTACTTCTGGCTTCTCTTCAAACGAATATTTTGTAAATAATGTAGTAACTTGTGTATCATCACGAAACCGGGCACTATATTCTTGTTGGATATTATTACGGCCAATACGACCTAAAGCCTGAATAATTTTTTCTTGTGTTAGATCAAGATCTTTGCTTAAATAACCATGACAAAACTGATAGTTTGTTCCATAAATATAGTCACTATCTGCTATAATTAAATACAGTTTTTGTTTATCAGCCAATTTCTTCATAATTTCAGTATAAGCAATACTTTTATGCTCTGTAAAAACACCAATGCCTAATAATAATAATATTTTCCAACTATCATCTACATCTTTTAATAACATAATTTCAATAATAAATTCCTCTTCAATATTACTAGTAAAAGATCGGCTAGTATTAAATCCATTAGCCCATTTAGTTGAATGTGCCAATTTATTAGGAACAAATATATCATCAATTGTTGCATGTTTTGCCATACCTTTAAGAGTAGCAATTTCTTCTTTCATTTGAATAATTTTTTTATCCTCGGACTTTTCAATCATTTTATTTGCAATCTTTGATTTGCCTTTTTTATCCTTTTTTCCTTGCAATTTTTTTGCTTCTTTAGAATTATCAGCATTTCCTGCTGACATTTTGGCTGTTAATCTAGATTCCTCAAGCTCTAATTCTTTTTCTAATTCATCTATTCTTTCATTAATTTGATTATTATACTCAATTTTTTCCATGATTCCTTTCATTACTAAAGATGGAATATTAGCCTGTTGAATGCAGAACTTTGCAATTTTTTGCAAATCATTTGAAATGAAGATAGTAGGTCCATCCGTTAACGTATATGAATCCTTTGTGGTAATATAAACGCCAGCACTTCCTGGTGCGTCTGTATTAGAAGGTTCCTTCAAAGTTTCTACACTGTGCATTCTAGTTATAGGTTCACCTTGTTTTTTTGGTGCAGATTCCAAACTAATTGAACGATTAATTGTATTTCCTTTTGCATCAACAGTATTATTACTTGTTAATTTTTTAGTTCTTGATAGAGTAAAATGGTTAAATACAGTTGTCCATCTTCCAGGAACAATATTCTTTAGAACTTTAAGATAATATAATTTGATGCTTTTCATATCAATATCATTTATAGAAGCAAAATTTCTTTCAAACTTGGATGATCCTTTGTTAATATTATTTGTTTCTACAAAGTAAATGAAGTCAGAAGCTTCTTTTAAGTCAAAATATCGTAATAATGTAAGATTATCTTCACAATGAGAAACGACTTGTAATATTTTATCATAATTTTCATGTAAATAGTGAGGCATAACTACAAATCCATTGTTATTTAGTAATGGAATGGTTTTGCGACAATCATGGCTAACAATGTTGTTAATATTAGCACCAGGAAATTTCTGTTGAAAATCGTTAATAGTTAGTGTCAGCTCATGCATTTTTGGCAAAGTAGCCGACGATAATACAACATTTGGAATACAATTTTCTTTCCAATTGCGTTTAATGACTTTATGTAACTCATGATCTTGGTAATCAAGTGTAATAGTTGGTTCATCCCAATAAGTAATAATATCAGATGCTTTATTGAACGCTAACATATAATACATTGCAGCAATATAAGAGCGAATATCACAAATAATAATTTCTACTTTATCGCCGACTGTATTATCCACTTTTCTAATACTACCGCTACGTCTGTCTCTAGTAAATTCTTTAGCTGAAAAGTAATGTAAACGCACATCTTCGGCGGAAGAACAACCAAATGCAAATGCAATTTTTTTATTGATAGAAATAGCAGATCTGGCTAATGCTAATCCAACATGTCTAGCTGCACATACAAAGATAATTTTATGTTTTTCTGATAATCCTAATGGAGTTAATGTTTTGCCTGTTCCAGTAGGAGCAATATATAGAATAAGTTTAGGCTTAGGAGACCTTGACACAGTATAAATCTCTTTTTGATGTTCATATAGACACATGTCACTGAATTGTAAAAGGCTACGATTTTTTTCAATAAACTCAGAAGAATTACTTAATACACTCATTAAGTCAACATCTACTTCATAATTTTCAATAAAAGCTGAAACAATTTGTTTGATATAACAATTAGCTTTTTCAATAGTATTTTGTAGTAGCTTGTTAAGGGTATAATAATAAAACATCCATTTTGTATTTTTTAATGCTTTATGTTTTATCATCTCTTCAAGATTATTAACAAGAACAAATTCGTAAATATTTGTAGTAGATATATCAATGCTATCTGTATTGAGACGTGATACACGAATTTGATCTCCACTTTTAAGCCGAACTATTGTTGAAACATTAATATAACAAATTTTCTCTCTATTACCTGGTGCGTCAACACTTTTAGAACGCTTCAATGCAGGATCAGCTGTAAATTGAATAAATGATATTTTATGTTTTTGAACAATTTCTTTCATTTTATCAGCAAAGAATTTTACATAAAGAAATTCTTCAATTTGAGGGCTATATTCTATCTTTAAAAATGTAAAGATAGAATCTGTTTTATTAATTTTTAATTGAACATTTGAAAATCCTTTGGTTATTAACTGTAAAACTTCAATTTCTGAACTGGCAACAGGAATTTCAATAGATTCCCATTCCGATTTGGTTAGTTTTCTTTGTTTGAGGTCCATTTTTGGTTGTATACTAGTGTAATGTATTATTATCTTTAAGTTGGTTAATAAATTCAATTTTATTTTAAAATTGAAATAAAAAAAGAAGATAAAAATCTCTCTATTATACTAGTAAAGGATGTCAAACATTAATTACCAAATATTATCAATTGAAGGCAATATCGGAGGGGGAAAGTCTACATTATTAGAATTCCTAAAAAAATATTATGAAAATCAGTATACTGTTTTATTTTTGGATGAGCCGGTAAAAGAGTGGGAAAAAATACAAGATTCAGAAGGAAATACTATGTTAAAAAAATTCTATGCTGATCAAAAAAAATATGCATTTGCATTTCAAATGATGGCTTACATATCTCGTTTAAAAATGTTAAGAGATATAATTAAGGCAGTGGCATTGGAGCCAGATAAAAATTTTATAATTATTACAGAACGTAGTTTATATACTGATAAATATGTTTTTGCAAAGATGTTATATGATCAAGGTCAAATTGAAGATGTTTGTTATCAAATATATTTAACATGGTTTGATGAATTTGCAAAAGATTTTCAAATTGAACATACAGTATATGTAAAAACAGATCCACAAATTTGTTATGATCGTATTCATTTGAGAGCCAGAGAGGGTGAAGAAATTATTCCTTTAATGTATTTGGTAAATTGTCATAAATATCATGATGCGTTTTTAGAAGAAATAAAAACAAAAAAACTGGTATTAGATGGTAATATAGATATTTATAAAAATGAAAAAATTTTGGATGATTGGTTAAGCCAAATTAATCTATTTATTAGTAAATGAACTTAAAGGTCTTTAAATTGTTTTAAAATATATTATTATAATAATTACATATTTTTTATTCCATGGCCGCTATCTGAGCAAAGATATGGAGCATATATCGCTCAATGTGATTTTCAATACATTCATTCGTTACCTTATAGTGAAAATCTGGTCCTTTTACCATTCTCCTATAAAATATAAAGTTTTTTTTTATCAATCTTGGAAAGTTCGTATAAATTTTGGTATAATGTTTTAAAGTAGCTAATATTATTCTTGTAAAATTTTCTACATAAAAGTTAGAATAATCTTCGGGGTTTTTTTCAAGTTTAAAATATGAAACACAATGCGGTGTAAACTTTGCAAAAATATTACTATTACTATCTGTGATTATATTTAATAACTGTGCCGAAATATCCGCACAGCTCCATAATTTATTCAATCCCTTAACGGTTGGTGGGACCTTTTTAAAAATGGATTTTATATAATTTCTATGATATTTGTATTTAATAATCGCTAACCTAGTTTTGTACGGCAAATATTGTAGAATTATGTTTATTATATCTTCCGGCAAACACTTCAAAGATATGTTAGTAGTGTCTTCTTTTAAATCTTCTTCATTTTCCTCTTCCTCTTGCTCATACTGATCTACTTCACCTAGTTCTTTATAATAGCTTCCATGTTTTTTACCTTTTTTTTCATCAACTATTGATAATCTTCGCATACTTTTAACGGTGTTTTTATAATTAACACTTAATTTTGGCATTCTTTTGAAAATTCTTTTAAGAGATTCTTTTAATTATATTTATATACTATTAAAAACTTATATAAATATAATTTCAATTTTTTTATATGAATCAAGAAATTGCCTCAGATATTTTAGTTCAATGTCCTCAATGCTTAGAACCTATTTTAATTGAAAAATTAAATTGCTGTATTTTTCGTCACGGAACAATGAAAACAAATGGTCAACAAATTGATCCACATGCTTTAAAAGAGTTGTGTGAATTTTATGTAGAAAAAAATATGATTAACGGATGTGGCAAACCATTTCAAATTATTAAACAAAATAATAATTTTATAGCAATTAAATGTGATTATATTTAGTAATTCATATAATTTACTTAACACCTTTTTTAAAAATGGATTTACACCCATGAAGTTTTAAAATGAGAATTTAATAAAATAAATATATTTGGCTCCACCTTTTTTAAAGGTAGATTTAAAGGTGAATTTAAAGGTTGAAATCAACTACAACTGGATAATGATCTGAATTCCATTTTCCACAATATTCACTATAACCATGATAAATAAATGCATTTGATATTTTTTTATCAATATTTGGACTTACTAAAATATGATCAATCATTGAATAATCTTTTTGAGAACTAGTTGCACAATTCTTATCTGAATCCCACCAGTCAGAAAATCGGTCTTCTTTCATAATTCGGTATGCAATATTTGTTAAATTATACTGACCTTGTTTTGACCCACCAAGTCCTTTTAAAATATCTAATACTCTAGATGTTGGTTTATTTGAATTCAAATCTAATATTTCTGCATCATAATCATTAAAATCACCTATAATAATTACTTCATAACCTTTTTTAACATAATTTACTACTACATTTTGTAATACTTGTGCTTGTGCTTCTCGTTGGACACACCGAGCTGGATCAGTAGGAATTGCAAGAAGATGTGCACCAATAAATGCGATATTTGTAGAACCTAATTTAAACTCTGTAATATAATGTTTTGATACACCTGTACTTCCTTTTGCCGTTGTATTTCCACACTTAGAATCAGCTATAGGATAATCCACTTTTTCTTCACTACGATATAAATTAATAACAGGATCTATCTTAGTTAAGAACCCTACATTTTGCCCTGTTGCAGTATCTGTTCCTTTTTTTAAATATGGTATATATACATTATTTAACTGATCGTTTAACATTTTTAATTCGTCACAGCCTTCTATTTCACAAAAATTTATAATATCAGGTTGTAGATCTTTAATTACATCTACAACATAATATAGATGGGTTTGTGCATCGGCTTCTGTTTTCCATGTACATCCATTACCAGGACAGTCCATTGCTGCATAATAATCAATAAAAAGCCATTCTACATTATATTGTACAAGACGTAATGTATTTTTGTCATTACTTTTATCATTAATTTTGACATTACTTTTTGCAATATTACTCTTTGGTTGAACCGTGAAGCATTCAGTATCACAGTTAACAGAACAGGTTAAAAAAAGAAAAAACAGCACAACCCATAACATATATTATATAATTATATAATAATATAATAAATTGAAATATATTTAAATAAATTATTTTATAATATAAAGCATATAATATTAAAATGTTTCCAAACATTCATAAAGCAAAAATAACAACACTAAACACTAAAATATTTCCGGTTTGTGAACATGAATTGTATTTTGATGGATGTAGTAAAGGAAATCCTGGACCATCAGGTACTGGTGCAGTTTTATACAGAAACCGTGAAGAAATATGGGTAGATTGTCAATATATTGGAGACAAAAGGACTAACAATGAAGCCGAATATTGTGCTTTAATTATGGGATTAGAACAAGCAATTAAACAAAATATACAATTTCTTTCTGTTTATGGAGATAGTTTGTTAGTTATTAATCAAGTAAATGGAGTTTATAAAGTAAAGAATGCAAAAATGATACCTTTATTTAAAAAAGTTATTAGTCTAAAAACTAAATTTGAGTTTGTAGAATTTACTCATGTTTATAGAGACAAAAATACTAGAGCGGATGAATTGGCAAATATTGCATTAACAATAGTTAATTTGGATAATGATACAGATTTAATATCAATAAAAGACGATTAGAATCAAGAAGACATAATTGAAAAATTATTAAGAAAATAGTTAATATTCTATTAATCCAATATTTAATAACTGATTAGCCTTAAATTTTAATAAATCTAATTCTTTTTTTGTAGTAGGAAATAAGTCTTTACCATATATGTCCTGAAGAAGCAACCATTCAAATATACCTCCATTATAAACATAAATATTACAAAATCCCAATGATAATAACTGTTGATATTTTTTTTGAACTGTATCATCATTACAATTTTTACCGTAAATAATAATCCTTATATTTTTATTTTCTTTTAAAAATTTGTTAATTAATGTCTCTTCATCAGTAGCCAAAGTAGTATTAACAATCAGGCAACTTTGATCTGATTGCGGTAACGTATTAATTATTAAATAAATTTCCGCATTTTTTATAACAGTTTGCATATCTTCAAAATTTATTTTTTTTATTGATTGTGAATTACCCATAACCTATTTTATAAAATATTTTTAAATGTTAAATTTAAAAATATTTAGTACAAATATTTAGTAAAAATATTTAGTAAAAATATTTAGTAAAAATATTTATAAAAAAATTATAATATTCTTGTATAATATAATGGCTAAAACAATGCGTAGTAAAATGTCAATGCGTAGAAAAACAATGCATAGAAGAAAGCATATGAAAGGTGGAATGTATGGAATGGGAAATCCATATGGCATGGGAATGAATTCAATGTATGGTGGAATGAATGGAATGGGAAATGGATATGGAATGGGAAATGGTTATGGCATGGGAATGAATTCAATGTATGGAATGGGAAATGGCATGGGTATGAATTCATACTATGGAGGAAAAGGTATGGGAATGGGAAAAGGTATGGGAATGGGAAAAAGCATGGGAAAAAGCATGGGAAAAAGTATGAGAATGAGTATGAGTAAAACTAAGAAAATGGGAAAAAGTATGGGATTATATTAATAAATAATAGATCAATTCCATAAATCAAATATCTATATAATATATATAATAATGAAAAGAAATAGTATGTTTTCATTTTTAACAGTTATTGTAATTTTAGCTATATTAGCGTTTTTATATTATTATTTTACAGGTAGTTTAAAAGAAAAATTTAATAGTACTAATTTTCAATGGATTTCAGACGGAACTTGTTCGTCACACGGTATGCAAAATTTAACTAGCAGTGATTGTTCAAATTATTTACAAAGTTCAAATTATACTGTAACTGGTGCTGATCATGGACCACCAGGTTGTTGGTTAGTTTTTGGTAATTCATTAACCGGTGCTATACAAGGTAACCCACAATTAAAAGGAAAAGGATTTGGATGTTATTCTAAAAATACAACTGATGGTAAACAATGTTCGTCTGACTTCCCATGCATATGTAAATAAATATTATATTTAATTTTAATTTAATTTAAATATAATGAGATGAGTTTTTATCAAATATCCAATGAAATCCATTTGTATGCACTTTTGTAAGAATACGCTGTCGTAATGCAGGTGGACTAACATTTGCATCTTTGGCTGAGTCTGCGATAGTTTTGAAATGTATTTTTTCTCCAGTAGAGCATGATATTTTTATTACTGGCTGTTCAGCATATTGTTCTTCTTTTGAGATTCCAGAATATCGCCATAAAAACCCTTGACAAACACGTTTCTCACGTAAAGCAATTCCCACAGCAGTACCTGTGGTTAATCCTAACGATCTCCCAGCTGCTTCAATACTTTCAAATGTTTTCATAACTTCACCAGTATCTTTATTTATTTGGTCAATTGATCGTTTAGATTTTCTGATTTTAGGTTCTTCTGGATCTTCATGGTGATTAGTTATATTATCTAGTAGTTTGTTTCCTTCTAAAATATTAGACAATTCATCTAGGTATTCACCCTTTTCAACTAACAAATTCTCAAGCTTTACTGTATTATCTAAAATTTTTTTTATATTTTCATAATTACCTTGAAACATGTTAGTTCCAATGCTTGTAAAGTTTTGTTTTAGTAAAAAAATCATTATTTTTTCGGAAAAAGGATATGTTACTTTTGTAAAATACTTCATTTTACCATTAGAATGTAAATCTGATAAATTATTATTGACATAATCATAATCTTTTTGCCTAACAATAGAGCATTTAAAACGCATTGGTTCTGCTTCAAATGCATATAAAAAATATCCATATTTGCATATTGCATATTGACTAGCTATTTTTTTTTGTGCATGAGTTGTTAGATCAGGTTTAAAATTTTGTAAATCGTTTTCCATTTTAGAAATTTTTACATCTTTCTCTTTCATGATATTTTCAAGTTGCCTTATAGTATCTTCTAATTGATTATTTTTTTCTACTAATCTATTATAATTTTCCACATTGTATTCATTTTGTTTGATAATCTCACGAATAAACCCATCAATTTTTTCCAAAGTAAATTGGTCTTCATCTAATGCTAATATTTCTCGGTAATTTTCATCTTTAAAATCAGGATTTTCAACTGTTAAAATTCGCATTTGTTTTTTAAGCATTGGGTGTTTTTTGATAGCATTTTCAATCTCAATCTTATTTTTAACTTTAAATGCTGCGGCTAATCGGAAATTCAAAAAATTCTTTTTGTGACATTTAATGCGTTCCGCCAAATTATTACTCTGACCAAATTTAATTAGTGTTTCATTATGAATCCGAGGAGCTTGACCCATGCTTTTATTGTCAATTTTTCCATAATATATACATTGTGTATTTAATGGAAACTGTTCAATTAGTGTTTTTTCTACTAACAATTCTTTTTCTTTTTCGGATGATTGTTTTTGGTTTTCTAATTGTTTTTTCAATTCCATACTTTCTTCATTAAGAACTTCTTGAATAATTTCTTCCATTTTTAAATAATAATCATGAATTTCATCAGCTTTTTTAGTTCCAGCTTTAAGACACATGGATTTAAATGTTTTGACATTTAACATATATTTTTTTATATTATGCCCACCTCTTCCTTTTTTCTGCTCACTTTCAAAAGTAAGCAAACATTTGTAATCTTTATCAATAATAAAATATTTTTCCAATAATTCTTTAGCACGTTGTTTTTGGCAAAATTCCATCCACTTCCATACTTCATCTAAATCAATAACAAAATCATTTGTTGGGTTATAATTTAGGTAGCAGTAAAAACTTGATAAAAATAATTGTTGTTCAAATTCACCGAATGTATTCTTAATTTTGACAATTAATTTGTTATTATAATCTCCTGATAACTTGGTTATCGGATTGGTTTCAATAAGTTCAACGATGTTTAATGACTCCTTCTTATAAATAATATATAGGTTTTGTCTTTATATTATTTTATTGATAATTGTTTTTACTTTTAAAACCAAAAGCGATCAATTAAATTGCACTACTATTTCCACCTTCTCCTTCTTTATGCTCTTAGTAGCCGAAATAGATAATTCTTCTCGCTTCTTTCTGGTCTTAGAATTGTCAATAATTAATTCTTTTCTTTTTGAGGTGCTATTACGCGAATTCATGTCCTTTTCAATGACATCATAATTGGTGTCAATATATTCAATGACTTTATTCTCTAGAGCCCATTTGAAGAAATTCAATTGGCCAATAGTGGTCTCAATAAATTTGCCTTTGGTATATGGAATGCTTATGCGATCCCACCTACAAAAAGGGTCAAATCTTTTCTTACTATATGCTTTCAATTTGAGCTTGTAATCGTCATAGACTTTAAAGCGTCTTTGGATATTATCATTGCTTTGATCAATTACATAAAGTGTATAATATTTCTTAGCATAATTTGTAGCAAACCAATCAACAATTCGTAGAGAAATTTTAGACTCGCCGGTGATTATTTTTAACATTTTATCTAAATTATTTTCAGAGTTATGGATACCATCGGCATCATCAGTTTTATAAAAACTCATTAAATTTTTTAATAATAAATCGTTTTGAGTTGTATAGATAGAGTGATTCATTATTTAAGTTTTCAAATAAAACGTTTAAGTAGTTTATTTGAAATAACAATTATTTTTTATTTTTTATTATTTATTTTTCAATTTTACGAATTTAAAATCTCAATTAATATTAATATGAGTGATTTTTTAAATACTTATTTTGGACCGTTGCCTCGTGAATATTGTGTTTATTTTTACATTTTGTCTATAATATTTGCATTTTTATTTGTATCAATTATTATTTCTATCTCATACTTTGCTATTATGCATTATAATAAAGTTAATTTTATGTTTATTTTAAATTCATGTTTAGCAATTTTTAATGCCTTTTTGGCTTATTTAGTAAATAGAATTCTCCATACCATGTGTGTTAAAAGTATATAAATTACTGATTAGAGTTGCTATTTTTTGTTCTACCTTGAGTAGTATTTATCGGTTTTAAAAACATATCTCGCGTAACAATATCATTAACATAACTAGTTTGCAAAAATGGATTTACACCTCTTTGTGTTACTAATTCACGATCTGACATTTTTACTTCTAAATCTTCACGTCTTGTTCCAAAACCACCTTCCGTTCTAGAAAACATTGAATTTGTTATATCTATCATATCGGAGTCTATATTTAGAAATGATTCGTCTGCTAAGGATTGATTTATTGCATTTTTTTGAGAATCATATTCAAAATCAGTTTCCTTTTGTTTTTTTTCTGGCCGAGCACTTTTATAATAAGGTTCACCTTTACTCCATTTCCAATGATTCATTATTATAATTAATTTTTAAATAATGAATTTATAAACTTATAAACCGATTTACTTATATAACGATTTACTTATAAAATGATTTATAACCCTTCACGTGTAATTACTAAATTTTTAGTAAACATAAATGCATCTTTGTTAGTTCTTCTTCTTTTTAAATTACAATCTAAGCATGCTATAACTAAATTCCCAGTATTATGACCAATACTATTATCTACTCTATCTAATGACCATTGTTTCATTTCTCTAACCCTTTCATATAATATATATACTTCTTCCGAACAATAATGACATTTTAAACTACAACCCTGTAATAATTTTATAACTTCATTAAAACTTACAAAGTTAGTTTCATCTAATTTTTTTTTTAATATATCTTGTTGTTTATAACTACAAATTTTTGTTTTTATATGACTAATTATTGTTGACAAATATTTATCTTTTTCTGCATTTGAATCTTGATCTTTTATTAAAAATAATGTGTTTAACTGAATTTCATTATGTAATTCTTCTTCTGTCAATCCCCATGTTTTTGTTTCTACTCGCATTTTTTTTTCCTTTTCATAATTAATCTTTTTTATATGTTTGTTAGTTGACAGTTTATTATTTGAATATTTGTTAGTAAAATGTTCTAGTATAACTATTTTAGATGAGTCATCCATAATTTATAAAATATATAAATAGTCTTTATTATAAAATCAATTTAAAAATTAGATATAATATAATTATTTAAATATTATTATAAAAAACTGAGTTAAACTCAATTTAACATTATATTATATAAATGAATAAAGATTCCCTACAAAGTGATTGTAATGAATTAAAAACACTAAAATACAAAACTATGATATTAAATGGTGTTTCTTGGCCAGAAACTAAATCATCTACTGATTTGGTTAATTTAGATAAATTTTTGGAAAATGAAAAAAACAATAATGCAAATGAACCATGGTCTAAACTAGATAAAACCGCTAAAATTAAAAAATTGTCCATATTTGCCGATTCATATAAATCTACTAATGATTTATCAGATTATGAACATCAAGAACTAATTACTTTTTTTAAAGATTGTTTAGATAGAAAAAAACTTCAAAGAGTAAAGGATGTTATATATAATAAAGAAACTGGTGAAATTAAAGATGTTCCTGCACTTTATTATAATAAGCCTACCAATCATTTTACCTTAAAAAATCTTGATAAACGTGTCTCTACCTTGAGAGGTTTAACTCCCAAAAAAAAAATTGGTACTGCAAAAAATATCAAAAATAATGACTCGGATTCTGAAAATGAGGATTAAATTTTTTATAAAATTGATTTTATTAATAATATAAAAACAAAACGTTATATTATTATAGATATGGAAGACCTCATTGATATAACTGATCAAATTATCCCTCTTGAAGATCCCAAATTCTTTAATGATGATGAAGCCCTAGAATTATATCAAACATGTATTTATTTAATGGAAGAATTCATTAATGATAATCCAAAAATTATTACTGAACCTGAATTTGACGATATATTTGATGAAAATATTATTGAGTTAATGAAATCTCATTTTGATTTTGATATATTTTATAATGATGAAGCAGAAGAAGAAATAGAAGAAATAATTGAAAAAGCTAAGCATGATTTCTTTAATTATTATATACCTTCACGATCGTATCCTGATTCAATTATTTTATGTAAACCAAATCATTCAATTATTTCAAATCAAATAGATATTTTAAGAAATAAACCACAGCCAATTCAAAAGACAGAACAATGGTATAAATCACGACATAATTTAATGACTGCTTCCAATGCATATAAAGCTTTTGAAAATCAATCAACTAAAAATCAACTTATTTTTGAAAAGTGTCAACCTCTTAATACTACTCTTTATAGAGATGATGATGATGATGATAATGTAAAAGAAATTATAATGGTAAATACTAATTCTTCACTACATTGGGGACAAAAATATGAACCCTTATCTGTTCTTATTTATGAATTTAAATATAATACTACTATAGAAGATTTTGGATGTATTCAACATGATACGTATAAATTTTTAGGTGCTTCTCCAGATGGAATTAATGTTGATCCAAAATCAGAACGATATGGACGCATGTTGGAAATAAAAAATGTTGTTAGTAGAGAAATTGATGGTATTCCTAAAAAAGAATATTGGATTCAAATGCAATTACAAATGGAAGTATGCGATTTAAATGAATGTGATTTTTTAGAAACAAAATTTACTGAATATTCTGATCGCCATGAATTTGAATCTGATTCAAATGAACTTGATCATGAAGATGAAGATTGTAACGAATTTACAAATGTATGTTTGTCAAAAGATGGTAAAATGAAAGGGCTAATCATTTATTTCCACGGTAAAGAGGGAAAACCAATATACAAATATATGCCACTGGATATTATTCATCCTGATGATATTACCCGATGGAAGGAAGATATTGTTGATTATTATGGATCAGATCTTTATAATTATACATATATGAAAACTATATATTGGAAACTAGATGTTGTTAGTTGTGTTTTGGTTTTAAGAAATAAACATTGGTTTCAAAGTAATATTAATGAAATGGCAGAACTTTGGCAAATAGTAGAAAAAGAAAGAATTAGTGGTTATGAACATCGGGGACCAAATCGGAAAGCTAAGCCTATTTCTGGTTTTGAAATTTTAACCAGTACTAATCAGGAATCTGGTTGTTTATTACAATTTAATAAGGATACGGGAAAAATCACTGTTGTAAAAAAAGATGATAATATTTAATAAAATAATTATATTATCAATATATATTATAATAAATGGCTAATAATGATACTGCAAATATGTATAATATAGACCCAATGGTTTTTATGGAAATGGGAGAAGCCGAATTTAATAATATTGTACAAGAACAAGTTCCTCAGAGAGAAAATAGATTGAGAGAAGCACCACAATTGGAACCTGTAGGTCAACAAAGAGATCCAAATAATATAACTTTACAGCAACCTGAACGCAGTTTCCGTAATACAACACCAGCGTCATCTCCAAGAAATAGACATGGTGGAAAAAAATCAAGAAGATATAAGAAATCAAAAAAATCTAGAAAATCTAGAAAATCTAGAAAATCTAGAAAATCTAGAAAATAAAAGTTACATAGATTTTTTTGTTTTATTATTTTTAGTTTTATTTTTTTTTGTTTTATTATTTTTAGTTTTTCTATTAATAATATTACTTATATATTTGTGTATGTTTTTAAATAACTTAATTCGTGCTTTACTGAATGGAAGAAATGGTGTATGTGACCCACCATTATTAGCCGATATTTTTAAAAGCATTGATGATTTATTTTTCTTAACCTTGTTATAAATCCATAATTGCGTATTACTAGGAACTATACTTCCTAGACCAACATAAATAAACATGGGAATATTTTTCTTAATAAATACAGAATCAACCATAAAAGCATAATCAGACATTATAGAATCTTTAAATGCTAATGCTAATACATTTCCGTTAATGTTGTTAGTATATTTTAACCATTCATTTAATTGATCTTTACATGAAGCAAATCCAGGAACCTTAAATTGTTCTAATAATGCCTCTTTTACAAGATAGTAACCTGATTTTTTTGAGTATGTTTCATATTTATCAACCCATTTTTTTACTATATTCCAATCAAATGTTGAATTTGAAGGATATGATGTATCAGATGCATGTGTTTGCGGAACATTCATCAAAGATTCATCAATTTGAATAAACCCTATAATATTTTTTAGATCATAATTGTTCAAAAAGTTATATCCAACTAACACACCATAAGAATGTCCTAAAATAAAACATTTTTTTTTATGTAATTTTAATAATGAAAATAAATTATACATATCAATTGCCATTGTATCTATATTAATTCCTTCATAAACCGTATTTACATCAGATTCATAATTTGATAATCCGAATCCTCTATAATCAAAAGATATTAGAGCTGTATTATCATTGTATAATTCAAAAAACCATTCTATAAAAGGTATTGCGTAACCACTAAGACCAGGACAAATTATAATACAATATTTAGAAGATAATAAATTTTTTGTGGAAACATAACCTATTTTTTTATCATATTTTGAAATAAAATAATTTATAAAACATTGATCTTGAATTTGTTTTGAAGAAAATTGTAATGGACTTGACATAATATATTAATATAGAATATTTTCGTTGGTTGGAATAGAAAAATACAAATAATTGGGTTCGGTTCTAAAATAACCAACGCGTGCACCTGGACCTTCTTGGGCTGGTGGTAAAGGATAAATAATATTAGATTTGGTATTTTTCTTATCATGATAAACTGCTCCACAAAAATCTGCACGAATACAAGTTCCTTCATCTGGATTAATCCAATATTTAAGGTTGTTAGTTAGTTGTTTATAAGATCCTTCTGTAAATGTAGGATAATGCCACCAAATTTTATTATAAGTATTATCGGTAGTTAAGTTCTTACCAATTTTCGGATAGTCATCTAGTATAGCTTGAGTAACAGACACAGGATATTTACCTTCTAATGGTATTTTTAAATAATCCTGAAAACCCTCTATCTTCGGAACTAAAGGAGCTAAATAAAGACCTAATGCTAATATTAATAATAAAAATATAATACTTTGAATAAAAGTGTTTTTCATTATATAATATAACTTTATAAAATATAGTTTAATAAAATATACTTTTTATAAATTAACTTAAAATCAAATTAACATATTTTTATATAATAATGGAAACTACTATTATGCGTGTTTTAAAAAGAAATGGAGAATTAGAAGAAATAGCATTTGATAAAATTTTAAAAAGAATAAAAAAATTGGGTCAAGAAGTCGGAATAAATATTAATTATCAACAATTGGTAATGAAAGTAATAGATCAGCTTTATGACAAAATTTCAACCACTAAAATTGATGAATTAGCTGCGGAACAATGTGCTTCTTTATCCACATTACATCCCGATTATGGAACTTTAGCATCTAGAATTATTGTTTCTAATCACCAAAAAAATACTGAAGCTAGTTTTTATAATGTTATGACAGAATTATATAATTTTGTAGATATTCATGGAAATAATAAGCCATTATTATCTGATATTTTTTACAGCTTTGTTAGTAAAAACGCGAATGAACTAGACAATTTCATTGTTCATGATCGTGATTATTTAATTGACTATTTTGGTTTCAAAACATTAGAACGTGCTTATTTATTTAGAAATAGTAATAAAGTTATTGAAAGACCACAACATATGTGGATGCGTGTAGCAGTTGGATTACATGGAGATTTGAATTCTGTAAATAGTTTAGAACTTATTAAAGAAACATATGATTTAATGTCTCAAAAGTATTTTACACATGCTACGCCCACCTTATTTAATGCAGGTACACCTCGTCCTCAAATGAGCTCATGTTATTTGATTGCAATGGAAGACGACAGTATAGATGGTATTTTTAATACGTTGAAGGACTGTGCTCATATTTCAAAATGGGCTGGTGGTATTGGACTCCATGTTCATAATATTCGTGCAAAAGGTAGTCATATTCAAGGAACTAATGGAACATCTAATGGATTAGTTCCTATGTTACGTGTATTTAATAATACTGCACGCTATGTTGATCAAGGAGGTGGTAAGAGGAGCGGATCGGTTGCTATTTATTTGGAACCATGGCATGCGGATATAATGGATTTTTTAGAATTGAAAAAGAATCATGGCGATGAAGAGCTTAAAGCACGTGATCTTTTTTATGCTATTTGGATTTGCGATTTATTTATGGAGAGAGTGAAAGAAAAAAATGGAAAATGGTCTCTATTTTGTCCACACGAATGTCCAGGACTTGCTGATGTATATGGAAACGATTTTAAAACACTATATGAAAAATATGAAAAACAAGGTAAAGCTAAAAAAACAATTAATGCTAGGGATGTTTGGTTTGCTATTTTAGATGCTCAAATGGAAACAGGAACTCCATATTTATTATATAAAGATGCTATCAATAAAAAATCAAATCAGCAGAATTTGGGAACTATAAAATCGTCAAATTTATGTTGTGAAATAACACAATATTCAGACGATAAAGAGACTGCTGTATGTAATTTAGCATCAATTGCATTACCATCCTTTGTAAATGAAGAAACTAAACAATTTGATTATGATAAGCTTCATGAAGTTACAAAAGTAGTAACTAACAACTTAAACAAAGTTATTGACATTAATTTTTATCCAACTGAGAAGACTAGACTAAGTAATCTAAGACATAGACCAATTGGTATCGGTATACAAGGTTTAGCTGATGCATTTATTTTAATGGATGTTCCATTTTACTCTGAAGAAGCAAAAGAAATAAATAAATTAATTTTTGAAACTATTTATCATGCATCTCTAGAAAGAAGCAATGAAATTGCTTGTGAAAGAAAATTGATTTATCAAAATACTCCTACTAACCAAAAAATGGGGATGTTAACAGGCAAAGAAATTTTTCTACCTGAGTCATTAATTGGTTCATACAGTTCTTTTGTAGGATCTCCTATTTCAAAAGGCATATTTCAATTTGATATGTGGAATGTTACGCCTTCAAGTGGCCGTTATGATTGGGTTGCTTTACGCCAGTCTATAATAAACCATGGAATAAGAAACTCTTTGTTAGTTGCTCCTATGCCAACTGCTTCTACGTCTCAAATATTAGGATTTAATGAATGTTTTGAACCATTAACAAGTAATATATATTCAAGAAGAACATTAGCTGGTGAATTTGTAGTAGTAAATAGATTTTTAATGAAGGAATTAATAAACTTAGGATTATGGAATGAACAAATTAAAAACAATATTATTTTAAACAAGGGATCGGTTCAGCAACTAACAGTGCTACCCGAAACCATACGAAATAAATATAAAATTGTTTGGGAAATTCCTATGAAACATTTAATTGATATGTCGGCAGACCGAGGGGCATTTATTTGTCAAAGTCAGAGTTTAAACTTATGGATGGAAGATCCTGTTTATAATAAACTAACATCCATGCATTTTTATGCTTGGGAAAAAGGGTTAAAAACTGGTATATATTATTTGAGACGAAAGGCGAAACATCAAGCACAACAATTTACTATTGAACCCGAGAATAATAAAAATACATCTGAAGAAAAAGAAGAAATATGTGAAATGTGTAGTGCTTAGAACATTATATAATAATTTAAGAACATTATATAATAATTTAAGAACATTATATAATAATTTAAGATCATTATGGTGTAAATATTTATATAAATAGTTTAAAGAATTTGCATATTATAATATAATAATTATGGAAACTATTAATCAGACTAATCAACAAAATCCTATAAATGATTCCAAATACATTAATCAATTAAATAATATTGAGGCACAAATTCATATAAGCAATGAAACAAAACCAATTTGTAACGAGTCATGTTATGCAAAATGTTGTCTTTCTCTAACTTTCTCACTATTATTATCTCCTTTTGCTATATGTGATGTTTATTTTGCAACTACAGATAACTCATGTGTTAATCAAAGTCAAAGTAGTCATAATTTAAATATAACTTTACACAGTTATCTGTTAGCAAGTGGAATAATCGTATTTACATTTATTGGTATATTAAATTTTAGTATATTTATATGTGATTTGAATATGACTAAATCAAATAAAAATAATGAAAATGTAGATACTGTTTACGCTGTTCTAAATATATCTAATATAATTGTTAGAATATTTGGAATATCCTGGTTAATATTGGGATGTGTTCTATTTTGGGCATACACTGTTATTTCTGATTGTTCAAAACCAATTCATGATTATTTATTTGCTAGATTTATTTTATTTCTTATATTTTCTATTTTTACTTTTAGATCAAGTAGTGAATAAACTTTAAACTTTAACGTTGTTTTTTGGTTTTTTTTGTTTTTGAATTTTTATTTTTCTTATAATTTTTGCTGTTTCTGTTTCTTTTTGTAGTAGATTTCATTTTTTGCAAAATAATCTCTTGGTCATCTTCTGTACAACACGAATACCCAGGTGGAGAAATTTTCATAATATAGTCGGTTATTAATGGATTTGTCCCACATATATCAAAACTCTTATTTTTTTCTAGACTTATACAATATACACGTAAACAAATAACAGCATCAATTATTGCATCATGCATTGCATCTGGATTTGGTTCATAACCAAAAAAATGATTGTAAGCCTCTATTAATTTTGGATATTTAATTTTATAAAAATACTTTTGTTTGCCTGTTTTTTTATCTATATATTCAAACTTTTTTTTTAATTTACACATATATTTTGTCTTTTCCATAGTGCAATCAAAATAACTATCATTCATCATAGCCTTAATTTGAGTTATATGATTTTTTTTTTGTAATCTTATAAGTTCACATATAATCATTTTTCTATCAAACTGAACATTATGAGCGACTATTATATCTGCTTTTAAAACATCTGACATAAATTCATTTAATGCATCATAAATTTTTGCTTTATTTACAGAAGATGCAGCTTTAATTTTTGCTTTAGTAATATGATGAATTTTCATACTTTCAGTTGTAATTTCTATATCATCTGGTATATCAATATATTTATTAAAAATTTTGGATATTTCTGGGATTTCAGTATCATATAAAATATAACTAAGTTGAATAATGGATGGCCATGATTGAATAAAATGATCCCATAATGAATTTTTTTTTAAAAACTCCGAAAACTTAAGCATATTTTTCCCGTATTTTTCCCTTTCTTTCCATGTTTTTCCTGGCATGTCAGGTGGTTTATCACTTGTCTCTGTATCAAATACTAATATTTTTACCATTTATATATGTAGATAAAAAATATTAAACCTATTTATAATTAAGAAAACTCCTTACAAATGCCAAATGTCTTTCTATGCCATTTAGTAATTCCATGTTTTTTTATACCGTCCATATGTTTTTTTGATCCATAACCTTTATTTGAATCTATTCCATAATGCTCAATTAATTCAGGATTTTGAATACATAGATCTTCTATATATTTATCCCTTTCTACTTTCGCTAGAATTGAGGCCGCTGCGATTGATGTATATTTATTATCACCTCCTTCAATCAATTCATAAGGTATTTTGGACATATTTTGGGCTATAAATGGTTTAAAATAATTACCATCTACTAACAATAACAAATTTGAAGAATCTACTTGTTTAATTACTTTTTGTATTCCTTTATGCATTGCCGACTGGGTGGCCTGTAATATATTAATTTTATCAATTATTTCTTCATCTTCATATTCAACGGCCCAAGCTAACGCATTCGCCTTGATATATTCTGCTACTTGTTCAATCTTTTTTTTAGAGTGAAACTTTTTACTGTCTTTCATTAAAGAGTGGTCAAATGTGTTATCTTTAGGTAAAATAACTACCCCGGCATATACTCTACCAAACATTGGACCTCTTCCTGCCTCATCAATTCCTAATTCTAAAGTTAAAGGATTTTCATGAAAATATATTTTTAATGGTATAGTCGGGCTTCTACTCTTCTTTTTTAAAGGGTCTTTTATAACAGTTGGTAAATCATCATCATCAATAATAACGACACTTAAACAATCTTTTTTAGACATACTTGACTTATATTAATTATGTTTAAATAATTATAATTTAATTCAATTTTTTAACCTTTACAAAAAGGCAAAAAGTTTTTTCACTATATAAATTATACAATGAAAGGAGAATTATTATTGCTTTTTGTAATTTTATTATTAGGATTAATTTTATGTTCCTTTTTAGGAGGTAGTGGCTGCAAAGAGGGACTACAGAATAATACTACTACACAACAATTTACTGGACCCAATGGCACTACTGCTCAAATACAAACAGGATCCAATGGACAAAATAGTTTAGTTATAACTAATAGTAGTGGAACCACTACAACTTATACTTCTACGACAGATTCTACAACTTATACTGGACCCAACGGAACAACAGCAATTGTTAGTAATAATTCTAATGGTATGACCGTTATTCAAGTAAAAGATCAATATGGAAATGTAATATTAACTTTAACTAATAATTCTAATACAGGGACATCAACTGCTACCACTCAAAATGATACTTATGTAAATACTGACTCCAATTATGATAATTATAATCACTATAATAAATCATCTTATCCAGTTATATTTTACGGACCTAATGGCGGAACAGCTCGTGTTATTAAAACAGATAATAATAACACAATTGTAATTACTAGCAGTAATGGTACCACTCAAATTTACTATGTTGATAAAAATAGCGGGAGTGCTGATTATGCTGCCTATTATGGGCCAAATGGAGGATCAGCTAAAGTTGTAACGGATAGTAATGGTAAAAAAGCAGTAGAGGTTACTATGCCAGACGGAACAAAAATTCTATATTATTCTGATAATGTTTATGTGCAAAATAGTCAGGATTCAACTATTAATCAATATTCTGCTGACACTAATTCAACTGGGTCTGATTACAACAGTGCTTTTACTGCATCCACTTATTATGGTCCAAACGGTGGTCAAGTAAATACTGTAACTGGTCCAGGAGGTAATACATATGCAACATATGATAATTCAGCATATTATAATTCTATGCCTCAAGGTGTAACACGTAATCAAATTCCACCAGGGCAAGAGGATTTGTATATTTTGAAGTCAGAGATTATACCTCCCGTCTGTCCGGCATGTCCTTCACCTATTATACAATGCCCGGATAATACTGATGTAACTAAATGCCCACCTTGTCCTCCATGTGCTCGTTGTCCAGAACCTGCATTTGACTGCAAAAAAGTACCAAATTATGGAGCATTTAATCAAGATTTTATGCCAGTTCCAGTTTTAAATGACTTTTCAACATTTGGAATGTAAAAGGTTAAAACCGAATTATATCAAAAAAAATAATTTAAAGAATTATCTAATTAATATATCATAATGTTTTATATTATTTTACTTTTATGCTCAATTATTTTACAATCACAATTTAAGGATAATTTTGGTTTCAATCTAATAAAGCCAAAATTATGTATTAATTGCAAACATTTTATAAAAGATGAGGGTGATGGAAAATATGGACAATGTTCTTTTTTAACAAGAGATGAAAGTAAAATTAATTTCTTAGTTAATGGTGTTAATCAAGAATTATATTATTATTGTTCTACAGCAAGAAAATCAGAAGATATGTGTGGTAAAGAAGGTAAATATTATGAAAAGAAAATAATGAAAAAAATGAAAAAAGATAATAATGTAATTAATAAATAACAAATAAAAAATAACAAATAATCAATATTTAATAAAATTAAATTTAAAATTGAAATTGCTAATAAATTAAGTCTCTAATTAAATATAGTATACAATGAGTGAAAACTTCAATTTAAGACCAAACCAAATTAGAGCTGTTCAAACTTCTCATGATAATGACTTTCAATCTGGAGTTCATTTTCATGCCACGGGAACAGGAAAATCATGGATTGCGATGAATATAATTCATAATTATAATCAAAAATATCCAAAACATAATATTTTATGGATTTGTGAAAAAAAATCTATTCTTATTGAACAATTTGATCTAAAAAATATAAAACAACGTAATTTTTTAGAAATTATGAATAAATTCAATATTCTCAACTTTTCTGATTATAAACTTGACACTTGGTATAATAGTGTTAATGCATCTAAATTTTGGAATAAACCATTTCTTCTTATTATAAATAGAGCATATCTAGTGTCTAGTGAAAAATATAAAAAAATAAAACTGCCTATACATCTTGTTATTCATGATGAATGTCATACTATTGTTAATGAATCTACGCAAACATTTTATGAGTATTTACTTACCAATAATTTGATAACTAAATGTATTGGATTCTCTGCTACACCCACTTTATCATTGAAACCATTTGATAATATTATTTCTTCATATTCTATATATGATGCGTTTATGGACGACGTTATTGTCGCTCCAAAAATAAAATGGTTTACTTGTGATCAAATTATTAATCCTGAAGAAATTGTATATTTAACAAAACAACTCATAGAAAAACCGCATATTATTTATAAAAAACTTATTGTATGGTGTGGTATGATTCAATTATGTAAAGATATGGCTATATTATGGAAATCCTATTTCACAGATTATCTTATTTGTATAGATACAAGTGACAGTGAAACTACAAATTCATACGATGCTTTCAGAGAAGCGGAATCTCATGCTATTTTATTTTGTGCTTCAAAACATAGAGAAGGGTCTGATATTAAAAATCTTGATTGTTGTGTATTTCTTGATAAAGTTGAAAACCGTTCACCAAAAGTATTTGTTCAATGTATTGGACGGGTATTACGTTTAGATTCTACAAATCGTAAAAAATATGGACTTATTATTGATATTAGAGCCAAAAATTCTTATTCAATTTGTAATAACTTAAATGATTATTTAAATCTGCCTTCAAATGTATTTCCTTGGAAATATAATTATATCACTGTGAATTATCTTGGAAAATTAATTAAAATTAATACATTAACTATGAATAAAATTAATCAAAATATTAACACTTCTATGCCAATTCAAGATTTTGATTCTGTTAATATTTCTAGTCTATTTATAAGAACTATTGCTGATTCACCAGTTTATATCCAGCGTTTAGAACACGAACTCAATTTACTTCAAAGAAAAAATTTAATATCTCATCTTGTTCAAGCTATTCAAATTCTTAATATAACAAAAAATATTCCACATATAACTAGAGGATCTTGTGGGTCTTCTCTAGTTTGTTATCTACTTGGAATTAGTCATATTGACCCCATAAAAAATAATATAAAATTTTCTAGATTTCTCACTGAATATAGAAATAACTTACCAGATATTGATTTAGACTTTCCACATAATTTACGTGATGAAGTTTTCTTAAAGATTGAATTACAATGGCCTGGAAAAGTTGCAAGAATTAGTAATCATGTTTATTATCATGAAAAGTCTGCTTTACGCCAAGCCATCAGAAATGCAGGAATTCATAAATTTATTGCAAAAAATGATATTAATAAAGAAATTAAAGCATTACCCAAAGATACACAGCAATTTATTAAAGATGAAAGGTGTAAACTTGAAAATACATTCAAAGGTTATTCTTTACATTGTGGAGGAATTGTATATTATCCAGATGGTGTACCGGATGATATTTTAATTAACAGTGGTATTAATAGTATTAAACAAATTAAAATGAATAAGCACGAAATAGCAAAAGAACAAAACTTTAAAATAGATATACTTTCTAGTCGCGGGTTGTCACAACTTTATGAAATTAATAAATTTAAATTAATAAATTTTGAAGAGTTTATTTATGACAAAGATACGTTTGATATGTTGCATTTAGGTGATAATATCGGGATTACATTAGCTGAATCACCTTTAATGAGAACTGCTTTTATAAAATTTAAACCGAAATCTTTACATGATCTTGCTGTTTGTTTGTCTATTATTAGACCAGCAGCTAAAGATGCTCGTAATATTACTAACAGCAGTAATTTTGATGATCAAATTATATTTGATGATGATGCTATAGATATCATTGCTAAAGAAACCAATTGTAATGAAGAAGATGCAGATAAATATAGACGTGCATTTGCTAAAGGTGATAAAGCGATTATTGATGAATTTAGAAATCAAATTTCACATTTATCTCGTGAAAAACAAAAAGAAATTATGACTCGTTTATCTAATTTATCGCGATACGGATTTTGTAAAGCTCATGCTTTCTCTTATGCACAACTTATATGGCAACTTGCTTATATGAAAAGACATTATCCATGTCAATTTTGGAAAGCAACATTAAATAATTGTCAATCATCATATAAAAAATGGGTCCACTTATATGAAGCACGATTAGCAGGTGTTAATGTTCACGCTAAAACACTTAAAAAAGATGATGTATCTATTTATGCTACTAATAGAAGAAGTAAAATTATCAAATATTCACCATTACAGCAATTAAAAACATATGGATATTGGGATATGATCAATGATGATTTCTTTCCCAATTGTCATTTTGATATTGTAAATGATATATATAATTTTGATGGTATTATAGCATCATCAAGATTTAAAAAATTTGGAAAAGAATCAATATTAATGTTATTTATTGGTGTTGCCCCAAAAAAATATATTCAAATAAATATAAATAATATATCATATTTTGATTTGAACAAAGTTGGTATTAAAGGATCTGGAAAACCTCTGTCTGAATTAGATAGACAGTGTGATATTATATCCTGCAGTGATTATGTATTTTATTAATTAATTTTATTTATTATTATAGTAATTTTTTATGTATAACTGATAAAAGCTTAAATATAAATTAAAAAATTGAATATGATTAATACTGATTTAATTAATATAAATACAATAGAAATGAATACTGATAAGCAAATTAAGAAAAAAACTAAATCTAAAACAAAACCCCCAGTATTACTAGTTATTGAAGATGAAGATGAAGACAAAAAAGATGAAATTCTTGTTACAAATTTGGAAATAAATAAAATACACTGTGAAGATTGTATAGTAGGTTTAAAAAAAATAAAAAATGAAAGTGTTGATATTATTATTTGTGACCCACCATACAACATTGGTAAAGATTTTGGTAACGATAGTGACAAACAACAAATGGATGAATATTTAATTTGGTGTGATAATTGGATATCTGAATGTTTAAGAATATTAAAGCCGCAGGGAACAATGTACATATATGGATTCAGTGAAATATTAGCATTTATAAGAACACGTGTATCTTGTAATGTAAGATGGCTGGTTTGGCATTATACAAATAAAGTCACACCATCACTTAATTTCTGGCAAAGAACTCATGAAAGTATTTTATGTTGCTATAAAAATAAACCAATATTTAACCGTGATGATGTGCGAGAACCATATACCGAATCGTTTCTAAAAAATGCTGCTGGAAAAGTAAGGAAGGCAACAGTTGGTAGATTTAGTAAAGGCGATAAAGAAACTACCTATACAGCTCATGAAGGTGGTGCATTACCTAGAGATGTAATTAAAGTACCCGCATTAGCTGGTGGAGCAGGGAAAAAAGAACGAGTTGATCACCCAACTCAAAAACCATTAAATTTATGTGATACATTATTAAAGGCATCATTAAATAAAGGAACAGATACTTTGTTAGTAGTTCCATTTGCTGGATCTGGCTCAGAATGTGTTTCAGCAAGAAAAAATAACATTAATTTTATAGGTTTTGAAATAAACAGTAATTATATTACAATAGCAAATGACAGATTAAAAACATGTGAAGCAGATGAAGCAGATGAAACAAACTAAATTAATTTTTCTAAAATAGTAATATAATTATATGTGGGCTTACTACTTACTACCGCACTGGCTACAATAAATTTTTTTATTTCTTCGCTCATTTCAATATGAATCCATAGTTGCGAAGACATACTAAAGGTAATGGACATGCTGCAGCCGTTAATCGTATTTGTTTTCCAGCCAACTTGAGCTCCCTTGTTTTTTCCTCTTTGCCCGATAATTGGTTCCCATGTGTACGAATAGGGATCTACTGCAATGTAGTTGCTGGGTATGAGTAACCACTCATAGTTTTTTTTCTCATTATTTGACTCATCTCTGACTATTATAGAGTAGTAGTCAAAATTTTTCCGTTTATTTATTTCTTGGCAAATTTCTGCTGGCGTTCCGCAACTTTTTTCGCTGCATACGGTAGTTAATCTGTATGAACTTATGTCAAAACTACTTTTGTGGGCTGCATATTTTGCCGACTTATTACTAATTCCACCTAACGAACAATTTATATCCATACCTGGTAAATGGCTGCCGTCCGCTTGAGAAAATACCTCAATACCTACCGATGAAAATATTAGGGAATTTATGTCTTCCCACACGCTCTCCTTAATGGTAGAAGTATTTATTAAATGATATCCTTGAACGCATTTTTTGAAATTGATATCAATTAATTCTATATGTTCGCAAACATCTTCTAGGGTTTTGATAGGATTCTCTTCAATTAAAGTATAGGTAGTCATTTTGCTATCAGTAGAACTTTCAGTCATGTATATTAATATTATAATACATATTTAAATAGGTATTATAATTCAATTTTTTTATTTTTTTTTATTTTTCAGATTTAACTAAAAATTTTTTTTTTATTATTCCCTAGTTTTCATGCATTTTTTATCTATCTGTATGCTTTGACCCTTTTCATCCTGTGGAACTATATTTAAAATACAACGTGCTTTCTTACCATACAGTGGTTCAGTGCAACCTTTCTCTTTTCTATGTTTCTCTGTTTTAATAGACGAATATTTATACACTTTTGGTACTTCATCTACACATCTTGATCTAAAATGCTCATATCTTTCTCTAACATCACAATAAGATAAATTAGATTTTTTATGAAGCATCCTATTTACTAATTCATGTAAATTATAAATATAACGCGAAAAGGTGTCACGATTCTTCATATTATTCATAGTTATTGGTAAATGTTTTAAATTCATTTTTAAATTTTTTCTACATGCACCACATGGTAATACATTTTGTAAAGAAAGTACATATTCACGATATTGTTTTTTTTCCATAAGAGTAGGATTTACTGGATAATTAAAACTAATTGTATGAAGCATATGCCATTGTGCAGGTCCCCAAATACTTGTTAAAAATCCATCTCCAGAATAATAATCACCTTTCTTAAAAACACGACTTTTTTTAGTCGTTGCATTAATTGATCTATTTTTACGAGTCTTTGTCATATATAATACTTTTAAGAAAAGTATTGCAAAAATTAATAAATACTTTAAAGAAAAGTAATAAATACTTTAAAGAAAAGTAATAAATACTTTAAAGAAAAGTAATAAATACTTTAAAGAAAAGTAATAAATACTTTAAAGAAAAGTAATAAATACTTTAAAGAAAATTATAGCAAAAATTTATTTTACATCTTTTAACATTTACTACGAAGTGAAATACCGATTTTTTTAAACATGATAAAATCTTAATCTTAATCTTTCATATAAATAAAATAAGGCGTCAAGTAAACACTAATAATTAATAATACGATATTAGTATCAAAACTGGTTTGGTTTAATAAAGCACTAATTACAACAGCCATGATTACTAGAAAACTATCTCCTAATAAAGCACTAGCACCAATTTCTTTTGTATAACCTTTGAAAAAATCTAACATATCATTTGAGCCTTTAGGAATAATGGTAAAGAAAATATAAAATAAAAAGTCAAAGATTATTTGAATGAATACGCATATACCAGCAAATGCTGTTAGACCAATCTTTAGACCACTTTTAAAAACTAGATATCTTCCTAATAATATATATAAAACACCAATCAATATATCTGCAATCATAGCAGACAATCTATATTTTTTATACCATTCTTCTAAAGATTTGATATTTATATAAATTTTAGCGAAAGTAACAAAAATAATAAATAAATCAGCATAAATATTAGCTGTTATTATAGGTACGTATTCAAATTTATTATTATAATTAATAGTAGGTTTCAAATTTGTAGTTTTTTCAATCAAAAAAGTAAGTAAAAACATTAATGCAACAATTAATAATCCACTCATATATAAATTAAACGCATATAAAAAATCGGTGTTTTAAATGTTAAAGAGTATAATAAAATTATTTTAAAATATTTATATATGTTAAATGACTTCATCTTCTAGTATGATTATTGAATATTCAAAATCAACACAAAATGTATGTATTTGTTTAGCTATATCACTATTTTTAATTATTATATTTATAATGACTCCTCTTAATACATTTTTTTTATCATCTATTTTTGGAAAGGTAATAATTCTTACCCTTTTAGGATATACAATTTATTATAATACAATTTCAACTAACAAATTTACAAATGATTTTAATATTTCTCTTACTTCAGGAGATTGGGATGTATTAAAAACTAATATATTATGCAGTTATGTATTTTCTGCTTTTTTAATAGTTTTAATGCTTTCAGTCATCAGACAAATTTTTTAAAACACAAGTAGGTAAAACTTTAGGAGGATTTAAAAAAACACTTTTATATTTTATCATGTAGGTATACCGAATATTATATATTTTTTCATTATAAACATTTTCATTTTTACATTGTTTTCTGGAAACAATATTTAATTTACCATCAGCGTCTCTAACTAACATATTTTAAATATATTTTAAACTTTATATTCGTTTAAAATAAATTGTAATTTATTCTTATTTAATATATATAATGAATTCTACCGGTAATTATAATAATATGCGAATGCCAATGAATAGTGGATTAAATGTATCAAAAATGGGAGGAACTGTTCCTCTATCTCAAAAATTACAAGGTTTTTTGAATTGGAAGACACTACTCATTATTTTAGGTGTAGGAGTATTATTGATATTTTCATATATCACTTATAGTCAATATGTTTCAAATAAAACAGCATTTACAGCTAATAGAGAACATGCCACTACTAATCAAAATTCAAATAAAACAGCAACATTAATGTTATTTTATGTTGATTGGTGTCCTCATTGTAAAACAGCTAAACCAGAATGGGAAGCACTGAAATCCGATTATGAAGAAAAAACAATAAATGGTTATAAATTATCATTTATGGAATATAATTGTACCGAAGAAACCGCAGAAATTAGTAGTTTAATGGATAAGTATAATATTGAAGGGTACCCAACAATAAAATTAATTAAGGATAATCAAGTAATTGAATATGATGCAAAACCAACTAAATCAACTATGGAACAATTTTTGAATACTGTACTTTAAGTAATAAATTTTAAATCAATATTGTCTGATCCTATTGGTTTTAATGATAACAAAAATTGTTCCGCATCATCCTCTCCCATTTTTAACCATGTTTTTCTAAATTCTGAGCTTTTTAAACATTCCTGCATTATATTTAATGTTAACGGATTTTCGTTAACCATACATTTTATAGTGTTTTCTACACTATCTAATTTTACACTATCCCTTATATAATTCATTGAATTTATTGTCATACACATAATATATTCAAGTAATGATGATTCCTCATTAACCATTACATTGCCATAATTCCCATCTTCATTATTATAAACTGATGTAATTCCTAATATTTCATTTTTATTCTGATTATCTCTTATACACTGATTAATTGGATAATTTGACATTACACCCCCATCTAAATAACACGCATTATTCATAATAATTGGCATAAATACACCTGGAATGCAAGAAGACATTATAAGAGCCTTTAATAACCCTAATTCAGGATTTAATGTATGTGTTAGTTCAACGGTTTGAAATTTGTTCAGATCAAATGTAAAAATATGTAAATCTATTTTTGAATATTCATAAAAATCCTTTAAAGTCATATTAATACTTAAATCTTTTGCTTCTAATAATGGTTTAAATATTATTTCTGCTATTTTTGTGTCAAATAATCCTTTATTATAATAAGAATCAAATATTTGTTTTGCATTTACTTTGATCGCATCATGCCATGGTCGTTCTAATAAATATTTATTTAGTGTTTCCCAGTCATATTTTAATCCTATAAAAACACCTATTATAGCTCCAATAGAGGTAGCGTATATTGATTCAATATTATCTACGTTCCAAAAGCCCTCTTTTTCCAATTTTTCTAATGCACCTAAATAACGAAAACCTAACGGACCGCCTCCAGAAATAACTAAATGCTTTATTGTCATTATTTATTAATTATTTAAAGTATTTAAATGTATTTTATTTTTAACTAATTATAATTATAATAATTATAATTATTATATTAAGTATATTAATAATTTTTTTTTCTTTTTTCAAATTAAATGGCAAATATATTTACATTAGAAAATTTTGCTGAATTTTCAGAAAAAATCAATATTGATGAGCTTTATGAAAAAAAACGTCAAGTTGATTTAAATAAATTAGAACTTTTTAAAAAAATATTAAATCGTATTCATGTTCGTATTAAAACTACTGCCAAACAAAATATACATGAAAAATTTTGTTGGTTTGTTGTTCCTGAAATTATTATTGGTGTTCCAAAATATGATCAAGCAGCATGTATTGCTTATTTAATGGAGACATTAAAGACTAATGGATTTCAAGTTCGTTATTTTCATCCTAATACAATTTTTATTTCATGGGATCATTGGGTTCCATCTTACGTTCGTAATGAAATTAAGAAAAAAACTGGTATTGTAATTAATGAATATGGCGAAAAAATAGAAGAGGAGATTAATGATGATGATGAACCAAATGATAAAAATGACGGTTCATTACAACAACTTAAAAATAGTAAAAAATATACACCAATTAATTCATATAAACCATCTGGTAAATTAGTTTATAGTGATGAGCTTTTAAATCGTATAGAAAAAAAAATTAATTAATTAATATTATACTGAAATTATAATGTAAATATACTAAAATTATTTTATAATTATAATGTAATTATAATATATAATATGCCAACAAAAAAAACTAAACAAAAAAATAATAAAACAAAGAAATTCAGACAAAAGAAATGTATACATCCAAATAGTTTCAATAAATTTGAAGATGAATATGAAAAAACTTTTAGAAGTAGTTTAAGAAAAGAAGATTCTAATATAGAACATGAATTAATTAAATTATTTAAAACACCATTTACACCAACAAAATATACAGCACAAGACGATTATTATACTTATATTAATTATCAATGGTTGTCTAATCAAACAAATGAATTAAAAAAAAAACACAAATTAAAACCATATGTTCAAATTGATAGTTTTCGTGTAACACAAGAAAAAGTATATTATGAATTAATTGGTATTGTAAAAAAATATATTAAAAATAATAATTCAAAAAAAGCAATTGCAATTAAAAACCTATATGAATCATTATACCATTTGCATGATAAACCAGCCGAAGATTTTGTAAAATTTTATGTTAAATTAACTGATAAAAGAATTGCTTCAAACGATATTTATGAAATTTTAGGAGGACAAAATAAAAATGAAATTGTTTCCTGGGGTTGTCCTTTAGTATGGGGAGTTATGAAGGATGAAAAAGATGTTAGACATTTTAGATCTCTTATTTCGGCACCACAATTAACCATTTATGATTATGAAATTTATATTGAGGATACCAAAGATGATCAAGAAACAAAAAAATATAAAATAGAATTTAAAAAAAAATATTTAGAATTTATTGAT
>Ga0209597_1000060_pt1 | contig 64102 bp, 75 predicted proteins | sample M_140625_MF_Meta_FD_187316 | JGI IMG/M metagenome (GOLD analysis project Ga0209597, IMG submission 187316) | Freshwater microbial communities from Lake Montjoie, Canada to study carbon cycling - M_140625_MF_MetaG (SPAdes) (version 2) | ecosystem: Environmental > Aquatic > Freshwater > Lake... | reverse complement strand
TTCAACATGAAATGTGGGTAACCACCGCGTTCTGCAGCGCTGGCATCCCAGGTAATTTCATAAGCTCTTGGAGTTAGAACTTTTCCAGTTAAATCTGTAACAATCACTTGATCAGGAGTTACATCTACAACTTCATCTTGGCCAAGTTCTAACGCGCTCTTGGTATAGGAAATGAAGGCCGAAACATCGGAGGCTAAGAAATTCTCGCCCTTTCCAACACCAACAACTAGCGGCGAATTTCGACGCGCTCCCACAATACGGTTAGGAGTATCTGAGTGAATTGCTAAGAGCGTGAATGAACCGCGCAACTCTTTACAGACGCTACGCATCGCAGCCGCAAGATCGCCACCGTTTTTCGATACGGCATCGCTAAGTAAATGTGCGACCGATTCAGTATCGGTTTCAGAGGTAAATTTATGGCCACGTTTTTCTAACTCTGCTCGCAATTCCAGATAGTTTTCAATAATTCCATTATGAATAACGGCTAACTTGCCATCATTTGAAAGATGCGGATGTGCATTTGAATCAGTAGGTCCGCCATGAGTTGCCCATCGGGTATGGCCAATACCGCTATGTGAGCCATCGTGCGAATGGCTTAACTCAGCTTCTAAATTAGCGAGCTTTCCAGCTTTCTTCTCAACAAATAATTTTGCGCCTTTTGTAGTTGTTAAAGCAACACCAGCCGAGTCATAGCCACGATATTCCAAACGACGCAAACCTTCTAAGACTGGAGTTAGCGCGGCTTTTTCACCGGTATATCCGACGATGCCGCACATATGAGGTACCCCTTAAATAAGTTTTAAAGCGAGAGTTCAGATTTTACTAGTGCAGCGAGTGAAGTCGCTAACTCCTGCGCGTTTGTTGCTGATTCAGCTTCAACCATTACGCGGATCAAAGGTTCAGTTCCGGATGCGCGAAGCAGAACCCGACCAGAGCTTCCTAATTTCACTTCAGCCGCTGTTACTGCAGCCGCAATCACCGAGTTCGTAGAAATTTTCGCTTTATCTACACCAGCGACATTTATTAATACTTGCGGATAACGCACCATAATCTTTGCTAAATCTCTCAAAGATTTCTTGCTTGTTGCCAGTTCTTGAAGTAGATGAAGCGCAGTTAGCGCACCATCTCCGGTATTAGCAAAGTCGCGCATGATGATGTGGCCAGATTGTTCGCCGCCGAGGGTGTGATTCTCGGCAATCATTTTCTCTAAAACATAACGGTCGCCAACTGGCGTGGTGGCAACTTTGATGCCTTTGCTCTCCATAGCGCGAATGAAACCGAGGTTTGTCATCACGGTACCAACCACAGTTTTGCTAGTTAAGCCACCGTTTCGCATCTGGGCATCTGCCAAAATTGCCAGAATAAAATCACCATCAATTTCATTGCCTTCGCTATCAATTGCAAGTACCCGATCAGCATCACCATCGTGAGCGATTCCAATATCAGCTTTCTCGGCAATTACTTTAGCTTTAATATTTTCTAAATGAGTTGATCCACAATTTTCGTTTATGTTTAAACCGTTTGGAGTATTCGAAATTGCAATCACTTCAGCGCCCGCGCGTCGATAAGCTTCTGGTGCAACTAGCGAAGCTGCTCCGTTTGCACAATCAACTACAACTTTGATTCCCGTCAATTTCGTTTTTACTGAAGCTAGTAAGTGGGTTAAGTAACGTTCACTGGCACTCTCATCGATAATTATTCGGCCGACATTAGCCCCGATTGGTCGATCCCAAGGTTCACCAAGATGAGCTTCGATTGCGGCTTCCAGTGAGTCATCTAATTTGCCACCGCCACGAGCAAAAAACTTAATTCCGTTATCTGGCATTGGATTATGCGATGCGCTAATCATTACGCCAAGATCTGCACCATCTGCAGCAACTAAATGTGCAATTGCTGGAGTTGGTAAAACGCCAACGCGATAAACATCTACGCCCGCGCTAGCAAGACCAGCACAAACTGCTGCTTCTAAAAATTCGCCAGATGCGCGCGAATCTTGACCAACAATTGCTTTTGGTTTATGTCCAGCAAATGCGCCAACTTCAGCCAAAACATGGGCGGCGGCAATAGCTAAGTCAACGGCAAGTTCAGCGGTTAGATCTTTATTGGCAACGCCTCTGACGCCATCTGTTCCGAAGAGCGTCATGATGCGGGAGCGATATAAATTAACGCTTGCTGTATTGGGAACGCTTACGGGCCTTCTTCAGACCGTACTTCTTCCGTTCAATTACTCGTGCATCACGAGATAGGAAGCCAGCTTTCTTAAGAGCTGGGCGGTGTGCATCAGTATCGATAAAGTTAAGTGCGCGAGCAACGCCAAGACGTAGCGCGCCAGCTTGGCCAGAAATTCCGCCACCATCAATACGAGCAATAATGTCGTACTTACCTTCAACGCCAACTGTGCGAAGTGGTTCTGAAACTAATTGTTGGTGAACTTTGTTTGGGAAATACACATCGAGAGTGCGGTCATTAACTACCCAACGACCAGTGCCAGGGATTAAGCGAACGCGTGCAACGGCCTCTTTACGACGACCAGTGCCACCGCCAGGTGCAGTAATTGCAGGGCGATTAGTTGCAGCAGCAGGTGTGCTGGTGCTGTACGACGTTGGGGTTTCGTCGTTATCTACTGCGAGTTCGCGATCTGACATTTTCTCTCTTTTTCTATTTGTGATTGGTTAAATTTATTTGGCTGAGTTAATCATTTGGGAAACTTGAGTGAAAACATAAGGTGTTGGGTTTTGGTTTGCGTGTGGGTGCGCAGGACCGGCATAAACTTTAAGTTTGTTGCCAACAACTTTGCCAAGTGAATTCTTTGGCAACATTCCTTTGATAGCTTTTTCAACTGCGCGAGTTGGGTGCTTAACCATTAAATCAACATATGCTGTTGAGGTCATGCCGCCTGGGAAACCAGAGTGGTGGTGCGCAAACTTTTGTGCAGCTTTTTGTCCAGTAAGAACAATTTTTTCGGCGTTGATGACGATTACGAAATCGCCCATATCCATATGTGGTGCGAAAGTTGGTTTATGTTTTCCACGAAGGAGTACAGCTGCATGGCTTGCTAGCCGACCGAGAACCACATCGGAAGCATCAATGACATGCCACTTGCGCGCCTCATCGCCAGGCTTAGGACTATAAGTACGCACAGCAGTAACTCGCTCTCTAATCTATTTATTACTATCTAACGAAGTAGATAATCGACCTTACGAGGGTAAAGCCAGGAGCCGTAGATTACCCGTCCAGCGTGCGGTGGGTCAAAATGGCTTAAATCAATGCTCCCAGACAGGCGTAGGGCTCTCAAATACTTGACCATTAGCCCCAAAAATCAAATATCGGGTGAAGCCGCGGGAGAACCAGCGATCGTGGGTAACTGCAAAGACCGTTCCTTCGTAACTTTCGAGCGCACCTTCTAACGCTTCTGCGCTAGCTAAATCTAAGTTATCGGTCGGCTCATCGAGCAATAAAAGCGTTGAGCCTTGTAACTCTAATAAGAGCACTTGAAAGCGCGCTTGCTGGCCACCCGAAAGCGTTGTGAATTTCTGCTCTGCTTGTGCGCTTATTTCATAACGTCCTAAAACGCTCTTTGCGGCACCAAGTTGGAGCGAATGTTCATTCCACAAAATCTCTAACAGTGTTTTACCAATAAATTCGGGGTGTGAATGGGTCTGCGCAAAAAATCCCGGTTTAACTCGCGCTCCTAATTTAAATGAACCAGTATGTGAAACTTTGCTTTCGCCAGAAAGTAGCCGTAAGAAATGTGATTTACCAGTTCCGTTTTTTCCTAAAACTGCAACGCGATCGCCAAAAAATACTTCAAAAGTAAATGGTTCGGTTAAATTATCTAAAGCTAGGTTTTCACAAGTAACTACGCGTTCACCAGTTCGGCCACCTTTTAACCCAACTCTGACATCTTGTTCGAGCGGTGGCGCTGGTGGTGGGCCAACTTCTTCAAATTTTCTAAATCTAGTTTGCATCGCGCGATATTTAGAAGCCATATCTGGCGAACTAGCTGCTTGTACTTGGAGCGTTCGAACTAAGTCTTTAAGTCGATCGCGCTCTTGCTCCCAACGAAGTAGCAACTCGGCGAAGCGAGCATTTCTGGCTTTACGGGCATCATGCCAAGTTTCAAAATTACCACCATGCATCCAAGTAGTATTTCCAAGCGCGCCTTGTTCTAACGTAACAATCTTATTTGAGACTGAATTTAAAAGTTCGCGATCATGGCTCACAAAAAGCACCGTTTTTTTAGATGAAATCAACTCATTTTCTAACCACCGTTTTGACGGCACATCTAGATAGTTATCTGGTTCATCTAGCAATAACACTTCTTCCGGACCGCGCAGTAATACTTGGAGAACCACTTTTTTCTGTTCGCCACCTGAAAGGGTGGCTGCTTCTCGGTCGGCGACTTCGTCAAATGTTTTACCTAGAGCTTCGGTACAGCATTGATCCCACATAACTTCGGCGTCATATCCCCCAATGTCGCCCCAATCTGAGAGCGCTTGCGCATATGCCATCTGTTCTTTTTCGCTATCTTGCCCAGCGGTCATTGCGAGATTCATTGCGCTTTCAGCATCACTTAATTTCTTGGAAGCGATTCGAATTTTCTCTTGCGAAACTGATATTAATAAATCTCTTACGGTAGAACCATCTCTTACCGTGCCGATAAATTGGCGCATAACTCCTAAGCCGCCCGAGATCGCAACTTTGCCGCTCTCGGGTTCTAAATCTCCAGAGATCATTCTTACTAGCGTGGTTTTGCCAGAACCGTTTGGTCCAATTAACGCGACTTTCGCACCTTCGCCCACTCGAAATGAAACATCATTAAGAAGCACTCGTCCATCTGAGAGTGAATACTCAATTCCGATTACATCGATATGTCCCATTTTTATTGGTACGCAATGCGTTGAAGCGTTAGGCCGCGCGCCGGAAAAACTAAGCTATCGCTAATGCGAGTTTTGTCGTTGAGAATTGTTTTGATCCACTCTGGTTCGAATCTGCCTTCAGCAACGCAAGCAACTGCTCCAACCATGTTGCGAACCATGGAATAGCAAAATGCATCACCGATTAGATCAGCGCGTAAAAAACCATCACTGCCGCGTTCCCAATTAAATTTTGCTAACGTTCTAATCGTGGTAGCGCCAGCATCTGGCTTACAGAAAGTTACAAAATCATGTTTACCAATTAAGTAATTACTCGCTACTTGTAACCGATCTAGATCTAATTCACGGTACCAAGAAGTGGTATCAAAGCGCGCTAGCGGTGGGATAGTTTGTAGCCCATCGGCAATTTTGTAAATGTAGTGTCGGCTGATTGCAGAAAAACGGGCATGAAAATTACTTGGTGCTGAGACGGCTGAAATAATGCGAATATCTTCGGTGAGAATCCGATTTAATTTATAAGTGAAATTTTCAATATCCCACGGGTTTCCATCGCGATCTAAATTTGGTAAATCAAAGTGGGCCACTTGTTGCGCTGCATGTACGCCAGCATCAGTTCGACCTGCGGCAGTTAAAGTTATGGTTTCGCGAGTAAAAGTTGCAATCGCGCTCTCCATCGTGCTTTGAATTGTTACTTGATCGGGTTGCTTAGCCCAGCCAGCAAAGTTGGTACCGTCATAAGAAAAATCTATTCGGATACGAAAAAACCCACTCTCAGGGTTGAGAGTGGGTTCCATCGTTAAGCTATTTTGTGAAGAATTACTTTACTTAGCGACAGCTTTCTTAGCTGCGGCTTTCTTCTTCGGTGCAGCAGCTTTCTTCGTGGCTTTTACTGCTTCATCAACTGTTGCAGTTTTAGCAGATACGCCATCTACAAGAACTTCGATAACTGCCATTGGCGCGTTATCGCCCTTGCGTGGGCCAATCTTTGTGATGCGGGTATAGCCACCTTTGCGCGCTTCAAATCGTGGACCGATTTCAGTAAAGAGAGTGTGTACCACGCTCTTATTTGTAATCTGTGCCATTACTAAACGGCGTGCTGCAAGGTCACCCTTTTTTGCATGAGTGATTAACTTTTCAGCTAGTGGACGTAACCGCTTTGCCTTAGCTTCAGTTGTGGTGATTTTTCCATGTTGGAAAAGTTGTTCCGCAAGTGTGCGTAGCAATAAACGTTCGTGTGATGGGCTCGAGCCGAGGCGTGGGCCTTTACTTGGTCTTGGCATTATCTATTCCTACCTTATGCCTGCTCTGAATCGACAAGATCATCATCAACATCAGCGCCATAGTTCTGGTGCTTAGTTGGATCAAAGCCGACTGGTGAATCTTTGAGTTCCATACCCATTGATACCAATTTAGCTTTGACTTCATCGATTGATTTTGATCCGAAATTACGGATATCCAATAGATCAGCTTCACTGCGGCTAATGAGTTCTCCAACAGTATGGATTCCTTCACGCTTTAAGCAGTTATAGGAGCGCACAGTTAGATCTAGATCTTCGATTGGAAGTGCTAGATCTGCAGCGAGCGCTGCATCTTGAATGGATGGACCGAGGTCAATTCCTTCAGCTGAATAGTTAAGTTCGTGTGCGAGACCGAAGAGTTCAACAAGTGTCTTACCTGCAGATGCCATGGCATCGCGAGGTGAGATTGAACGCTTGGTTTCAACATCAAGAATTAAACGATCGAAGTCGGTGCGTTGCTCTACCCGAGTTGCTTCTACCTTGTAGGTAACGCGAAGTACTGGTGAATAGATTGAGTCAACCGGAATTCGTCCGATCTCAGCGCCAACTTGCTTATTTTGAACTGCAGTTACATAACCGCGACCACGTTCAATTGTAATTTCAATTTCAAGGTTTGCTTTTGCGTTCAAGGTTGCGATGTGAAGATCAGGGTTATGAACTTCAACGCCAGCCGGAACTGCAACATCAGCACCAGTTACTTTGCCATCTCCGTTTTTGCGGATGTAAGCAACAGTTGGCTCATCGTTATCGGATGCGAAAACTAGGTTCTTGATGTTGAGGACGATCTCAGTGAGATCCTCTTTTACGCCTTCAATGGTGCTGAACTCGTGGAGCGCACCAGCCACGCGGATGCTAGTGATAGCAGCGCCTGGGATTGAAGAGAGCAGGGTACGACGTAGTGAATTTCCAAGTGTGTAACCAAAGCCAGGTTCCAACGGTTCAATAATGAATCGGGAACGGCCTTCGTTTACTACTTCCTCGGAAAGGACGGGACGTTGTGCAATTAGCACTGGGTTCCTCCATAGGTCTGGGACATCCGCTATTTGATGTCCGCTGGGTTGGTACGGTTTTTTAGTTTTTTTAAATCTTTAAATCTTTAAATCAGCTCTTACTTGGAGTAAAGCTCAACGATTAGTTGTTCTTGGACTTGAGTATCAATCACAGCGCGGTTTGGTTGACCGTGGATGATTATGCGCATCTGTGAAGGCACAACTTCCATCCATGCTGGAACTGATTTTTCGCCGAATTCGGCGCTCGCCACGATGAATGGCGTCAAGTCTTGGGATTTTTCAACAACATCAACGATGTCGTAGATGGATACACGATAAGAAGGAATATCAACCTTCTTGCCGTTAACCAAGATATGCCCGTGACGAACAACTTGGCGGGCCATGTCGCGGCTCTTTGCAAAGCCGGCGCGATATACCACGTTATCCAAGCGAGTCTCGAGCAGAATTAACAAGTTCTCACCAGTCTTACCAGCGAGACGACTTGCCTCTTCATAATAATTTCGGAATTGACGTTCTAGAACACCATAAATACGTGCGCATTTTTGCTTTTCGCGCATCTGTAATAAGTATTCAGAATCCTTGGAACGACCACGACCATGTTGCCCTGGTGGGTATGGCCGAGATTCGATCGGACACTTTGGTCCATCGCACTTAGAGCCCTTAAGGAAGAGCTTTACTTTTTCGCGACGGCAGCGCTTGCAATCTGCACCGGTATAACGAGCCATTTAGTTTCTTCCTTCCTTAAACTCTACGAGGTTTTGGTGGACGGCAACCGTTATGTGCCATTGGAGTTACATCAGAGATGGCTCCAACTTCTAAACCGGCTGCTTGAAGTGAACGAATTGCAGTTTCGCGACCAGAGCCTGGGCCCTTTACGAAAACATCTACTTTTTTCAAACCATGTTCTTGGGCTTTACGAGCAGCAGCTTCTGCAGCAAGTTGAGCAGCGAACGGAGTTGATTTACGTGATCCTTTGAAACCAACTTGGCCTGATGAAGCCCAAGAAATTACGGCGCCGGATGGATCTGTTATTGAAATAATCGTGTTGTTAAAGGTGCTCTTGATATAGGCGTGACCGAAGGCAATATTTTTCTTTTCCTTCTTGCGCGCCTTGACCTTACCTTTTACGGCAGGTTTAGCAGTTGCGGTTTTAGCTTTTGGGGCGGCCATTACTTGGTCTCCTGTTTCTTGCCAGCAATTGCTACACGTGGACCCTTACGAGTGCGTGCATTGGTGTGGGTACGTTGGCCACGAACTGGAAGTCCCTTACGGTGACGAATTCCTTGGTAGCACTGAATTTCAACTTTACGACGAATATCGCCAGAGACTTCACGGCGAAGATCGCCTTCAATTTTATAATTTGCTTCGATGTATTCACGAAGCTTGATGAGATCTGGCTCTTGCAGATCCTTAACGCGGATATCTGGAGAAACACCAGTCGCTGCAAGTGTTGCATGCGCGCGAGTTTCACCGATTCCGAAAATATATTGAAGCGCAACCTCAAGCCGTTTTTCACGCGGCAGGTCGACGCCAACTAGACGGGCCATTTAGATACCTATTCCATTATTCCGAAGGTCCTGAGCAGTGCTTCTCTTTCGAGCTTCCGCCTTCGGGCAGAAGGTTTAGTAGTTTCCTACTAATTGCACCACACGTACTTTTATTTAGTTATAACTGCTGTACAGAAGTTATATAGAATTAGCCTTGACGTTGCTTGTGACGAAGGTTGTCGCAGATAACCATGACGCGACCATTACGACGTACAACTTTGCACTTGTCGCAAATCTTCTTCACGCTTGGTTTAACCTTCACAACATCCTCGTTTCGTAACGTAACTAATTATTTATAACGGTAAATAATTCGACCTCTAGTGAGGTCATATGGACTCAACTCCACGATCACACGGTCAGATGGCAAAATGCGAATGTAGTTCTGTCGCATCTTCCCGCTGATGTGCGCGAGAACGTTATGTCCATTTGTAAGCTCAACGCGAAACATTGCGTTTGGTAAAGCTTCAGCCACGGTGCCCTCGATTTCGATTGCACCTTCTTTTTTGGCCAAGCACTACCTACTAACTCTCGTTTAACGAATTTACTTACATGCTTCCGCTCAGCCAGCTACTTTCAAATTTCTTCAAAGCAACGCGCCGATAGGCAGAGGGTTAGTTTAGGCGGGGCGGCGGTATAAGGGAAATCCGCTGGAAGCTATGCGGGAATTACCTGAACCGGGGCGCCTAAATCGAGGTTTCCGATATGGCCTTGGCCAATTAGGGCAGCAGGTCGAGAACTCATGCTTGCAATCGCGGATTCCAAATTAACGCCAAGATCCAATAACAAATTAAGGGAACCATAAAGCGATTCAACTCCCCCGGCTAGCACGCCATCGCTTCTAACGGCGCGACCAGCTTTAACTTCAACTTCGAAAGTTCCAAAAGGAAACTTACCTTCGCCAAGTCCGGCAGGTGCAACTGCATCGTTAGTAACAATAAATCGATCAGGTGCAGCCGCAATTGTGGCTTTTACAACTTCTGGTGCAACATGAACGCCATCAACAATTATTTGAATAGTGACATCATCGCGTTCTAAGGCAACCCCGACAAGGCCCGGTGATCGCAGAGTCATTGGTGGCATCGCGTTCCATAAATGTGTAACGGTTTTCGCGCCGGCATCAAAACCGGCGTGAGCTTCTTCGGCGGTTGCGTTTGAATGTCCAAGTGAAACGACAATTCCCATTGCGGTTAAATGTTTTATTACTTCAATTGCGCCCGGAAGTTCTGGTGCGATGGTCACAATCGAAACAGTGCCGGCTCGTAGATACTCCCCGATCAAATCTAAATTTGGGATTTGAAAATGCTCTAAGGGATGTACACCTGGTTTTGCAGTAGAAATAAATGGACCCTCTAAATGAATTCCTAAAATTTTTGCTTCATCACTTTCAGCTTCACGTTTTGCATTTTCAATTAGAGCCATCACGCGTAGCGTTTCCGATTTCGGACCAGTAATTAGCGTTGGTAAGTACCCGACAACACCTTGGCTATAAAGTGATTTTGAAACTTGTTTTATATCTGAAACAGTCTTGGCTGAAAGTAAATCCATACCGCCATGACCATTTACTTGCAGATCTACAAAACCTGGAATAGCTAACCCAGATCTACCAGCAGTTTCACCATAAGAAGTTAGGGAACGATCTTTCACAACAATTCCACCGTTAACCCAATGTTGATTTATCAAAGCTTTTTCCGTTGGAACCGCACCAGATTCGATAAAAGTTGAGATCATTTAGTCTTAGTAACCTTCAATAACCCAATTGGCGCATCTGGATTTAAACCATTTTTCAGAGCAAGCAACATTGCAAACTGTTGCAACACGATGCTATCTGCAATCACGGCAAGCGTCTCTGGAAGGCTGGCGCCGCCTAATAAAATCTCACCACTCTTTAATTCAAATCCGCGACCAATCCAGTAAATATGTGGCGTAATTTCCCGAATTCGCGTAACCGTAGCTGCCATCCCCGCGGTAGCTACACCCGCAGGAGCTAAGAAAATTATGCGCGAGTTTTCATGAAGTGAGGAAATCGGCCCGTGCAAATAATCGGCTGATGAAAAAGATGAGACGGGAATCTTTAAAGTTTCTTGGATTTTTAACGCAGTTTCATGGGCATTTGCATATGCAAAGCCGCGACCTAGCGTGGTGATCCCAAAGGAATGATCAAAGCTATCTACAATTTTTGAAACGCTATCAATATTTTCGACCGCGCTATTAGATTCGCGTACAAGTGCCGCAAAGTCAACCTCAGATTTAGCCCAAGCCGAAACAACTAATAGCGAAAGTAAGAGTTCGGCAGAATAACTTTTTGTGGCCGCAACTGCTTTCTCTTCGCCAGCTTCTAAATAAATATGGAGATCGGCGGACTTCGCAAGAGGGCTATTTACATCATTTGTGAGGGCTAATACTTTTGCACCGCCGATTTTCGCGGCTTGCGCATAATTAATAAGGTCGGGCGATTGACCACTCTGACTGAGCGCAATAACTAAACAATTCTTAAACTTCAATTTCGTTTGATAAACGGTAACTACTGATGGTGAGGCTAGTCCACATGGAATCCCGATTTTAGTTTCAATTAAATACTTTAAATAAAGTGCGGCGTTATCGGAGGTGCCGCGAGCTAGCAAAATAACAGAATCAAAAGAATCTAATGGCAGCTTTTGAATTTGGGCGGTAGTGGCGGCGGCGTTACCAGCAATTTTCTGGAAAATGCTAGGAATTTGCGCGATTTCCGCCCGCATCAGCGAACCATTATTACTCATGGCTAATTTTCGCACAGTTACTGCTAATAAGGAAAAACTAAGAGAGTAACGAAGATATTTCTACGCCTAACGCGCCTAATTCAGCTTTACCGCCATCATGCGCAGTCAGCACAAATGGTTTTCCATCAGGCAAGATTGCAAATGAATTTTCAAAGTGTGCACCGCGCGATTTATCAGTAGTTACTACAGTCCAATCATCTAATAACACTTTAGTTTTGTCGGTGCCGCGGGTAATCATTGGTTCGATGGCTAACGCCATTCCAATAATAATTTCTGGGCCATTCCCAGCTTTACCAAAATTTAGAATATGCGGTTCTTGATGCATTTCACTACCGATGCCATGACCACCGTATTCACGCAAAATTCCATATTTACCTTGAGAAATAATGTATTGCTCAATTGCAAAACTCATATCAGTTAACTTGCCGCCACATTTTCCAGCTGCAATACCGTGCCACATCGAAGCTTCGCAAACATCCAACATTTCTTGATCAGCGGGATCAATTGGCTCTACAACTACCGAGAATGCGGCGTCGCCGTGCCAACCTTCAATAATTGCACCGCAATCAATTGAAACCACATCACCGGGCATGATCATGCGATCGCTAGGAATGCCATGCACAATTTCTTCATTGATTGAAGTACAAATAGTTCCAGAAAACCCGTGATAGCCCTTGAAATTAGATTTGCCGCCACCGCGGCGGATATTAGCTTCCGCAATTGCATCTAGTGCGCTCGTAGTAATTCCCGGTTTTATATTTTCTTTTACTAAATCTAAAGTCTCTCTAACTAATAGACCAGCCTTGCGCATCGACTCAAGTTGCGCCAAATTCTTGATTTGGATAGCCATTTAATTGCCGTTAGTAAGGGTTGCGATAGCTCGCTTTGAAATATCGGGAACATCACCTAGAGCTGAAATACTTTTTAATAAACCAGTTTTTTGATAGAAATCAATAATCGGCGCAGTTTGCTCGGCGTATACATCAAGGCGGTGCTTGATGACTTCGGCTTTATCATCTTCGCGTTGGTACAACTCACCATCGCATGATTCACATTTTTTAGCGGTATCTGAATAAATTTTGCCACAATCCCGGCAGGTACGACGACTTGATAAACGTTTGATGATCGCTTCATTCTCAATTTTCAATTCAAGCACGGCATCAAGTGGCGTATTGGCAGCGGTTAATGCGTTATTTAGGAATTCTGCTTGGCCGACATTTCGTGGATAACCATCGAGAAGGAAACCATTTCCAACATCGCCGTGGGTAAAGCGATCGCGGACCATCTCATTAGTAACCGAATCTGGAACTAGGTTGCCGTTATCCATAAATGATTTGGCTTGAATTCCAAGTGGAGTGCCATTTTTTAAATTCAATCGGAAAATGTCACCAGTAGATATATGTGGAATCGCAAAGTGCGAAGCGAGGTGAACTGCCTGCGTTCCTTTGCCAGCGCCTGGTGGTCCAACCAGGATTAATCGCATTAGCGCAAGAACCCCTCATATGAGCGTTGTTGTAATTGGCTCTCGATCTGCTTTGCGGTATCTAAACCAACACCAACAACAATCAAGATTGCAGTTCCGCCGAATGGGAAATTCTGGGAAGCGCCAAAAAGTACTAACGCAATAATCGGAATTACCGCTACAAACGCTAAGTAAAGCGAACCTGGAGCAGTAATGCGAGAGAGTACATATTGCAGATATTCCGAAGTTGGTCGACCGGCGCGAATGCCTGGTACGAAACCGCCGTACTTCTTCATATTCTCGGCAACTTCATCTGGGTTAAATGTAATTGCTACATAGAAATAGGTGAAGAAAATAATTAATAACGCATATGTAGCGATATAAACTGGGTGATCACCTTTAACAAAGTTACGGGAAATCCAAATTGCCCAACCTGATGTGCTATTTGAGAAATTCACAATCAGCGATGGAATATATAACAACGAAGAAGCGAAAATAACTGGGATTACGCCAGCTTGGTTCACTTTGATTGGAATATAAGTGCTGGTGCCGCCATATGATTTGCGGCCAATTTGGCGCTTCGCATATTGCACTGGGATTCGACGTTGTGCTTGTTCGACATAAACGACCATCGCAACAATTAATACACCAACAGCCATCACAAATAGAAACGCCGGCCAGCCTTTAGCAAGTTTGATGCCCCAAAGTTGTCCAGGGAATCCAGCAGCAATCGAAGTAAAGATTAGAATTGACATACCGTTACCAATACCGCGATCAGTAATTAATTCGCCGAGCCACATAATTACTGCAGTACCAGCGGTCATTACGAAGATCATCGTGATGATTCGTTGCCATGATGTATCCGGAATAATCGCTTCAGCACAACCGCTGATTAATCGACCTGGGGTACGAGCGACTGCAATTAAGCCAGTTGTTTGTAATACCGCTAAGCCGATTGTTAGATACCGGGTGTACTGGGTCAGCTTTGCAGTTCCAGATTGGCCTTCTTGTTTCAACGCTTCAAATCGTGGAATTACTACAGTTAATAACTGCACGATAATTGAAGAGGTGATGTAAGGCATGATGCCAAGTGCAAAAACACTTAATTGTAAAAGTGCGCCGCCGCTAAACAAATTGATAAGCCCAAAAAGTCCACCCGTATCAACCTGTTTCAAACAGCGCTGTACCGCGGTGTATGAAACGCCTGGTGTCGGAACGATGGAACCGAACCGAAATAGCGCCATGATCGACATCGTGAAGAAAATCTTCCGACGTAGATCTGGTGTCTTAAAGGCTTTACCAAATGCTTGCAGCATTTTTTAGAGTTCCTTAATACTTCCGCCGGCAGCCGAGACTTTATCTTTAGCCGAAGCTGAGAATTTATGGACAGTGATATCAACTTTGACCGAGATATCGCCATTTCCAAGTACTTTGACTGGAAGTCCTTTACGCGCTGCGCCAGCTTTAACGAGATCAGCTACTGAAACGTTGCCACCCTTAGGGAATAACGCATTAATAGTTGCAACGTTAACTGCTTGGTATTCCACGCGCTCTGGGTTTTTGAAACCACGAAGTTTAGGAAGGTGTTGTACCAATGGCATCTGTCCGCCTTCGAAACCAATTCGAACTGTGTTTCGAGCGCGCGTACCTTTACCACCACGGCCAGCAGTTTTACCTTTTGAGGCTTCACCGCGACCTTTACGAGTCCTTGCCTTCTTAGCACCAGGTGCTGGACGAAGATGATGAACTTTTAACACCATAGTTATTCGACCTCCTCAACTTTAATGAGATGGCGAACTGCGAAGACCATGCCGCGAATTTCTGGGCGATCTTCTTTCACCACTACATCACCAATACGCTTCAAACCAAGCGAACGAAGTGTGTCGCGTTGTTCTGGTGCGTAACCAACTTTTGAACGAACTTGAGTGACTTTAAGTCTTGGCATTATCTTCCTCCACCAGTTGACTTGAAATTGGATTCAGAAACTAGAGCGGATGCGCGTGCAAGTGCTGCAGGTGCAACGTGTTCTAGTGGTAGTCCGCGACGAGCTGCGATTGCAGTTGGGTGTTCCAACATCTTTAGCGCCGCTGTGGTTGCGTGAACCATGTTGATTGGATTATTAGATCCAAGAGATTTCGAAAGTACATCTGAAATTCCAGCGCACTCCAAAACTGCACGAACTGGTCCGCCAGCGATAACACCGGTACCAGGAGCAGCTGGGCGAAGTAGAACTACGCCAGCAGCAGCTTCACCTTGTACTGGGTGTGGAATTGTTCCTTGGATGCGGGGCACTTTGAAGAATGATTTCTTAGCTTCTTCAATTGCTTTTGCAATCGCTTGTGGAACTTCCTTAGCTTTGCCGTAACCAATTCCAAGAGTGCCGTTGCCATCTCCAACTACAACAAGTGCAGTAAATGAGAAGCGACGTCCACCTTGAACAACTTTTGCTACGCGGTTAATGAAAACCACGCGCTCCATGTATGGGGACTTATCTTGACGATCATCACGACGATCTCGCTTTTCACGACGGTCTGGCTTCTTATTAGCCGTTACGTCGGTATCAGTCTTCGGTGCAACAGGTGTCATTAGAATTCCAATCCATTCTCGCGAGCGCCATCAGCTAATGCAGCAATACGACCGGTGTAGCGGTTACCACCACGATCGAATACAACTGCCTTAATTCCTTGAGCTTTGGCACGATCGGCAACAAGTTGTCCGACAGTACGAGCTTTTTTAGTTTTATCTGCTGAAGCAGCGCGAAGATCCGCTTCCATGGTTGAAGCAGATGCAATTGTGTGGCCCTTGGTATCATCAACAATTTGTGCTACTAGGTGACGAGCAGAACGTGTGACTACCAAACGTGGACGCTCGGTGGTTCCTGATACTTTCTTACGTACCCGGAAGTGACGACGAGTTCGCGCATTTGTTGCAGAACCCTTAACGATCTTAGTTGTGATATTCATTATTTCTTACCTGTCTTTCCTTGCTTACGGCGAATGCGTTCTCCTTCAAGATGCAAACCTTTACCCTTATAAGGATCAGATTTACGTAGCTTTTGGATTTTTGCAGTAACTTCGCCGACCAATTGCTTATCAACACCGGATACGGTGAATTCAGTCTGTGAAATAACATCGAATGTAATTCCAGTTGGAGCTGGAACCACGATTGGATGGCTATAACCAAGTGCGAATTCAAGATCTTTACCTTTTGCGGCAACGCGGTAACCGACGCCAGTGATAATGATTTTCTTGGAGTAACCCTTGGTTACGCCTTCAATCATGTTAGCAATTAGCGTCCGAGATAGACCGTGAAGTGAACGAGCGGAGCGCTCATCATTTGGACGAGTCAAAACGATTGTGTCAGACTCTTTTGCAACCGTGATTGGTTCTGCAATGTTTAGTGAAAGCGATCCTTTCGGACCTTTCACTGCAACTGCAGCACCGCTAATAGAAATTTCGACTCCAGATGGAACCGTGATTGGCATACGACCGATACGTGACATCAGATCACCATACATAGGCGAGAACTTCTCCGCCTACGCCTTGCTTATTGGCTTGCTTATCAGTCAGCAAACCTTGTGAAGTTGAGATGATGGCAACACCGAGTCCGCCCAGAACTTTTGGAAGACCAGTTGATTTTGCGTAAACGCGAAGTCCTGGCTTGCTAACACGACGAAGTCCAGCAATCGAACGTTCGCGGTTTGAACCGTACTTCAAATCGATTACTAAAGTTTTTCCAAAACCTTCAGAGTTCTGTTCAACTTTGTAACCAGAGATGTAACCCTCTTGTTGGAGGATTGCTGCGATTCGCACTTTTACCGATGAAGATGGCATTGATACCACCTCATGGTAAGCAGTGTTTGCATTTCGCAGACGACTTAACATGTCTGCGATCGGATCTGTCATTGTCATACGTGGCCTTTGGCCTTTCTTAAAGTGGTTTCCGGTTAAGGACCTACTTCATAGTTGATATTCGTGGACGATTAATTTTTTCTTTGGTTGTTAGTTGAAAAGTTCAACTAATTACCAAGAAGCCTTTGTGATGCCTGGGAGTTCACCGCGGTGCGCCATATTGCGGAAGCAGATACGGCAGATACCAAACTTTTGATATACAGCATGCGGACGACCACAACGTTGGCAACGTGTGTAGCCACGAACCTTGAATTTAGGTTTGCGACTAGCTTTGACGATCAGTGATGTTTTTGCCATTTTTTTCCTTAGCCTCTTGTCCTAATTAATCTTTGAATGGGAATCCGAGCGCACGTAACAACGCGCGTCCTTCATCATCATTCTTTGCTGTAGTTACGAAGGTGATATCCATACCGCGAACTCGATCAAGTTTGTCTTGTTCGATTTCTGGGAATACAACCTGTTCGGTGATACCAAAGGTGTAATTACCTTTGCCATCAAATTGTTTTGGTGAAAGTCCACGGAAGTCGCGGATACGAGGAAGTGAGATGCTCAATAGGCGATCTGCGAATTCCCACATCCGGTCGCCACGAATTGTTACGTGGGCACCGATTGGCATTCCTTCACGAAGTTTGAAGTTCGCAATGGATTTCTTAGCCTTTGTTACCAATGGCTTTTGGCCAGTGATAGTTGCAAGATCACGGATTGCGCCTTCAATAAGTTTTGAATCTTTAGCAGCGTCGCCAACACCCATGTTCACAACGATCTTGACCAGGGTTGGAATCTGCATCGCATTTTTAAATCCGAATTCGGCTTTAAGCGCTGGCGCGATTGTTTCGCGATAGCGTCCTTTTAGACGTGGCAATGACGCAGTATTAGTTGTCATTAGATGTCCTTCCCAGTTCGGCGCGAAATTCGCACATTCTTTCCGTCGTCATCCTTGCGGACACCGATTCGTGTTGCTTGACCATCATCATCAAGAAGCATCACATTGGAATAAGCGATTGGGGATTCAACTGTAAGAATTCCGCCGACTTTAACGCCGCGATCAGAGGTATCTTCTTTAGTGTGGCGCTTTACGCGATTCACACCTTCGACAAGTACTCGAGCGGTTTTAGTATCGACAGAGAGAACTTTTCCAGTTACACCCTTATCTTTTCCGGCGATTACTAGAACGGTGTCGCCTTTTTTAATTCTGGCCATTGGTTATAACACCTCCGGAGCTAACGAAATAATCTTCATGAATTTCTTATCACGAAGTTCGCGAGCAACTGGTCCGAAGATACGGGTGCCGCGAGGCTCGCCGTCGTCTTTCAGAATTACTGCTGCGTTTTCATCAAAACGAATATATGAACCATCGGCACGACGGTTCTCTTTAACGGTACGAACGATGACAGCCTTTACGACTTCACCTTTCTTAACCTGTCCGCCAGGAATTGCATCCTTAACAGAACATACGATGATGTCGCCGATGCCGGCATAACGACGCGATGAACCTCCGAGCACACGAATACAGAGAAGCTCTTTAGCTCCCGTGTTATCCGCGACGCGTAGACGCGACTCTTGTTGAATCATTTTTTACGCCTACCTTTACTTAGCTCTCTCGAGGATCTCGACTACCCGCCAGCGTTTTGTCGCTGAAAGTGGCCGAGTTTCCATAATTCGGACGCGATCGCCAATGCCTGCTGAATTAGATTCATCATGCGCTTTTAGCTTTTTCGCCTTGGTTATAACTTTTGAATAGATACCGTGCGATGCACGATCTTCAACTTTAACGACGACAGTTTTATCCATCTTGTCGCTAACGACTACGCCTTCGCGAGTCTTGCGAAATCCGCGAGCTTGCTCAGTCATGCAGCACCTCCGATACCTAGTTCACGTTCACGCAACACTGTGTAGATGCGTGCAATTTCTTTACGGACCGCGGTTAAGCGACCATGGCTTTCGAGTTGACCAGTTGCTGCTTGGAAACGAAGGTTGAAAAGTTCTTCCTTTGCTTCCTTGAGTTTGGTTTCCAACTCTTCAACGCTCAATGGGCGAAGTTCTTCTGCTGTGATGATTGCCATTGTTTATGCCTCCTCGCGACGTACAACGCGGCACTTGACCGGTAATTTATGCATAGCTCGAGTTAACGCTTCGTTTGCGATCTCTTGAGTTACGCCAGAGATTTCAAACATCACGCGACCTGGCTTGATATTTGCGATCCACCACTCCGGCGAACCTTTACCGGAACCCATACGAGTTTCAGCTGGTTTCTTTGTGAGCGGACGATCTGGATAAATATTGATCCAAACTTTTCCACCACGTTTTACGTGACGGGTCATTGCGATACGGGCAGCTTCAATCTGACGGTTAGTGACATAGCCACCTTCGAGAGCTTGAATACCGTAATCGCCGAATGCAACAGTTGTGCCACCTTTTGCTTTACCAGAACGACTTGGGTGGTGTTGTTTGCGGTGCTTAACACGACGTGGAATTAACACTATGCATCACTTCCTTCAGTTGTAACTGTTGGAGTCTCTGCTGGTGTTTCAGCTGCAGCTTCGCGAGCGGCAACCGATGTCTTTGTAACTTCACCGCGTGGTGCACGTGGTGCGTTACGACGTGGTCGATCTGCTTTCGGAGCGCGAGCTAGTGCAACTGCAGCAGCTTCGCGTTCAGCGCGAGATTGAATAACTTCGCCCTTATAAATCCAGACCTTTACGCCAAGACGACCAAATGTTGTGTGGGCTTCATAGAAACCGTAATCAATATCGGCACGAAGCGTATGTAGTGGTACTCGACCTTCACGATAGAACTCCGAACGTGCAATTTCTGCTCCGCCAAGACGTCCACCGCATTGAACTCGAATACCTTTTGCGCCAGCTTTTAACGCTGTCTGCATTGATTTACGCATTGCGCGTCGGAACGAAACACGTGCTGCAAGTTGCTCTGCAATTCCTTGCGCAACAAGTTGGGCATTTGTTTCTGGATTCTTAACTTCAAGAATGTTTAACTGAACTTGCTTGCCAGTTAACTTCTCGAGATCAAGCCGAAGCCGATCTGCACCTTCACCACGGCGACCGATAACGATGCCAGGACGAGCGGTGTGAAGATCAATACGTACCCGATCGCGAGTACGTTCAATTTCGATATGCGAAACGCCAGCGCGCTCCATACCCTTCTCCATTGAACGACGGATCATGACATCTTCTTTTACATAATCTTTATAAAGTTTTTCGGCATACCAACGAGATTTAAATTCAGTGGTGATACCTAACCGGAAGCCGTATGGATTTATTTTTTGACCCATTTATTCGGTCACACCCTCTCCTGCTTCGGCAGCTGCTTTTGCAGCTTTGCGAACTGATTCTTTAGAAGGACGGCGGTAATTCTTATCGTCAGAAAGTACGACAGAGATTTGGCTGCTACGCTTCAAAATTTGGAATCCGCGACCTTGTGCACGTGGGCGGAAACGCTTCATAGTTTGGCCCTCTTCAACAAGAGCTTCAGTTACCCAAAGTTCAGAAGCATCGCGAATTGCTGGGTTCTTCTGCTTTGCGTTAGCAACTGCAGAGTTAAGCAATGTGTACACATCTTCGCTAACTGCGATCTGTGGCGCGAACTTCACAATGTTGATGGCTTCATCTGCACGAATGCCGCGAATTAAATTCACTACACGACGTGCTTTCTGAGGCGTAACGCGCAATCCGCGAACTGTCGCAGTTGCGATTAGTGGTGTATTAAGCATCCTTAACCACCTTTCGGTCTTCTTGTTTGATGTGACCACGGAAAGTGCGAGTTGGTGAGAACTCACCAAGTTTGTGACCAATCATCGCTTCAGTTACATAAACCGGAACGTGTTTACGACCATCATGTACTGCGATGGTGTGACCAATCATTGATGGCGTGATCATTGAGCGACGTGACCAAGTCTTAATAACAACCTTGGTGCCTTGCTCATTTTGAGCATCCACTTTTTTAGAGAGGTGTTTGTCCACGAATGGACCCTTTTTTAAACTACGAGGCATTTTTAAAGGGCTCCTTATCGGCTCTTGTTAGCTGGACGACGACGGACAATTAGTTGATCGCTCGACTTCTTTTTACGAGTTCGAACTTCAGGCTTACCCCAAGGTGAAACCGGATGCCGGCCACCAGAAGTTTTACCTTCACCACCACCATGTGGGTGATCAACTGGGTTCATAACAACACCACGAACAGATGGGCGCTTGCCTTTCCAACGCATGCGGCCAGCTTTTCCGTAGTTAATATTTGATTGTTCTGCGTTTCCAACTTCACCGACGGTTGCGCGGCAACGAACATCGATATTTCGGATTTCACCAGATGGCATACGAAGTTGTGCATATGGACCATCTTTAGCAACGAGTTGTACTGATGCGCCAGCTGAGCGAGCGATACGCGCTCCGCCACCAGGGCGTACTTCAATTGCGTGAATCACGGTACCGACTGGAATGTTGCGAAGTGGCAAATTGTTTCCTGGCTTGATATCTGCAGATGGGCCATTTTCAATCTTGTCGCCTTGTTCTAATTTATTTGGCGCAATGATGTAACGCTTCTCGCCATCTGCGAAGTGCAAGAGCGCAATTCGAGCAGTACGGTTTGGATCGTATTCAATGTGCGCAACTGTTGCAGGTACGCCATCTTTATCATTACGTAAGAAATCAATTAAGCGATATGCGCGCTTATGTCCGCCACCTTGGTGACGAGTAGTGATCTTGCCGGATGCGTTACGGCCACCCTTGCTATTGATTGGGCGTACCAAAGATTTTTCTGGAGTTGTACGGGTAATTTCCGCGAAGTCGGCAACGCTTTGCCCGCGTGAGCTTGGCGTTACTGGTCGCAATTTACGAAGTGCCATGATTTCTCCTTCTCCCCTTCCCGGTTTCCGCTAGGAAACTGGGCCTCCGAATATGTCGATCCGTTCACCAGCAGCAATTTGAACGATTGCGCGCTTGGTATCACTACGTTTTCCAATTCCGAGACGAGTAAGTTTTCGCTTACCTTCACGGTTCATGGTGTTTACTTTTAGAACTTTTACGCCAAATATCTTTTCAACCGCGATCTTGATCTCGGTCTTATTTGCACTTGGCGCAACAATGAATGTGTACTTATTTTGATCTAGCAAGCCGTATGACTTTTCAGATACGACTGGAGCGATTAATACGTCGCGATAATCTTTCACGCTGACACCTCTACTTCGCTTTCACGAGCAACTGCAGTTGCAGCTTTGCCCTTTGCTGGACCGGCTATGAAATCTTTGATCGCATCGTGTGAAAAGACCACGTCATCGCTTACAACTACGTCATAAGCATTTAGTTGGTCGGCAACGATTAAGTGAACATCTTGAACGCTACGAAGCGAGCGCCAAACATCATTTTCACTACGAGCAACTACAACGAGAACTTTTTTACGATCAGAAAATTGTCGAACTGCAGCGAGCGCAGCTTTTGTAGAAGGAGTTGAAACAATTCCCTCAACAACGTGGATTCGCTCGTTACGTTGACGATCTGAAAGCACACCGCGAAGTGCAGCTGCAATCATTTTCTTAGGTGTGCGTTGATCGTATAAACGAGGCACTGGACCATGTGCAACGCCACCGTGGCGTTGGTTAGGTGAACGAGTTGAACCCTGACGAGCCCGACCAGTTCCTTTTTGTTTGAAAGGTTTCTTACCGCCACCACTTACTTCACCGCGGTTTTTCGCTTTATGCGAACCTTGGCGAGCTGCTGCAAGTTGTGCAGTAACTACTTGGTGGATTAGCGGAACATTTGCTTGTACATCAAAGATTTCAGTTGGAAGCGCGAAAGTTCCGGTCTTCTTTCCGGATGCATCTTTAATATCGAGGGATAGCGACATGGTTTAAGCACCTGCCTTCGTGATGGTTTCTGAGATTGCAAACTTCGAAGCAGATCTAATGAAAACTGTGGCACCGATTGCACCAGGAATAGCACCCTTGATCAGGATGGTATTTGCAACTGGATCAACGGAGTGGATGCTGAGATTTTGTACGGTGACTTTTTCAACACCCATACGTCCCATCATTCGCTTTCCTTTAAATACGCGACCTGGTGTGGTTCGGTTACCGATAGAACCAGAGGTGCGGTGCTTACGGTCAACACCATGTGCTGCGCCGAAACCAGAGAAGTTGTGACGCTTCATAACACCAGCAGAACCTTTACCGAGTGAGATACCGGATGCATCAATAATTTCACCAGCAGCGAATACATCTGCGCGTAGCTCTTGTCCTACTTGGTAGGCAGCAGCATTAGATGTGCGCAATTCAGCAACATCTTTGCGAGGGGTAACGCCAGCTTTTGCGAAATGGCCAGCTTCTGGCTTAGAAACTTTACGTGGATCAATTGCACCAAATGCAAGTTGAATCGCTTGGTAACCATCTTTTTCTACGGTGCGAACTTGTGTAACAACACAAGGACCAGCAGAAACCACAGTTACTGGAACAACTTTATTGTTGGCATCAAAGACCTGAGTCATGCCGAGCTTGGTGCCAATAATTCCTTTGATGGCAGAGCCCTTTGATTGAGTATTATTCATCATCTCTGATCTCCTAGAGCTTTATTTCAATGTCAACGCCAGCGGGTAAATCAAGACGCATCAATGAATCAACGGTTTTAGGCGTTGGGTCGATGATGTCAATTAAGCGCTTGTGGGTGCGCATCTCGAAGTGTTCGCGGCTATCTTTATATTTATGCGGAGAGCGAATCACACAGTAAGTGTTCTTCTCTGTTGGTAGCGGCACCGGACCTGCAACCGTTGCACCAGTGCGTTCAACAGTTTCAACGATTTTCTTCGCTGAAGAGTCAATCACCTCATGGTCATAGGCCTTAAGCCGAATGCGGATCTTCTGTCCCGCCATTTCGTTCTCCCTTTTCTAAGTACTGCTAAAACTTTTTTATTAATAACTCGCCGAGTGGGTTTTACGCCACTCGGCGATTACTTAGTTAATTACTTAGTTATTTTCGTTACTCGACCGGCGCCAACTGTGCGGCCACCTTCACGGATAGCGAAGCGAAGTCCTTCTTCCATAGCGATTGGCTGAATTAGAACTACGTTCATTTCAGTGTTATCGCCAGGCATAACCATTTCGGTTCCTGCAGGAAGAGTTACAACACCAGTTACGTCAGTTGTACGGAAGTAGAACTGAGGACGGTAGTTGTTAAAGAATGGAGTGTGACGTCCGCCTTCATCCTTTGAAAGGATGTATGCAGAAGCCGAGAATTCAGTGTGAGGTGTGATTGTTCCTGGCTTGCAAACAACTTGACCACGCTCAACATCTTCCCGCTTCAAGCCACGAAGAAGTAAACCAACGTTTTCGCCAGCTTGACCTTCATCGAGCAACTTACGGAACATTTCAACGCCAGTAACTGTGGTGGTTTGTGCATCTTGACGGATACCAACAATTTGAACTTCTTCGTTCACTTTGACGATACCGCGCTCGATACGACCGGTTACTACAGTTCCGCGACCAGTGATTGTGAATACATCTTCTACTGGCATAAGGAATGGCTTATCAATTTCACGAACTGGTTGTGGAATGAATGAGTCCACAGCAGCCATGAGATCCATAATCTTTTCAGCCCATGCAGCGTCGCCTTCAAGCGCTTTTAGCGCAGAGATGCGAACGATTGGAGTTGTATCTCCTGGGAATTCATACTTGCTTAGAAGTTCGCGAACTTCCATTTCTACAAGTTCAAGAATTTCTTCATCGTCAACCATGTCGGACTTATTAAGTGCAACCACGATTGAAGGAACGCCTACTTGACGGGCAAGCAGTACGTGTTCTTTTGTCTGAGGCATTGGGCCATCAGTTGCAGCTACTACAAGAATTGCACCGTCCATTTGTGCAGCACCGGTGATCATGTTCTTGATGTAGTCAGCGTGTCCTGGGCAGTCAACGTGTGCATAGTGACGTGCTTCGGTTTGGTATTCAACGTGTGCGATTGAGATGGTGATACCGCGAGCACGTTCTTCCGGCGCTTTATCGATCTGATCGAATGCGCTTATCTCGTTAAGAGTTGGATACTTGTCGTGAAGCACCTTGGAAATCGCAGCAGTAAGAGTGGTCTTACCGTGGTCGATATGACCAATGGTGCCGATGTTTACGTGCGGCTTATTCCGCTCGAACTTTGCCTTTGCCACTGTGGTTCCTCCTAATATATTTTTCTTATTTAACTTGCCTGGTTTTGGGTTTTATTACTGGTTGGGTATTCGTTTTTGGTTACTCGCCGCGAATTTTCGCGATGATTTCCTTCGAAACTGCTGCCGGAACTTCGGCATAAGAATCGAATTGCATGCTGTAACTCGCGCGACCTTGAGTTCTGCTTCGTAGATCTCCGACATAGCCGAACATCTCTGAGAGCGGAACAAGTGCCTTTACGATGCGAGCACCGGAACGTTCGTCCATGGCCTGAATTTGGCCACGACGACTATTGAGATCGCCGATGACATCACCCATGAAATCTTCAGGGGTAACGACTTCAACCGACATCATTGGTTCGAGGAGAGCAGGACCAGCAAGTTTTGCTGCTTCCTTGAACGCCGCGATACCAGCAATCTTGAAAGCCAATTCCGATGAGTCAACATCGTGATATGCGCCATCAAGAAGAGTTACTCGTACATCTGTAAGTGGATAACCAGCAAGTGGTCCACTCTGCATTGCCTCTTGGCAACCATCATCTACTGATGGGATGTACTCACGTGGAATACGTCCACCTGTTACTTTATTTACGAATTCATATCCGCCTTCAACTGCACCAACTGGAAGTGGCTCAAGTGCGATTTGAATCTTCGCGAATTGACCAGAACCACCAGTTTGTTTTTTATGGGTGTAGTCGTGACGAGCAACTGGCTTACGAAGAGTTTCGCGATAAGCAACTTGTGGCTTACCAACGTTAGCTTCAACTTTAAATTCGCGACGCATCCGGTCTACCAGAATTTCAAGGTGAAGTTCACCCATTCCACCAATAATGGTCTGGTTGGTCTCTTCATCAGTACGAACATGGAAAGTTGGATCTTCTTCAGCAAGACGTTGAATCGCAGTTCCAAGTTTTTCTTGGTCGCCCTTGGTCTTAGGTTCAATCGCTACGTGAATAACTGGAGCTGGGAAATCCATTGATTCTAGAATTACTGGTTTATCTGGATCGCAAAGCGTGTCACCGGTTGTGGTTCCCTTAAGACCCATAACCGCGATGATGTCGCCAGCTTGAGCTGTCGGAATTTCTTCGCGCTTGATCGCATGCATTCGGTAAATCTTGCCGATTCGTTCTTTACGATCTTTTGTTGAGTTCAATACGCCAGAACCTGATTCCAATACACCGGAATAGATACGTACGAAAGTTAATTTTCCAAGGTGTGGATCGCTCATGATCTTGAAAGCTAAGCCAGAGAATGGTTCTTTTGGATCTGGTTGACGTTCAATTTCAACGCTCTTATCGCCCATTTTTGTACCAACGATTGATTTAACATCAAGCGGGCTTGGCAGGTAACGAGTTACCGCATCAAGCATTGGTTGGACACCTTTGTTTTTGAAAGCAGAACCAGTAACAACTGGAGTTGCTTTGTCAGCCAAAGTTGCGCGCCGGATACCAGCGATAATTTCAGCTTCAGAGAGATCTTGACCGTCAAGGTACTTCTCCATGATTGCGTCATCGCAATCAGCAAGAGTTTCAATTAAATCGTGACGAGCTTTTGCAGCTTTCTCTTTAAGATCTTCTGGAATTTCTTTAGTTTCATAATCTTCACCCAAAGTAGTCTCGGCAGACCAAACTAAAGCTTTCATCGCGATCAAATCAACTACGCCAATAAAGTCACCTTCTGCGCCGATTGGAATTTGCAGAACGAGAGCTGTTGCATGGAGACGCTCACCAATCATTGCAACGCAACGATCAAAAGATGCACCGGTACGGTCAAGCTTGTTGATGAAACAGATACGAGGGACGTTGTAACGATCTGCTTGACGCCAAACTGTTTCAGATTGTGGCTCTACACCAGCTACGCCATCGAATACCGCTACTGCGCCATCGAGTACGCGAAGTGAACGTTCTACTTCAACGGTGAAATCAACGTGGCCAGGTGTATCAATAATGTTAATTGTGTTGCCATCCCACATACATGTCGTTGCCGCAGATGTAATTGTGATGCCGCGTTCTTGCTCTTGTTCCATCCAGTCCATAGTGGCTGCGCCATCATGAACTTCACCGATCTTGTAGTTAATTCCAGTATAGAAAAGGATGCGCTCGGTTGTGGTGGTTTTACCCGCGTCAATGTGCGCCATGATTCCGATATTGCGAACCTTGGCTAGGTCGATCGCTGTATCTATTGCCACTTTTTCGATTCCTTTTCTTTAAGCTATTCGAGTTCTAATTAAGTACGTATTACCAGCGGTAATGCGCAAATGCCTTGTTGGCTTCCGCCATTTTGTGGGTATCTTCACGCTTTTTAACTGCTGCGCCAAGACCGTTGCTTGCATCTACTAATTCATTAGTTAAGCGCTCTGACATTGATTTTTCGCGACGTTCGCGGGCGTTATCTACTAACCAACGAAGTCCAAGAGTTGTAGCACGAGCTGCTTTGACTTCAACTGGAACTTGGTATGTAGCGCCACCAACACGACGGGATTTAACTTCAACAGTTGGCTTGATATTGTCGAGTGCGCGCTTCAAAGTAATAACTGGATCTACTTGAGTTTTTCCGCGGCAACCTTCAAGAGCTGCATAAACAATTCCTTCAGCAGTTGAGCGCTTTCCGTGTGAAAGAACTTTGTTAATTAACGCAGTAACAACTGGTGAGTTGTAAACCGGATCAGCAACAACTGGTGACTTGGGTGCGGGACCTTTACGTGGCATTTATATATCCCCTACTTCTTTTCTCGTTTAGTGCCGTAGCGACTACGTGATTGCTTACGATCTTTAACACCTTGGGTATCAAGAGATCCACGTACAATTTTGTAACGAACACCTGGCAGATCTTTTACGCGACCGCCACGAACAAGAACGATGGAGTGTTCTTGCAAGTTATGTCCTTCACCTGGAATGTATGCAGTTACTTCCATGCCACTTGTTAAGCGAACACGTGCAACTTTTCTTAAAGCAGAGTTAGGTTTCTTTGGAGTAGTTGTGTAAACACGAGTACAAACACCGCGGCGTTGTGGTGAACCTTTTAACGCAGGCGTTGTTGTCTTATCTTTATTCTCGGCGCGGCCCTTACGAACCAGCTGCTGAATAGTTGGCACTACTTGTCTCCATCTCTCGTTCCCGACCCACGCGGTCGGGTGTGTCGAAATTAATTCGCAATTAACTACAGAGAAATCTGCAGATTGGAATAGCTCTCTCGTAAAAAAGAGCAGGGCGTGAGAGTAACTCACGCCTATAGGTATGGTCAAAACGGGTCCTTTACTCCTGCTCCCCTAGAAAAAGGCCATTTTTGCCCTCCCGACACGCCGACGGTGATTCCTGGGCCAAGCCCTTATGCTTGCCGAAATGGCCAAAATCCCGGGAAAACCCCGTCTTCGAGGGGTAATTCACCTCGTCATGTCCCCGATCTCGCTGGTGGCTGGGCTGATCTTGGTAACTATCGCTGGTGAACTTCGCGGACGCATAACTGCCGGCATCTTTACCCTTACTGCCGTAACGCTTTTTACTTGTAGCGCGCTTTATCACCGCGTGAAATGGAAACCTGGCCCACATGCGCTCTGGCGCCGAATTGATCACGCCAACATACCAATTCTTATTGCTGGCACATACACACCATTTGCAATCTTTTTACTCGAGAAAAATCAAGCAATCATCTTGCTCTCCGCCGTATGGGGCGGCGCTTTAGCTGCCGCAATATTTAGAATCGCTTGGATTAATGCGCCACGTTGGTTATACGTACCTATCTATATTGCGCTCGGTTGGGCCGCAGTTTTCTATCTCCCAACTTTCTGGAAAGTTGGCGGCGTTGCAGTCTTTGTCTTAATTCTAACTGGTGGCGTTCTCTACTCTGCTGGCGGATTTATTTACGCGTTAAAGAAACCTAATTTCTCCATTAATTGGTTTGGCTTTCACGAACTCTTTCACGCAATGACCGCTGCTGCATTCTTAACTCACTTCGCAGCTGCAGTAATTGTGATCGTTCGTTAATTAAAAAAGCCCGCCTCAATTAAGAGACGGGCTCAATTTCTAATTACTACTTACCGCGAGCATCCGATTCGAATTCATCGAGACGAATTGCTTCACCTGAACCTGATTGTTCAAATGGTGTGAAGTCATATTCATCGTAAGCTGCGTAAACCGCGGCCTTTGCTTCCTCAGTAGGTTCAACTCGCACGTTGCGATAACGAGCAAGACCTGTACCTGCAGGGATAAGTTTTCCGATGATGACGTTCTCTTTGAGACCAAGAAGTGGATCGCTCTTCTCCGACAACGCTGCATCGGTAAGTACGCGAGTAGTTTCTTGGAACGAAGCAGCTGATAACCAAGATTCAGTTGCAAGCGATGCTTTAGTGATACCCAAAAGTTCTGGGCGACCTGAAGCGGCTTTGCCACCAGCTGCAACCGCTTTACGGTTTTCAGCTTCAAATCGGAGCCGGTCAACTAATTCGCCTGGCAACATATCGGCGTCACCTGGTTCAAGAACGGTGATCCGCTTCAACATTTGACGCACAATGATTTCAATGTGCTTATCGTGAATGTTTACACCCTGAGATCGATAAACCTCTTGGATTTCATTCACTAAGTGAATTTGAGTTTGGCGTGGGCCAAGGATACGAAGTACTTGCTTCGGATCAATTGCGCCAACCACCATTACTTCACCGACAGTAACTCGTTGGCCTTCTTCGACCTTAAGTTTTTGACGACGTGTAATTGGATAAGCAACTGCTTCGCTGCCATCGTCTGGGGTAACAATGATCTTCTTACCCTTTGCATCTTCCAAGAAGCTAACTACGCCAGCAGTTTCTGCAATTGGCGCAACACCTTTAGGTGTACGAGCTTCGAAGAGTTCAACGATACGTGGCAAACCATGAGTGATTTGAGTTTCACCCGAAAGCATTGCACCACCAGTATGGAAGGTACGCATTGTGAGCTGAGTTCCAGGTTCACCAATTGATTGCGCAGCGATAATTCCAACAGCTTCGCCGACATCAACGATCTTGCCAGTAGCCATTGATCGGCCGTAGCACTTACCGCATTGGCCAACTTTGCTATCGCAAGTTAGAACTGAGCGAACTTTAACTTCAGCAACACCGGCAGCAACAAGTACATCGATGATCCGATCACCAAGATCGGTACCGGCAGCAACAAGTACTTTGCCAGCTACTGAAATATCTTCAGCAAGGGTGCGGCCGTAGATTGATGTTTCAACGTGTTCGTCACGAGTTAGCGCACCGGTTGATGACTTAGTAGCAATTGCTGCCATTAAGCCACGGTCGGTACCGCAATCTTCTTCGCGGATGATGACATCTTGGGCCACGTCGCAGAGACGACGAGTTAAGTAACCCGAGTCCGCAGTACGTAACGCAGTATCAGCAAGACCTTTTCGAGCACCGTGAGTTGAAATGAAGTACTCAAGTACTGATAGACCTTCACGGAAGTTAGATTTAATCGGACGCGGAATAATTTCACCCTTTGGGTTAGCTACAAGTCCGCGCATACCTGCGATCTGACGGATCTGCATCATATTTCCACGAGCACCGGAGTAAACCATCATCCAAACTGGGTTAGTCCGTGGGAAGTTTTCTTCCATTTCCTTTGCAACTTCGTTAGTTGCTTGGGTCCAGATTTCAATTAACTCTTGACGACGTTCGTCATCGGTAATAAGTCCTTTTTCGTATTGGGATTGCACCTTGTCCGCACGAGTTTCGTAGCTTTCTAAGATTTCCAATTTACGAGATGGAGTTACAAAGTCTTCGATACCAATTGTGGCACCGGCACGAGTAGCCCAGTGGAAGCCAAGTTCTTTAAGTCCATCAAGAACGTTAGCAACAACAACCTTTGGATAACCTTCTGCAAGATTATCAACGATTAAACCAAGTAACTTCTTGGTGACGTCATAATCAACATATGGGAATCCTTCTGGCAACACTTCATTAAATAGTGCGCGGCCAAGAGTTGTTTCGCGAGTTGCGATTACACCGTTTTCCGCAATACGAATCTTTACTTTCGCTTGTAGAGATACTGAATTTTGATCGTGCGCCATTAACGCTTCTGAGATTGAGGAGAAGATACGTCCTTCACCCAATTCATTCTCGCGAAGTGAAGTTAAGTAGTAGAGACCAAGCACCATGTCCTGTGTAGGAGCAGTAAGTGGTCGTCCGCTTGCTGGCGAAAGAATGTTGTTTGAAGACAACATCAAAATACGGGCTTCGGCTTGAGCTTCTGCAGATAGTGGTACGTGTACCGCCATCTGGTCACCGTCGAAGTCTGCGTTAAATGCAGTACATACGAGTGGGTGAATTTGAATCGCTTTACCTTCGATTAGTTGCGGTTCGAAAGCTTGGATACCTAAGCGGTGCAAGGTAGGTGCACGGTTTAGCAGTACTGGATGCTCGGCAATAACTTCTTCCAAAACATCCCATACAACTGCACGTGAACGTTCCACCATGCGCTTTGCAGATTTAATATTTTGTGCGTGGTTCAAATCAACTAAACGCTTCATCACGAATGGTTTGAATAATTCAAGCGCCATTTGTTTAGGCAGACCGCATTGGTGCAACTTAAGTTGTGGACCAACAACGATTACTGAACGACCAGAGTAATCAACGCGCTTTCCGAGCAAGTTCTGACGGAAACGACCTTGCTTACCTTTAAGCATGTCTGAAAGTGATTTAAGGGGACGGTTTCCTGGACCTGTTACTGGGCGACCACGACGACCGTTATCAAATAGCGCATCAACAGCTTCCTGCAACATACGCTTTTCGTTATTAACGATAATTTCTGGTGCACCAAGATCAACCAAACGCTTCAAACGATTGTTACGGTTGATTACGCGACGATAAAGATCGTTTAGATCTGAAGTTGCGAATCGTCCGCCATCAAGTTGAACCATTGGGCGAAGATCAGGTGGAATAACTGGAACACAATCAAGCACCATAGATTCTGGAGCATTTGATGTGTTTAGGAATGAGTTAACGACTTTAAGACGCTTGATCGCACGAGTCTTCTTCTGACCCTTACCGGTCTGACTTAAATCATTTAACTTATCGAATTCTGATTGCAGATCGAAAGTGCGCAGTCGAGCTTGAATTGCAGCTGCGCCCATTGCACCCTTGAAATACATTCCGAAACGATCGCGCATTTCGCGATAAAGGTTTTCGTCACCTTCGAGATCTTGAACTTTAAGATTCTTGAAACGAGTCCAAACTTCTTGGATACGATCGAGTTCGCGTTGTGCGCGTTCGCGAATTTGCTTCAATTCACGCTCGGCGCCTTCCCGAATTTTTCGCTTCTGATCAGCTTTTGCATCTTCAGCTTCTAATTCAGCTAGATCTATCTCGAACTTCTGTTGACGTCCAGCTAATTCAACATCGCGACGAGTTTCAATCTTTTTGATATCTGAGTTCAACTTCTTCTCAAGTTTTGGCAAATCTTCTTCACGAAGTTCGGTATCAACTTCAGTGATCATGTAGGCCGCGAAATAAATTACCTTTTCTAGATCTTTTGGTGCGAGATCAAGTAAGTAACCAAGTCGGGATGGCACGCCTTTGAAATACCAGATGTGAGTCACAGGTGCTGCGAGTTCGATGTGACCCATACGTTCACGACGGACTTTTGCACGAGTTACTTCAACGCCGCAACGTTCGCAGATAATTCCTTTGAAACGTACGCGCTTGTACTTACCGCAATAACATTCCCAGTCACGAGTTGGTCCGAAGATCTTCTCATCGAAGAGACCATCTTTTTCTGGCTTAAGTGTGCGGTAGTTGATGGTCTCTGGCTTCTTAACTTCACCAAAGGACCACTCACGAATATTTTGCGCCGAAGCGAGACCGATTCTTAGTTCATCGAAAAAGTTGACATCTAACATAGTTATTTATCTCCTCAGACTTCTTCAACAGAGCTTGGTTCAACTCGGGACAAGTTGATACCTAACTCTTCGGCGGTTCGGAATACTTCTTCGTCAGTATCACGGAGCGCAATGGCGACGCCTTCAGATGAAAGCACTTCGACATTGAGACATAGTGATTGCATTTCCTTAACAAGTACCTTGAATGATTCTGGGATACCTGGCTCTGGAATATTTTCGCCCTTAACAATCGCTTCATAAACCTTTACGCGACCAAGCACGTCATCAGATTTAATTGTGAGCAATTCTTGCAAGGTGTACGCAGCGCCATAAGCTTCCAGCGCCCAAACTTCCATTTCGCCGAAGCGCTGACCACCGAATTGTGCTTTTCCACCGAGTGGTTGTTGGGTGATCATGGAGTATGGACCAGTTGAACGAGCGTGAATCTTGTCGTCTACCAAGTGGTGGAGCTTCAAGATATACATGTAACCAACTGTGATTGCTTCTTTATATGGCTGACCGGTACGGCCATCAAATAATTTTGCTTTTCCGTTTGGTCCAACAAGTTGCATTCCATCAGCATTTGGAAGTGTCGATCCAAGTAGACCTTGAATTTCATCTTCGCGAGCGCCGTCGAATACTGGTGTTGCGATGTTGGTATTTGGTGCAGCTGATGCAGCGCCGATGGTGTGCATGCGTTTCTGCCAATCTTCCTTATCGCCGCTTACTTGCCAGCCACTCTTAGCAACCCAACCTAAGTGAGTTTCTAAAACTTGACCGACGTTCATACGACCAGGAACACCGAGTGGATTAAGTACAACATCTACTGGAGTTCCATCTGCAAGGAATGGCATATCTTCAACTGGCAAAATCTTGGAGATAACACCTTTGTTACCGTGGCGACCAGCAAGCTTGTCACCATCTTGAATCTTTCGCTTCTGTGCAATGTAAACCCGAACAACTTGGTTAACACCGGCTGGCAAATCGTAACCATCTTCAAGTTCTTGAAGTTTTACTCCGATTACTTTTCCACCTTCACCGTGTGGAACTTTAAGAGAGGTGTCGCGAACTTCACGAGCCTTCTCGCCGAAAATTGCACGAAGCAAACGTTCTTCTGGAGTTAATTCGGTTTCGCCCTTTGGCGTTACTTTTCCGACCAGAATATCGCCCGGAACTACATCAGCACCGATACGAATAATTCCGCGTTCATCAAGATCTGAGAGAACTTCTTCAGAAACGTTCGGGATATCGCGAGTGATTTCTTCAGCACCAAGTTTGGTGTCGCGAGCATCAACTTCATACTCTTCAATATGGATAGAAGAGAGCACATCATCTTGTACTAAACGTTGCGACAAGATAATTGCGTCTTCGTAGTTATGGCCTTCCCATGACATAAATGCCACGAGCAAGTTCTTACCAAGCGCCATTTCACCTTTATCGGTGCATGGACCATCAGCAATCGCTTGGCCGGCTGCGACTTTGTCGCCAGCATTAACGAGAACCTTCTGATTTCGAGAAGTGCTCTGGTTCGAGCGGATGAACTTCTCTAGATAATAGGATTCTTCTTTGCCATCTTCTTCTTCAATAATTACTACATCTGATTGAACCGAGATTACTTTGCCGCCCTTTTTGGCAAGAAGTACATCGCCAGCATCAACAGCGGCGCGGTATTCCATACCAGTACCAACAAGTGGTGATTCAGAACGCATCAACGGCACAGCCTGACGCATCATGTTAGAACCCATGAGCGCACGGTTTGCATCGTCATGCTCTAAGAACGGAATCATTGCGGTAGCAACCGAAACCATCTGGCGCGGTGAAACATCCATGTAATCAACTTCTTCAGCAAGAATGTTCTCAACTTCGCCACCACGACGACGAACCAATACGCGAGGTTCTGCGAAATGGTTATCTTCGGTTAGTGGAGCATTTGCTTGGGCGATTACGTGTTCATCTTCTTCATCAGCAGTTAAGTAATCAACAGCATCTGAAACTTTGCCATTTGTTACTTTGCGATAAGGAGTTTCTACGAAACCAAATGGTGTGATGCGTGCATATGTTGCAAGCGATCCGATAAGTCCAATGTTTGGACCTTCTGGAGTTTCGATTGGACACATACGGCCGTAGTGCGATGGGTGCACGTCACGAACTTCGAAGCCAGCACGATCTCGGGAGAGACCGCCGGGTCCAAGCGCTGAAAGACGACGCTTATGTGTTAAACCTGAAAGTGGATTTGTTTGATCCATGAACTGTGAAAGTTGTGAAGTTCCGAAGAACTCTTTGATTGATGCAGTGATCGGACGGATGTTGATCAAAGTTTGTGGCGTAATAGCTTCCACATCTTGAGTTGTCATACGTTCGCGAACAACGCGTTCCATACGGGAAAGACCGGTACGTACTTGGTTTTGAATTAATTCACCAACAGAGCGAAGGCGACGGTTACCGAAGTGATCGATATCGTCGATTTCAACACGTACTTGCTTTCCGTACTCCATCAGTGCTTCGCCCTTATGAACCGCTACTAAATAGCGAATTGTTGCGACAATATCTTCAATGGTAATTAAGCCCTTATTTAGCTCATGATCTAGACCGAGCTTTTTATTCAACTTAAAGCGACCGACTTTAGCTAAGTCATAACGCTTTGGATTGAAGTAAAGGTTTTCAATTAAGTTTTGTGCAGCTTCTTTAGTTGGTGGTTCACCTGGACGCATTTTGCGATAGATATCAAGAAGTGCTTCATCTTGAGTATGAACCGTGTCCTTCTCAAGTGTTTGCTTCATTGATTCGTAATCGCCGAATTCAGATGCAACTTGTTCGTCAGTCCAACCGAGTGCTTTTAAGAATACTGTTACAGAAAGTTTGCGCTTACGATCAATACGTACGCCAACAAAATCTTTCTTATCAATTTCAAATTCCAACCATGCACCACGGCTAGGAATAATCTTTGTTGTGTAAACATCTTTATCTGATGTCTTTTCAATGGTGCGCTCAAAATAAACGCCAGGTGAACGCACTAGTTGTGAAACCACAACGCGCTCGGTTCCGTTAATCACGAAAGTTCCACGAGGTGTCATTAATGGGAAGTCGCCCATAAATACTGTTTGAGATTTGATTTCACCGGTCGTGTTGTTGGTGAATTCTGCAGTTACGAATAATGGAGCTGCGTAAGTTAAATCGCGCTCTTTACATTCAGCGATGCTGTACTTCGCTGGTTCGAAACGGTGGTCGCTAAAGGAGAGCGACATTGAACCTTGGAAGTCTTCGATTGGTGAAATCTCTTCAAAGATTTCTTCGAGGCCAGAAGTTTTTGGAACTTCGCCTCTGCCAACGCGATCATTTAGTCCTAATCGAGAACGCCAAGCATCGTTTCCAAGTAACCAATCAAAACTCTCGGTTTGTAGAGCTAATAGGTTTGGAACTTCTTGTGGTTCACGGATTTTGGCGAAAGATACGCGCAACGGTGCAGTTGATTTTTTCGCGGCCAAGATATGTCCTCCCAAAGTACGTTGTCACTACTTAACTTGCGGACTAACTTTTTTTTCACACAGCTCACGCAAGGTCTCAGCCGCTATATGCAAGGACCCAGGGGTTTTTGTGCGAAGGGGCAGGTTACCTCTCACCCCCATCGGATGTCCAATTTTTATCCCACTGACGCTAGAAAAAGGAACGGCCCCCCTGTATAAGGGGGGCCGGCCTCGGGAAATCGCTACTTACTTGATTGTTACCTTTGCGCCGGCTGCTTCAAGAGCGGCCTTTGCCTTTTCAGCAGTTTCTTTAGAAGCCTTCTCAAGCAAAGTTGCTGGAGTTGCATCAACTAGATCCTTAGCTTCTTTCAAACCAAGGCTGGAGTTAAGTGCACGTACTTCTTTAATAACTGCAATCTTCTGTGAACCAGCTTCTTCAAGAATAACTGTGAAGTCATCTTGAGCTGCCGCTGCTTCGCCGCCTGCTGCGGCTCCGCCGCCGGCTGCTGCAACTGGCGCTGCTGCGGTTACATCAAATTCAGTTTCGAATGACTTAACGAAATCAGAGAGTTCGACAAGTGTCATTTCTTTGAATTGGGACAATAGATCTTCGGTGCTTAGCTTTGCCATTTTAGTTTCCTTTATCTTTTGGTGAGGGATTAATTTTCAGGGGTTGCTTCTGGTGCACTTTCAGCTGGAGCTTCTGCAACAACTTCTGCAACTGGAGCTTCTGCAACAACTTCTGCTACTGGAGCTTCTGCAACTGGAGTTGGTGTTGGTGTTCCGCTTTCGGCTTCGCGCTTAATGCGAAGTGCATCAAATGAGCGAGCTGCTTTAGCAAGCGATGCTTTCATCGCACCAGCAAGCTTTGCCAACAGAACTTCGCGAGATTCGAGATCTGCGAGTTTCATAATTTCGGCAACTGAGATTGATTTACCTTCGAAGATTCCACCCTTGATTACAAGTAATGGATTTTCTTTTTGGAAGTTCTTCAAACTCTTTGCAGCTGTAATCGGGTCACCTTTAATAAAGGCAACTGCGGATGGTCCCTTAAGTAGTTCATCAGGAACCGAAACGCCTGCTTCTTTTGCAGCGATCTTTGTCAAAGTGTTTTTAACTACGGAGTACTTAGTATCTGCACCAAGTGAACGACGTAGCGCCTTCATTGAGGTCACGGATAATCCGCGATACTCAGTCAATACAGTTGCTTGTGCAGATCGAAAATCTTCGACCAACTCCGCAACAGCAGCTGACTTATCAGGGCGAGCCATTTGGCTTCCTTTCATTAAGTAAAACTTTTTACCGTAAATGCAAAAATCCCGTCACGCATAGATGCGTACGGGATAAATCTCGTATCGAACCTATGCGGGCTGTCTTTCGACATTTACTTCGATTACTTTCGTAATCGAAACCAGCAGTCTCTGGTGAGATGACGAAGGCTAGGACATAAGTCCTAGCCCAGTCAAACTCGCTTTTCCCGCTTGAAAGCAGGGTAATTATTGAATCGCAGATCCGCCTTCACGAGCGAAGTTTGGATCTAACGCAATTCCAGGTCCCATCGTTGAAGAGACAACCGATTTCTTAATGAAGCGTCCCTTTGATGATGCTGGCTTTGCGCGCATAATTTCTTCAATCGCAGCTGCGTAGTTATCTGCAAGTTGTTCTGCAGTGAACGAGGCTTTTCCGATTAAGAAATGTAAGTTTGAATTCTTATCAACGCGGAATTCAATCTTTCCGCCTTTAATATCGTTAACCGCTTTTGTTACATCCGTTGTAACTGTTCCGGTCTTTGGGTTAGGCATTAAACCGCGAGGTCCAAGTACTTTACCGAGTCGTCCAACTTTGCCCATTAGATCTGGTGTTGAAACAACAGCATCGTAATCAAGACGGCCCTTTGCAACTTCATCAATTAATTCATCTGCACCAACAATGTCGGCGCCAGCGGCACGAGCTTCATCAGCACGTTCTCCGGCTGCGAATACAAGTACGCGAGCAGTTTTACCAGTTCCGTGTGGCAGGTTAACTGTGCTTCGTACTGTTTGATCTGCTTTCTTTGGGTCTACGCCAAGTACGAGAGCAACTTCAATGCTCGAGTCATACTTTGTAACTGTGGTTTCTTTAACTAACTGCATTGCAGATAGCGGTGTGTAAAGCAGGTCGGCGCTAACTTTCTCAGCCGCTGCTTTATATTTCTTACTGCGCTTCATTTGCTTCTCTTTTCGGTTGTTGGAAGTTGTGGTTAGCGGGCTTGCGCGGCCCTCCCACGATTGCTGGTCGTACTTATTTAGTTTTAGTTATCCGTTGTTGGTAATACCCATTGAGCGAGCGGTACCAGCAATGATTCGTCCAGCAGCCTCAATGTCATTTGCATTGAGATCAGCCATCTTAATCTTTGCAATTTCCTCAACTTGCGCCTTTGTCAGGTTAGCAACTTTGTCTTTGTGAGGAATAGCAGAACCCTTTTCGATGCCAGCAGCTTTCAAGATTAAACGTGATGCTGGTGGTGTCTTTGTGATGAATGAGAAAGTGCGATCTTCGTAGACAGTGATCTCTACTGGAATGATCTGACCCTTTTGGCTTTCAGTCGCGGCGTTATATGCCTTAACGAAATCCATGATGTTGACACCATGTTGACCGAGAGCTGGACCAACTGGTGGAGCAGGTGTTGCTGCGCCAGCCTGGATCTGCAACTTGATCATTGCTTGGACTTTTTTCTTTGGTGCCATGGTTGTCTCCTAGATTTTCTGTACTTGGTGGAAGGAAAGTTCTACTGGGGTTTCGCGACCAAAGATTGAAACCAGTACCTTGAGTTTTGCTTGCTCCGGCATGATTTCGCTGATGGTTGCAGGCAATGTTGCGAATGGGCCATCCATAACAGTTACGGACTCACCAATAGTGAAATCAACAACGCGAATTTCTGGCTTAAGTGTCGCTTTAAGTTCGCGAGGCATCAACATCTTTTCCGCTTCCGAAATTGGAAGTGGGCTTGGGTGATGTGAATTTCCAACGAAACCAGTTACGCCTGGCGTATTGCGCACGCAAGACCAAGATTCATCATTTAGATCCATGCGGACTAAAACGTAGCCAGGGTAAACATTTCTTCGCACTTGTTTACGTTGGCCGTTTTTAATTTCAGTTACTTCTTCTTCTGGCACTTCAATCTGGAATATGTAATCTTCCATATTTAATGAAGTAATACGGTTAGCGAGATTACCTCTTACGCGCTTTTCATAACCCGCATATGAGTGAACCACAAACCAATCGCCAGGCGCGCGACGTAGCGCAGCACGAAACTCTGCTAGTTCAGGGCTAACAACTTCTTCAACTTCTACTTCTTCTTCATCTTCTACTAATAAGTCAGTTGCAGCTTGCGCATCTACCGCTGCTTCTTCAGCAGTTAATTCAGATTCGAAATCAGACATGTCTACCCTCCCTTACCCAAATACCCAGAAAACTAATTTTGTAAGAATTAAATCAAAAACTGATACAACTGCGATGATGAAACCAACGAAGACGAGTACCACAGCTGTGTAAGTACTAAGTTGCTTACGGGTTGGCCATACAACTTTGCGCAGTTCGTTAAGTACTTGGCGATAGAACAGCGAGATTCGACCAAAGAGGTTTAACTTCTCTTCAGTTGAGTTATGAACTTCACTCATCGCTTTTACCTTTCTATCTAGTTACTACTTTTGCTGATCGAGCAGGGCAGGAGGGACTTGAACCCCCAACCGCCGGTGTTGGAGACCGGAACTCTGGCCAATTGAGCTACTGCCCTTCGGGTGTTTATCTAGTCTCGATTAAATTTGGACATGGAAAATCATGACCAATTCATAATCGTATTAATCTCTACTGAAAATTCAGTCGAGGTTTTTTTAGACTATTCAAACGCCAGGCGGGAATTGTAGGTCAGGAAGACCCATTTGGTCTAACTCGCGCCTGAACCCCTCCTTCGGGCAGACTTCGGATATGGAAAAGCCTCGCCTATCTCGCCGGATCGCCGCAATCGCAGAATCGGCCACACTCGCTGTTGATGCAAAAGCGAAAGCGTTAAAAGCGGCAGGCCGTCCGGTTATTGGTTTCGGTGCTGGTGAACCAGATTTTCCAACTCCGGATTACATTGTTGCTGCCGCTGCTGCCGCAACCGGTGTAGTTGCAAACCATCGTTACACGCCTACCCCAGGCTTGCCAGAAATGCGCGAAGCAATCGTTAATAAAACAAAACGCGATTCTAATTATGTAATTACTGCTGACCAAGTTCTCGTAACTAACGGCGGCAAACAATCGGTCTACCAATCATTTGCCAGCATTGTTGATCCCGGCGATGAAGTTTTATTACCAGCGCCATATTGGACTACATATCCAGAGTGCATCAAATTAGCAGGCGGCGTACCGGTAGAAGTTTTCGCTGATGAAACCCAAAATTATTTAGTTACCGTAGCCCAACTTGAAAAAGCGCGGACCCCTAAAACTAAAGTCCTACTCTTCGGCTCACCTTCCAACCCAACTGGTTCGGTTTACTCACCTGAACAAGTGAAGGAAATTGGCGAATGGGCCGTTAAAAATAATCTTTGGGTAATTACTGATGAAATCTATGAACACTTACTTTATGACGGTGCCGCTGCGCCATCACTTCCAGTATTAGTTCCAGAGTTGGCTGACCGATGCATAATAATTAATGGTGTTGCAAAAACTTATGCGATGACTGGTTGGCGCGTTGGTTGGATGATTGGTCCAAAAGATGTAATAAAAGCTGCGACAAATCTCCAATCACACTTATCTTCAAACGTATCTAACGTTTCGCAACGTGCCGCCATCGCAGCGTTGACCGGTGATCTCGCCGCAGTTCACAAAATGGGCGATGCATTTAATCGACGTCGTAAATTAATCGTGCAATTGCTCAATGAAATTCCTGGAGTTACTTGCCCAACCCCTACTGGCGCTTTCTATGTTTATCCATCTGTAAAAGGCGTACTTGGTAAGGAAATTCGGGGAAAGCGACCAACAACCTCAATTGAATTAGCTGCGCTAATTCTCGATGAAGTTGAAGTAGCAGTTGTGCCCGGCGAAGCATTCGGACCTTCTGGTTATTTACGTTTCTCTTACGCAACTAGCGATGCCGATATTGTTGAAGGCGTTGCTCGAGTTAAAGCGTTATTAAGCGAAGCTAAGTAACTATTCGAGGGTTAATCCCACGAAATGCACTTCTGGTTCCAACGTAATCCCAAATACTTCTTTTACGCGGCCGCGCGCATTTCGGGCTAACTCTGCAATATCGGTGGCCGTGGCAGTCCCGCCATTTACTAAAGCTAAAACATGTTTGGTAGAGACATGTGCGCCTGCGTGCACATCACCTTTCTTAACACCAGCGTGTTCCATTAACCACGCTGCCGAAGTTTTAATCCGACCATCGCTTTGTGGCCAACGCGGGGCACCTTCAGGAAGTTTTACAGCTTGCTCTTGGCTAAGTATCGGATTAACAAAAAATGAACCAGCCGACCACGAATCTGGATCGTTAGCATCTAGCAACATTCCTTTGCTAGCTCGAAGCGCTAGCACTGCGGTACGTACCTCACTTATCAGAGCCCGCTCTTCTAATTTAATCCCCAAGAAATTTGCTAGTTCTTGATACTTAATCGGTAGCGACATTTCACCATTTCGTAATTGAAAAGTGACATCTAAAATTACATATCTGTTGGGTTCCTTCTTAAATATGGAAGAGCGATAAGAAAATTCACAACTCTGATTTGTGAAGGTTCGCTGTTCATTATTCTTTCGATCAAAAGTTCGGACTTTCGCAATAACTTCAGCAACTTCGTGTCCGTACGCTCCAATATTTTGAATCGGTGCGCCACCAACGGTTCCAGGTATCCCACTTAAAGTTTCTAGCCCAGCAAAACCTTTGCCCATAATCCACGCAACGAATTGATCCCAATCTTCACCGGCTGCAACCGTGATCATGCCGCCACTACATGCATCTACTTCGTAGGTATTTCCTTTAGTTTCAACGCGAATTACTGTGCCTTTAAAGCCAGCATCCCCAACTAAAACATTAGAGCCACCGCCAATTACTAATAACGGTTCGCGTGCGCTATCTGCTTCTTGAATAGCAGCAATCAATTCAACTTCGGTAGTCGCGTGCACAAACTTCTGTGCGGGTCCACCAACATGCAAGCTGGTGTACTGCGAGAGATTTTCCATATCGTAAGGCTACCTGCGCGGTGCGAGAATGTCCTCGCGTCCGCGAAAGCGCTCCAAAATACGCTGGTAATTCTTCTTAGAATTCTTATCCCGGTACTCCGGATTTACATCGTGATACCCGTGATGTCGGCCTTGCGTTAACGGTAAATCAATTTGCAATAACTTTCCGCCGTTTTCACGAATCACCAACGACATTTCAATATCCGCATTTCGATAATAGGTTGCACTTGGATTTGCGCCGCCTGCCGCCACCATGAATTCTCGATCGAAGACCATGAAGTAAGAGAAGAGCACATCAACTTCCCCATCGCCTTTATCTTCAGTGCTGCGCCAGCCATCTTCCAGATTTACTAAGCCGCCGCGCCAGCCAACTGCTTTGTAACCTTCAGCAAATTTCGCAATCGTTGGCGTAATTGCATCACCAGTGAATTGCGTTGATGGATCCATCAAAATCACATACTTACTATTTATCCGGCCTAAGAGTTGATTAACTGAATGGCCCCAACCAAGTTTATTTTTCTGCCAATTTGCAGTTAGATTTGCAAATTCTGCCAACGGTTCACAAAGAGTTTTATTTTCTTTTCCAGAAGTCTCAATGTAAATCGGTATGTCGGTATGCGCTCGAATAGATTTTATACAAGTAATTAAATTTTCTTGAAAACCATCAGCAATAACCGCAATTGTGGCGTTCACAGCAGTGAAACTGTAGCTTTCGCCATTCCCAATACTTTTACACCCGCACACTCAGCTGTAATTTCTAGCCTTACTTGGCGAGCTGATACTTCATCAATCACTGCGCTTATAGTTATTTCAACATCGACCCCAGCAGGAACTACAACTGGCTTGGTAAATCGGGATGAAATTTCCGTTACTGCGGCAGCACTACCCGCCCACTTTGTTACGTAGCTGCCAGCGAGCGCCATAGTTAACATGCCATGTGCAATTACATCTGGAAGGCCGACTGATTTAGCAATTGTTTCATCCTGATGAATCGGATTTTGATCACCGCCAGCATTTGCATATTCAACAAGTGTGGCTCGATTAATCTTGTATGTTTCGGCTGGTATTTGATAACCAAGTTCTACTACTCTCATCCGCGCACCACCAGCGTAGTCCATTGAACTTGGGCTAACTCTGCACCGCAATGTAGATCGGTCCGGACTGTAACAATTTCATTTCCGGCAACAGCGCGATAACTTTCGATTGTTGATGTACATGTAACTTCGTCACCGGCATGAAGCGGGCGATTATTTTGAAACTTCTGATCGCCATGGACAACTCGAGTCCAATCCAAACCATTATCTTCTAAAAGAGTTTGGGAAGGCCCAAGCGAAATCATGATCGAATATGTAACTGGTGAATTTATTACTTCGCTCTCGCCAATAGCGTGCGCAAAATTCGAGATAGATTCTTGAGTGACTTTAAATGTGGTTGAACTCTTACGGCTCTTCCCGACGGCATCGGGATTGAACATCGGTTAGACCTTAGAAAGAAAGGTTTAGCGAGTTTCGCGGTGCAGAGTTGAAGCGTTGCAACGTGCGCAGAACTTCTTTAGCTCCATACGGTCTGGATCGTTACGACGGTTCTTGCGAGTGATGTAATTACGTTCTTTGCAGTCAACGCATGCCATAGTGATCTTTGGGCGAACATCCGCACTTTTGCTGGCCATGGTGACTCCTCTTTATATGCAAGTTATTAAGGGAGCGAGAATACCTAAGCGCCCTGTGGATGGCAAAAAAGAAAAGTCTCGTACTCAATGGTGAGTACGAGTCTTCTTTCTAGTAGCGGAGGCGGGATTTGAACCCACGACACAGCGATTATGAGCCGCTTGCTCTACCAAGCTGAGCTACCCCGCCGAGCCCCCTATCGGAATCGAACCGATGACCTTTTCCTTACCATGGAAACACTCTACCAACTGAGCTAAGGGGGCGAATATCCGCAAATCTTACCGCTACTAATACTGTTGTAAGAAATTACCGTTTGGGATCAAGCACAATTTTGCCAGTTGTCGCTCTCGACAACATTGCTCGGTGTGCATCTGCTGCTGCTGAAAGTGGATATGTACCGCCTACATGTGGCTTTAATTTTCCACCAACAATCAATCCAAATAACTCAATTAATACATCAACTAATAACTCTTTCTTACCAAAACAATTCATCAACCAAAAACCACTAATAGTTCGCGATCCATGCATTAAAGAACCGGGATGTACTAATTGTGGCGCTTGGCGGGAAGCCATTCCGTAGAAAACTATTCGACCAAATGGCGCTAACGCCTCTAACGATTGATCAAAAGTCTTTCCACCAACCATTTCTAAAATCAAATCGACTGGTTTGCCGTTATTTGCTGCAATTAACGCGCCTTTCAAATCTTCGACTTTTGCATCAACTACAGCATCGGCGCCGAGCTCAATACAAAGTTTTTTCTTTTCATCTGAGGATGTAACTGCGATAACAAAAGCTCCCCAGAACTTTGCTAATTGAATTGCAATCGAGCCAACTCCGCCGGCTCCAGCATGCACCACAACTGATTCGCCCTTTTTCAAATGTCCTACTGTTTTAATAATATGAAATGCAGTAGTTCCTTGAACTGCCATCGCTAACGCAGCGCCATCGCTAACGCCATCTGGAATAGGAATTAAAGTGGCACTTGCTACCGAAACTTTTGAGGCATATCCGCCTTGACCGACAAACGAGAGGACGCGCTTTCCATTTGCAGTAGTACCGACAACTTCGATACCAGGAATCAATGGAAGTGTTTGCTTTGCTAAGTAACTATCTTCGGTTTGATGGGTATCCGCGTAATTAATTCCAATCGCAGTGACATCAAGGACCTCTTCGCCTGCTCCGGCAATTGGATCTGGGAGTTCGGTTAGTTGCATTACTTCTGGACCACCAAATTTGGTGATCTGAATGGCTTTCATATTTATCCTTTGGTAGAACCGAGAGTTAAGCCGGAGATGAATTGCTTTCTTAAAACAAAGAATAAAATAACTGTTGGAGCAGCTGCCAAAATAGCACCAGCAGCTAATAGATTGAAATCTGTCACGAATTCGCCATTTAATCTACGCAAACCGGAGGTTATAGGTCGCTTAGAATCCTGCGAAACAAGTATTAACGCCCAGAAGAAATCGTTATAAATCCAGGTTGTCATTAATACTCCGAGAGCTGCAAGTGGCGGCCGGATCAAAGGCAAAATAACGCGCCAATAATGGGTAAATACTGAAGCGCCATCCACGATTGCAGATTCGGATATTTCTTTTGGAATTGTCTTCATATATGAAGAGAGCACAAATGTCGCAAAGCCGGTTTGGAATGCTACGTGAATCAATATTAACCCAAGATAATTGTTATATAGAAAGTTGCGATTTCCGACTAGATCGCCAACCCAGATATACATCCAAAAAACGGGAATGTATACCAACACTGCTGGCAACATATTTCCAGCAGTAAAAACTAATAACAATGGCAAACTAAATTTAAATTTATAGCGCGAAACTACAAATGCAATTAACGATCCAAGGAAGAGCGTAATAATCACGGCAGGAATCGTTACATATAGCGAATTCAGGAAATAACCTAAAATATGCATCTGCTTAAAAGCTGCAAAGTAGTTATCAAAATTTAATCGCTTCGGCCAAGAAAACACGCCATAACTAACCACATCGCTATATGGTCGTAGCGAAGTCCAAATCGTCCAAAGAATTGGAAAAATCCAGACGAAAGCAAAGAACCCGATAAATGTGGAGATGAAAGCATCTTTACGTTTCTGGCTATTTCGATACTTCTGATCCTGCACGATTGTGCTCATCTATAAATCCTCTTTAAATACGGTACGCAAGTACCCGATAATTGGGCCAATGCAAAGTACTAACAAGATAACGGCTAGCGCAGCGCCTTTCATCGAAATTCCTTGGCCAGCAAAGTTTTGATAAACCAAAATATTAAGAAGTGGCCAACTTGTACTTGATCCGTAAATAATGAAAACCAAGTCAAAGGCACGGAGCGATTCGATCAGAGTAATCACCACAATGATGATGTTGACTGGTTTCATTGCGGGCAGGATTACTTTCCTAAAAGTCTGCCAATCTGTTGCGCCATCAATAGCTGAGGCTTCTTTAAGTGAAGGATCTACCGATTTTAAGCCTGATAAATAGAGCAACATGATGTAACCAATATGGCGCCACGATGCTACCGCCATAATTACATAGGTATTTATTTTGTAATTTCCCCAAATCGAAACCGCATTACCAATATCGCGGCCCATTAAGCCTTGGATAAACCCGCCTGGCTGAAACATAAAGTTCCAGATAATTCCGATAACAGCGAGCGATAATACAACTGGGATGTAATAAATTGATTCATAAATCTTATGGCCTTTGATCTTTCGATCAATTTGATAGGCCAACAAAATCCCAAGCGGAGTCGCTATGAGCGAGAACCAGAGCAACCAGATTAGATTATTTTTTAAAGCTTCATAGAAAAGTGTGTCATTTAAGAAAATATTCTTATAATTTGCAAATCCGGCCCATTTGATATCGGATATCCGAATTCCGTTCCAATATGTAAAAGATAATAAAATTGTTGCTAGAGCGGGAATCCAAAGAAAAATTAATTGGACAAAAGTTGGAAATCCTACGAAAGCAGAGAGCGTAAATCGGTCGTTCCGGGAAAGTGAGCGACGGCTGCGAACTTTTTTGTCCGCAGCCGTCGTATTCATTTCTTAACCCTAATCTAATTCGTAAGAATCAACGAATTAAAGTGTTGGCAGTGCATCCCATTGTGCTTGGGTATTTTCCAGAATCTTATTAAGATCTTTTGGATTCTTAAGGAAGTTCTGGATTGCTACGCCGACTACTGGACCAGCAAAGTCACCACGAGTATCGCGGTCTAGGAAGAACATGATGTTCTTCGCAGCGCCGAGAACTGCGAGCTTCTGCTTATTGAAAGCATCGTAAGAAGAAGTATCAAAATCGCTGCTGATGTAAATGCTGGTGTCGCCACCTGCAATAGCTGCATCAATACCTTCTTTTGAGCCCCAGAATTGAGCGAGGTCTTTTCCGCCCTCAACGTTGGCGCCATTAGCAGCAACAGAAATACCATCAAGTGGAGCATCGATTGTGTCGACACCAAACTCTGGGTTGATTTCTGGGAATGGAACGATCCATAGATCATCGTAATCTGCTTGTGACTTAGCTTTGAAGTCATTTGCGAACCATGAACCCATAAGCATTGCGCCGCACTTCTTTTGTAGTAGAAGATCGCGCATGCCGTCCCATGAAATATCAAGAATATTCTTGTTCATGAATGGGATTAACTGTTCCATGTGCTTGAAAACTTCAACAACCTTTGGATCAGTCCAAGATTGCTTACCATTCAACAACTCGATATGGAATTGATATCCATTTAGACGAGCGTTGATGATGTCGAATGTACCCATTGCTTCCCAACCACCCTTATCACCTAGTGCAAAACCGACTAGGCCTTTTTTCTGGGTGAGTGTGCACATCTTGATGAAATCATCCCAAGTTGCGATGCTCTCTGGGTCCATACCGATATCGGCAACCATTGACTTGCGATAGTGCAAGCCCCATGGGTAATAAGTTGTAGGAATAATATATTGCTTGCCATCTGCAGGGTTAGTTGCACCTTGGATAGCAGCAGCAGAGAGGGAACTTCCTAACGCTTTAATTTGATCTGAGACATCTGCAAGTAGTCCAGCATCTGCACGTGCATTGGTACGCCAACCGGCCATCCAACCAAATGCATCATCAGGAGTACCCTGCATGATTTGCACGAAGTTATTCTGGAAATCATCCGAGTTAACTTGTTGTGCAATAACTTTATTACCGGACTTTGCAGTGTATGCATCGTTTACTGATTTAGCGATTGCGTCGCCAGTTTCGCCACCACCGCGAGTTGCCCAATGGACATCGCCAGTAACTTTTTTCTTGCCGCAACTAGATAGAAGTGCGCCGCCTCCTACGAGACCAGCACCACCAAGAGCTGCACCTTTAAGAACTGTACGTCGCGATACGCCAGCTCCATTTTTTTCTGTTGTCATTCGTTTCTCTATTCTCTTCATAGGCTATGAATAACGTCTCGCTCCCGAGTTGGAACTAAGACGCTGGGAATCTACGCTCACGAAGGTCGTAAAGAACCTACTGACAGGTAACAATTTGGTCACATTTTCCAAAAAGCGCTGAAATCTTTACTCATATCTATTAGATACCAGCGTAGAAGCTGCCAATAACCCGGCCAACCCAAGGAATACCGAACTAACCCCCATCGATCCAGCCACCAAGCCGGCCCCGACTGGCAAAATGAATTGGCCAACTCGATTACCAGTTAATCGAAGTGAGATCGCCATTCCACGTTCTTCAGGTGCGGAAGCAAGTGAAACCCAAGCCATCGTTAATGGTTGTCCAATTCCTAGCGCAAATCCCGCTACTAAAATTATTGCTTCAATTATTAAAACATTCGTCGTAAGAATTAAAGATCCAATAGTTATCGTTGCTACGAAACCACTTAAAATCATGATTCGTTTAGAACCAAATCTTCTACTTAACTCCCCTAAAAATAACCGGGAGAACATTGATGCGCCCGATCGAATCGCCAAAATAGTACCAATCACAATGGGCGATAAATTATTCTCTTGGCCAAATAACGGTAAGAAAATAACAAGTACATCTACCGTTGATGAAACTGCCGCGGAAGTAAAGAGCGCGGACTTTAAACCTGGATTTTTAATTACATCACGCGCTTTAACTTTATGATCGGAAGCCGCAACTTTATCTGCAATCGAAACTTTTAGGCTCTTAGTAAATAAAATAGGTAATACTCCAATAAAAGCCAGCACCGCTGAAACTAAAAAAGCAGTAGCAGTTGACTTAGGAAGTGAACCATTTGAACCACCAGCTATGCCGCCAAGGAGCGATCCAACCATCTGTCCAAGCGAAGCGCTAAAAGTGTAATAACCAAAATATTTATCATACGTACCTGGCTCGCTCCGATTAGCCATCATAGTTTGGCCACCAACCATTACAGCTAAATGACCAGTGCCCGCAATCGCCGTAAGGATTCCCAATACTAAAAATGAATTAGCGTTTGAAAGTAGGAGCCCGGTAACTAATACCGAAGCGCCGCCCCAAATTAAAAACTTTTTCTCACCAACTTTTCCAACTAACCGCCCGAACGAGACGGCAAGGGCCACCGGTAAAATCGCATAAAGTGCGCCTAAAACTCCGATCCCAGTTCCATCTAGACCTAGTTCAAGCCCACGATAAGTAATCATCGGGCGAATTACATAGATAGCGCCTTGCAATAGCGCAGAATTAAAGAGCGTTAATAACGCCCACCTTTGGATTGTTCCCGACCGCATGTTTACTACTTTACAGTTTTAGCGCGGGATTTCTTCACTAACCTGATCGCGGTAGGCGCCACCAATACCAATATCAACGAGATGTATAAAATCTTCGAAAGTGGCGTTGCAATTAAAGTTCCATAATCACCAGCGCTGATTTGCAGCGCTCTCCGGAATTGCAACTCTAGATTTGGTCCAAGAATTAAACCAAGAATTAACGGGGTAATCGGCATGCCAAATCTGCGGAATAAGAAACCAACAATGCCAATAGCAATCGCCACTTGTAAGTCAAAGGTAGATCCATTAAGCGCATAAGCACCTAATAGCGCAAAACAAGAAATTCCTGCAAATAAATATGGCCGCGGAATCTTTAATAGTTGCACCCAAACTCGAACTAGCGGCAAATTCATTACCAACAGCAAGGTATTTCCAATAAATAAGCTAGCAATCAAAGTCCAAATCAAATCTGGATTAGTTGCAAATAACATCGGTCCGGCTTCAATTTGATAAGTCTGGAACGCCACTAAAATTACCGCTGCGGTCGCCGATGTTGGTAAACCTAAAGCTAAGAGCGGAACTAACGCACCGGCAGCATTTGCATTGTTTGCCGCTTCCGGTCCAGCTACGCCCTCAATAGCGCCTTTGCCGAATTCGCCTGGATATTTCGATAACTTTTTCTCAACCGAATAACTTAAAAATGTTGGTACTTCCGAACCACCCGCTGGAATAATTCCTAATGGAAAACCAATTGCAGTTCCACGGAGCCAAGGTTTCCAAGAACGGCGCCAATCTTCGCGCGACATTAACGCTTTGCCCTTCATGGAAATAATGGTCCAACCCGTATCTTTAAATCGGCTTGCGATATATAGAGCTTCACCTAACGCAAAGATAGAAACGATCACGATTACCGTTTCAATTCCTTCGCTCGCGCTCACATTTCCAAATGCCAATCGCGTTAATCCAGACTGTAAATCTGCGCCAACAAGTCCAAGCACCAACCCAACAGCTAGTGAGATAAAGCCACGAATTTGCGAAGTTCCAAGCAGCGACCCCACGGTGGTGAATGCCACCAACATCAGCGCCACATAATCAGCCGATCCGACTTTGATCGCTAAATCCGCTATCTCTGGCGCTGCAAAAGCCAAAATTAAAGTCGCGATCGAACCCGCAATAAACGAACCAATCGCCGCAGTAGCTAGCGCAGCACCAGCGCGGCCGCGCCGTGCCATCTGGTTTCCCTCGAGCGCGGTCATTACCGATCCGCTCTCGCCCGGAGTATTTAATAAAATCGAAGTTGTTGATCCACCATACATCGCGCCGTAATAAATCGCTGCGAACATAATTAACGCTGATGATGGCGCTACCGTATAAGTAATCGGTAGCAATAACGCAATCGCTAACGCTGGCCCAATTCCAGGTAATACGCCAACTAACGTTCCTAAGAATGTACCTAACAAACCAAAACCTAAATTGGTAAATGAAAGCGCGCTAACAAACCCATCCATTAGTGAGGAAACGTTATTCACAAAATCCCCTTTAAGATGCCTGCCGGTAAATCTACATGCAAATACCTAGTAAAAGAAAAATAAGTCACGACTGCGAATATCAATCCAATTAACAAAGTTTTAACAAATTTTCGGTTTCCAAATGAAAAAGCAATTCCTAAAAAAACCACAGTGCTCGCTACTACAAAGCCACCGCGGGTAATTAAAACTATATAAGAGAGAAAAGATAATAAAACAAAAGCAAAAGTCTTGTAATCAGACTTCTCAATTTTATCGCCAGCCCCTAGACCCTCTGGCACCGCGGTACCACCACGAATAATTTGGATAGCCAGGATCACGCAAAGTGCTATCAAAAACCAACCGATTATGTATGGAAATAACTTTGGGCTTATCGTCATATTTAGCGCTGGTAATTCGGTTCGTGAGGTATCCCAAATAACAATTACGCCAAGCAGAAGGAGTGAACCCACGAATGCGAGTTCACTCCTTGCGCCTTCTTTCAATTTGAACAAATTAGTTCAATTTCAAAAATTTAAACTCTTAGTAGAGTTTGAAATCCTTGAGGATCTTCAAAATTGCAGCTACTTCTGGTTTTAGCCAAGTCGTAAATGCAGTTCCAACTCGATATTCATCAATCCATGACTTCGTGGTTAACATCGCTTTCCATGAAGCGGATCCATGGGCAGTATCGATAACTTTGAGCATATTTAGGTATTCAGCAGCTGGAAGATCTGCTGGTGCCAACATTCCGCGCCAGTTACCGAAAGTTAGGTTGATGTTCTGTTGAATCAAAGTCTTGCCTTTAACCACAGTAAGCGGCTTTGGTGATGTAACTGCAAGTAAACGCATAGTTCCGGCAGCAACATACTTTGACCATTCGGAAGTTCCAGCAACGCCAGCAACTACACGTCCCGCTAGTAGATCTGGAGTAAGCGTGGCGCCACCTGAGTAAGCAACATAGTTCAAATCGGTTGCAGCAACACCAATAGTTGCAGCGATAGTTGCGATTGTTACGTGGTCAACGCCACCTAAGTTACCGCCACCAATTGCTGTCTTTGGATTTGCTTTGATTACAGCAAGCAAATCATTAATTGTCTTCAACTTTGAGGCAGTAGGCACTGCAATAACTTCAGCTTCGCGCAAGAACGCTGCAACTGGCTTTGCATTTGTCATATCTAAAGTTGATTTATTTAGTGCAAGACCACCAGGCATAGCAAAACCGGTGATGAGCAACATATCTTTACGGTTCTTTTCACCTTGGAAGTATCCAACGCCAAGCGGTGCATTTGAGAAATACTTAACAGTGTATGAACCAAGCAAACCTTCTGCTTTAAGCGCATCGCCAACAGCAATCGCAGTTGTTCCGTATCCGCCACCAATATTTGATGATGATACGAATTCGATTGAAGTTAGTGGCTTAAGATCTTTATAACCCCAAACCATAGAATCTTTTGCAGTTCCCAATGTTGCAGTCATGCAAGTTAGATCTGAACCTTCAACACCACGGCCAGCAGAAACTAAACCAGCAGCAGCGCATTGCAATCCTGCCGCTGCCTTTCCCTTTGGCACTGCAGCACCATTTGCCGCAACAGTTCCGCTCGCGATAAGCGCAACGCTGGCAAGTACTATGCCAAAACGCATTCCAATCTTTTTATTCATATCTATTACTCCCCATTCAATGTCCCTCCGAGGGAAGAGACTGGGTGGAAATCTACCCTGTACTCAAGATTTTTACGGGTAATCCTGACCAACCTTCTACACTCAATCCATGGAGATCATTGATTATGCACGTGATTATGAAGCTGCGACAAGTTACTTCACGGAATTAGTTTCACATTTAAAGCCGACAGACCTTGATAAGTCCACCCCTGGTGAGTGGACGCCGCGGCAAGTTATTCATCATCTTGCAGATAGCGAAGCACAGTCGTATGCGCGCATACGCAGATTAATCGCAGAACCATCAGGATCAATTATTCAAGGCTACGACGAAGGATTGTGGGCAGAGAACGCAGTGCTTGGTTATACGACACTTCCGGTTGAGAATTCGATAGCAGTATTTAAATCTGTGCGCGCAGCATCCTTGGACATTCTTAAGCGATTAAGTCTTGAAGACCTTGAGAGATCTGGTGTGCATTCCGAGAGTGGTAATTACACGGTTGCTAAATGGATAAAGGCATATACCAACCATCCGCGTAGCCATGGAGAGCAAATCGAGAAAGCTATTGCTGGCGCGTAATAGTATGAAGAAATTGATTTTGACTGAACTAGAGCAAGCGATGCTTGCGGGTGAACACGGTCCTGCCATTGCAATGTGCATGCGGTTAATTGTTGGGGTTGCCAAAGCAAATCAAGCAACACGATTAATTGAAATTGAATCGGCACATGCAGATGGCTGTCTCTATCATGGAATTGCTGGTCTTGAATATACTGAAAAACTCGTGGAACTTGGTGGCAAGGTAAAAGTTAGAACAACTACAAATGTTAGTTCATTAGATTTATTACATCCAGACTTGGTTCATGCAGATGCAACGTTAGCTACAAATGGCCGACGATTAATGGATGCGCATCTCGCTCTTGGTTGCGAAGCAACATGGACATGTGCGCCGTATCAGACCGGACATCGGCCAGCATTTGGAACGCAAATTGCTTGGGCCGAATCAAATGCAATCGTCTTTGCAAATTCAGTATTAGGTGCGCGGACCGATCGGTATGGTGATTTTTTAGATATCTCCGCTGCAATTGTTGGTCGAGTTCCATTTGCAGGGCTACATACCGATGAAGGTAGAAAAGCTGCATTAGTGCTTGATTTTTCTGGGATATCACGTGAGTTGTTAGAAGAAGAAAGTGCATGGCCAGCTATTGGTGCACTCTTAGGCGATATCGCTGAAAGTAAAGTGGCTGCGATGATCGGATTGCCTGGTGATCTTTCAGATGGTGGGTTAACTGAGGATCGACTCAAAGGACTTGGCGCAACTGCGGCATCAGCTGGTGGCGTAGGTTTATTTCATATTGTTGGGGTGACTCCAGAAGCTCCAACTTTAGCGGCGGTAGTAAATGCCAAAGTCGAGACGATAAAAATATCTACTGAGCAATTGCGGGCATCACGAGATCGACTTACTACCGCAGTCGGAGATGATCTTGACGCAGTTAGTTTAGGTACGCCGCATTTTTCACTCGCTGAGTTTGAATATCTTGCAAAAGAATTAGAAGGCGGCGATAAGTTTTCAGCGTCAATAGATTTTTATGTTTCCACGAGCCGGGGTGTATTAGAGCGAGCTGAAGCTTTAGGTTATGCCCAAATACTTAAAAATGCTGGTGGTCGGATTGTTACCGACACTTGTACATATGTAACACCGATACTTAATCCAAAAATTAAAACTGTGATGACTAATTCTGGAAAATGGGCGTGGTATGCCCCTGGTAATTTGGGAATTGAGACGATCTTAGGGTCGGTTAAAGAATGTATTGCTTCGGCAAGAGCTGGAAAGTTGGTGCGCAATGATGCTCTCTGGTTCTAAATCCCTAACCGGGCGAGCGCTACATCCTGGAAGTAGTAGTGGCGAATTGTTAATTCTCGATCAACCAATTTCATTTTGGGGTGGGGTCGATCATCATGGTGTAATCATTGATGTGCACCATCCGCAATGCGGAGTAAGCGTTGCCGGAAAAGTTCTTGTTATGACTTCCGGTCGGGGTTCAAGTTCAGCCACCGCGGTTCTTGCAGAATTAATTAGAGTAAAAAAAGCGCCAGCAGCGATGATCTTCACCGAGTGCGACACAATTTTAGTTATTGGAGCTCTTGTTTCTGCAGAGCTTTACCAAATCCAGATGCCAATGGTTGAGTTGACCGCAGATTCATATGCAAAAATCCCAAAATCAGGTTCGATCTCAGTTGCGGCCGAAACCGAAAATATGATTGGGCTTATTAAGTGGCTGGAATAGAAATACACCTAATCCTCATCTGAAATTAACCGTCAATCCGTAACTAGGTAACCGAGCCAATCCATTATCTGCTCATGGAGTTCGCACATTTAATGTCGTTTATAAGTGATCGTTACCGACACCACGAAAAATACGAAAAACTAGAGTTGGACCAGCAAGCACGGACCAGTCAGATTCGTCGCGAAAACCAGAAATTTGATGAAGAGCTTTTTCGTAAACGTCGTAAATTTGGACGAAATATATAATCAAATTTGAATGGATTTCTAAAGAAAATTCATTTTTTGATGAATAATCCTCACTGTGATTGTAGATATAGCTCTCTATCAAGATGGTGAGCGCGTAACAGCACCATCGGATATTTCAGAACAAGTAGATCTTGCCCGTAATAATGGTGGGTTTGTTTGGATTGGGTTAGCGGAGCCAACAGAAGAAGAATTTGATCATGTTGTTGGTGAATTGAATTTCCATCCACTAGCTATTGAAGATGCAATCTCGGCAAAGCAACGTCCTAAGATTGAAGATTACGCAGGGTTAACGTTTTTCGTTATAAAGACAGTTTTCTATGACGAGCTTAAATCAGAGATTACTACCGGGGAATTGATGTGCTTTGTTGATAAACATTTCATCGTGACAGTGCGTCATGGTGAAGGTTCGCCACTAACCACGGTGCGCCATGATTTAGAGCAAAAGCCGGAGCAATTGAGAATGGGTCCGTTTGCAGTACTGCACGCGGTTGTTGACCGTGTTATCGATGGCTACACCAGCATTGCAAATGAGTTGGAAAATGATGTGATAAATATTGAAAGTAAGGTTTTTGGTGGAAATCGAAAAACCTATAGCCAAGAAATATATTTCTTAAAACGCGAAGTAATTGAATACCACCATGCCATCGAGCCGCTGATTTTGCCATTGCAGAAAATTACTTCAGATGCATTTACAGCAGCACCGTTGGAAATTAAGCCATTCTTTCGCGACACTATCGATCACTTGCAACATGCTAATGAACATGCGGCTGGTATGGATTCGTTGTTAACTACAGTTTTGCAAGCCGATTTGGCACACGTGCAAGTTAGACAGAATGAGGATGTACGCCGGATTTCGGCTTGGGTTGCGTTAGCAGCGGGACCGACCATGGTTGCTGGAATATATGGAATGAATTTTAAATATATGCCGGAGTTGGAATGGAAATTTGGATATCCGATAATTTTGAGCGTAATCGGAGTACTTAGTGGATTCCTATTTTATAAATTTAGAAAATCTAATTGGCTTTAGTCTGTCTTGGCCGGTCTGACAATTATCATATTAGTGTTTTTCTTAGGTTTTTTTGAATTTCGATTCAATAAATTCACGAGTAATTGCGTAACTTTTATGCCCATCACGGCCTTCCATATCTTGGTTCACAACTAGCGCATTTACAACGGCTTCTTCTACGGCCTGAACTGTTGCGGTATAAAAGCTATCCATCTCGCCCCAAGGAATCGATCTAGAAATATCGTAATCTGATTTATCAGAATTGCTACTTGGAAACTTGCTTTGAAATGAACCTTTGTTAGCAGTGGAAAAAGCTAAAAATATGTCGCCAGAGAAATGACTTCCTGCTGTGCCCGTGCGAGCAAGTCCGAGTGGAACTCGCTTAGCGAGAGCTTTACATTGATTTGGAAGCAATGGCGCATCCGTTGCAATTATTACGATTACCGAGCCAGCGCCTTGCGGTGGAGTAATCATTTCATTATCTACTTCAAGCCAATTATGTTCTGAAAATGGGTTTGGAATTTTTGAATCTGCCATCGAAACACCAGTAATGGTTAATTCCGCTCTACTTCCAAAATTTGCTTGAACGAAAGCTCCGACTGTGTAATCTTTTTCTGCATACTTAACTATTCGCGACGAAGTTCCATTGCCACCTTTGTATTGATAACAATTCATGCCAGTTCCGCCACCAACCGATCCCTCTTCGATTGGACCAGGCTTCGCATTATCAATTGCGGCTTTGGCATCTTCCTCGGTGACCGCTAAAAGATTGATCTCATTTAAATAGCCATCCCAAGTCTCAGCTACAACTGGCAAAAGCCATTGAGCAGCAACGACCGGTAAATGCTCCACAACCCATGCAACAACTCCACTATGTACTTTGCCAACGGCGTGAGTATTTGTAATCATGATTGGCATTGAGAGTGTGCCCGACTCTTCAATCCAAATGGTGCCGGTCATTTCGCCATTGCCATTTAATGAATAGAAGGCAGCGGCACAAGGCATCCCGATTTCAGCTTTTCCCCGTGGCAAGATGGCTGTTACTCCGGTCCGAATATTTTGACCTGCTATTTTCGTGACATAACCAACTTCGACTCCAGGTACATCAGTAATTGCATTATTCGCCCCTACTAAACCCGAAAAACTAATGCCAAGCTCGCGTGCGCGCGGTTTTTCCGCTGACGTTTCTTTAATCAATTTAAGTACGCAGTCGGTATGGCATTACCAATTGGAGCAGTAGATTCCAATCCCATTGCGATGTTAAGAACTTTTAACTCTTGTAATGGCGCACCAATAATTTCAATTCCAACTGGTATGCCATCAACTAAACCACATGGCATAGAGAGAGAAGGAAGACCAAGAAGATTACCTGGACCTACATTATGCATGCAGGTTTCGATCGTGTCTACCGACTTTCCGTTGATGATGCTGGTGAGTTCACCTTGGGAAGGTGTTTTGCTTGGCAGTGTAGGTGCGATCAAGACATCAACGCTTTGAAAAACTTCGGTAACTTCCTTTTGAATTATTCTTCTTAATTGCAGTGCTTGCAAATAATCCACTGCTGATGGTAAATATCCGCATTCAATTAAAAAACGCACATCTGCACCATAGCTATTAGCGTGATTTTTCATTAAAGGTTGGTGAACGGTCGTTGTTTCCGACGTATCAATAATTGTGAGAGCCCAGAACGCATCTTTAAGTGATGGAATTTTAACGGGCTTAATTTTTGCACCAAGCTTTTTTAATTTTGCGATGCTTGCCCGAACCTGTTTTTCAACCTCTGTATCCGTAAATTTGAAAAAGAATTCTTCTTCAATACCTATTGTAAGATTTTTAATATTTCCATCTATTTTTTTTGATAATTTAGTTCCTGCTAAATCTAAACAAGTTGGATCATTGCGGTCTCTCCCGCTAATAGCATCAAAAATTATTGCTGAATCTTTAACCGTGCGAGTAATTGGCCCGATGTGATCAAGAGTCCAAGCTTCCGGAAAACACCCATACTTACTTACGCGACCATATGTTGCTTTCAAACCTACTAATCCACATGCTGCCGCTGGAACTCGAATTGATCCCGAAGTGTCAGTACCTAAAGCGCCATATGCCAAAAAGGCCGATACCGCAGCGGCTGAACCACCACTGGAACCGCCTGGGATTTTTCCTAAGTGCCAAGGATTTCGACATGTCCCAAAATGAGGATTGTCGGTTGTGGCACCAAGAGCGTATTCATGCATATTAGTTTTTCCAAGAAATATTGCGCCACTTTCGCGAAGTTTCACTACTGAAGTAGCGTCAAAATCTGATACAAAATTTCCATGAATTTTTGAACCCATTGTTGTAACTTTATTCTTAAAATAGATATTGTCTTTTATCGCAATTGGAACTCCATGTAATTTCCCTTTGTATTCGTTGCGAGCAATCTGACGCGTCGCAATTTTTGCTTGCTGCATCGCTTCTTCTGCATAAACCGCGATAAATGCGTTTAGTTTTGGATTGTATTTTTCAATTCTATCGAGACATATTTTGGTTAACTCGATTGGAGAAATCTGTTTTTTCTTAATTAATTTACTTACTTGAGAAATGGAGAGTTGATGTAATTCAAGACTCATTCTTCCGGCTCCATTGGAGAGGTAAATATGTTGGCAATGTCGCTACTTACTAACTTTTCCTCATCTATTTGAGCTCGATAGGTTTGAAGATATTCCCAATATTGCTTTAGCTTTGGTAAGTTTTTTTTATCAATATCTGAAAAATTCTCAAGATCCATTTGGCTCCCTAAAAATTAATTATAAAAGGGCTAGCGCATCTCTGGCTAGCCCTTTTACCTCTAAATGCCTTCTTATATTATTGCATTTTTGCAGGATTGTGAGGAACCCATAGTTCATGTTTCGAACGATTTAGATATAGGTAATAGTAAGCAAGTGAAACCAAAACTATAATAAGAATTATCTTGAGGTCACCTGTTTTTTGCTTAGTTAGAGTCAAGCTAACTCCAGCTATGGTAATAATTGGTGCAATTGGCCAAAACATCATTTTGAATGGCCGTTCAGCAGTTTTGTTCTTAATTCGACTTACTAATGCCGCAATAGCAATCAAGGCATAAAGTAAAATGATAAGCACTGCTGTGAATGTTACAGTTGAAATTAGTGAAGACTTCATGCAAAAAATCGTTGCAACTAGACCAATTATGACTGTAGCTGCCCATGGTGAGCGGAATTTAGGATGCACTTGTCCAAGGAATTCATTAATTGCATGAGGCCAAGCTTTGTCCCGTCCACTTGCCCATAGAACTCGAGCAAACTGCAATGTAATTGCAAGTGTCGCATTTACGATCGCAAATAGTGCGCCAACCAAAACAGCTTGGCCGGCATTTTTACCGAGCGCAGTAGTAACAGCGTCCGTAAATGGTGTGGCGCTAGAAAGATATGAATTTAAATCTCGAGTACCTAATAATCCAAATGTGAATGCAGTTAATTCAAGTACTACGCCGACCAAGGCGGAATACATAACGGCACGGCCAATATTTCTAGCATTGCCCTTAACTTCTTCAGAGAAATTAATAGCGCTGTCATAACCATTGACTGAAAAGAGCGATGAGGCGATAGCGGCGACAATTGCAGCTCCTGCAACTGATCCAATTTTTCCATCAACTAGCATTACTGGATTTGTGAGGATTGAAAGTGGTTGGTTTAAATTGAAAAGTCCAACCCCAATAATTAAAGCTAAAACAATTCCTTCAATTGCTAAGCAAATAGTCACGATTACTGCGCTAATGTGAATTCTCAAAACCGCAAGGACCGTAATTATTACCATTGCGATTGCAGCAGATGCATTCACGGGCACGGAAGGAATCAGGGCATGGAGATAGGTACCCAGTCCTAGCGCGAGCGTTGCAGGAATGAATATTCCTTGGAGAACATAATCAACCATTGCAATAAAACCAACGGGCCTTCCTAATACTTTGTGGATGATGTAATAAAGTCCGCCTGCAGTTGGATACATGGAACCAAGTTCTGCCATGCTCATTGCAACTGTGACGGCAATCAAACATCCAAGAGCAAACGCCCAAACACTAGCTGTTCCAGATAAATAAAGAACTGCCCCGGCTGTAACCAAAAGTGAAGCCATTGGAGTGATGTCACTGATAGCCAATGACAACAGACCTTTAAATCCCAGTCCACGTTCCAGACTTTGTTTCTGTGAATCTTCCATAAACCATTCCCTTTCTAAATAAGTTGTTTAACAGTAAACAATTAAATGGGCAATAAATAGATTTAGGCCCTCTAAATACTTAAAATATTTGTACTCGCCGGTAACTCCTCCCTGAACACGCGTGGCGGTTGCGAAATCTTTGAAGGTGGTTGGGAAGTAGCTTTTAGGAATGTGACCAATCATCTGGGTTATTCGAATCATTAGGTGAAAGACCAATGATGTCGCCTTCGGTTGAACAACCAAGACCAAGTACTGTGCGGTTTGCATAAGCAAAATAAGCAACAACTTGATTGATTTCTAGAATCTCACCATCGTTATATCCCGCGTTGCGAAGATCAACAACCATAGATTCGGTTGCTTTAGGTGGTGTGGAAGTAAGTGCTTGGGCGTAGACCATTGCCAGCTTCTCTTTTTCAGAGAGTGGGGCTTTAGAAATATTGCGATCAGTGACTGCCGCTTTGATTGCAGCCGATTTTGCATCGTCGGCTACTAAACGTTTCATTCCAGCAAAGTGATGTTGGAAGCAATAGTCGCAATCATTAAGCGAGCTAACCCAAACACCAAGTGCTTCAAGAAACCATTTAGGAACGGTGTTACCGGAATGATGCAAAACATATTTATAGATGGCCATATGGCCTTCCATCGAATGTGGCCGTAATGAATGCATCATCATGATGTTGTCGACGTTGTTATCGGGACCTTTTACGCGATCGTAAAGTTCCTTCAAGCGACCGGTGGCTTCTTTATATGGGACGGTATTAATCCAAGGCATGAGGGCTCCTAATTTTTAGCTTCTACGGAGAGTGTATTCAAGTATTTTGGTGTACGTTACAAATTTTCAATGAATCACGTACGCTTCGGCAAATGAAACAAATTGCGATGTTGTTATATCCGGGGTTCACTCCCCTTGATGCGATTGGTCCTTATCACGCGCTATCGCAATTTCCCGGGTATGAGTTTTTCTATGTTGCGCAAAGCGCTGGGCCGATAAGTGATGGTGGCGCAACGATTATTGAAGCGCAGAAAAGTATTAGCGAAGTTTCGAAAGTGGATATTTTGGTAGTGCCTGGCGGATTGCCGGCAATCAAAATGGCGCGTGCGGGTGATCCGTTGATTGATTGGATCGCGAAAATACATCCGACAACGGAGTGGACTATTTCAGTATGTACCGGTGCGCTAATGCTTGGTGCGGCTGGTGTGCTTAACGGAATTCCAGCGACAACGCATTGGTATTCGCATGCCGAGTTGGCCGATTATGGTGCGCTTGCAAAAGATGAACGAGTTGTGGAATCCGGAAAAGTAATTACAGCCGCTGGCGTATCTGCTGGAATTGATATGTCGTTGGTATTAGCAGAGCGAATCTTTGGCAGAGCTTTTGCCGAGAAGATGCAATTAGATATGGAGTACGACCCAAAACCGCCCTTTAATGCGGGGCATCCAAGAAGTGCGCCGGGTGGTGTGGTTGCGGAGTTGCGATCGCTATTTGATTCGGTATTAAAACGCGACTAACGAATTAAAAAGCGCCTACCTTCCAGTCAAATTAACTAGAAAGTAGGCACTTTTGTTTTAATTATTTACTTATGAGGATTTCTTTCCTGGTTGTGCAATTGCGTAGACAATGCCACCGAGTGCGGCAATAACTAGCATTACAACAAGTGTTACCCAGTCCAGATTGAATAGCGCACCGCGCGGCGACGCGAGGCCGGTAGGAATAACAAGATTGATGAACATAACCACTAAATAAACTAGTGCGATGATGTTAACAATCATTCCTTTACTGCCAAGTGTGAAGTGTCCATCTGCTTTCCAGCCACGAGTACGAGCGATTAACGCGCCAAGCACTGTAAGCATGAATGCAAGATAGATACCACTAACACCAAATGAAACCAATGAAAGCAGCGCAGATACATTTGCTGGATAAGTGAAGAAGCCGATCTTTATATCTTTTGATGGCGTGATGTTTACCAAAAGAGTAAAGATGAATGGCACGAGTGCGCCAAGTAGCAGAGCATTGACTGGTGTGTGGAACTTAGGTGAAACTTTTGACACCATCTTTGCTGCAGGCACAGCGCCATCTCGGGCATATGAGAAAAGCATGCGTGAACTTGCGCCCAAAATTGACGATCCGCATGAGAAGAATGCGAAGACAACCGCAAGAAGCAAGATATCGCGCAAGAAAGAAGAGCTGATTGCTGTGCTCAGAATGTAAGGAATTCCACCAGCAAACGAGGTTGCAGTTGCATAACCTTTTGGATCACTTGGTGTTGCGAGCAAAAGCGCAGCAACTAGAACAAATGATGTGAATGCACCGACAAGTAGCGCTTGACGCATTGCTTTAGGAACTTGCTTAGACGCATCTTTTGTTTCTTCGGCAACGTCCCCAGCAGATTCAAAGCCGTAGAAAATAAATGCGTGAGCAAGTACTGCAACTAACGCAGCACCAGTCCACCAATTGCCACCGAAGCTAACTCCGAGCGTATTGGTGCCAACAGTTTCAGCACCTTCGGAGCTAAATAAGAATCCGAATCCGTGGTTGAAGCCGGCAGCAGCAAGGATTATTGCGATACCAAATGTGCCAAATATTTCAACATAGGAGCCGAAGCTTGCAATACGTCCCATAACTTTCGCACCCGTGATGTTCAAAAGAGTTTGAACAGCCAGAAGCGCAAGCGTCATAACCATAATTGTTGAATGTTTGGATGGATCGATACTCATGCCGAACCAGCTGTTAAGAATTGCAGATAGGTAAGGAACAACGCCGGTATCAACTGCTGCAACAGTTACAAGGAGGGCCATTAAGTAGAACCAACCCACCCACCAACCATATTTTTTGCTAACCGTGAACTTCGAGTATTGATAGAGCGCACCGGAAACTGGATAGTGGCTACCAAGTTCTCCGAAGATCAACGCAACAAAATACATACCTATTACTGGGATTAACATCAACCAGATATAGCGAGGTCCACCAGCGCCTACGCCGAGAACAAATAGCGAGTAAATACCAACCATTGGTGATAGATAAGTGAACGCAACCGAGAAGCTATCGAACTTACTAAGTACTCGGGAAAGTTCTTGCTTGTAGCCAAGTGCGCCGAGACGACTCTCTTCGGCAGCATTTGATTGATTTTTATCAGACACTTATAACTTCCTTTCAACATTGAACGGAAACGGACGAACGAGAAACATGGTAAACCTGTTTTTAAGAAAAATCTGAGATGGCGCTAAATTATTATGAAATATATTTATCTGTTATAAATGGTGAGCGTGAAAATAACTTATGATTACCCCATGGAAAATGCCATTGAGGTCG
>Ga0209597_1000059_pt1 | contig 64386 bp, 57 predicted proteins | sample M_140625_MF_Meta_FD_187316 | JGI IMG/M metagenome (GOLD analysis project Ga0209597, IMG submission 187316) | Freshwater microbial communities from Lake Montjoie, Canada to study carbon cycling - M_140625_MF_MetaG (SPAdes) (version 2) | ecosystem: Environmental > Aquatic > Freshwater > Lake... | reverse complement strand
ATCGGTGACAGAGGCCACCTCGGCGAAGTAGAACCGGCCATCGGTCAGTTCGGAGGCGATCGCTCGCACGTCGGGGTCATCACCATGTGCCGCTAGCAGCCCTGCGAGACCGGGAACGTCAGCGACCGTGCGGCTTGTGCACGCAGCACTAGGCGTGTCGCGTGCGTAACCCGCACATTCGGCGCTCATGGCCGTGTGGTCGCCCGGCCGGATCTCCTCAACGAGCTTCCACAACAGCGTTGGAACGCCGGCGACGTCGACCAGGCAGAGCAAGGGATGGTTGGCCGTACCCGCCACCTCTTCCCCACCGACCGTACGAACCGTGTAAGTCGGGTGCTGACCGGAATGGAACAACCGGTCTGCGATTACCGGTGAACCATTCCGATCCAGGACCTTCAGTTCGATCACATTGTCCGAATTGGGCTTTGCGCCCGGCACAATGTCGGCGATGCGAATCGACTCGCCTTCGGGCAACCGCACCAGCGCGTCTCCGGTGACGCAGTAGCGCATGGCGGCCGGCGGGTCATTACCCGGCGAGCCGAAGTTGCCCTGCCCGTCGACCAGCGGGTAGCGCAGCGACCAGGGCTGCGCCATCCGGACCAGGGTGTCGTAGATCGAGGAGTCGCCGTGCGGGTGATAGTTACCCATCGTCTCGGCGACCGAACGTGCCGACTTGGCGTGGCTGCGGTCCGGGCGGAACCCGGAGTCGTACATCGCATAGAGCACCCGGCGATGCACCGGCTTGAGTCCATCTCGCACCTCGGGCAGCGCGCGCCCGACGATGACGCTCATCGCGTAATCGATGTAGCTGTTCTGCATCTCCTGCTGGATGTCGACCGGTTCGACCCGGTCTGCGGGAGGTCCGTCGGGCGGTAGCGTGGTGTCAGTCATCTGATCCTCTATCGGGGCGTATGAGCGCTAATGGCTAAACGTCAAGAAAGCGAACGTCTTTGGCGTTGCGGGTGATGAAGCTTCGGCGCGCTTCGACGTCCTCACCCATCAGGATCGAGAACAACTCATCGGCGGCGGCCGCATCGTCGAGGGTGATCTGGCGGAGCAGTCGGGCCGCAGGGTCCATGGTTGTCTCCCACAGTTCCTTGGCATCCATCTCGCCGAGGCCCTTGTAACGCTGGATTCCGTCGTCTTTGTTGATCTTCTTACCCGCTGTCAGCCCCGCCTCCAGCACGGCGTCGCGCTCGCGTTCGGTGTAGACGAATTCATGCTCACTGCGCTGCCACTTCAGTTTGTAAAGCGGCGGCTGGGCGAGGTAGACGTGACCGCTCTCAATCAGCGGCTTCATGAAACGGAACAGCAGTGTCAACAGCAGCGTGGTGATGTGCTGGCCGTCAATGTCGGCGTCGGCCATCAGGACGATCTTGTGGTACCGGAGTTTGGTGAGGTCGAACTCGTCGTGGATACCGGTGCCCAGCGCGGTGATGATCGACTGGACTTCGGTGTTCTTCAGAACTCGGTCGATGCGGGCCTTCTCGACGTTGATGATCTTGCCACGCAGCGGCAGGATGGCCTGGAACATCGAGTCGCGGCCGCTCTTGGCAGAGCCGCCGGCCGAGTCACCTTCCACCACATACAGTTCGCACTGCTTGGGATCGGTGGACCGGCAGTCAGCCAGCTTTCCAGGCAGGCCGCCGATATCGGTGGCGCTCTTGCGCCGCACAAGCTCGCGGGCCTTGCGAGCGGCCATCCGGGCCTGGGCCGATGAAACCGCTTTGTTCAGAATGGTTTTGGCATCCGACGGGTTAGCTTCGAACCAGTGCGTCAACTGCTCGTTGCAGATCTTCTGCACGAAGGACTTGACCTCGGTGTTGCCAAGTTTGGTTTTGGTCTGGCCCTCGAACTGCGGATTGGCGACCTTCACCGAAACCACCGCGGCCAGGCCCTCTCGGATGTCGTCGCCGGTAAGGTTCGGGTCCTTCTCCTTGAGGATCTTCTTGTCCTTGGCGTACTTGTTGACCACGGTGGTCAGAGCAGCCCGGAACCCCTCCTCGTGCGTACCGCCCTCGTGGGTGTTGATGGTGTTGGCGAAGGTGTGGACGGACTCGGAGTAGCCCGAGTTCCACTGCATCGCGACCTCAACCTCGTGGCCCTCTCCCTTACCGGAGAAGCCCACAATGCTGTTGGTGATCGCCTGCTTGGTGCGATTGATGTGCTTGACGAAGTCGACTAGGCCATCGGCGTAGTGGAAGGTGCGGTGCATGACCTTCTTTGCCGGCGCGGACTTCTCGGCTGCGAGCTCTTCCGCTGACTTGGGAGCCTCGGCGGTGTCGCTGACCACCTCGTCGACGACTTCCTCCGGGGTCACTCTTTCGTCGGTGAGATTGATGGTCAGGCCCTTATTCAGGAAGGCCATCTCGCGCAGGCGCTGCTCGACGGTGTCGAAGTCGTAATCGGTGGTTTCGAAGATATTCGGATCAGCCCAAAATCGGATCGTGCTGCCGCTCTTCTCGGTGGCCTCGCCCTGCTTGATACTGCCGGGGATGGAATTGTCATAGGTCTGGAACCACTGGGAGCCGTCGCGGCAGATATCAGCCTCGAGCCGGGTAGACAGTGCGTTGACCACCGATACGCCGACCCCGTGCAGGCCGCCTGAGACCTGGTAGGCGCCTTCCTCGAACTTTCCGCCGGCATGCAGGACCGTCATGACCACGTCGATGGTCGGGACACCGGACTCGTGCATCGCCACCGGGATGCCGCGGCCGTTATCGGTGACTTCCACGCCACCGTCGTCGAGAAGCCGGACGTCGACCTGATCGGCAAATCCAGCCATCGCCTCGTCGACGGCGTTGTCGACAACCTCCCAGACCAGATGGTGTAGTCCGCGTCTGCCGGTTGAGCCGATATACATTCCGGGACGTTTACGGACAGCCTCAAGCCCTTCGAGGATCTTGATGGAGCCTGCACCGTATTCGTCGTCTTTTTTCTTCTTCGGGGCAGCCACGATCGAACAGATCTCCTCAGAATTAGCAGGCGAGCGACGGGCGGCCGCTCGAACGTTTAATCACAGTCTACCGGGAAGGGGGGACAGGACCGATTCAGCATCGGCGTTTCTGCACACCTAATTGCGCCGTGCACGGAATATCTCGGGTGAAGATGCCTCCGGACGCTTGACGCGCGCGCCAGCGACCTCCCTGTGGCTCTGAGGCGACTGTGATAAGGGGGTTCAGCCGTAGGTATCCCGGGGGCCGCGGCCGGAGATATGCCACGGGCCTTTGCGCCACGACGGAGCGGTGGGCCCGGTGATTTTCAACGCGGTCACGACGCCATCGCCGACCGCCGCGGCGATCTTTGCCAGCAACTGCGCCTGAACCATCCGTAACTGGGTGGCCCAGGCTGTCGACTCGGCCGAGACACTGAGCACGCCGCCGCGCAGAACGGTGGGCTGGGCGTGCTCGGCGATCTGTTCCCCGACGACAGTGGCCCACTGGGCGAACACGGTTCCTTCAGCGACCCGCGGCGACCAACCGTTGGTTTCGGCCAGATCACGGGTGGCGCGACCCAGTGGTTGCGGGTCGCGGGCATCCGGACCAGCCCCAGACCAGCGCCGTCGGCTGTCTCGTGCGGTGTTTCGGCGCGCGTTCGGCGAGGTGCGGCCACGGCCGACTTCCTTACCCATGCCGCGGGCGGCAGACCGGGCCTCTTCGAGTGCGCGGCGTACCAGATCCATCCCGGGTAAGGCGGCCAGGTGCTCCGGCGGGGTTGGAAGGTCCCCGGACACGTCACCGGGTGCGGGGTCGGGTGGACGAGCGGGGAGGTCGTCTTCGGTCACGGTGTCACCGCCGAGGCGCGGCCGGTTTCGTCGTCGCGGAGCGTGATGCCGATCCGAGTGGCGTCCCAGTCCTCGGGGATGTCCTCGCCGACGGCGGCGGTGACGAGCACCTGCTCGGCCGTCGCTGCGACGCCGGCTAGTGCACGGCGTCGTGCGTTATCGAGTTCGGCGAACACATCGTCGAGAATCAGTACCGGCTCGCTACCTTCTGCGCGGAGCAGCTCATAGGACGCCAACCGCAATGCCAACGCCACCGACCAGGACTCGCCGTGGCTGGCGAACCCCTTGGCCGGCTGATCGCCCAGCCGCAATTCGAGATCGTCGCGGTGCGGTCCGACCAAACACATGCCGCGTTCCAATTCCGCGTTACGGCGGCGAGCGAGGGCGTCGAGCAGAGCCGCCTCCAGATAGTCGGTGTCCCCGGCTCTATCGAGGTCGGCAGTATCGATACTCGACCGGTAGGCGATCGCGGCGGGCCGCGACGCCGGGGCCAGCAACTGATAGGCCTTCTCGACCTCCGGCGCGAGTTGGTTCACCAGATCGAGCCGAGCCGCCATCAGTTGAGCACCGTTGGCGGCGAGGTGGCCGTCCCAAACATCCAGTGTTTCCAACACCCCCGACTCTGTGCGGAACCTCCCGCCGCCGGCCGACTTGAGCAGTGCGGCTCGCTGTTTGAGCACCTTGTCGTAGTCGGCGCGCACGGCCGCGATGCGGGGGCGCCGCACAGTGGCCAGTTCGTCGAGGTAGCGCCTGCGTTCCGCGGGGTCGCCGCGGACCAGGGCAAGGTCCTCGGGGGCGAACAAGACTGCCCGCACAGCTCCCAGTATCTCGCGGGTACTTCGGACCGGTGACCGGTTAAGCCGGCCCTTATTTGCCCGGCCAGCAGCAATCTCGAGGTCCACGGCCAACTCCCGACCTTCGCTGACCACGATCGTCGACACGATTGCGCGTTCGGCGCCGGCCCGGATCAGCGGGGCGTCAGTTGATACCCGATGCGAACCCAAAGTTGCGCAAAACCACAGTGCCTCAACGAGATTGGTCTTGCCGAACCCATTGGGTCCGACGAACACTGTCCGCCCCGGCGTCAACTCCAGATCAAGCTCCGCCCATGATCGGAAATCCCGTAGCGCGATGTGACGGACATGCATCTGATCAGCCGAACAGCAAAATGCGAGTGGCTCTGTGCCCGTCGATCGCCGCGCGCCGTCCCATATGCATTTCTTTCCTCAGATTACCGACTAGCCGGGTAGCCGAACCGGCATCAACAGATAGACATAGTCAGTCTGGCCAGCAGGAAAAGGACCGGGGCCGGTGTGTTCAGGCGCACCCTCACCGGCGGGGCGCAGCACGGCCGGTTTGCTGGCCGTGGTGAAACCAAACGTGACCCGATCAGAATGCAGCGACGCCAACCCGTCGACCAGGTAGTTCGGGTTGAAGGCAATGGTCAGGGGTTCTCCGGCGAACTCCACGGGCAGTTCCTCCTCAGCCGACCCCAAACCATCCGCCGCGGCAGACAGCTGAACCGAATCCGGGCCGAACTCCATCCGAATCTGGGCACCACGCTCGGCGACGATCGCCACACGCTTGATGGCCTCCGACAGTTCCGCCACACCGATCGTGGCCAGAGCGGTGTGCTCGGCTGGTAGCAGCTGGCGAAACTTCGGGAACTCGTTTTCCAACAGGCTCGTCGTGCTGCGCTGGCTGGCGCTACGGATCCCGAGCAATCTGGCGTCGCCCACATCTGCACCGGTGCCCAGGGCAAGGTGCACATCCGATCCCGAGGTGACCGCCTTCGCGGCCTCCGCCAACATTTTGTGCGGCACCAATACCGCAGCATCAACATCAGCAGCGGTGGTCGACCAGGTGAGCTCTCGAACCGCCAGCCGGAATCTGTCGGTGGCCGCTAAAACGACCTTCGAGCCGGAGATCTCCAGCCGGATACCGGTGAGCATCGCGATCGTGTCGTCGCGGCCAGCGGCTACCGCAACCTGCCCGACCGCCTCGGCGAACAGATCCGCGGAAACAACGCCCGTCTCTGCCGGCGACGTTGGCAATGTGGGGTAATCCTCAACCGGCATGGTGGGAAGCGTGAACTTCGCACTACCGCAGCTCAGCAGCATCCGGGAGCCCTCGACACTGACCTCGACGGGTTTGGCCGGCAGTGATCGAGTGATATCGGACAGCAGACGGCCGGATACCAAAACCGCTCCCGGAGAACCTATTTCGGCCGGAACCTGAACTTCGGCGGAGACATCGGAATCAAACCCGGTGATCGTCAAACCTGCATCGGACCCGGTGATCAGCACGCCGGCGAGGATGGGCCGCGACGGCTGTTTACTCGGCAGGATCCGGACGACCCAGGCCACCGCGTCGGCGAAGTCCTCCCGAACTAAGCGAAACTTCAGATCGGAGTCAACCAGCGTGGTCGCCACGTCGATAGGGTCCCTTCGTCACACCGTTAACGGCATCGGAAAACAGCCGTTCGATGACCAACCGTAGAGTGTCGCGGCCCAACTTGAAAGCTAATCGGCGCGGGTCATGTTGGCACTGGAATGTGGTTGCGGGCGGCTGCCGGCACGTTTTCCCCAGGGGTGTTCTTCTAAAAGGAAATCAATGAATAGATAACAGCAGTAGTAATAGGGCCTGTGCAAGCTGTTGGCCGTGTGGGTACCGGCCTGCTGGACGACGGTGTTGGGCTGTGGATGCCGTGTGGATGGATCGCCCGTTGGGCGCGGATGGTTGTGTAGCAATTCCGGTTGTCCCCGCTGGTCGTGTGGGGTGTAGCTATGTCCACGGGGATTATCCACAAGTTATGAACAGTTGATCGCTGTGACGCGTGATACCTATGTGCCCAAAGTTTTTTAGAATCAGCGCTTGGATCGCTGGCGAATCCTCGTTGTGAGTTCCTTGACATGATCGAAAACCTCGCGCCGGTCGCCCATCTCGTTGAGGATTTTGCGCTGGGCGTACATCACCGTGGTGTGGTCACGACCGAAGGCCTGGCCAATTTTAGGCAGGGAGAGGTCGGTGAGCTCGCGGCACAGATACATCGCGATTTGGCGGGATTGGGCAAGCGCGCGCGTCTTTCCCGGTCCGCGTAGTTCCTCAACACTGGTGTCGAAGTATTCGGCGGTTGCGGCCATGATGACAGCGGCGCTGATCTGCATGGTGCCGGCGTCAGCAATCAGGTCGCGCAACACGATCTCAGCAAGGGCGGAATTAATCGGCGTCTTGTTCAGCGACGCGAATGCCGTGACCCGGATCAGTGCACCCTCAAGTTCGCGGATGTTGCGTTCAATGCTGCTGGCGATGAGTTCGAGCACGTCGTCTGGGACATCGAGTCGTTCCATCTGAGCTTTTTTACGCAGGATGGCGATACGGGTCTCGAGTTCGGGTGGCTGCACATCGGTGATCAGCCCCCACTCGAAGCGCGTACGCAACCGGTCCTCGAGGGTTGCCAGTTGTTTGGGCGGTCGGTCCGAGGAGATGACAATTTGTTTGTTGGCGTTGTGCAGGGTGTTGAACGTGTGGAAGAACTCTTCCTGGATGCCCTCTTTGCCCTCAATGAACTGGATGTCATCCACCAGGAGGACGTCAATATCGCGGTAACTCCGCTTGAAGGCCACCCTGCGGTCATCGCGCAGCGAGTTGATGAAGTCGTTGGTGAATTCCTCGGTGGAGACGTACTTCACCCGCATACCCGGAAACAGTCGCTGGGCATAGTTGCCGGCAGCGTGGAGCAGGTGGGTTTTGCCCAGTCCGGACTCCCCCCAAATGAAGAGCGGATTGTAGGCCCGCGCCGGAGCCTCCGCGATGGCCAGGGCCGCGGCGTGGGCGAACCTATTCGAGGCCCCGATGATGAAGGTGTCGAAGGTATAGCGGCGGTTGAGACTGGAGTCGGCGTCGTCGGCGTCGTCTGTCCGGGGGCGCTCGGTGAAGTAACCGGGCCAACTCTCATGCGCACTTACCAGCGCCTCGCGGTCGTCGTCCACCTCGTCCAGATCGGATTCGGCGGCGGACGCAGCAACGGCAGACGACCCGGCTGTGTCGGTTTCGTCGCCGGGTTCGATACGCACACCCAGTTCCACCCGGTGGCCAAGGTGGCGGCTAAGGGCGTCAACGATCGGTGTTCGCAGGTGCCGCTCAATTTCATTCTGGACGAAGTGACTCGGCACTGCGAGCAGCGCAAATCCCTCCGCGATGGTCAGTGGCCGCACCAGTTTGAGCCACGCGCGCTGCTGGGGCGTCAGCGGTGGATCCAGCAGGGCGACGTCGGTATCGGCCGTGACGTCGGCCTCGCCGTTTAATTCGGAAACCACCGAACTCCACACCGAGACGAAGTCAAAACCGGGAGCATCGATCAACGACGGATCCCCCTACTTGACGATCGGGCGGCAATTCCAGAACCCGACCGGAATCTGTCCACACAGTTATCCACAGGTGTGCACAGGGCCGGGGTTCCGTTCGTCGCAGCGTAACGGCGTTACTTGTCCGGCGGCAGGTAATCCGATTGTTAGCCAATTCAGACGCGCTGCGCTGGCAGAAAACTAACAGGTTTACCGCCGGGTGCCAACTGGTTAACGTGACGCAAGCAGATCAGGAACTACCCGGCCCGTTCATCGCGGTTTGACCTGCGCAAGTGACCTCAGTACCCTGTGAGGGTCGTCAACCATCGGCGGCACGGCAGCGACCGGTTTTCGGGACCGCGCCGTATCTTGCGAAGCGTGAACGAGTGCGGTTTCGATGTCCGGGGATGTGCGTCTGCACCTCCGCGGTCTGGTCCGCCAAATGTGACGAGGAGAGATCGCCGTGGCCAAGGGCAAACGGACCTTCCAGCCGAACAATCGGCGGCGGGCGAGGGTTCACGGGTTCCGGCTGCGCATGCGCACCCGCGCTGGCCGGGCAATCGTGTCGTCCCGCCGCCGCAAGGGCCGCGGTTCTCTGACTGCCTGACACCCAGGACTCGTGCAGTGCTCCCGGCCCGCAACCGGATGAGACGGTCAGCCGACTTCGGCTTCGCCGTGCGTAATGGCATCCGAGCCGCACAGCCGGACCTTGTGGTGCATGCCAACCGCCAGATCCGTTGCGCCGCAGGCGATTTGCCACAGATCGGGTTGATCGTCACCAAGTCCGTCGGCGGGGCGGTAGACCGGCACAGGGTGGCCAGAAAGCTTCGCCATGCGGCGCGGGCAGTGCTGGCGGAGTTGGGCCCGGCCGACCGCATTGTGATCCGGGCTCTGCCGAGCAGCCGGGATGCCTCGTCGCTACGGCTTGAGCAACAGCTACGCGCTGGTGTGCGGCGGGCGAGCCAACTGATGGCGCGAACCGCATGAATGCCGACAACGCCGGGCACACCCGGGTGGGCAGCCGTCCGGCCCGGGCTTTGATTGTCCTCATCGAGGCCTATCGCCATATGATTTCGCCGTTGCGTTTACCGTCCTGCCGGTTCATGCCAACGTGCAGTCAGTACGCGGTCGACGCCCTCACCGAGTACGGACTGTTCCGCGGCGGTTGGCTCACGCTGCGCCGGCTAGGCAGGTGCGGACCGTGGCACGGCGGGGGATGGGACCCGATACCCGAACGGATCCTCAGGAGCGGCGACGGTTCGCACCCGGAGGTCAGGAGCGCGCATGTTTAACTGGTTCAGCCTCGACTACATCTACTATCCCGTGTCGGGAATCATGTGGCTCTGGTACAAACTCTTCGCCCTCATACTGGGCCCCAACAACTTCTTCGCATGGGCGTTGACGGTGATGTTCCTCGTCTTCAGCCTGCGCGCATTGCTTTACAAGCCCTTCGTCCGACAAATCCGAACCACTCGCCAGATGCAGGAGTTGCAGCCCCAGATCAAGGCGCTGCAGAAGAAGCACGGCAAGGACCGTCAGAAGATGGCGGAGGAGATGCAGAAACTGCAACGCGAGCACGGCTTCAACCCGATCCTGGGCTGCCTGCCGATGCTGGCCCAGATCCCGGTGTTCCTCGGCCTCTACCACGTGTTGATGTCGTTCAACCGGACCCAGACCGGCTTCGGCCGATTAGGCCTGTCGGTCGAGGAAAACCGGCGTCTCGGCAATTACTTCTTCAGCGCGGACGACGTGGGCCACTTCCTCGATGCGCACCTGTTCGGCGCCCCGATCGGTGCCTCGATCACACAGCAGCACGGCCTGGAGGCCTTCACGGTGTTCAGTCGGCCGGCGGTGGCTGCGGTGTCCATTCCGCTGATGATCCTGGCGGGTATCGCGACGTACTTCAACAGCCGGGCCTCCATCGCGCGGCAGACCCCCGAGGCCGCTGCCAACCCGCAGACGGCGTTGATGAATAAACTTGCGCTGTACGTGTTTCCACTCGGGGTGGTGGTGGGCGGGCCGTTCCTGCCGATCGCGATCATCATCTACTGGGTGGCGAACAACATCTGGACCTTCGGGCAGCAGCACCTCGTCTTCGGAAAAATCGAGAAGGAAGAAGAAGCAGCCAAACAGGAGGCCGCCACCCGCCGGTCGGCCAACGCGCCGGCACCGGGGGCAAAGCCCACGAAAGCCCGAAAGGCCGCTGCCTCCGATGTGGCGGAGGACGAACCGGAGGGGGCCGCCCCGGCCGAATCTAATGGGGCGACGGGCGGCGGCAACAAGTCGGCGACTAACGGCGCTGCGGCGGCGAACCAAGCACCCCGCCCCGGAGCGCGCCCGGCAACGCGCCCCAAGAAACGTAAACGTTGAGCCGGATCGTGAACCGGCCGGAGAGGGAGAGAAATGACCGAGACTGAAACCCAGGACGTTAGCGACGCGACTCAAGCGACCGAGGCATCCGAGGACGTAGATACCACCGAGACCGCCGACACAGGTGCGCCGGCCCGTAAGACCGGTGACCGCGAGGACCGGTTGGTCGCCGAGGGCGAGATCGCCGGCGACTATCTGGAGGAACTCCTCGACGTGTTGGATTTCGACGGCGATATCGATCTCGACGTCGAGGGCGATCGGGCGATCGTCAGCATCGACGGCGGTGAGGATCTGGCCAAGTTGGTCGGTCGCCGCGGCGAGGTACTCGATGCGCTCCAGGAATTGACCCGCCTCGCGGTCCACCAGAAGACGGGCGAGCGTAGTCGCCTGATGCTGGATGTCGCGGGCTGGCGCCGGCGTCGTCGCGACGAGTTGAGCGCGCTCGGGGACAAGGTCGCCCGCCGGGTGCTGGAGAACGGCGAACGGGAGGAACTCGCGCCGATGACGCCGTTCGAGCGCAAGATCGTCCACGACGCCGTGGCGGCCGTCTCTGGTGTGCGCAGCGAGAGCGAGGGTGTCGAGCCTGCCCGCCGCGTGGTGGTGTTGAAGGACGCCTGAGCGCTTGCGGCGCTTGAGTTACACCCATGTAGTTCCGCCGCGCGAAGGGATGTTTCACGTGAAACCGTCCGCAGCGCCGGCCCCGCCACCGGCCGCGTCTGCGCTATTTGGCGACCGGCTAGGTGCGGCGGAGGCGTACGCCGATCTACTGGCCGGGCCCGGCGTCGATCGCGGCCTACTCGGTCCGCGTGAGGTCGAACGTATCTGGGACCGCCACATTCTGAACAGTGCGGTGATCGCTGAACTGATTGAGCCGGGCTCCAGTGTGATCGACATCGGAAGCGGCGCGGGACTTCCCGGTGTGCCGTTGGCGATCGCACGTCCGGACTTGAGAGTGACACTGGTGGAACCCATGCTGCGCCGGACGGACTTTCTCGAGGAAGTTGTCGCGGCTCTGGGAATCCCCATCGCGGTGACTCGGGGGCGCGCCGAGGACGCCGGGGTACGCGCCCGGCTGGCCGGTTCCGATGCGGTGGTGTGCCGGGCGGTGGCAGACCTTGCAAAGCTCACGCGATGGGGGATGCCGCTGCTGCGATCGGGTGGGCGGATGCTGGCGATAAAGGGCGATCGGGCTGTCGAGGAGGTTGCCGGGAGCAGCTCCGAGATGGCTGCGTTAGGAGCTATTGGCGTGGAGGTGGTGAGATGTGGGGCAGGCCTGTTGAGTCCCCCGGCCACCGTAGTGATAGCGGTTCGCGGGGATCGCAAGCCGACCACAGCGAAACGAGCACGACGCACGCCGGACGGGAGAGGGCAGTGAACATCCCACCGACCCCGGAGTCCCCGGCACCTGACGATGTTTCACGTGAAACGTGGTCACCCGCAGACGATACGGACACGCCCATCGGTGCGGCGGCCGAGCGTGCGATGCAGGTGCTGCATACGGCCGCGGGTCAATTGCCGCGGCCGCCGCACTGCCGCGTGTTCACCGTCGCCAACCAGAAGGGCGGGGTCGGTAAGACGACGACCGCGGTGAACCTCGCCGCCGCACTCGCCGTACAGGGGCTGAAGACACTCGTGATCGATCTCGATCCACAGGGCAACGCGAGTACCGCATTGGGCATCGCTGATCGGCATTCCGGCACCCCGTCGTCGTATGAGGTACTCCTGGGCGAAATCCCCCTGCATGAAGCGATCCGTCAGAGCCCGCACAGCGAACGGCTTTTCTGTGTGCCCGCGACGATCGATCTGGCCGGCGCCGAGATTGAACTCGTCAGCATGGTCGCTCGCGAGAACCGCTTGCGCAATGCCCTGGTGGAACTGGACCAGATGGACTTCGACTACGTCTTCATCGATTGCCCGCCCTCGCTGGGTTTGTTGACCATCAATGCCCTGGTGGCGGCGCCGGAGGTGCTGATCCCGATACAGTGCGAGTACTACGCCCTCGAGGGCGTATCGCAATTGATGAAGAACATCGCCATGATCAAATCCCACCTGAACCCCAGGTTGGAGGTCAGCACAGTGGTGTTGACCATGCACGACGGGCGTACGAAACTCGCCGACCAGGTTGCGGTGGAGGTGCGTCGCTACTTCGGCGACAAGGTCTTGCGAAGTGTGATCCCGCGCAGCGTTAAGGTGTCTGAAGCGCCCGGCTACAGCATGACGATCATCGACTACGACCCGGGATCACGGGGGGCTATGAGTTATCTCGACGCAAGCCGCGAACTGGCGCATCGGCCAGCCCTGGGAGCACAGTGACACATGGAGGCGCAGTGACAAAGCCAACCCGGCGCAAGGGCGGCCTCGGCCGCGGACTCGCCTCGCTGATTCCGACCGGACCCGCCGATGGCGGACCGCGGCTGGGCGAGGCCGCCGCAGATGTCGTGATTGGCGGCCAGGCCGTTGACAGCACGGTGGTCGGCGCGGTCTACCGCGAGATCGACCCGGCGATGATTGAGCCGAACCCCCGTCAACCGCGGCAGGTTTTCGACGAGGAGGCCCTCGCCGAACTCGTCCACTCGATCCGCGAATTCGGTCTGATGCAGCCGATTGTGGTCCGTGAGGTGACCGACGAATCCGGCACCGGGCGCTACCAGTTGGTGATGGGGGAGCGGCGGTGGCGGGCTTCCCAGGAGGCCGGGCTGACGGCGATACCAGCGATCGTCCGCGAGACGGCCGATGACAACCTGCTCCGCGACGCCCTGTTGGAGAACATCCACCGCGCCCAGTTGAATCCCCTGGAAGAAGCGGCCGCCTACCAGCAGTTATTGGAGGAATTCGACGTCACGCACGAGGAGTTGGCCGGCCGTATCGGCCGCTCGCGACCGGTGATCAGCAATATGATCCGGCTTCTCCGACTGCCGATCGCCGTTCAACGCCGGGTGGCCGCCGGGGTGTTGTCGGCAGGACACGCCCGGGCCCTACTGGCACTGGAGGGCGGACCGGAAGCCCAGGAGGAGTTGGCCGCGCGCATCGTGGCCGAAGGTCTGTCGGTTCGAGCCACCGAGGAGGCCGTCACGCTGGCCAATCGGGATGGATCCACACCCCCGAAGCCGACGCGGCGCAAACCGATCCATATGCCGGGGTTGCACGATATCGCCGAACGGATCTCGCAAAGCTACGACACCCGCGTGACAGTCAGCCTGGGCAAGCGCAAGGGGAAGATCGTCGTCGAGTTCGGGTCGGTGGAGGACTTGCAGCGCATCGTCGGCCTGATGGATCCGAAGGCTGCGGCGGGCAAGAGTGCAGCGACCGGGGGATCAATATCCGCCAAATAGCCGAGGCCCCGCCGAGGGGCAGTTACGTCACTGTGACAAAATGACGATAGAGGGGTTGGGCCGGGGCCGTCGGCTGTGGTGAATTGTTAAGCCGGACAATGGATTTCGGTTACAGCCGTACGCGCAACACGGTAAACAGCCGGGAATCAGTCGGCTCTCCTATCCTTTAGGGTGCTGCTGTGCGCATCCGCACCGCGGAAGAGTCCGGGAGATCAGTGTCCGCATCCATCAGGCCGCTGCGGCTCGACGAATTCGAGCAACTGCCCGCCCACGCCCGCCGCTGCGTGTTCTGGGAGGTCGACCCGCGGACCCTCGGCGGCGAACACCTGGCCGACCCTGAGTTCGAGAAGGAAGCCTGGCTGTCGATGGTCATGCTGGAGTGGGGCTCGTGCGGGCAGGTTGCCACTCCGGCGCCCACTGAGGGGACCGGGGCGAGCATGTCGGACTCCGAGGGTCCGTGTCTGGGCTACGCCCTCTACGCGCCGCCGAGAACCGTTCCGCGGGCCCAGCGTTTTCCCACCGGCCCGGTCAGTCCCGATGCGGTCTTGCTGACCTCCATGGGGGTCGAACCCGGCCAACCCGACGGGGTGCAATCCCAACTGATCGGACACGTCGTCAGCGAACTCGTCCGACGTGGGGTGCGAGCCCTGGAAGCGTTCGGCCGTACCGCCGAGGCTGTCCAATCGCTGGATCCCGGATCTGTTGACGCGGAGTTGCGGACTGCGATTGCCGCACTGGGCGACTGTTCGTTCGAGGAATGCATGATCGACGCGGAGTTTCTGCACAGCGTGGGCTTTACCGTCGTCGCGCCGCACCGCTACTTCCCGCGACTGCGACTGGAACTCGACAAAGGTCTGGGGTGGAAGGCAGAGGTGGAAGCCGCACTGGAGCGATTGCTGAAAACTGCGGCGCTACAGCAACCGGTCGGGACCCGGTGAGGAAGCACCGCACCTACACCGCCGGCCGGCCCTGCTCCAGTGTCTGCTCATGGGCCAGCAACTCGGCGAAGGTGAATGTTCCGGTCGGACGATCGTTCTTTCCGAGCAGGTAAAGCCGCTTGACCGCGGCCAGGACACCCTCAGCGACCGCGTCCCGGCATCCCCGGGTCACCAGCATGCCCAAGTCGTGCGGGCTGGTGACGTACCCGACGTCGATCTGCACCGTCGGCATGCGGGTCAGGCGCAACAGATCCCAGGTGCGGCCGTGGGTGCGACAGTCTCGTAATCCGGTGCGCGCCACCACTTCTCGTTGAATGAAGTCAGCCAGGTTGCGTCCGATGGTCGACACCGAACCGTGGGCGCTGCCGAAATAGAAACAGGCGACGCCGCTGGCCGCCGGTCGGGGGTGGCGCTCGAAACGCAGACTGATCATCAGATCGGCCCCGACGGTGTTGGCGGTGGCGGCGCGCTCGGCGTCGGCTGGGCTGCGGTTAGGCGGCCGAGAAAGAAACGTCTCCATGCCGATCGCGGTCATCCGGCCCTCGAGGCGGCTCGCGAGGTCCCACAGAATGTCCGCCTCGCTGATCGGGCCGTCGGGTCCCTGGGCGATCACGCCGTGGTCGTCGCCGCCTCGGCCCGGATCGATAATGATCCGTTTACCCGACAGCCGTGGTCCGGATCGCCGCACCTGCTCTTCCTCCCGGATGGCGTGCAACGATCCGCCCGTGACGCGCGAACCCAAAAAGTACAGGGAGCGCAACGTTTCCGGGCCGCAGATCCCGTCCGGAGACAGGCCGAAATCGCGCTGGTAGGACATCAACGCGTTGTGCGTCTGAAGGCCGAAGTAACCGTCCACCAGGGCGGTGTAGAAACCGAGATCCTGCAGGCGTGCCTGCAGGGTTGCGACATCGTCGCCGTACATCGGGGCACCGAACTGGTGCGCCAGCGTGCGGGCGCCCAACCGATAGGACGCCTCCTTCAGCGCCCGGTAGGTGGCCTCGCCGACGAGTCCGTCGACCAACAGTCCACGGCGCTGCTGGAATGCGCGTACGGCTTGGTCGAGATCGCCGTCGAAGCTGTCGAGCGCCACGTGGCGCCCGGTTGTCAGATCCTGATCCGGACTATCCAGCAACCCGAGTGCCGACAAGGCGGCCCGGATCTCGACTACCGCACTGCTGCGGTCCCCCCGCCGCAGCATCTCGCCGGGCGTCGGGGTCTGCCAGGAGGCGGCTTCGCCGTCGCCGCCGCTGGGACTCCACATGGTAGGGATTGTCGCAGAAGAAGCATCCCTAGCGGAAACTGCTCAGACAGAATGCCGGTAACGAATTCGTCTCTGCCGATGCGCCCCTCGCGGGCAGCGGGGTCGGGGCTAAATAAACTCGGCGATCTCTCGCAGCAACGCCGCTTTGCCTTTGGCTCCGACGATACGAGTCACCGGCTTACCATCTTTGAACAGGATCATCGTGGGGATCGAGACGACCTGGAAGTCGCGGGCCGTTCCAGGATTCGCGTCGACGTCGACCTTCGCCACAGTCAGGGACCCGGCCTTATCCGCGGCGATCTCCTCAAGGACCGGCGCCACCATCCGGCACGGGCCACACCAGGTCGCCCAGAAGTCGACCAGGACCGGTGTGGTGCTGGACAGGACGTCGTGGGCGAAGCTGTCGTCGGTGACGGTCACCGTTGTTGCGCTCATGATTGGGCTCCTGTCATTTCACTCGGGATCATTTCGCCGGGCTCCCGGGCCGTTGCCGGGGTCGTTGCCTGGGCCGTTTCTTGGGTCTCGGCCAGCCAGCGTTCGGCGTCTATGGCGGCGGCGCAGCCACTGCCGGCTGCGGTGATGGCCTGGCGGTAGGTGTGGTCTACCAGATCGCCCGCGGCGAACACACCCGCTAGCGAGGTGGCGGTGCTGTGCTCGCCCACCAGGACATACCCGGCCGGGTCGACATCGACGGCGTCGCGAACCAACTCTGAGCGAGGATCGTGTCCTATCGCGATGAACACGCCGGTGACCGCCAGGGTCGATTCCTCGCCGGTTCGGGTGTCGCGGACCCGCAGACCGGTCACGGTGGACTCGCCATCGACCGCGAGGACGGCGGTGTTGGTGAGGAACCGGATCTTGTCATCGCTGCGGGCGCGGGCGAGCATGATCCGGGATGCCCGGAATTCGTCCCGGCGGTGCACGAGTGTGACGCTGCGGGCGAACCGGGTCAGGAAGGTGGCCTCTTCCATGGCGGAGTCACCGCCGCCGACCACGGCAATGTCCTGATCTTTAAAGAAGAAGCCATCACAGGTGGCGCACGAGCTCACCCCGCGGCCCAGAAGTTCCTGCTCTCCCGGGATTCCGAGGTAGCGGGGCGCGGCCCCCATGGCCAAGATCACGGCACGGGCGCGGTGCGTCTCGCCGCCGGCGGTCACCACTTCCTTGACCGGCCCGTCCAGCGATACCGACTCCACGTCCTCCATCTGCAGGTCCGCCCCGAATCGCAGGGCCTGTTCGCGCATCTCGTCCATGAGTTCCGGGCCGGTGATGCCGGTGCGGAAACCGGGGTAGTTCTCCACCTCGGTGGTGGTCATCAGCGCGCCGCCGAACGAGGTGCCTTCGAACACCAGGGGGCTCAGTAACGCACGCGCGGTGTAGATGGCGGCGGTGTAGCCGGCAGGGCCGGATCCGATGACGATGACGTCGTGCAGGGTGGTGCTGGCGGTCATTGCTGCCTTTCAGCCTACGTGCGGATTCGGTCCCCCTGGACCCAACACCAGGGTAGGCGGAGGTGTTCCCGACGGCGAACTAAGGGCGCTTGTCGTGAGATGGGAACGACGGTGTGACGGTGATGAGTCGGGCACTGCCGGGGGTGCTCCCGGCGGGTCTGTCGTCCGTCAGCAGCGCGGCTGCGCCGATTCCGACGGCGGCCAGCACTGTGACACCGATAACGACGACCAGGACCCGGCTAGCCGGGCCGGCGTCGCGCGCGGCATGGGCGGGCCGGGACCGCTGCTGGCCGGTCACCGTATGCGCTGGCTGGGGTGACTGCACCCGATCAGTGTGCGGCTCAGCTGCCCGCCGCCGTGGGTGGATTGCTCAACAGCACCGCGAGTCGCGCCCTGGCCCGGGAACAACGACTCTTGACCGTGCCCTCGGCGACGCCGAGCAGTCTCGCGGTGTCAGCCACCGAGTAGTCCTGCATATCGACGGCGACAACCGCGGCGCGCTGTTCCGGCGATAGCCGCATCAGTGCTTGCCGGACGACGATCGCCGTCTCGATATTGGCGGTTCTATCCGCTATGGGAAAGCAGTCATCAGTGAGCCCGGCGGCAGCAAAACCATTGCGGCGCATTCGATCTCGGCAGGCATTGACAACGATGCGGTGCAACCAGCTCCCCACCGCGGCGTCGTGCCGAAATGCGCCGGCGCCACGATGGGCCGACAGCATGGCTTCCTGCAGGGCATCGTCGGCGTCTTCGGCGGTGTGGCTGCGTCGGCGCGCCAGCCGGTACAGCTGGACGCGGTGGCGGTGAAAGAGTTCCTCGAATGCGCGCCTGTCACCGGCGACATGGGCGCAGAGTAGGTCGGCATCGCTGCGACGATCGGCGGGGAAGCTGGGCACGGCCGGACAGTATCCAGACCGGCCAGGTCCGGCACTTCACCCCTGTGTAGCGTCAGCCCGCGGCGTTGACGGTGATCTCGGAGATGTCGACGCGGCTCTGGCCGGCGGTCTGGCCCATCGTCGAGATCCACACCAGCAGATGCGATGTGGGCGCTGCGCTGGGCACCGAGATGGTGTTGGTGCCGGTCTTCAGTGCCGTGGGCCCGGCCAGCAGTGTGGTGTCCTCCAGACGAGCGGGGCTTGCTCCCGCGGCACTGCGGATCTGGACCTGGGTGCCGGTGCTGGACACCGTGACCGTGACACTTCCCACCTCGGTGTCCTCAGGTAACTGCAGCATCAGGCCCACCCCGTTTTTGAAGTTGGGGAACGGCACGGTGTCGGTGTAGGTGTCCGTCGGCCACGCCGTCGTCGGGTCGCCGTCGATTGCCAGGCCGGCCAACTCTGGTGCATCCGCGCCGCCATCGGGGGAAAAGACCGTCGCTGCAACGGGTTTCACGATGGGACCGGCGGCAGCGGCCGCTGTGGAGGTGGGCGTGTTCAGGCCCAGCTGATCACCCTTGAGACCGCCGCCCGAGTCACCGCCGACAATCCGGCCCAGCACGGAGGCGAGTGCGACAAGTGCGACGATCAAGACCGTGGCTCCGGCGCCTATCCCGAACAACAGGTTGCGGCGGCGCCGCGCCCTGGCGGCGGTGTCATCGTTGACCGGCCGGGTGCCGGCGGCCCGCGCCGGAGCTTCCGCGACCGGCTCCATCAGGTCGGTCCGATCGGCAGCGGCGGTCGCCTGCTGCAACAGATGCAGGAGCGTCGGCGCTGTGCTGATCCCACCGCCGGGTTGAACCGCCCGGATCGCTGCCGCCGAAATCTGGAACGGGATGGCGGGATTGGTGACCCTCGGTTCCACCGGTTCCCCGGTCGGATCAGTGTCGGCGGGGCGCAGCCCACTGGGCGTGCCACTTTCCGGAAGCGGCCACCGGTCTACGAGCAGCGCGTACAACGCGGCGCCGATGCCGCGGACATCGCCGGCGGGGGTGGCGTCCTCGAGTGTCGCCGGGAAGGCCAGCGTGACGTCGCCGTCGATGCTCACCCGCACCCGCCCGGGATGATCGACGCCCAGGGCGACGTCGGCGCGGTGTGCGTCATCGGCCGCGGCGGCCAACGACTGGATGGCCCGTGCGCCTCCGATCGGCGATGGGGAGGTGGCCGCCACCTCTTTCAGCGACCCGCCCCTGATCCACTCCGCCACCACCAGTCCGCTGCCGTCGCGGTTGGTGGTGACATCGAGGACGCGAGCAAGGCCGGGCCGTTCGATCCGGCTGAGCGTCAACGTGCGGGCCAGAATTGCCTCGATCTGTCCGGTGGACAGATTCCGATCCGGATCGACGAGTGTCAGCGCCACCTGCCGGTCGAGAGCTACGTCCAACGCCTGCCAGAACTGCAGGCCGGGAGGACCGCCGTGGAACACCAGCAGCCGATAGCGGCCGTCGGCGATGGTGGAACCGGGGCTCAGGGTGGATTCCGCGCGCGCTGCGTGCTGGCCGACACCGCCCTCGGTGTACGGCCCGGCGACCACGTCGGGGTGGAAGTCACCGGCAGGTTTATGCGCAATCTTGGTGGTCGGCCCGTCGGGGCCCCCGGATGACGGCACGACATCAGGGTACGTGACATGTGTAGTCGGATGGGGCAGGTGAGAGTTCTGGGGCGAGGGCGGGTCGCCCTCCTCGAACGCCGCGAAGCGCCGTCGCACCGCTGCCCATGCCGCGGTGGCATCGGGAACTTTGGCGGCCAGCAGCACGGCGGCCAATATCGGGAACATGGCCGAGGCCAGGATCAACAGCCGAACCATAGATCCGGCGCCGCCGCTTTCGGTGAGCGCGCCCAGGCCCAGTACCCGATCAACTCCGGCTGCGGTGAGCGCGGCCACCACTGAGGCCGCGGTGGTGATCGCGACGGTGCGGATCACCGCGGGATCCACCAGTCGGCCGCCCGGCGGCCGCAGGGATCGCCGCAGCAGCAGGTGGCCCAGCACCGCACCGGCGACGAAGCCGAGTCCGTTAGCGGCGCCCAGATAGGCGGCGACCAACTCGGGGTCGTCGGTCAGTTGCGGGGCGAGGATGGACAGTGCGACCTTCACCACGGTGATCGCGATGATGATCAGGATGGGAGTCCACGGTTCATCCCGCGCGTAGAACACCCGCAGTTGCAGCAGCACCAGCGCGTAGGGGATAAGGGTGAACGCTGACATCGCGATTGCGATGCCGAGGTAATTGGCGTCGACCTCGCCGAACTTGCCGTAGGCGAAGAGTGCGCTGCCGATGGCCGGGCCGCTGATGGTCATGAACGCGACCACCGGGATCAGCGTCAGCAATGTCAGCCGGGTGGCCAGCGACAGATCGGCGAGGACGGCCGGAACGTCATCGGCGGCGGCATTGCGGCTCAATCGCGGCATCACCACCGTCAGGATGGTCACACCGATGATCCCGAAGGGCAGCTGCAGCACCAGCCAGGCGTAGTTGTAGATCGCCGGGCCGGCCGCGGCCGCGGTACTGGCGATCCGGTTGCCTACCACCAGTCCGACCTGGCTGATCACCACATACAGCAGCATCGCCGTCGCCATCGTGCCGAATCGTTTCAACCTGTCGTCGATTCCCCACAGTGGCCGAAGGCTGATGCGCGCGGAACGGATAGCGACCAGCAGCACGACGGCCTGTGCGAACACGCCGAGCGTCGTTCCGACCCCGAGAACCAGAAGTTTGGCGTTGCCCATACTCACCGGATCCACCGAAAGTTGGCCGGGCACAAGCAGATACAGGCCCAAGGTGGCGATGGCGACGACATTGTTGACTACCGGCGCCCAGGCGGGTGGCCCGAATACGTTGCGATTGTTGAGGATTGCCATGAAGACCGAGGACAGTCCGTAGCAGATCACCTGGGGTAGCAGCAGGTAGGCGAATGCGGTGGTGAGCGGTTGGTTGACTTTGGGGTCCGTGCCCAGCATCAGACGAACCAGGAGGGGCGCCGCGGCCACCGCCAAGACGGTGGCGATCAACAACACCGTGGTGGCCAGCGTGACCAGCCGCCGGACGAAGGCTTCACCGCCGTCGGGATCGTCGCGCTCGGCGCGGGCCAGCACCGGCACGAAGATCGCGGTGAACGTGGCCTCCAACACCAGTGCCGCAATCAGATTGGGGAGTTGGTTGGCCACGGTGAATGCACTCGCCAGGGCCGCGCCGAGGATAGCGGCCAGCAACACGATGCGGATGAAGCCGGTGATCCGGCTGACCAGTGTTGCAAGTGCCATTCCCCACGAGCGCGACACCACCGCCGCGTCGGACAGTTCCTCTCGGCGCGCCCGTGGCGGTGTCATTCGTCGCCTCCGGCGGGATACCGCGGACGGCCCAGGTCGGCCCGATCGGGCTGGCCGCGGAAGCGGTGGTAGAGCCGCCGCCCCACGAGGACCGCCAGCACGGAACCGCCCGCCAGGGTGATTGCGGTCAGCAGCTTGCCGTAGGCGTTTGCGTGCACGGAAACCCGCACGGGTTGGCCCAGTTGCAGACCGTCGGGGGTGCGCAGCGTGACGTCGACGGCGACCCGCTGGGTCACCCGGACTTGCACGGGCACCTTCAGCGGAAGGTAGCCCGGCGGCAGTTCCTGCTCGCCGATATCGGTCACCGTCATCCCCGGCGGAGCGTCCACCTGCAGGCGCACCCGGATCGGCACCCCGAGGTCATTGCGCAGCGCCAGCGGCAGGGCGCTGCTCTCGGTGGCCAGGGTGTAGGAGTCGCCGGGGTTGACGATCGACACCGCGCCGTACAGGTCCTCGATGGTCGCGCCGGTGACGGCCAATCGGCTGCGGGCGATGTCGTTGCGGCTGTCCGGGGGCTCGATCTGGCTCAGCGCCCGCAGCATGTCCTCACGTAGCGGAGCGGTGTACTGCAGGCCGGTGAGTCCGGTGCGCGCATCGGTGGTCAGCGCCGCGTTGAGGCCCCAGAGTCGGCCGACCTCGCTGCCGATGACCGCCACCACGTCCGCATCGAAGCTCCCGCGAACCTCGGCCGGAAGAGCTGGGTCGGCCGGCCCGGCGGCCGCAGATTCTCCGATGACGGCGGCGAGTGGACGCGGGGTGGCCAGACCGGCCCGCACCGCGTTGGACAGGGCCGTCAGGATGGCGCGCGCGTCATCTGGTTGTGGACTCCATTTCAACGGCGGCAACAGGATCTGTGCCCGGGGCTCGAGCTCGGGCCGCAGGGCGCGCCACAGTGTGGCCGCCACCGCATCCTGTCGGCGGGCTACCGGCGAGTCGTCGCCCATCGGCACGCTCAGCGCGGAGCCGAGATAATTCGGTATGCCGGGGTCGGTGCCCACGGCTGCCAGTGCGGCCCCGACCGCCGGATCAAATGGCACCAACGCAACCTGGGCCGAAAGGCGGGCCGGTGTCAGGTCGGCGGTGAACGGAGCACCGTCTGCCCAGTCCGGCGACGCTGCCGCCGCGACCGCGACCGTGGGTCCCTGGGTGTTGAGCAGATCTAACGCCTCGGCGCTCAGCGGTCCGTCGCCGAATACCGTGGCGCCGCGGGTGGAGGTGATGCCGAGGATCCGATCGACGATATCGGCCGAGGTCGCCGTCGCCGCCGCACTGAGTCCGGGGTCGCCGACCCGGTACAGCGCGCCGAGGTCGGCTTGCGCGTACGGCGTTGCGGACACGCACAGTCGTCCGGCCAAACCCCGTAGCCGGTCCAACCACGCGGCCGCGGCGGCTTGGCCGGTGCCGGGGTGGCTTGCCGTTCCGAGCCCGTCGGGTGCATCGGCCACGACGTAGCCGGCCGCCATGGCGTTGACGGTGACCAAAAGGTCGGGGTCGACGGCCAGGCACATCCCGCGCGAAACGGCTGGGTCGAGCGCGGCCGGACTGGTGGCGAACTCGGCTGCGGCCAGCAATGTCTCCAGTCGGCCGCCGACCGCCAACGACACCGCTAGGTCGTCGTTCATCAGTCGGACCGGGGTGGTCCCACCCGGCACTCCGGGCGCCAGCCGGGGTTTGTCGGCCAGTGGCCACAGCAGCGTGAATCCGACGGGCTTTGTGGTGTCGGGGGCCACCACGTCGCTGACCGCGTCACCGGGAGCTTCGGACGGTACGCCGGCGACCGGTAGCAGGAACCGGGCCGCATCGAGTCGCGCGGGTGCACCGTAGTCCGGTGTGCCGTTGACGTTGACCAGCATCGGGTAGACGCCGGGTGCGTCGATGCCCAGGGATGGCTGCGGGCTCGATCGCAGCGGTGCCGTAAGGGTGATCCCGACTGCCTGTCCGCGGCCGAGTTCTGTTGCGACAGAGACGAACTCGCCAACTGCCGTATACTGCTCCGATCCACTGCCGAGGCTGGTGCGCAGACCTGACGATGATGTCACGGGCCCACCATGCTCCAGGCGGGCGACCACCTCGCGGACCGGCCGGTCGCCGACATTGGTCACCGTTGCCGTCACCGTCACGGTCGGCTCGCTGGACGTGGTGACCACATCGGGCGTGACGCTGTCGAGGCGAAGTTTCAGGAATTCCGCCCCCGGATCACCGGCGGCCGTCGGGGGCACGGCCGGTGCGAGCAGCAGTATCAGCAGGCCGAGAATGACGACGATGACCCGGGGTGCGACGGCGACCCGCAGCAGCACCCTCACGCGCCCGAACCGCAGCCGTTCGTCCGAGGGTCGTCGGACCCCTCGTCGGGGGGGTGATGAGCGCGGGTGCGCGAATGGGTCTGCGTCCGAAGGGCAGGCGTCGTTGGCGGCAACGGCGGCAGGGCCGCGGGGCCGTCCGACTGCAGCAGTGCGATGAGGTCATGAGCGACCTTGGCCAGTCGGCGCTCGTCGGCGTAGGCCAACCGCTTGGGTAACTCGGTGACCGGCACCCACGCGACTTCGGTCACTTCGACGTCCTCGTCGCACAACTCGCCGCCGGAGAACCGCAGCAGATAATGATGAACGGTCTTGTGGACCCGCCGGCCGTCGGTGACGAACCAGTAGTCGATGCTGCCCAGTGCGGCCAGCACGTGCCCGTGAATGCCGGTCTCCTCGGCCACCTCTCGGATTGCGGTTTGTTCAGCGGTCTCGCCCTGTTCGATATGGCCCTTGGGCAGCGACCAGATCATCCGCCCGCGCCGGTCCATCCGACCGATCAGAGCGGCCAACTGGTCCTCGCGAGGTCCGTCGATCCCGTCGATGACGAGTCCGCCCGCGGAGATTTCGTGAACGGTGCGCAATCGCGGGCCCTGGCGCCGGCGGGGCCGACCGGTACCGGCAACCGCGGCTGACGAGTCGTTGGCCGCATCGTTCTCGGTGAGCGGCGCGGGTACCGTTTCGGCGCTGGACTCTCCGTCGACACCGGGTGCGGCCACCTGCTGCGTCGGTTCTGCCGCCTTGCGGCCGCGGCGGCCACCGCGTCGCCGTCGTGGTTTGGCCCGCTCGCCCTCCGACACCCAAGCGATAGTAGCTGCCACGGATAAGCCCGCCTGCCCGCACTCGCCGGTAGCGGTCGCGACGGCGAGCATTAGGCTCACCGGACGTGTCCGAAGCAACACCGGAAGATGAGCTGCTCAGACGGGCGGCTGTCGAGCTGCGCCCGCAGGCTCCGCTGTTGGGCGAGGTGGGTGGGCTGTTCGCAGCCGCGGGCCATCAGCTGTATTTGGTGGGCGGCAGCGTGCGCGACGCGGCCCTCGGCCGGTTGACCACCGACCTCGACTTCACCACCGATGCCAGGCCGGAGATGGTGCAGAAAATCGTGCGCCCGTGGGCGGATGCGATGTGGGATACCGGGATCGACTACGGCACCGTCGGCGTCGGCAAGGCGGGCCAACGGTTGGAGATCACCACATTTCGGGCCGACAGCTATGACCAGGTTTCGCGAAACCCGAAGGTGCGTTTCGGCGACCGTCTCGAAGATGATCTGGTGCGCCGAGACTTCACGGCGAATGCGATGGCGATCCGGATCACCGCGGACGGGCCGGGGGAGTTCCTGGACCCGCTGGGCGGACTGGCCGCGGTACAGCGGCGGATCCTGGACACCCCGGCTGCACCGGAGCTGTCCTTCGGCGACGACCCGCTGCGGATGTTGCGGGCGGCGAGGTTTGTGTCGCAGCTTCAGTTCGGGGTGGCTGACCGGGTGCGGGCGGCGATCGTCGCGATGGCGCCCGAACTGGCGCGGATCACCGTCGAGCGGGTGGCTGTCGAACTGGATAAGACGCTGCTGGGGGCGGATCCGGTGGCCGGCATCGAACTGATGGTGCAGACCGGTCTCGGCGATGTGGTGCTGCCCGAGATCGGTGCCATGCGGATGGCCATTGATGAACACCATCAACACAAGGATGTCTATCAGCATTCACTGACGGTGTTGCGCCAGGCAATCGCATTGGAGGAGCCCACCGTGAAGCCCGATCTGGTGCTGCGCTGGGCGGCGCTGCTACATGACATCGGCAAGCCCGCGACGCGCCGCCATGAGACCGACGGCGGGGTCAGCTTCCATCACCACGAAGTCGTCGGCGCGAAAATGGTCCGCAAGCGCATGCGGGAGTTGAAGTACTCCAAGCAGATGGTCGACGACGTCTCCCAACTCGTATATCTGCATCTGCGATTCCATGGCTATGGCGAGGGCAGGTGGACCGACTCCGCGGTGCGGCGATACGTCGCCGATGCCGGACCACTCCTGCCCCGACTGCACAAATTGGTTCGCGCTGACTGCACCACCCGGAACAAGCGTCGCGCCGCGATGCTGCAGGCCAACTACGACGGCCTGGAGACCCGGATATCGGAGTTGGCGGCCCAGGAGGATCTGGAAAGGGTCCGGCCCGACCTCGACGGCAACGCGATTATGGAGTTGCTCGGCATACCGGCCGGGCCGCAGGTCGGCGAGGCGTGGAATTTCCTCAAGGAACTGCGGCTGGATCGCGGACCCATGGGTCAGGAGGAAGCGACGGCGGAATTGCTCGCCTGGTGGCGCGCCCGGGGCGGTGACACCGGTTGATTTGGTGGCGCGCCCGGGGCGGCGACGCCGGTTGATTTGGTGGCGCGCCCGGGGCGGTGACACCGGTTGATTCCGCTGGAACCACCGGGAGGTGGCCGGCGTCGAATAGGGCATGGATTACTGCCTCGATGCCGGTGACGGCACAGCGTCGATCTGGACCGGCCAGCTTGATATCGATATCGACGGTGACGGCGAACTCGACGGTGTCCGAATGGATTTCGACGGTGACGGCGTGTTCGACGATGGCCTCGCCGACTTCGACGCCGATGGCCTGGCCGATCATGCCGCCCTCGATCTTGACGATGACGGGGTGCCCGAATCTCGCTATACCGACGACGGTTCCGGCTCGTGGACGGTGAGTGCCGGCGGCGCCGGGGCGCGGTCTCCGCGGTGGTTCGGTCTCGACGGTGTTGAGCACACCGACCCGGGCTCACCCAGTGACATCGATGGCGACGGCGTAGCGGACCGCCTATTCGATAGTGATCGCGACGGTCTGGCCGACCGCGCGCTGCGTGCCGATCCGGAGGGCCGCATCACGGGCGGGTATGTGGACACCGACGGAGACGGGCAGTGGGATGTCGCGCTTGCTGATTCCGATGGCGACGGGGCTGCTGACGGAGCGGCCGCGCTCTGAGGACCACGAGTGTGAGCGTTCAGCTTCCCGAGCGTGTGTCGGATTCGGCTCGGCCCGAGCCGGGCGGCCCCGCGAAGGCCTGGGCGATCCCGAGCCACGTCTGCGCGTCGGGCCCGTGTGCGACGACGTCCAACTCGGCTCGCGGGCGGCGCTGGGTAACCAGTTGGCAGAAGTCCAGAGCGGAACCGCTCACCCGCTGAACCGCGTCCTCGGGTCCCCACGTCCACAGGCCGCCGTGGGGGGCCTGCAATTCCACCCGGAACGGCTCCGCCGGTGGTGTGCGGCCGTGAACGGTGAATGCGAAGTCCCGGGTGCGCACGCCGATATGCGCGATCTGTTTCAGCCGCATGGACGGCTCCACCCGCACCCCGAGGGCGTCCGACACGTCGAGCCCGTGGGCCCAGGTCTCCATCAGCCGAGCTGTGGCCATGGACGCCGCGCTCATCGGCGGCCCGAACCACCGCAACTTGCGTCCATCGGGCACCGAACGCAGTGCCACGTCCAGTTGAGTACGGGTATCCCGCCAATCGGCCAACAGGACAGCGGGTGCCGTGGCGGCCAGTTCGTCAGCGGCGGCATCGACGAAACCGAGTGGATCGGCATCGGCGGCGGCGAGCAGTTCGCTGAACCGGGCGTCATCGGTGATGGATGCCAATGCCACCCGGTCGGTCCACAGCAGGTGCGCGATCTGGTGCGCGATCGTCCACCCTGCGGCCGGCGTGGAACCCGCCCAGCGCTCGGCGGGCAGCGAACCGACCAGCGCATCGAGCGCCTCGCCCTCGGCGCGCAGATCGTCGACGATGGTGTCGGCAATAGCCATGCGGCCCAGCCTAGTTCGTCGGGGGTCTAGTTCGTCGGGGGTCTAGTTCGTCGGGGGTGAGGCCTGCCGATCCTCGCGTGCAATGCCAACCCGATCAGGTACACGCCCGAACCAACCAGCGCCAGCGCCGGCGATCGTCCGTCGGCAGTTATCACCGGGGCTGCCGCGCTGACCGCCACAATGAACGACATCCAAAACAGCGAGTCCTGAACCGCGAATACGTGCCCCCGCATCGCGTCGTCGACGTCGATCTGCATGGCCGAGTCGGCGCAGAGTTTCACCACCTGGCCGGTCACACCGAGGAAGAACCCGCAGACCACCATCACGCCCAACTGCACCGTCGCAACCGACAGTTGGATCACCGCCGCACACAGCAGTGCCGCGTTGGCGGTGGCGTATCGCCCCCACCGCCGCACCGACACGGGTGTCAGCACAGTGGCCGCAAAGGACCCCGCGCCGGCGGCGGCGACGAAGATGACGATGGTTCCCAAACCGGCAAAGCCCGCGGTGTCGCTGTGCCGAACCAGCACCAGGACCAGCAACGTGTTGATGCCGAACACCATCCGGTGTGCTGCCAGACCGGACAGGGTCGCGGCAACCGAAGGCTTGGATCGAACTTCCCGGGCGCCCGAGGCCCAACCGGCGGCCACCGTGGACAGCGCCGAGCCATGCGCGTCGACGCGTTCTGGCCCGAGGACGCGCGGGCGAAACCGGAGCGATATCAGCAGGGCCAGCGCGAGTGGAAGCGCGACGCAGCCGATAACCGCCGCCGCCGCGTTATCGCCCGACCCGAAGATCGCCCGGGGACCCAACATGAAGTTGGCACCCAGGAACGCCGCCGTGGCGCCGACCGCGGTGGCCACCGAGTTCATGGTCACCACCTGTTCGCGCGGTACCACATCCGGCAGAGCAGCCGACAGCCCCGATGTCACGAATCGGCCGACGCCGTTGACCGTCAACGCAGCACACAGCACGGGCAGGTCCCCAGTTCCCGCGGCCAGCAATGCGGCGACGCCGATCACCAGTACCAACCGGGCGGCGTTGGCCACCACCAGGACGGCCCGCCGGTCCCAACGGTCCAGTAGAGCGCCGGTGAACGGTCCCAGCACCGAATAGGGCAGGAATAAGACCGCGAAGGCTCCGGCGATGGCAACCGGGTCTGCGGCGCGTTCGGGATTGAACAACAATCCACCCGTCAACCCGGCTTGGAACAGCCCATCAGCGAATTGGCTTGCCATCCGCAATTGCAACAGCCGCCAGAAGTCGCCAAGGCCGTGCACCGAGCGCCACAACGAGACGGAAGCGCCAGCATCGACCACTGGCTCACACTACAAACATCACCGCGGCGCGCACCTATTCGTCGCAGCGCCCCGTGCCATGATTGACGGGTGTCTCAGCAGGAGGACCCCGAGGACTTCATCGCGCCCGCGGAAAATCAGGTGCGGGCGGGAACGCTACTGCTCGCCAGTACCGACCTGATGGAGCCGACATTCCGTCGCAGCGTCATCTACATCGTCGAGCACAACGACGGTGGAACCCTGGGTGTGGTGCTCAACCGGCCCAGTGAGACCGCGGTCCACAACGTCTTGCCGCAGTGGACCGACCTGGTCGCCAAGCCGAAGACGATGTTCGTGGGAGGGCCGGTGAAGCGAGATGCTGCACTGTGTTTGGGCGCGCTGCGAATCGGGGTCGATCCCGAGGGATTGTCTGGTCTTCGCCATGTCGCCGGCCGCGTGGTGATGGTCGATCTTGATGCGGACCCGGAGTTGATTGGCGCTGTGGTCGAGGGCGTACGAATCTTCGCAGGCTACTCGGGCTGGACCATCGGGCAACTCGACGGCGAAATTGAGCGCGATGACTGGATCGTGTTGTCGGCGTTGCCGTCTGACGTTCTGGCAGAGCCCCGCGTCGACCTATGGTCGCGGGTTTTGCGTCGTCAGCCCATGCCCCTGCCACTGCTCGCGACCCACCCCATCGACCTCAGCCGCAACTAACCGGCGTCGGCCGGGGTTGACCGGCACAGCTGGGTGCATCCGGCGCATCCGTCAGCCGATCCACACGATGCCGACATCTGGCGTTGCGCGGCGTAACGTGCCGCTCGCCACGATCCCGCGGCGATGGTGCCGATCGCGCCGATCGCGCCGATGATCAACCCGACCACTCCGATCCGGGTCGGCGCGGCCAGCGCGGTCACTGCGCCGGCGGCGAGCATCACGGCGGCCGCGACCTGAGTGGGTGCCACCGCGCGCTGTACCTGCCCGGTGACGTCGACTCCGGAGCGCCCGCCCAGCGACCACAGCCCTGAGCCGCCTATCAGCACGGCCAGGCACAGACTCAACACCGCCCCGACAACCATGGCGCTCACAATACGAGCAGCGGACGGCCGTTATTGAGCCGGCACCGCCGCAGGTGCCGGTGCTGCCACTGGAGCAGGCGGCGCCACCGTTACGGCGACCTCCGGCATGGCAGCAGCGGCGGGAACCGCTGCCGGAACCCCGGGGGTGGCCGCGGGCGGGACGGGGGCTGCCGCTGCTGTCACCGGCGCCACCGCGGGCGTTGCATCCGGTGCGGCGACCTTGAAGCCCTTGGTGATTCCGTCGGTAGCGGCGGCGGCCGCCACCGCCTGGTTCGCGGCAGTCGTAACGGACAGCGTGACCAGGAAGCGGTCTGAACCTGATTGTGCGATCACCTGACGCCGAGAGGTGTTGAGCGTCATGTCGGTGTCGCGGTAGGTCCCTTCGATGAGCGATGACGGGAAGCCGCCGAAGTCGGCCATCGAGGCTGACGTCGACTGCCAGGCCAACAGCTTCTGATTCTCAATGTAGCCGTGACTGATGGCCTCTCGCGGATCGAAATCTCCGATCAGCTTGGACACCATCAACTGGGCGTTGGAGGTGTACAGCCCGTCGCCGCCCTGCCGGTCGGCGATCACGCTGAACGCATTGGGGACATTCGGATCGGGGATGATGCGCCACCCGGTCGGGATCGGCAGCACGATGTTGAGCGCGGTGAATCCGGCCGCCTTCTGGGGCTCGAGCACCACGCCCTTCTCTTTCAAGTACTCGGCAAGGGTCCCGGACGTCGCCGGTGCCAGGGTCGGCACTGGCGTCTGCACCGGTGCGGCGGCCGGCTGGGCGGCCGCGGCCACGACGGTCGGTGGCGTGGCCGGCGTCGCGGCCACAGCGGCCGGGGCTGCGGCCGAAGGCGTCGCGGCAGCATCCGCGGCCTGGGGCGCAACGGTGACTGTTTGAGTCACGGTCGCCGTCGCTGTGGCCACCGCCGGTGCGGGCGGCGCAGGGGGCACCGGGTCAGCTGATGCGCTGGCGCCGGTGAAGCCGAGTACGGCTACCGAGCCGGCAGCCACACCGCCTACGAGTACCCGCCAATTGCGGGCGATCCTGTTCATTGCAGATGTCCTCTTCGCACGTTCGGGCCGAAACGACCCACTTGTCTGAGCCGACTGTATCCACGGGCGAACCGCTGATGACAGGGCCGGAATCGACTTGGAACCAACCCCTGACCGGCATGAAACGCAACCGATACCGCGCCGTTGCCGAACGGCGCATCCGGACTACCCTGTCCCCGTGACCGAATCCCCGACCGCAGCGATCGGCAGCGCCGCGACCGCCGGATCCGGGGAGGTGGACACGGACGTGCCGCCATTTCGGTACACGGCCGAATTGGCCGGCCGCCTCGAGCAGCACTGGCAGCACAACTGGCAGCGATGGGGAACCTTCGATGTGCCGAACCCGGTGGGCTCACTGGCTCCCGCGGATGGTTCGCCGGTGCCGCGGGACAAGATGTTCGTTCAGGACATGTTCCCCTACCCGTCCGGCGAGGGCCTGCACGTCGGCCACCCGCTGGGCTATATCGCGACCGACGTCTATGCCCGATACTTCCGGATGACCGGACGCAATGTGCTGCACGCGCTGGGCTTTGACTCCTTCGGCCTGCCGGCCGAGCAGTACGCCGTTCAGACCGGCACCCACCCCCGTACCCGGACTGAAGCGAACATCGTCAACTTCCGCCGTCAGTTGGGCCGACTCGGCCTCGGCCATGACCAGCGACGTAGTTTCTCGACCACCGACGTCGACTTCTATGCCTGGACGCAATGGATCTTCCTGCAGATCTATAACGCGTGGTTCGACCCGTCGTTAAACAAGGCCCGCCCGGTCAATGATCTGATTGTCGAATTCGATAGCGGCGCAAGGCGACTCGACGATGGCCGGTTATGGTCGGAGCTTTCCTCCGGGGAGCGCGCGGCCGTGATCGACGACCATCGGCTGGTGTATCGCGCCGAGTCGCTGGTCAACTGGTGCCCCGGTCTGGGAACCGTATTGGCCAACGAGGAGGTGACCTCCGACGGACGCAGCGAGCGCGGGAACTTCCCGGTCTTCCGAAAGCGGTTGCGGCAGTGGATGATGCGGATCACCGCCTACTCCGATCGGCTCCTCGAGGATCTGGACGTGCTGGACTGGCCGGACAAGGTCAAGGCCATGCAGCGCAACTGGATCGGACGGTCCACCGGTGCTTCGGTCTTTTTTGGCGCGGGCGATGCCGACATTGAGGTTTTCACGACGCGGCCCGACACACTGTTCGGAGCCACCTATCTGGTGCTGGCTCCGGAGCACGAACTCGTCGACCGAGTTCTTGCGCCGCACTGGCCCGATCACGTCGACGAACGATGGACGGCCGGAGCGGACACACCCGCGCAGGCGGTTGCCGATTACCGGCGTTCGATCGCCGCCAAGTCCGACCTGGAACGCCAGGAGAACAAAACCAAGACCGGGGTGTTCCTCGGCAGCTATGCGACCAATCCTGCCAACGGCCACCAGGTCCCGATCTTCATCGCCGACTATGTGCTGTCCGGCTACGGCACCGGTGCCATCATGGCGGTGCCCGGCCACGATCAGCGCGATTGGGAGTTCGCCGCAGCATTCGGCTTGCCGATCATCGAGGTCATCTCCGGCGGTGATGTGGCACAGGAGGCCTACACCGGCGACGGCACACTGGTGAATTCCGGCTATCTCGACGGACTCGACGTGGTCGGGGCCAAGGCGGCCATCATCGCGCGACTGGAGTCCGATGAACGCGGACGTGGCCGGGTCGAGTACAAACTGCGGGACTGGCTGTTCGCCCGCCAACGCTATTGGGGCGAGCCGTTTCCCATCGTGTACGACAGCGATGGCAACGCCCACCCACTGCCGGAGTCAATGCTGCCGGTGGAACTGCCGGATATCGAGGACTACGCACCGGTGTCATTCGATCCCGACGACCCCGACAGCGCACCGTCGCCGCCGTTGAACAAGGCCGGCGAGTGGGTGCATGTCGAACTCGACCTCGGCGACGGCCTGCGGCCCTACACCCGCGACACCAACGTGATGCCGCAGTGGGCGGGCAGTTCGTGGTACGAGTTGCGCTACGCCGACCCTCACAACGCAGAGCAGTTCTGCGCCAGGGAGAACGAGGCGTACTGGATGGGTCCGCGTCCGGCCGAACACGGGCCGGACGATCCGGGCGGGGTGGATCTCTACGTCGGCGGCGTCGAACACGCGGTGCTGCATCTGCTGTATTCGCGGTTCTGGCACAAGGTGCTCTACGACCTCGGCCACGTAACGTCCCGGGAGCCGTACCGGCGACTGGTGAACCAGGGTTATATCCAGGCCTTCGCCTACACCGACGCCCGCGGCTCGTATGTACCGGCGGCAGACGTCATCGAGCGCGGCGACAAGTTCTTCCTACCGGGCGCGGATGGCGAGGTCGAGGTTTTCCAGGAGTTCGGCAAGATCGGCAAAAGCCTCAAGAATTCGATCTCGCCCGATGAAATCTGTGACGGCTACGGCGCGGACACCCTGCGGATCTACGAGATGTCGATGGGTCCGCTGGAGGCAAGCCGGCCGTGGGCCACCAAAGATGTGATCGGTGCGCATCGCTTTCTGCAGCGGGTCTGGCGGTTAATTGTCGACGAAACCACAGGGCAGACAAGGGTTTCCGACGATGCGCTCGACGAGGAGACGCTGCGGGTGCTGCACCGCACCATCGCCGGTGTCCGGGACGACTACACCCATCTGCGCAACAACACCGCGGCGGCCAAGCTGATCGAGTACACCAACCACCTCACCAAGTCAGGCGTCAGCGCCCGCGCAGCACTGCAACCGCTGGTGCTGATGGTGGCACCATTGGCGCCGCATCTTGCCGAGGAACTGTGGTGTCGACTCGGCAACGATGTGTCACTGGCGCACGGCCCGTTCCCGGTCGCTGACCCGGCCTATCTGGTCACCGACACCGTCGAATACCCGGTTCAGGTCAACGGGAAGGTCCGCGGCCACGTCGTCGTCGCTGCCGACGCCGGGCGCGATGTCCTGGAGGCGGCCGCCCTGGCCGACGAGAAGGTGGCCGCATTCCTCGCCGGCGCCACCCCGAAGAAAGTGATCGTGGTTCCCGGCCGGTTGGTCAACCTCGTCCTGTAGGCGCGAGCGTGCGTGTCGGTGCACCGACACGCCGCCGCGCTGTGAAGTATGCGCACGTTCGCGGGAGTTCAGAGCCGCCCGCGCGGGCGGATGACCACCTCGTGGGTATGGGCATCAGCCGGCGTCGCGACAACGGCGGCAACCACCCCGGCGACGGTGGCCGGCGTGAGGAACTTCGCGGGGTCGTACCCGCCGCCCTCGTAGGCCACCAGGTCGCGCTGCATCTCGGTGTCGACCCGGCCGGGATGGATGCTGGTCACCCGCAGTCGCGGTTCGTCGGCACGCAACGAGTCGGCGAAGGCCCGCAACGCGAACTTGCTGGCCGCATACGAGGCCAGTCCGGTCGACACGGTCAAGCCCGAACCGGAGTTGATGAAGATCACCTGTCCGCGGACCGCCCGAAGGGCGGGCAGCAGCGCGAGCGTGAGGGCCACCGCACCGGTCACGTTGACCTCGAAGGTGGCGCGCCACTGCTCCGCGGTGGATTCAGCAACCCGCCCGGGAAAGGCCACCCCGGCGTTGTGGACCAGCACGTCGAGTTCGGCCAGCACGTCCGCTGCGGCCTCGATACCGTCGCTGTCGGTCAGGTCCATCGGCCAGGTGGTGGCGCCCAGCCTCGCGGCGACCGCATCGAGGTGGCGCGAGGGTCGCCCGGCCAGGAGGAGTGTGTGGGTGGGGGCCAACGCTTCGGCGATTGCCGCGCCGATTCCTCCGCCGGCGCCGGTGATCATTGCGGTGGCCGGCATGTCGGTCACCCTACCGATGGGCACGAGCAGGCCCGCGCACCGCAGAATGAACACGTGACGTTCGACGCCGGCTTCGCGCCCACCCAACTCGCTGCCCGCGCGGCCTACCTCCTGCGCGGCAACGACCTCGGTGTGATGACGTCGGCCGCGCCCCGGCTCTACCCGCATATGTGGAGTTGGGACGCGGCGTTCGTCGCGGTCGGGCTTGCCTCCCTGAGCGTGGAACGTGCGGTCGTTGAACTCGACACGCTGCTCTCGGCGCAGTGGACAAACGGGATGATCCCGCACATCGTGTTCGCCCCCGGGGTCGACGGCTATTTCCCGGGCCCGGACCGGTGGGCCTGTTCGGATCTCGCCGCCGCGTCACCGGCCGGCCGGCAGACCTCGGGAATCACCCAGCCGCCGGTTCATGCGATCGCGGTGCAACGAATCCTCGACCGTGCCCGCACCCGGGGACGCTCGACGCGCGCCGTCGCGGAGACCTTCCTGGATCGGCGTTGGAACGATCTTGTGCGCTGGCATCGCTGGTTGGCCGAGGCCCGCGATCCCAATCAGCGTGGCAGGGTCACGCTGTACCACGGCTGGGAGTCCGGAATGGATAACTCTCCGCGCTGGGACGCCGCCTACGCGGGCGTCATCGCCGGCGGTGTTCCGCAGTACCAACGCGCCGATACCCACATCATCACCGACCCCAGCCAACGTCCATCCGACGGCGAATACGACCGCTACCTGTGGCTGCTGGAGGAGATGAAGTCGGTCCGTTACGACGACCACAGGTTGCCGGGCGTGATGAGTTTCGCGGTGGAGGATGTCTTTTTCTCGGCGATCTTCTCGGTCGCCTGCGATGTGCTGGCCAATATCGGCGAAGATTACAGGCGGCCCAACGCCGACGTCCGCGATCTGTATTCCTGGGCGGCTCGGTTCCGCGCCGGCGTTGTGGAGACCGCGGACCAAAGATCAGGTGCAGCAAGGGATTTCAATCTCCGATCGCAATCCTGGATCGTCACCGATACCGCTGCCCAATTCGCACCACTTCTGTGCGGGGGGCTGGACCACGAGCGGGAGCGGGCACTGCTGAAACTCCTGGCGGGCCCGAAATTTTGCGGTCACCCCGACTTGAAGTTCGCGTTGGTTCCGTCGACGTCGCCGGTGTCGAGGGATTTCCGTCCGCGGGAGTACTGGCGGGGCCCGGTGTGGCCGGTGCTGACGTGGTTATTCTCCTGGGCCTTCGCCCGCCGCGGCTGGTCAGAGCGGTCGCTGCTGCTGCGCAACGAAGGACTGCGCCAAGCCGCCGACGGGACGTTCGCCGAGTACTACGAACCCTTCACCGGTGAACCGCTGGGCAGCATGCAGCAGTCGTGGACCGCGGCCGCGGTACTGGACTGGCTGGGCTAATCGTCGGGCAAAACTCAGGTGCCTTCGACGCTGGTGAGACGTTCCAGTGGCTTGAGTGCTCGGAACAGGTCGTCGTGTTCGGCCTCGGTAAGGTGGCGCAGCAGTTCGACGAGGTGCAGCCGGCGGGCCTCGAGGGCTTCCCGATATTGGACCAGGCCCTCCGGGGTCACCTCGACCAGTACCGCCCGCATATCGGACGGATCGCGGGAACGGCTCACCAGGCCGAGTTTCTCCAACCGTCTGATCGCCACCGTCGTGGTGGGGGTGCGGACACGTTCGCGGCCGGCCAACTCCGTCATCCGGATTGGTCCGCTGTCGAGCAGGGTCAGCAGGATCGACACCTGAGCCAACGTGAGATCAGGGCGCGACGCGCTGTTGGTATCACCGCGGCGCACGACGGTGATCAGCTTGGCCAGCACCCGCTGCAGTTCACTGGCCAAGTCCAGGAGCTGTGGCTGTGGCTCTGACATGGTTCGCTACTCTAACGGTTTTGCAACCGGCTGGGCTCACAACACCTCAGAGAGATACCACTGCAGCCGCTGCGGTCGGCGCCGCGGTGGAACACCTGCGGACGCAGCCCATCTAGCGGCGCGTCGGCCCAGAGTTGAACCCATCGCAGGCTTTACCCCCGCGCGCGCCCGTCGCGCCAGCGCACCAGCGCCTCAGCCGGCCCGAGGTTGTAATCCGGCCCGCCGCAACCGACGGTCATCAGTGTCACGCCGAGTCCGGCCAGCGCTTCCGCGTTGGCCACCAGGGTGTCGGGGTCGCGGCCTTCGACCCCCGACGAGCGCTCGATGGTGCCCGGGTCGCGGCCGGTATCGCGGCAATGCCGGCCCAGCGCCTCGGCCTTACCCGGGTAGGTCGTGGCGTTGGTGAACGAGTGCCACATGTCGGCGTGCTCGGCCACCAATCGCAGGGTCTTGCGTTCGCCCTGCCCGCCGATCAGGATCGGGATCTTTCGAGTCGGGGCCGGGTTGAGCTTGCCCAGCCGCGAGTTGATCCGCGGCAGTGCCGCGGCGAGGTCATCGAGGCGGCTGCCGGCGGTACCGAATTCGTAGCCGTATTCGTCGTAGTCCTTCTGCATCCAGCCCGATCCGATGCCGAGGATCAGCCGCCCGCCGGAGATGTGGTCGACGGTGCGGGCCATGTCGGCCAAGAGTTCGGGGTTGCGGTAGGAGTTGCAACTGACCAGTGCGCCGATGTCGACCCGCGAGGTCTGCTCGGCCCACGCGCCGAGCATGGTCCAACACTCGTAGTGGGCACCCTCGGGATCCCCGTAGAGCGGATAGAAGTGGTCCCAGTTGAATACGACGTCGACGCCGAGGTCCTCGCAGCGCCGCACGGCGTCGCGGATCTGGGTGTAGTCGGGCGCGTGCTGCGGCTGAAGTTGGACACCGATGCGGATGGGGAAAGTCATGACCCCTACCGTAAGCCCCGCGTTTGACGCGCCCCCGTTCGACGCTCAATCGCCGATTACCGACTGCAGGATCTCCACCAGCGCCCGCGGCTGATCACCCTGCACCGAGTGTCCGGAGTCGGGCACCACGATCACCCGTTGGAAGCCCGGCGCGATCCGGGCAAACTCGGCCGCGTCGTCGTCATTGACGAAGAACGAGTTCGCCCCGCGCACCAACGTCGTCGGCGCGCGGAGTTCAGTTGCGTCGGCCCACAACCCTTCGAAACCGTCGCCTTTGCGGAAGGTGTCGTAACGCCACGTCCAGGTACCGTCGTCGAGTTGTTGGGAGTTGTGAAAAACCCCGCGCCGCAACGATTCCCGCGAGCGGTGTGGAGACGCTGCGACGGTGACATCCAGCATGGCGGCGAAGCTGGGAAAGCTCCGATCGCCCTGAACCAGTGCCACCGCACCCATCTGAGCCTGGGTCATCTGCTCGTGGCGCTCCGGCGCGGACGGCGTCACGTCCACCATCACCAGTCGGGGCACCAGTTCCGGTGCGGTGACAGCCAGCCGAAGCGCCGTCAGCCCGCCCAGCGACATCCCCACCACCAGATCTGCATCGGGTGCGAGTTCGCGGACCACCGGTTCGATGGCCGCCGCGTTGAGCCGGGGACCGTAGTCGCCGTCCTCCCGCCAGGCGGAGCGGCCGTGGCCGGGAAGGTCTATCGCAAGCGCGGGCAGGCCGAGGCCGAGGATGACGGTGTCCCAGGTGTGCGCGTTCTGACCGCCGCCGTGCAGGAACACCACCCGGGGTAGATCGGTACCCCAGCGCAGCGCGCTGATCGGACCGCGCTCTACGCGCTCAACTGCGGGAAGCGGATCGGCGTACCCGGCCTGCGCGGCGTTCTCGCCCAGCAGGGCGAACTCGTCGAGGGCGAACAGCTCGTCATCGGAAATCACGGTGTCCATATAACGCGAAAGTGCGCCCGGATCGCGTCTCGGGGTGAGATCGCGATTCGGGCGCACTCCCGGCGGGGAGAGCTACTCGCCGGCGATGAACTCCTCCAACTGGGCCCGGGCAATATCGTCGGGCAGCTGCTTGGGCGGGCTCTTCATCAGGTAGGCCGAGGCGGCGACCACCGGGCCGCCGATACCGCGGTCCTTGGCGATCTTGGCCGCGCGCACCGCGTCGATGATGACGCCGGCGGAGTTCGGCGAGTCCCACACCTCGAGCTTGTATTCGAGGTTCAACGGCACATCGCCGAACGCGCGGCCTTCGAGGCGCACGTAGGCCCATTTGCGGTCGTCGAGCCAGCCGACGTGGTCGGACGGTCCGATGTGGACGTCCTTGGCATTGAATTCCTTCTGCAGGTTGCTGGTGACGGCCTGGGTCTTGGAGATCTTCTTGGACTCCAAGCGTGAGCGCTCCAGCATGTTGAGGAAGTCCATATTGCCGCCGACGTTGAGCTGCATGGTGCGGTCGAGCTGGACGCCGCGATCCTCGAACAGCTTGGCCATCACGCGGTGCGTGATCGTCGCGCCGACCTGGCTCTTGATGTCGTCGCCGACGATCGGCACGCCCGCGTCGGCAAACTTCTTGGCCCACACCGGATCCGAGGCGATGAACACCGGCAGTGCGTTGACGAACGCCACACCGGCGTCGATCGCGCACTGGGCGTAGAACTTGTCGGCCTCCTCCGAGCCCACCGGAAGGTAGGACACCATGACGTCGACCTTGTTGTCCTTGAGCACTTTCACCACGTCGACGGGCTCGTCGTCGGAGAGTTCGATGGTCTCGGCGTAGTACTTGCCGATTCCGTCCAGCGTCGGTCCGCGGCGCACAACGACGTTGGTCGGCGGCACGTCGGCGATCTTGATGGTGTTGTTCTCCGAGGCGAAGATGGCCTCGGAGAGGTCGAAGCCAACCTTCTTGGCGTCGACGTCGAACGCGGCGACGAACTTGACGTCGCGCACGTGGTAGGCGCCGAGCATCACGTGCATCAGGCCGGGGACCGCCGAGTTCGGGTCGGCGTCCCTGTAGTACTCCACGCCCTGAACCAGGGAGGACGCGCAGTTGCCGACGCCAACGATGGCGACGCGCACATCGTTGGACGCTCCCGGCGCGTTGTGCTGAGTCATGGACGTTCTCCTTCGTGTACTTCCGGTTGTCGGGGTAATTCAGCTTTGTTCGGAGTGGGCTTGAGCCACCCGTTCCGCCGCGATCAGTTCGTTGAGCCACGTGACTTCCCGCTCGCTGGATTCCAAACCCAGCTGATGCAGTTGTCGGGTGTAGCGATCCAGTGAGTTGCTGGCCCGCGCGATGGCATCGCGCAGACCCTCGCGACGTTCCTCCACCTGACGGCGACGCCCTTCCAGGATCCGCATCCTGGCTGCCGCCGGCGTCCGATTGAAAAAGGCCAGGTGCACGCCGAAGCCGTCGTCGGTGTAGTTCTGCGGGCCGGTGTCGGCGACCAATTCGGTGAACCGCTGGCGGCCGGCCTCGGTCAGTTGGTACACCCGGCGGGCGCGCCGCAGTACGGCGGTGCCCTCGGGTGCGGCGTCTTCGGCGATCAGCCCGTCGGCCTGCATGCGGCGCAGCGCCGGGTAGAGCGAACCGTAGGAGAACGCCCGGAAAGCGCCAAGCAGGCCGGTCAGCCGCTTGCGCAGTTCGTAGCCGTGCATCGGGGACTCGAGTAGGAGCCCTAGGATCGCAAGTTCCAGCATCGAGTCACCTCCTTGTTGGATAGCCGTTAGGGTCGCGCAACGTCTCCACCAATAGTATCGGAGCGATATATTCGGCGCCAATTCGGGGTGGTGCGCTGCGTTACCGGTCGGTCGCCCATCCGCTGCGGGGGCACCGACGTACTCTGGTCACCGTGCGATTGCAGAGGCAGGTGGTGGACTACGCCCTTCGGCGGCGTTCGCTGCTGGCTGAGGTGTACTCGGGGCGTACCGGTGTCACCGAGGTCTGCGATGCAAACCCCTATCTTCTGCGTGCGGCGAAGTTCCACGGGAAGCTGAGCGCGGTGATGTGCCCGATCTGTCGCAAGGAACAACTCACCCTCGTCTCCTGGGTATTCGGTGACCACCTCGGTGCCGTGTCGGGATCGGCGCGTTCGGCCGAGGAATTGATCCTGCTGACAACGCGGTTCACTGAGTTTTCCGTGCATGTGGTCGAGGTGTGCCGCACCTGCAGTTGGAATCATCTGGTCAAGTCGTATGTGCTCGGTACGCCGCGCCCGGCGAAGCGCACACCCGGTACCCGAACAGCGCGACGTACGGGCGCGCGCACGGCCAGTGAATAGCGACGAAGGTCAAGACCCCTCAGCCAACCGACCGCGGCATAGCGCCGGGGGCCGCGAGCGCGCGGCCACACGTGACGAGACCGGGCGCACCGCGCGGCGGCAGGTTGCCCCCGACGACCAGCGGACCGCGGTGCTGCGGTCGGTGTCCGAAGGGGATCCGCCCGCCGCGCAACTCGACCAGGTTGAGGCGGCCAAGGCTGCCATGGACCGGCCCACCGCGAAGCTGCCGGCACCTCCGCCGCCCAAGCCGCCCAAGCCCTCGGGCGCGGAGCGTAACGACGGCCATCGCCGGCCGAGCCCGCGAGCCGCCTGGCGAGACCGGATCCTAGGCTGGAGCGTGCGCCGCTGGCTGGCGGCCGCCGCCGCTATTCTTATCGCGCTGCCGTTGCTCACTTTCGGTATGGCGTATCTGATTGTCGACGTCCCCAAGCCCGGCGATATCCGCACCAACCAGGTGTCGACGATCCTCGCCAGCGATGGTTCCGAGATCGCGAAAATCGTTCCGCCCGAAGGTAACCGGGTCGACGTCGATATCAATCAGGTTCCGGTGCACGTTCGCAACGCCGTAATGGCCGCCGAGGACCGCGACTTCTACACCAACCCGGGCTTCTCGATATCCGGCTTCGCTCGCGCGGTGCGCAACAACGTATTTGGCGGTGACATCCAGGGTGGGTCGACGATCACCCAGCAGTACGTCAAGAACGCACTCGTCGGCGATCAGCGGTCCGGAATCGGCGGCTTGATCCGCAAGGCGAAGGAGTTGGTCATCTCCACCAAGATGAGCCAGCAGTGGTCCAAAGACGAGGTGCTGCAGGCATACCTGAACATTATTTACTTCGGTCGCAGCGCCTACGGCATCTCGGCAGCTTCGGCGGCGTACTTCGATAAACCCGTCGACCAACTGACCATCTCGGAGGGAGCGCTGCTTTCGGCGCTGATCCAACGGCCGTCGACCCTGGACCCGGCGGTCGACCTCGAGGGCGCGACGGCTCGCTGGAACTGGGTTCTGGACGGCATGGTGACCATCGGCGCGCTGTCGAAAGAGGAACGCGCTCAACAGGTCTTCCCGCTGACCGTCGAACCGGACAAGGCCAAGACCGAAAACCTGACCACCGGTCCCAATGGTCTGATCGAGCGGCAGGTCACCCGCGAACTTCTGGATTTGTTCAATATTGATCAGGACACCCTGAACACGCAGGGTCTGCAGATCACCACCACGATCGACCCGCAGGCCCAAAGTGCTGCCGAGAATGCCGTGGCCACCTACCTCGACGGCCAGATACCGGACATGCGTTCGGCGGTAGTGTCCATCGACCCGCTCACCGGCGGCGTGAAAGCGTATTACGGCGGTTCGGATGCGGCCGGCTTCGACTTCGCCCAAGCCGGTCTGCCCACCGGTTCGTCGTTCAAGGTCTTCGCTCTGGTGGCCGCGCTCGAACAGGGCATGGGGCTGGGTTATCAGGTGGACAGTTCGCCGCTCAAGGTCGACGAGAAGCTGACGATCAACAACTCAGAGGGCGAGAGTTGCGGCACCTGCAGTATCGCCGAGGCGCTCAAACGATCGCTGAACACCGTCTACTACCGCTTGATGCTCAAGCTGAAGAACGGCCCGGCCGACGTGGCTGATGCGGCCCACCGCGCGGGGATCGCCGAGAGCTTTCCCGGGGTCGACCACACCCTGTCCGAAGATGGGCTCGGTGGGCTGCCGGCACCGGGGGTCGTGCTGGGCAAGTACGAGACGCGGGTTATCGATATGGCGTCGGCCTACGCGACCATCGCGGCGTCGGGCATCTACCACCGGCCACACTTCGTACAGAAGGTGGTCAACGCTCAAGGCGAGGTGCTGTTCGACGTCACCAGCGAGGACAACGCCGGCGAACGACGGATCGAGAAGCCGGTTGCGGACAATGTCATTGCCGCCATGGCGCCGATCCCCGGCTGGTCCAATGGCCACACCCTGGCCGGCGGCCGGGCCTCAGCGGCCAAGACGGGCACCCACCAACTCGGTGACACCGGCGCTAACCGCGACGCCTGGTTTGTCGGCTTCACGCCGTCGCTGTCGACCGCGGTCTGGGTGGGCACCGTCAAAGGCGACCAGCCGCTGGTCAACAGTTGGGGTGGCCCGGTCTACGGCGCAGGGCTTCCCGCCGACATCTGGAAGGCCACCATGGACGGCGCCCTGAAGGGCACCGACTTCGAATCCTTTCCCACTCCCGCGGAGGTCGGCGGCTACGCCGGCGTGCCCGCGCCCCCGCCCCCGCCGCCGGCGCCGGTGCGACCGAACCCGGCACCCAACCCGGCCCCGGGCGGAGCACCCTTTGACCCCGCAGCACCGCCCCCGCCGCCCGGTGTCGAGGTACTGCCGGGAATCACGGTTCCGCTTCCGCCGCCGGGCAATCCCTTCCCGCCGCCGTTTGATCAACCACTGCCGCCGCCGCCGGAACCGGCGCCCGTCGTGGCGCCCCCGGTTGATCCCAATCTTCCCGCCGCACCGCCTCCGCCCCCGCCCCCACCCCCGTGACCGGCGGGCTTCCCGGTGATTCGCGCAATATCGTTGCGACAGTGGGATGGCCGCGTCCCACGGTGTCGCCCCAGCCACTTGCCGATGATGTTCGCAGCGTCGATGACCGCGACCTACCCAGCCGTAACGACGCGCTCGGCAGCGCCCTCTCGGAAGTCATCGGCGGACCGGTCGGCCGGCATGCACTGATCGGCCGAACTCGGGTTCTTACACCGCTTCGGATCATGTTCGTCATCGCGCTGGTGTTCCTAGCCCTGGGATGGTCCACGAAGGCCCCCTGTCTGCAGACGATCGGCACCGGATCGCCGGATCAGCGGGTTGCCAATTGGGAGAACCAACGCGCGTACTACGAGTTCTGCTATTCCGACACGGTGCCCCTGTACGGCGCAGAACTGCTGAGCCAGGGCAAGTTTCCCTACAAGTCGAGTTGGCTGGAACTGGACTCCACCGGCAAACCCCGAAATCAGTATGACGGCCGAACAGCGGTGCGCTATATGGAGTATCCGGTACTGACCGGTGTCTACCAGTACGTGTCGATGTCACTTGCCAAGACCTACACCGCCATTGCCAAGAAGACCGGACTACCTCTGTTGGCTGGAGTCGCGGAGGTGGTGATGTTCTTCAATATCTCGGCCTTCGGACTGGCGCTGGCTTGGCTGGCGACGGTGTGGGCCGCTGCAATGCTCGCCGGGCGGCGAGTGTGGGACGCTGCAATGGTTGCCGCGTCGCCGATCCTCATTTTCCAGGCATTCACCAATTTCGACGCCCTGGCAACGGCTTTGGCGACCGGGGGACTTCTGGCTTGGGCGCGCCGAAGGCCGGTGCTGGCCGGGGTTCTCATCGGTCTGGGCGTCTCTGCCAAGCTCTACCCGGCACTGCTATTGCTTCCGCTGATTGTGTTGGCAGTCAGAACGGGCCGGTTCGGCGACGCTGTCCGCACTACCTCCGTGGCAGTACTGGTCTGGTGCGCGGTCAACCTGCCGGTGCTGGTGATGTATCCGCGTGGATGGTCGGAGTTCTTCCGGCTCAACACCAGGCGTAACCAGGATATGGACTCGTTGTACAACGTCGTCAAGTCATTCACCGGTTGGCCGGGCTTCGACCCCGGTCTCGGGTTCTGGGAGCCGCCAACCGTGCTCAACGCTGTCGTTAGCGCAGTTTTCGTATCGTGTTGCGCGGCAATCGCTTACATCGCGCTGACCGCCCCTCGCCGGCCGCGGGTCGCCCAACTCGCGTTCCTGGTGGTCGCGGCCTTCCTTCTGGTCAACAAAGTCTGGAGCCCGCAGTTCTCGTTGTGGCTGGTGCCGTTGGCCGTGCTCGCCCTGCCGCACCGCCGGATCCTGCTGGCCTGGATGACCGTCGATGCGCTGGTATGGGTGCCCCGGATGCTGTATCTGTTCGGCGAACAGAACAAGGGTCTGCCTGAGCAGTGGTTCACCGCCACGGTGCTGCTTCGCGACCTGGCCGTAATGGCGCTAATGGCTCTGGTTATCCGCCAGATCTACCGTCCCGCTGAGGATCTGGTGCGTGTGAGTGCTCGTATCGACGATCCATCCGGCGGGGTTTTTGATGGCGCGCCGGACGCATTTCCGTCATGGTGGCCGCAGTGTCTACGTCCGGGTCTACGGCCGGCCCAACAACATCAGGAGGTCTGTGATGCAGGTCGCGATCGCACTGTTTCCGCGCACCACCGCACTTGATTCCGTGGGACCCTACGAGGTCCTGCAACGGGTGCCGTCTATCGATGTCGTCTTCGTCGGTCATCGGCGTGGGGAGGTGCGCACCGAAAACGGCATGCTGGGGCTGACCTGTGATGCGACTTTCGATGAGGTCCGCGAACCCGATGTGCTGCTGGTTCCGGGCGGTATCGGCACCCGCGAGTTGATGACGGACGAGCCGATGCTGGACTGGGTGCGCGCGGTACACCGGCACAGCTTGTTCACCACGTCGGTGTGTACCGGGAGCCTGGTGCTGGCTGCCGCCGGACTGCTGGACGGGCTGACCGCAACGACGCATTGGGCTGCCGCCGGACTTCTTGAGCCGTTCGGCGCGCGCTACACGGCTGAACGCGTCGTCGAGCACCTGCCGCGGCGGGTCATCACCGCGGCGGGGGTATCCAGCGGAATCGACATGGCGTTGCGTCTTGTCGAACTTCTCGTCGACAGGGAGGCGGCGCAGGCCAGTCAGCTGATGATCGAGTACGACCCGCAGCCGCCGTTTGACTCGGGTGCGGTGGCCAAAGCATCCGAGGCCACGCTGCTGCGCGCCCAGGAGTACTTCACTACGCGCAGCTGATTTCGCTGATCAACGCTGCTGCCTGTAGCCTGACGTGGTTACCGACGCAGGTAACCCTCCTGCCACGGATTGGCCGTGGCCGTATATGACCGTAGGAGGTGATGAGGTTTCCATGCGTCCCTACGAAATCATGGTCATTCTTGACCCCACTCTCGACGAACGCACCGTGGCCCCGTCCCTGGACACGTTCCTGAACGTGATTCGCAGTGATGGCGGCTCGGTGGACAAGGTCGATATTTGGGGCCGGCGCAGGCTGGCCTACGAAATTGCCAAGCACGCCGAAGGCATTTACGCCATCGTCGACGTCAAGGCGGAGCCGGCCACCGTGTCCGAGCTCGACCGTCAGTTGAACCTGAATGAGTCGGTGCTGCGGACCAAGGTGATGCGGACCGACAAGCACTGAGTCCGTGCGGACTTACGACGAGTGCCGCGGTGGATAACGTCCACGCGGTGTCGTAGTCCCTACGTAGGCTCGCGGGTATACCCACGATTACCAGGAGGACCAAGTGGCCGGTGACACAACCATCACCGTCGTCGGAAACCTGACGGCCGATCCCGAACTGCGCTTCACCCCATCCGGTGCGGCCGTCGCCAACTTCACTGTGGCGTCCACACCGCGCATCCTTGACCGCCAGACTTCGGAGTGGAAGGACGGCGAAGCGCTGTTCCTGCGCTGCAGTATCTGGCGGGAGGCCGCGGAGAACGTGGCCGAGAGCCTCACCCGGGGATCGCGGGTCATCGTGACCGGACGGCTCAAGCAACGGTCCTACGAAACCCGCGAGGGTGAGAAGCGCACCGTGGTTGAGGTTGAGGTCGAGGAGATCGGACCCTCGCTCAAGTACGCCACCGCCAAAGTCAACAAGGCCTCGCGCGGGGGTGGCGGCGGAGGTGGCGGCGGCTTCGGCGGCGGCGCACCCGGTGCTGCACCCGGCGGAGGCCAGCGCGGCCCCGCAGCAGAGCCCGCCGAAGACCCGTGGGGCAGTGCCCCGGCCTCGGGATCCTTCGGCGGCAATGATGACGAACCCCCCTTCTAACACAACAACTTCCACGCCAGACCCCCGCGCCCTAGGCGCGTGAACTAACGAAAGAGATTCCACAGATGGCCAAATCAGGACCTACCAAGCGGCGGCCGGCGCCGGACAAGCCGATCAAGGCACGCAAGTGCGTGTTCTGCTCCAAGAAGGGCAGGCTGCAGAACATCGACTACAAGGACACCCAATTGTTGCGCACCTACATCAGTGAGCGCGGCAAGATTCGCGCCCGTCGGGTGACCGGTAACTGCGTGCAGCACCAACGTGATATCGCCATCGCCGTCAAGAACGCGCGCGAGGTCGCCTTGCTGCCGTTCACGTCGGCATCGCGCTAAATCGCATCAGGGAAAGAACGGAGTAAACAATGAAGCTGATATTGACCGCTGAGGTCGACCACCTGGGCGCCGCCGGCGACGCCGTCGAGGTCAAGGATGGATACGGACGCAACTATCTGCTGCCCCGCGGCCTGGCTATCGTGGCCACCCGCGGCGCGCAGAAGCAAGCCGATGAGATCCGCCGCGCCCGCGAGGCCAAGACGGTGCATGACCGCGAGCACGCCGATGAGATCAAGGCGGCCATCACCGCACTGGGTCCGGTATCGCTGACGGTCAAGACCGCCGGGGATGCCGGCAAACTGTTTGGTTCGGTGACGGCAAATGACGTCGCCGTGGCAATCAAGAAGGCCGGTGGGCCCAGCATCGACAAGCGGTCGGTGCGCCTGCCCAAGGCTCATATCAAGGAGACCGGTAGCCACACCGTCGTGGTGCACCTACACCCTGAGGTTGACGCCGAGTTCGCTCTCGAGGTCGTCGGCCAGAGCTAGCCGGTTTTACAACCTTCGATCCCCGGGGGCGGCCGAGTGGCCGCCGCCGGGGTTTTTTATCGCTGGCGAACTGATCGGATTCGACCGGCGGCAGTTAACGTAACCCCCCGTTAACTGCACGATCCAGCAATCGCCATGCAACACGCCCGAAACGGCAACTTGACCCGACACGCCGCAGTACTTGTCATGCACAGCTCGGCGGTGCCGTTAATCTGCGTTTACGTGGTGCGATTCCATAAAAATTCACAATGATCCACAGGTTCTCCCCAAGCCACCAACACGATTCCGACCAGCTGTGCACAGGCCGCTAACAGGTTGATGAACAGGCGAGGTTTGCGATGGCTCCAGCAACGTCTAGCGTTGCCCTCGGCGCAAGGGTCGGTTTGATTCTGCCGCCGCCGCCGTCGGTGCCCGGGCCTATGGTGGGAGCGGGCAGTCGAACGTGTGTTCGATATGATTCCGGGTTCGTTGCGAAGGAGGTGGGGTAGCCCGATGGCGGTCGTCGACGATCTAGGTCAGCCGGGAACGGACTCACCGGCACCCGCCGAGGAGTTCGGTCGCCAGCCACCGCAGGATCTCGCGGCCGAACAATCCGTGCTGGGCGGGATGCTGCTCAGTAAGGACGCCATCGCCGATGTGCTGGAAAAGCTGCGGCCGGGTGACTTCTATCGGCCTGCGCATCAGAACGTCTACGACGCTGTGTTGGATCTCTACGCGCGCGGCGAACCCGCTGATCCGGTCACCGTCGCCGCGGAGTTGGACCGTCGCGGTCTGCTGCGCCGCATCGGCGGGGCGCCCTATCTACACACCCTGATCTCGACGGTGCCCACCGCAGCCAACGCCGGCTACTACGCGGGCATCGTGGCCGAGAAGGCACTTCTGCGCCGACTCGTGGAGGCTGGCACCCGCGTGGTGCAGTACGGCTACGCCGGTGCAGAGGGTGCCGACGTCAACGAGATCGTCGACCGCGCCCAGGCCGAGATCTACGACGTCACCGAACGGCGGACCACCGAAGACTTCGTCGTGTTGGAGACACTGCTGCAGCCGACGATGGACGAGATCGACGCGATCGCCTCGCAAGGCGGAATCTCCCGCGGCGTGCCGACCGGCTTCACCGAACTCGATGACGTGACCAACGGCCTGCACCCGGGACAGATGATCGTGATCGCGGCGAGGCCCGGAATGGGGAAAGCCCTCAAGCTGGATACGCCCCTGCCAACACCGACCGGGTGGACCACCATGGGCGACGTTTCCGTCGGCGACTATTTGATCGGTGCCGACGGTAAGCCGACCCGCGTCGTCGCGGCCACCGATGTGATGCTGAATCGGCCGTGCTTTGAGGTCGAGTTCTCCGACGGCACCGTGATCGTGGCGGATGCCGAGCATCAATGGCCCACTCGGCGCGGCATCGTCATTACGGTAATGCTCGAGGTTGACGCCGACGTCGTCTCGGCAGTCGGCGCGCGCCAACTTGTTGGCGCGAACGGAATCGCGTCGCGCGAATTCGGGATCGTTGACGTGCGGCCGATTGCCAGCGTCCCGGTGCGTTGCGTCGAGGTGGACAACGTCGACCACCTATATCTAGCCAGCCATGCGATGATTCCCACCCACAACTCCACGCTCGGTCTCGATTTTTTGCGCTCCTGCTCCATCAAGAACCGGATGGCTAGCGTGGTGTTCTCGCTCGAGATGAGTAAGTCCGAGATCGTGATGCGCCTGCTGTCGGCGGAGGCGAAAATCAAACTCGCCGATATGCGTTCTGGCCGGATGAGCGATGACGACTGGACCCGGCTGGCGCGGAGGATGAGTGAGATCAGCGAGGCGCCGCTCTACATTGATGACTCACCGAACCTGACGATGATGGAGATTCGCGCCAAGGCACGCCGGCTGAAGCAGAAGGCGGATTTGAAGCTGATCGTGATCGACTACCTACAGCTGATGACGTCCGGCAAGAAGGTCGAGTCACGCCAGCAGGAAGTGTCCGAATTCTCCCGTCAGCTCAAGCTATTGGCGAAGGAGCTTGAGGTCCCGGTGGTGGCGATGAGCCAGCTGAACCGCGGGCCGGAGCAGCGCACCGACAAGAAGCCAATGCTCTCGGACCTGCGCGAGTCGGGCGCGATCGAGCAGGACGCCGACATGGTCATCCTGCTGCACCGCCCCGATGCGTTCGAGCGTGACGATCCGCGCGGCGGTGAGGCCGATCTGATTCTGGCCAAGCACCGCAACGGTCCCACCAAGACGGTGACGGTGGCGCATCAACTGCACCTGTCGAGGTTCACGAATATGGCGCGGCAGTAGCTGGCTTCCCCAGATTTTCGAATCTGAAGGCGATTTCGGGCGATTGGCTACACCAACGCTGGAGTTTTGCTGGAAACTTGAGATACGCCAGCCCGGAATGCGCTAAAGACAAGGGTCTCATGGGATTGTCTTTAGCCGGCTCGCTTCGGGAATCCGTTCCGGGCAGAAAGCTAGATGCTCAAATGGCGACGACCATTCCCGTAAACGCCCCGCGATGACAAGTCCATCGATGCGTAAACGGGCGTGGTCCCGGTGTGGTGTGGTTCTGTCGATCGCCGCGTCGGTGATTTCTTTCGGCATTCTCAGTTCTATCCCGCCCACCGGTACGGTCGTGGCCCAGTGCTTTCAACGGGGTGGGTACAACCCGCCACCGTGCAACACCACCCCACCGACAACGAGCAATGCCAGTGCTGGTGGACCCGGCCCATCCGACACCACCGGAAGTAGCAGCAGCTCAACCGACACCACACAAAGCAGCGGCAGCTCAACCGCAACCAGCACGAGCGCAAGCAGCCCCCCCGATTCGTCAGTCATTGCTTGCCAGAATCAAAGTGCTATGGCCGCTGCCGTCGGTTTACCCCAGATAGTGTGTCCCCCTAGTCAGCCCGGAGGCAGCCTCCCCGATTCGTCAGTCACTGCTTGCCAGAATCAAATTGCCATGGCCATCAACATCGGGTTGCAGCCGGTACCGTGTCCCTCTAGTCAGCCCGGCGGCAGCCTCCCCGATTCGTCAGTTACTGCTTGCCAGAATCAAATTGCCATGGCCACCAACATCGGGCTGCTGACGCCAACGTGTCCCTCTAGTCAGCCCGGAGGCAGCCTCCCCGATTCGGCAGTTACTGCCTGCCAGAACCAAAGCATCATGACCACCAACGTCGGCTTACCGGCGACACCGTGTCCCCCCAGCCAGCCCGGAAGCAGCACCGGAAACTAGTTCGCGGACGTCGGTGACTGCGCAACGCTCCAGTTGGCCTTTCCCAGGCCGAAGTTGGTCGGGCGGGTTAGGCTGGATTGCGGCCCCTACCGACTGGTTGAAGGTGGACTCGATGAGCTTGACCACAGAAGTGCCGACCACGTTTCCTGCCCACGACCCCGCCGGCTGGCGACAGCTGCCCAAGGCCTTCACCCCAGTGGATCCGGCCAGGGTTTCAGCCCTGATGGCCAGGGAGTGGGAACGCTACGCCGCCACCACCCCAGGCTCGGCCGACCACGCGGCGCGGTCATCAAAGACTTTGCCGCTGGGTGTGACCAGTAGCTTCCAATACTGGGATCCGTATCCGATGGGTGTGAAGTCTGCCCGCGGCGCCTATGTCACTGACTGCGACGACCGCCAGGTACTGGATCTGTCGATGGGCTTCGGCGCGATGCTCGTCGGCCACCTCAACCCCGTGGTGGTTGCGAAGGTTAAAGAGTTCCTGGACGACATCGGCACGCTGTTCGTGACCCCGTCGCCGGTCTCGACCGAGGTCGCCGAGAGGTTCAAGGAACGCTTCGGTCTGGACATGCTGCGGTTCACCAACTCCGGCACCGAGTCGACCGGATACGCGGTGCGTACGGCGCGTGCCTACACCGGCCGGAAAGCCATCGTGAAGATCGAGGGCGGCTATCACGGCGGCTATGACGGTCTATCCGTGTCGGTCAAGCCCGGCATCGATGAGATCGGTCCCGCGGACAACCCGATCCCGCAGGTGCCCTTCGACGTCGAAGCCGGCACCGTGCACGTGGTGGCCTATAACGACCTCGGCCAGATGGAACGCGTGCTGGCCGCCCACGGCAAGGACGTGGCCTGCGTGATCATGGAACCGGTCATCGAAAACCTCGGCATCGTATTGCCCGACGCCGGCTATGTCGCCGGTGTGCGCGCACTGTGCGACGCCTACAACGTGCTGCTGATCTTCGACGAGGTCAAGACCGGTCTGACCGCGGGTGCCCGCGGCGCAGCAGCCCGGCTGGGCGTCAAGCCGGACCTGATCACGCTGGCCAAGTCGATCGGCGGCGGTCTGCCGTTGGCCGCGTTCGGTGGCACCGCGGAAGTCATGCAGGTCGTCGTCGATAACCGCATGGCGCACTTCGGCACTTACAACGGCAACCCACTGTGCATGGCTGCGGCTCTCGCGGTCGATGAGGTGGCCACCCCGCAGGCGTTGGCGGCGGCCGAACAGGTCAACGACAACGCGATGGAAGCCATGGACACCATCATTCGCGAATTCGAACTGCCGGCCCACACCGTTGGATTCGGCGTCAAGGGTGCGGTGACGTGGTCACCGACCCCGATCCGCAACTACCGCGACTACAAGCTGAGTACCGACTTCGAAGTCGCCGAGTTGGGTTGGCTGTGGGGCATCAACCGTGGCGTCCTGACGCCGCCGGGCATGGACGATCAATGGCTGGTGTCGCTGGCACACACGGATGCCGACATGGGCAAGTGGGTCGACGCTTTCGGCGAACTGGCCAGGGAGTTACGCGCCTGATCGCTGGCCAACGGGTAGTGAGCCGCACATGAGGCCGGCGTTCGACGCCGATGTGATCATCGCGGGCGCGGGGCTCTCGGGGCTCTCACTCGCGGTGGCTCTTCTCGACGCGGGCCTACCGGAAGACGCGCGTGTCGTGCTCGTCGATCCACGCGAAACGTTGAGCGGCGCAGACCGTACGTGGTGTTTCTTCGATCTCGTGCCACACGCGTTCGAGTCTGCGATCACCCATCGCTGGAGTCGATGGCGCGTGCGTAACGGCGCCGCCGAGGTGCTTCGCTCTGCGCCGGGCATCTCCTATTGCACGATCCCGGGCGAGCGCTTCTACGAGCTCGCGCTCGAGCGCCTCGCCGCCGCGGGCCAGCGCATCGAGCTTGTGCTCGGGGTGACCGTCGAGCACCTCGAAGACCGCGGCGCCCACGTCGACGTCCACACCAGCGCTGGAGTGCTGCGCGCGCGCCTCGCGATGGACTCGCGACCGCCATCGCTGACGCGCGCCGCCGATGACGGCAACGACGTCAACCTGTTGCAGCACTTCCGCGGTCGCGTCGTCCGCAGTACGGAACCGGTCTTCGAGGCCGACACTGCGACACTCATGGACTTCGATGTCTCGCAGGCCGACGGAATCCACTTCATCTACGTGTTGCCTTTCGACGCCCACACAGCGCTTGTGGAGAGCACGTTTTTCACTGAGCGGCCACTGCCGGACGCAGTGTATGAGGCGGCTATCGACACCTGGCTCGCGCGACGACGTCCCGGCGTGGTGTTCCAGACGATCTCGCACGAGAGCGGGGTGATCCCGATGACGACGGAGCCCTTCGACGCGTGGCCGAGCCCGCGGATCGTGCGGATCGGTACGGCGGGCGGGCATGTCAAACCGTCGAGCGGATATGCCTTCCTGGCCGTGCAGCGTTTTGTCCGCGAGTTCGCGCCGCGCGTGGTTTCCGCGCTGCGTGTTGATGGTTGTGCCGAGCCACCCGCCGCGCGCAGCCGGCGCACGATAGCGCTCGACACTATTTTCCTGTCGTATCTGCGCAGTCGTCCGGAGCGTGCGCCGGACACGTTCTACCGTCTGTTCGAGCGAGTGCCTCCGGCGGTGCTGGCTCGCTTTCTCTCCGATACCGGCACGCTCGCAGACGACCTGACCGTCATGCGTACGAGTGACTCCCCGCGACTCGCGCTCGAGGCCATTCGCGCGACTCCGCTCCTGCGCCGTAAAACGCGGTAGCCGACGCTGGAGCCCTTCGGAAAGAACACGTGAGGATGAGGCGAGACGCTTACGGCCTCACGGATGCAGGTTCCACTGTCCGCAGTCCCCGGCGAGGACGTCGTTGACGTCGACTTCGATCCCGCCGACCAACGGCCCCGGAGTCGACGCGGTGCTCACGATGCGTTGGTAGAGAACAGCACTTGGTTCTATCTGATTGCCAGACCAGGCCCGGGTCTGCCAGGACCAGCGGTGGCCGGGCGTGCTCGAATTTCCGATGACGCCATCGGCGGCGGCCCACCGGCACACATCGATACCCGCGTAGACGCCGGTCCGCTGCACTCCGAGGACGGAGTTGATACCGCGAAACCATGGCAGCGCCACCGTGTTCCAGGTGTCGCGGCTGATGTCCTCGTCGACCGAGAAAAAGATCGGTGCGCTCTGGCCGCCGCCTGCCGCGGTATGCAACTGCCAGCCGGTCTGGGCGTCGGCGACGCCGCCGGCGTACCCGCGCGTGTAGTCAGATGGTGCTGTCCCGCCCGGTTTGCCGTATTGGTAGTTGCTCACGATGACCAGCCCTGCGGCGGTCAGCGACTCGGCGTAGGGCCGGGTGATCGGTTTGGCGCCGAAGTTGGAGCCGGGTCGCGAGAGCGAGACGTAGTTGATCACCCCGGCGTAGCCGGCGGCTTGGATGTCCGCTGCTGGGATCTGACGCATGGCGTAGTCGATCAGCATGGGAGCGGCGGCGCCCGCATCGGGAGCGCCGACGCTTACTGCGGCCGCACCCAGCCCGGCGAGCGCCGATACAGCGGTGGCGTAGCGGAGTGCGTCGCGTCGCGAAACCGGGCGCGACTGGCGGAGGCTCATGGTCAGCGATGTTAACAACGGGACTGCTTGTGACCGGGCAGCCCGCGCTGGCCGAGTTCAGTTCGTAATCCGGGGTGGCCTTCGCCTCTAGGCGAGCAGCCGGTAAGCGATCCCCACAGATCGGTACGTGCGTTCGGCCCGCAGATCGAGCGAGATCAGTTCGTGGCCGAAGCTGTGGGCGGTCAGCCCGACGAGTGCGTCATAGGTGCCGCCACCCGTCACGCCGGCCGCCGCGGCCGTGGCTATCAGTGATTCGTACAGTTCGGCATCCGGGGCAATCACACGTCCGCCCCATTGGCGGGCGAGATACGCAGCCACGGTGGGAGCATCCATCCGGAACGGTTCGGGCATCCGGGTGAGCACGGCGTAGGTTTCGGCCACCACATGTGCCGTGACAACCGCGTCGGGCGTGACGGCGCGACGAGCTGCCGCGTGCGACTCATGCCAGGGGGAGAAAGCTGCGATGACGACGCTCGTATCGAGCGCAGTCACCGGCGAGTGGCCTCGATCGCATCTCGGACCTGCTCGGCGGTAAGGACGGGCAGATCGGCCTCGGCTACCGCCACCAGCGCGCCCTGGCGTTCCTCGAGGCGGACCGGCGTCGTCGCGGGCGAGATCTCAAGGCGTCCGTCGACCTCGGTCAACACGATCCGGCTACCGGGGCGCAGCCCGAGACGTTCGCGGACGTCTTTGGGAACGACGACTCGACCTCCCGCATCAATGGTTGCGAGCATGGTTTGACGATACCATCGCCGATCGTCAGCACATTCAAGCAGTACAAAGCCGACGGGTTAGACAAAGCGGTTGGGCTTTCGTAACCTAAATGAGACTTACAGCCGGGTACGGGCAGTTCGACGCGGATGACGTCGAGAGCAGTCAAAGGATGCGCAGTTGTGAATTGTGATCGTTCTGCTGTGGCGAAATCCGCTGTGCGCAAGCAACTGACCGGTGTGTTCGCCGGACTCGTGGCGCTCAGTGGTGTGTGGAGCGGCGCCGCGGCCGCCGACCCAGCCCAGGACAATGTGGTCAAATTCGACGAGTTGTCCAAGCAGGCGGAACAGCTGATCGAGACCGTGCAGTCGGCCCAGTTGGATCTCGACAATAAGGTGCGGCTGCAAAGCGAGGCCGAACAGCGGCACGCCGACGATCTGGCGGCACTGGACGCCGCCAAGGCCCAGCTCGCGCCCAGGCAGGGCGCCGTCGACCAGCTTGCTGCCGCGGTCTACATGGGTGGTCGTGCGGACGGCGCCTCCGCGATCCTGACCGCCGCATCGCCGCAGAGCTTCATCGACAGGCTCGCCGTTGAGCGCGTGATGTCGACGACGATGTCCGATGAGCTGCGGAACGTCCGTCGGGTAGAGCAGGAGGCGCGGACCATCGAAGCGGCCTCGGCCGAGTCCGCGGCCAACGCCAGGGCGACCGCCGATGCGGCCGCTGCCGTACGAGCGGACCTGAAGAAGAAACAGTCCGAGGTGCAGACCCAGGTCGCTTTGCTCAAGACGCGCTACGGCATGCTCACTCCCGCCGAACAGGCGCTGTTGGGTCCCGGTGCGGCAATCCCCACGGTCGGCATGGGCGGTCTGGTGCCCAACGCGAGGGTCCTCGCGGCGTACATCATCGCCACCTACCCGGGCGTGCAGTCCATCGGTGGGGTGCGTGCGGACGCGCTGCCCGATCACCCGAGTGGCCACGCCATCGACATCATGATCGGCTCAGATATGGGCCTCGGCGATGCCATCAACGCCGACATTCAAAGCCAGTCCGGACGATTCGGTGTGGCGTACACGATGTGGCGGGTGGCCAACCACTTCAACCACGTTCACGTCACGGTCGCCTGAGCGCGACTACGACTCGTCGCTTCTCTGGATTCGTACGCCTTTCCAGAAGGCGACGTGGTTGGTGATTTCCTGCGCGCGCGCACTAGGGGTCGGGTAGTACCACGCCGCGTCCGGATTGACTTCACCGTCCACGGTCACCGTGTAATAGCTCGCAGTCCCCTTCCACGGGCATACCGTGGTGGTTGAACTGTCCGTGAGAAACTCGCGCCGGACGCTCGCCAGTGGAAAGTAGTCGTTGCCCTCGAGTTTCACGGTGTCTTCCGCTTCGGCCAGTACCGCACCGTTCCATACCGCCTGGATCATCTCTGGTGGCCTTCCGTGACGTGCCGTGCCCTCATTAAACGCCGCTACTTCGGGATGGTGAAAGTCGCATCGAGTGCCGCCGGGTCGCCGGCGAACGAGGCTGCCCGGATGGCGATGTCGGCGGGGGCCAGGGTGAACCCGTCTCCGGACCACCGTTGGACGGGACGGACCGAGCAGTCGACGGTGATCCGGGCGTCGGCGCCTGGCTCGAGGTGCACCGAACGAAAGCCGACAAGGTGGTGCACGGGCCGTCCGGTATCTGCCGGCTGCATGGCGTAGATCTGGACGACGTGGTGTCCGGCACGGACGCCGGTATTGGCGACGGTCACCGAGACGCGGAATCGCTCGCCGGCGACCGGTCCGATGTCAAGGTCGGCCATGCTGAATGTGGTGTAGCCCAAACCGAACCCGAGCGGGTAGGCGGCGGCGACACCGTCGCGGTCAAGCTTGCGGTGCCCCCACCACCGGTCGTAGGTGACGGTGGCGGCGTCCCAGTCGACCTGCGGCAGATCAGCCTGTCGGTGTGGGATGGCCATCGGTAGCCGCCCGGCTGGCTCAGCGTGTCCGAGCAGAACGTCGGCGATCGCGTGACCGCCCTCCATTCCCGGGTACCACGCGAGCAACACCGCGGCGACATCGGTGTCCCACGGGTCGAGCACAATCGTCCCGCCGCCAATCACCACCACCACGGTGCGCGGGTTGACCGTGGCCACCGCTTGGATCAGTGCGACATCCTTGGCGTGCAATCGGAGGTCACGACGGTCGCCGCCGAACTTTTTGAGTTTGCCCACTGTGGCGGCGATCCTGACCAGGATCGCGGCAACCGACCGGAACCGGGCGATGCCGCCGAGCAACTGCGTCGAAGCGGTGTCCACGCCGATCATCGACTCGCCCTCGTCGACCGACGACAGCCCCACCACTACCACTGTGGCATCAGCGCCACGCGCCGCCGCCACTGCCGCGACCGTATCCGTGCCGCCGACATGAATAAGCTTGGAGCCCAACCGTTCCCGCATCCCGTCGAGGATGGTGACCGAAGACGGGGGGCTCACCATCGACGAACCCACATCGCCCTGATTACGTGCGTCGGCCAGTGGGCCGAGTAACGCAACCCGCGATAGCGATGCCTCCGCCAATGGCAGCGCAGGGGCCGTGCCGATCACCTGATTGCGCAACAGCACCGCACCTCGGCAGGCCACATCCCGCGCCAGGCTCCGGTGTGCGGCCGAGGCGACCACCTCGACCGGTGGCGTCGGGCGGGCACGCAGTGCAAGCCGGATCTGGGCCGTCAGTTGGCGGTGCGCAGCGCGTTCGACGTCGGCGCGTTTCAGGCTGCCGTCCTTGAGGGCTTCCGGCAGGGTGGCCGCGCGTTGTTGCCGGAAGGGCATCTCCAAGTCCTGGCCGGCGGCCACCGACCCGACCGGGTCGCGAAGCCCCCAGATGAAATCGGTCATCACAAATCCGCCGAAACCCCACTCCTCGCGCAGGATCTCAGTCAGCAGTTGCCGGTTTTGGCCTGCCCAGGTTCCGTTCACCGAGTTGTAGGCGCTCATCACGCAATCCGCACCGGCCTCGACGGCGGCGCGGAAATGCGGTAAATAAACCTCGCGCAGCACGTCTTCGGCGACCCGGACGTCCACCCGAAACCTGGCCTCCTCCATGGAGTTCAGCGCGAAATGCTTGACGCAGGACAGCAACCAGGGGTCGGCGCCCTCGATGGCCGCGGCCCCCATCGCGCCCAGCAGCACCGGGTCCTCTCCGTAGGACTCCTGTGCCCGCCCCCAGCCCGGCGCGTAGGCGAGGTTGATGCAGATTCCGGCCCAGATGTTGGCGCCTTGCGCACGCGCCTCGGCGCCGATGGCATCGGCGACGGCGCGCTCGAGGTCGGGGTCCCAGGTCGCGGCGCGGGCGATGGCGACCGGGAACGCGGTCGAGGCGCCCAGTGCCACTCCACGAGGGCCGTCGGTGAACCGGATGCCGGGGATGCCGAGCCGGTCGATGCGGCCGCCCTCGAACGGCACCCTGTTGTACCGATCGGCCATTTCGGCCATGCCCCGCCGAATCGTCAGGTCGCCGTCGAGAAGCCAGAGCAATTCATGCTCGGTCAACTGGCCGATCAGCTCAGCGACGGAGTCGTCGATGCTCCGCTCGCCGAGGCGGACCTTCTCCACCGCTGAGGCGAAGGCGGTGTCCGGTGGACAGATCGGGTCGGTGGCGGACATCAGCGGAGCGCGCCCCCGCTGGTTACGCCGGGGGCAAAGCGGCGCGGGCGCGGCGGGCGGCGATGAAGGACCGCACGCCGACGCCGAGGTAGACCAGCGAGAGGATCGCGGTCGCGGCCTGGGCGAAGACGGCACCCGGGCGTGCCGCGGTGCCGTCGAACGCCGCGGGCAGCTTCAGCAGCGAGCGTGCGGTGCCCAGCAGCGCCAGCAGGCCGATCAGCAGGGCCGCGTGCATGACGTGCATGCGCAGATTCTCCTTGCCGCCCAGCAGGCCGAGCACCAGCAGAATCGCGCCGATGACGACCGGTATCAGGGCTGTTTTGTGCACGGCGCCGGTCAGGAAGAAACCCCCGAGGCCGAGCGCGATGTAGAGCAGCGAGAAGATGACAGTGATTCTGGGCATGGGTGCAGCTTAGATATCCCGCCTCGGTTGTGGGCAATGCGGTCGCCGTATTGGCGACGGCCGTTCGGGCGGGCACAACTGGGAAGATGACGTGCTGCGCGGAGAACGACCGATAATGGCCGGATGGAACTGGAAGTCATCGGCTTCGATCTGGCGTCATGTCTGATAGCGCAGGCCAACGGTGCCAACCGGATTGAATTGTGTGCCAACCCAGAAGAAGGGGGCACTACCCCGTCCTACGGCATGATCGCGGTGGCCAGGCGGAACACCACCCTTGAACTGTGCCCGATCATCCGGCCGCGTGGCGGTGACTTCCTTTTCACCGACCTGGAGTTTCAGGCAACGCTCGCCGATGTAGAGCAGTGCGGACTCTTGGGTTGCGACGGTGTGGTGATCGGAATGCTCTCGAAGGACGGCCACGTCGATATCGAGCGATGCTCGGAGTTGATCCGGCGGGCAGGTCCGATGAAGGTGACGTTTCACCGGGCGTTCGACCGCGTGAAGGACCCGATGCGATCGTTGGAAGAGATCATCGAGCTGGGTTGCGCCCGGATCCTCACCAGTGGTCTGCGACCGAATGTCGACATGGGCAAGGACATACTGCGAACGCTGGTCGACGCCGCCGGAGACAGAATCACGATCATGCCGGGCTCCGGTGTCAGGTCCACCAACGTCCTCGAGTTGGCGAAGTTCACCGGCGCCAAGGCTTTTCATTCCTCAGCCCGAGCAATGCTGCCGTCATCGATGGACTACATCAATCCGGCCATGGCTGAAGAACTCAACTCCATCAGCATCGATCCCGATGAAGTGCTGGAGCTTCGACGAATTCTCGACGCCTACGCCGAACATCAGTTTCCGTAGAGCTTGAGCGCCCGGGCCGTCTCGGTGGCCACTTCTCCGCTGAGTGTCACGATCGGTGGTCCGCCGCGCTGATGGATCACATTCGCCAGGACGATCACATAGGTGTTTGACGCCGGGTCGATCCACAGTGTCACGCCGGTGAACCCGCCCTGCCCGAAGCTTCCGATCGGAAAGATCACGCCGCGCGGTCGGGACAGCGCAGTGTCGATATCCCAGCCGAAGCCGCGCAGGTCTTGTCCGGGTATCGCCGGATAGTTCGGAGCGAGTAGGGGATCGGCCGGGTTGGGTGTGGTCGCGATCGCTTCCCGCACCGCGCCATTCGCCGCGGCCAGTTGGCCGGCGTGATGCCCGGGCTGCTGGGGTGTGGTCATCAATTCCACGCTCGCCTGTGTCAGCGGGAAGGCACTCGGCCGGCCCGCGAGCCGGTCGAGCAGACCTTGCGCGAACAGGCCGAGATCGCGAACCGTGGAGAACACCCCGGCGCTGCCGGCCACCCCGCCCATGCGGCGCGCGGTCGGGTCGTGCACGGTGCCGCGCAATAGGTGATCGATATTAGGGTTGATGCCCGGAGTGTCTTCGTCGCGCGCCGTCGGTGCGATTCGGGCCAGCAGATCGGTACTCCAGGTACCGGCAGGGCAGGTGTCGACTCGGGGCATAGTTGGATGGAAAGCGATTGACGTACCGATGATGTGGTGTGGGCCGCACGCTTTGGCTGTCGGCAGGTAGCGGGTGTCTGTCATACCCAATGGCGCAAAGACATTGCGTTGGACGTAGACGTCTTCGGTTTCGCCGGTGATCTTCTCGACCATCGCACCGAGCAGAATGAAGCCGATGTCCGAATAGTGAAAGAGCTCACCGGGACCGAATTCCACCCGCGCGTTCAGTGCCCGGCGGATGCCGTCTGCTTTGTCCGCCTTCTCCAGTCCCCACGGACCGTCCATGCTGAGATCTCCCGCCAGACCCGAGGTATGCGTGAGCAGCATGCGTAGCGTCACCTGAGCCCGACGCGGATCGCCTCCCGGGTTGAATTCGGGAAGATAGGTCTGCAGGGGATCGTCGATCGCTACCTTGCCCTGCTCGACGAGTTGCAAAACGGCAGTCGCCGTCGCGAGGCTCTTCGTCAGCGATGCCAGATCGAAGATCGTGTCCTCGGTCATGGGCTCGGCGGGCGCGGGCGCGCCGTCGAGGCCCGGTTCGCCGTCGAGCTTGCGGGCTCCGAACGCCTGGCGGAAGACGATCTTGCCGGCGTGGCCGACCTGGACGACGGCGCCGGGCATCCGCGGTGCTGCAATCGCATCCCCGACGAGTTGAGCGACGGCAGTGAAATCACCGTCGGGCACCACGGGTGCGGTCGCCGGTTGCGCCGGAGCGGCCGATGCGGTTATGGGTGGTGCGGTCGAGATCGGCGACGGTGGCGTCGCACGTCCGCAGGACGTGGTCGCAGCGAGGCCGAAAACAACGACGCCGACGACGCAGCGCCGCGCGCGGGACGATCCGGACACCATCACCGATCGGGCCCGGGTCAACCGTTGCTGTAGACGCGGGCGGGCGCAACCAGCACCACAGTGCGCCGTTGCTCCGCCATGGTGCGGTCATACTCGGCCCAGTCGTCATGGGTGCCGCCACAGGCCGTGAACGCGGCCCGCAGCAGCAGGCGAAGGCCATCGGGATCGTGCAGGAAGCTCTGCGGGTCATCGGGTCCGGCCAACTCGGCCCTGCCCTCCACGGTCGCCCATTGCCAGCCGCTCCGGAAGGTCAGCGCAATCTGAGGGCGTGCCCGCAGGTTGGTCAGCTTGACCGGACCGTAGGTGACGAACGCGAGAACCAGCTCTTCCGTCGCCGGGTGGGCGATGATGCCCGCGTTGATCAGGGACGCCTGGATGGTCTGGTCGGCGCGCAACGTCGACACCACCGCCAGGCCGCGGTCCGCCTGAGCGAGGGCAACGGCATCCTGCAGTGTGGTCATCCTTCAAGGATGTCACCGTCGCCGCGCCCGCGGCACACCCGCCGCCTTCGCCGATGGACTCCCCGCCGATGTCCTGCCTTACGCTCGGGGCACCCTTAGGAGGCGCACATGGAGTATTTCGACATCGCCATCATCGGAACAGGTTCGGGAAACTCGATTCTCGACGAGCGGTACGCCGACAAGCGCATCGCGATCTGCGAACAGGGCGTCTTCGGTGGCACCTGCCTGAACGTGGGATGCATCCCCACGAAGATGTTCGTCTACGCCGCGGACGTGGCCCACACTGTCCGCGAGTCCGCCCGCTTCGGTGTCGACACGCATATCGACGGCGTCCGCTGGCCCGACACCGTCTCGCGGGTCTTCGGCCGCATCGACCCGATAGCGCAGGGCGGTGAAAGATACCGCCGATCCTTGCCGAACATCACGGTGTACGGCAGCCACACCCGGTTCGCCGGCCGGGCCGCGGAGGGCTTTCGGCTGCGTACCGATGCCGGCGATGAGTTCACCGCGGAGCGCGTCGTCATCGCCGCCGGTTCACGCGCGATGGTGCCCGATGTGATCGCCGACTCCGGGGTCGAGTTCCACACCAGCGACACGATCATGCGGATCGCTGACTTACCCGAGCACCTGGTGATCGTGGGCGGCGGATTCATCGCCGCGGAATTCGCCCACGTCTTCTCCGCCCTGGGCAGTCGTGTGACCGTGGTGATCCGGGGCGGTGCCATGTTGTCGCAGTGTGACGACACGATCCGGGACAGATTCGCTGCCATCGCCGCCGCGAAGTGGGATATTCGCAACCACCGCACGCCGGTCGGCGTGCATCGGGATGGCCCCGAGATCGTCATTGAACTCGACGATGCCTCGACCGTGCGCGGTGACGCGTTGCTCGTCGCTACCGGACGTATTCCGAACGGCGATCTGCTTGATGCCGAATCGGTCGGCGTTGCACTCGACGGCGCCCGCGTTGTCGTCGATGAGTACCAGCGCACGTCGGCGCGGGGAATCTTCGCCCTGGGCGATGTGTCGTCGCGCTACCAACTCAAACACGTGGCCAATCACGAGGCGCGGGTGGTCCAGCACAATCTGCTGCAGGACTGGGACGACACCGCCAATATGGTGGCTTCCGATCACCGGTACGTGCCATCGGCGATCTTCACCGACCCACAGATCGCGACCGTGGGCTTGACCGAAAAGCGAGCATTGGCAACCGGTTTCGATATCAATGTCAAGGTGCAGGATTACGCAGACGTTGCCTACGGCTGGGCGATGGAGGACACCATCGGGATCGTCAAAATCATCGCCGAGCGCGGCACCGGGGTACTTCTGGGCGCGCACGTCATGGGCTATCAGGCAGCCACCGTGATTCAGCCGTTGATCCAGGCGATGAGTTTCGGCCTGACGGCCCAAGACATGGCCCGCGGCCAGTACTGGATTCACCCGGCGTTGCCCGAGGTGATCGAGAACGCGCTCCTGGGACTGGGCGGCGAACCTTCCGACCCGGCCGCGCGGGCGCACTGAACAGCCGCGGCATCACCTATCGCGGGCGCGCCAACTGCGATACCCGCGGTGGGCGGCGAACGCCCCGATGATCGCGGTCAGGCACCAGATGCCGATCGCCACGTAGGCCAACGGTGAGTTGAGGTCCGAGATCGACGCCCCCAACGCGGTGTACACGAACGCCCGCGGTACCGATCCGATGGCGGCCCCGGCTGCCATCTGCCACAGCGGAAGTCCGAACGCACCGAACGTATAGGACGCCAGCGCATCGGAGACACCGGGCACGAAACGCTGCCCCACGACCGCCCACAGCCCACGTCGCTGGATCTGTGTGTCGATACGGTCCGCCCACTGCGTTCCGATCAGTGCCCGTGCGCTGTCACGGCCCGCGCGCCTGCCGACCAGGGCGGCGATCGTCGCCGTCAACACCGTCGAACCCAGCGTGACAAATGTGCCGAGCACCGGCCCGAACAGAAATCCGCTGCCGGCCGCCAGCAGCGGACCGGGGACGAATATCGCGGCCAGGGCGGCGGCGATCGGGATGTAGACCAGCGGAGCGACGGGCCCGGTCCTGGCGATCGCGTCGCGGACCGCCTCGATGTCGATGACTCGCCGCACGGCGACCAGATAG